>Ga0163199_1000080_pt1 | contig 58279 bp, 62 predicted proteins | sample PL_2010_150m_FD_113537 | JGI IMG/M metagenome (GOLD analysis project Ga0163199, IMG submission 113537) | Freshwater microbial communities from Powell Lake, British Columbia, Canada to study Microbial Dark Matter (Phase II) - PL_2010_150m | ecosystem: Environmental > Aquatic > Freshwater > Lake ...
GCAAAGCCTCAACTGCATTCTCGGGGCGCTCGCCAGTTTCCGGTCAGCGCTCAGCTAATTCCGGTCATGTAGTCGACCATTCTTTTCGGCTCTGGCGGGCAGCCGGTGGCCTCGATAGCGCCTGTGGGAATGCTGCACGAGATGTTCGTAACCCAGCAACGACGTGGGCTGGAGTAGTGGCAAAGCCTCAACTGCATTCTCGGGGCGCTCGCCAGTTTCCGGTCAGCGCTCAGCTAATTCCGGTCATGTAGTCGACCATTCTTTTCGGCTCTGGCGGGCAGCCGGTGCCCTCAACAGCGCTTGTGAGAATGCTGCACGAAAAAGACCGTAACCCAGAAATGACACGGGCTGGAGCCATGGCAAAGCCTCAACTGCACTCTCGGGGCGCTCGCCAGTTTCCGGCCAGCACTCATGGAATTCCGGTAGACGCGACTTGGCTCCGTCAAGGTCGTGCGTTGAAATCTTGAGTCAGTGCGTAGTGCTGGCCACGCTCGTTATAGTGAAAGGGGTCATACCCATAGCAAAGCCGAGGTCTAACGTGACTATAAAAAATGAAGATCAAATGGCAGCCACAGATACTCCGCATGCAGGCAAGGTCGCGATGAAATTTTTCTTCAACCTTATGGAGAAATGGGGCTGCTCTGAGGATGAGCAGAAGGTTCTGCTAGGAGGCATCGGCAACGATGCTTACCACAAGTACAAGAGCTCGCCGGAGATATGCCTGTGTCACGATCTTATGGAGAGGATTTCCTACCTGATGGGGATCCACAGGTCCTTGAGGGTGATCTTCAGTAACCACGCCGACTACGGTTACCATTGGGTAAGAAAACCCAATAAAACACCTCCCTTCAATGGCCAAAGCGCTCTGCAGTTAATGCTGTCTGGCCGTACTGCTGAACTGGCCGAGGTGCGCCGCTATCTAGATTCGGTACGAGAACCACCTTTCTAAATAAAGTTGTCGTAACGCATCGAAAGCATCCGGGAATTCCTGGCGGCGCAGCCACGTCTCTTGAGCGCGATTCACAAAAAAAAGCAGCGTTTAACTGAAGGGCGGCACCCTGCTGAATTTCGAAGTCGGGAGCCTTGGGGCAGGCATCGGCTGCAATTTCACTGGTATACGCCGTGCTCGATGCGCTGCAAGTATGCCTCGACAGCCTGCAACCCTACCGGATCAGTGATAATTGCCGATGGCATCTCACCATTGAAGTACCTGCAGGGTCGGCCAAGCCATTCCTCGGCCAGTTTCTGGTTACCAAAGACGCTAATCGCCCGCTCCAGCACTTTGTTGTACTGGCCAGAGCTTAACGGAACCGATTGTTTCCTTACTGAAGGCTTTTTGCGCATCACGACCTCTTTCGAATTGGAGAAACTTCACGAGATCTTTTGAGTTGAAAGCTGCAGCGCTTGTGCCGCCGGAGGATGCAAGGTGCATCCATTCACAATCAATGCGCGCCATCACGATTACGCCCCTTTTAGAGTCCCGGGTTCTAGCCGGGTTCTACCCCGAGAGCACGCGCGCTGATGGGTATGGATTGCAGTTTGCCACTCTTCACGCTAGCTGGGGTTATGGCTCGGCTGAAGAATCTCAGCGATTCTAGACGCGTTGCCCGGGATGGCTTTTTCTACGACGGCGGTACCCTACCTCTGGAGCTCAGACTGGCGCAGTATCTTAGGCCTTTCCAGGATTCCCTCTAGAACGGTGAGATCAACGTCAGTGAAAAACACGCCGCTCATTACGGCAGGACGCTTTCGGAATAAAACTAAGGACGCGAGACTTCTACATCTTGCCGATCGGCTTTGATGTCGTGAATTAAACCGTAGGAAAAGCGGCTTTCAAAAGCGCTGGCAGCACCTCGGATGCTCGGCCAATCAACATCAGCTCGTTGGCATTGCCGAGGGAGACGTCCGCAAGATTGACATGGATTACGGTAGCTCCCGCAGCGAGTGCTATTTCCGGGATGTCCGCCGCAGGCGTAACGATGCCTGAGGTACCTACAGAGATCAGTACCTGGCACGTTTTCACCATATGCATGGCTGCTTTCCAGGGAGCCATGGGTAAATCCTCTTTGAACCAGACGACAGCGGGCCGCAATTTCCCATTGCAGCGTCTGCAACGAGGGGGCTCTACCTCCTGTCCATCACCATGTACCACTAGCTGCTCCTCACTCAGATCGGCAGGCCGATGGCAGGCGAAGCATTTCGGCTGCGCAAGACTCCCGTGTAGATGAACCACGTCCACCGACCCAGCGCGCTCGTGAAGGTCATCAATGTTCTGAGTCACTACGAACACCTCCCTGCCTGTGGCAGCAAGTCGCGACGGCACTAGATGAGCTGCATTCGGTTGGGCTTGTGTAGTCTGATGCCTTCTCCACAAATACCATCCCCAAACGAGCGCAGCGTTGGCACGGAACGCCTCTGCGGTCTCCAATCGCTGGGGATCGTACGTTGCCCAAAGCCCGGTAAGCTTGTCGCGGAAGGTGGGAATACCACTTTCCGCGGAAATACCAGCGCCCGTGAAGAACACCACGCTACGGGCGGATTGCAAGGCGAAGGATGCTTGCTGCATGTCGCTCATGAGGGACCTGTCTGATGATGCTTTATGGCTGGATCGTTAGAGCAGGTGTCATAGCTCGATGGTCGAGCGCCCGACTCTAGCGATGAGCAGAGCAGCGGCTGGTGGAATGCGATTACCCTCCTTCGGTATTCATCCTCAGGCGCCTCGTTCACCAGGCATTCCTCAAGACGCCCCAGCGAGAAAACTTGAGCGGCAGAGAGGTAGTGCCTAAGCAGACTTTTGGCAGAACGGCGGATACCCTGCGGTAAATCTTCGTCACGAGAGAGCTCACGCAGGAACGCCTCTGTTTTGACGATTGCGCGCGTTCGCTCATAAGGAAGGGTCAATCTCGTTATCTCCTGATCATGAACTAAAAGCCCCGGCTAGCTAGCTCACCAACGCCGACCATCCAGTGCGCAGTTCAGCGCCTCGGGCATCGAAGCAAAAGTGGTGAAGCCGTACCAAGTAGGGGGCGATGTCCACTAGCGTTTTACGAGCTGAAAGCTGCAGAGCTTGTAACGCCGCAAGATTCAAGGTGGTCCAATCCTGATCAGAGCGCGTGATCATGATTACGCTCCTTTTTGGCCTCCCTCCATTCCATCCACTTGGCAAAACCCCACGCCGCGGTTCCCATTGTCAGCAAGGCCCAGAGTAGCCATTGCGGAAATTGGTACTGGCCGCTTAGCCAAAGACCTGCGCCTCCGCTAAGCATCGCCATACAAAACCATCTCATCAGCCTGTTCCCCGATTACATACGAGATACCACGATAACCGCATGCTCTCCTGTGCTAACGCCAGTGCTGAAAATTTTGTCGGCTCCGAGATTTGGAAGTGAGAATGGAAAACCTCCGAATTCCCGACGCAGCCTTCATACTGCCGAAAAACCTGGTCGCCTGGGAACAGCGTGAGCATGCGATTTGGTGGAGGTTTCCCAGTGAGCGCTTGTGGCGGTCCTGTGATTTTTTGCAGGACCGCCACCGACATCTTGCGGTAATCGAGTGCAGCGACACTGGCTACAAGAGCGAAGTCTCGATGACAGATCAGTGAACTGCTGATGGATTAGCTGAGTGCGGCATGGGAATAGTGAATTTGCCCGGTGGTATTGCGGGATTTTCAGCTCAGCAACGGCGGTGGTAGCTGGCAGGCCTGCGGCGAATTTAAATATCAGAAGCTGCGGATAGAGATGAGGGGCGTCGTCGTTACAACGCTCTGGGCCTAGGAGCTTTTTGCTATTCTGTCGGCCTGCGCCGCGGGACTTCGTTGGCAACGGCTCGCCGTTGCTTCCCCCTGCGGACACCCATTCAACCGTTTCCTGAGGTCACGATGCGAAATCATGTAGTGATTGAGGACTGGGATGGCGACGGTGCTATTCGCCTACCCGACGAAGTTCTGCAGGAAATGGGCGTCGACGTTGGGGACACGCTCTATGTGCTCGAGGAGTTCGTAGGCACTACTCGTTGCCTCGTGCTCAGTAAATCGCCGCGTATCCCTGATCGTGTAGATGAGCTGGTTGGCCATTGGGAGTCGTTTGGCAAAGACTCCGCCGAGATAAACGCCAAGGACGAGTGAGCTGACTACCCAGCCTGCTGCCCGCGAATCCTGTTTGACGCTCTACCATTGGCCCCAGCAAAGAGCAGAGACCTTCATGCATAGACAAGGGCCGATAGCTTTTGGCCAACCACGTTCCTAGGTTGCGCAAAGGTAACAGCCCAGGACAAAAAGCAGGTTTTACGAACTCAAGCGCAGCATGATTGTAGTCATGCATCCCAAGCGCTGATGGAGCCGGGGCGGCGCCAGGTACCAGCGATCTATTAACCTCACTGAGCTACGATGCTCGCTGCAGGCCGCGAGGAACTCCGGCTCAATGAGACGACAGTAAGACGCGTCAGGGTCTAGCTAGTGGTCAAAAATCGATATTCCGGATTTCGTTTTTTGTGCCAAAGGTAACTGCCCTCAGACGCCGCTATTAGCCTTAAACTGCAGACACGGTAAAAGACGAAATCCTTGCAGTACGGCACTTAGAGCCATTTTTGAACGCTTGCCGCCAATCAAGATTTCTGTACCGCATTGCCCTCCGAAGGAGGGGTCGTGGGTTCGAATCCCGCCGAGTGCGCCATCTTCAAAGTAAAAAGCCCCGGATGAAAATCCGGGGCTTTTTTCGTTTCAAGCCGGTTCGCTACTGAAGAGAGCCCTCCAACACCGGCCACCGGAAAAGTCCCGATGGCTGTGTCTCGATCACGCTCTTTCGCTGAAAGCGACGGGTCGATCAGTGCTCGTGCTTTTCGCCGACGAAACTCAGCGAGGAGAACATGCCACGCACGCGCGCATCCGGGTCGTCGCTCGGAACGGTGGTAGAGGCTGCGATGACGTTGAGCCCGTGGTTGCGCACGGTGATCTTCGCCTTGCCCTCGGCGTCGGTTTTCGTTGCGACCTCATCGGGTGCGTTCACGAAGTCGGCGACGAGCTCGACGTTGGACGCCGGTTTGCCATCAACCAGGACCAGGACTTCCAACTCCTCGCCAGCTTCCACCGACATCGGGTCCTGTTGGGGCACGATAACCAGTTTCAGCTCGTCCAGCGGAGGCAGCTTTGCACCTTCCTCCAGCACTGCCAGGGTGTACTTGTAGTAGCGTCCGGAATCCAGCGCGTCGGGCACCTGGCTTTCACCGACATTGAGCCACTTTTTGTCAGGGGCCTGGGTCCAGTAGCCATTGTCCAGGGCGACACTGAGCACGGCGGGGGACTTCTGCGGCTTGAGCCGCGCATGGTCCTCGAGCTTTTCGATAGTGACCGGAACATTATTACCCTGTTGGTCGCTTGCCCAGGCACCAGAGATTTTCTTGGGGTCATAGGCGTTGTCTTCAGCACCGTCACCGTAGATCACTTCGATATTCCCGCGCCGCTCCGCGGTCCAGATACCGTGGGCCGATACTTGTCCTGCCAGCATAGCGGCCAATAGTGCAGCGGCGATTTTCGCGTGTTGCTTGTTCATTGTTTTTCCTTACGGATGGGCCTTGTAACACCGACTCGGGGGAACGAGCCGGGTCGTGATCATAAATTTAGCGACAGGCTCAGGCTGAGGTTGCGCGGCTCGCCCGGCATCACCCAAAGATTGCTGTACGAGCGCTCGTAGTAGGTGCGGTCGAACGCATTATTCAGGTTCACGCCAAGGGTAAGGTCTTGTGTGGCCTTGTAGCGCGCCAGCAGGTCAACTGAAGTGTAACCCGGCAATTCGAAACCGCTGTCCGCGACGTTGCCGGAGCGATCACCGACGTAATTGACGCCACCGCCGAGCTCCAGGCCTTGCAGGGTGCCGTCAAGAAACTCGTACACGCCTAGCAGGCTGCCGCTGTGCTTGGGCACGTTGAGCAGGCGACTGCCAACTGAAGGGGTGGCTCCCTCTGTGGCCTTGGTGACTTCGGCATCCACATAGGCATAGGCGCCGATCACCCGAACCTCGTCGGTCAGTTGCCCGGTCAGCTGCAGGTCGATGCCACGGCTGTGCACTTCGCCGACGGCAATCTCGTAGGCCGTGTCGACCGGATCTGCGGTAAGCACGTTTTCCTTGGTCAGGTGAAACGCAGCGATCGTCATGCCGAGACGGCTGTCGAGCAGGTCGAACTTGAAGCCTGCTTCGTAGCCAACGCCTTCTTCCGGATCGAATGAGCTGCCGGTTTCAGGTCGTGGCGCGCCGGTGTTGGGTTTGAACGACTGCGAGGCGTTGGCGAATACGGCGACTTCCGGCATGAACTGGTAAAGCGCCCCTATGCGCGGCGTGACCTTTTCATGGGTCTGCTCGGTACGCTTGTCGACTACCTTTACCTCGTTGTCCAGACGATGCTCGTAGTGATCGTAGCGCGCACCGATAACGCCGAAGAGCTTTTCGCTGAAGCGCATCTGGTCTTGCAGGTTCAGCGAGCGGGAATAAACCAGCTCGTGACGATCGGTGCTGCGCCCGCCAGGACCCACGCTGAAAGGCGGTCGTGGTTGCCCATAGACGGGTTCGTAGATATCGATCTGCGAGATGGGACGGGTGCGCAGCACCGCTTCTGTCTTCGCATAGCGCTCGTACTCGGTACCGATCAGGAGGTTATGCTCGATGTCGCCGGTGTAGAGCAGACCGCGCAGTTCCAGCTGGGTAATGCTGTCCTGCCACTCGTAATTGCGGTAGCGGTACTCGCGGTTTAGGGTGTGTGCATCATTTTCAAAAAAGCTCGACTCAGTGGCACCACCGCTCAGGTGCCCTTGCTTGTAGTGGCTGGCCAGGCGGACGGTCCAGCTGGCGTTCAAATCATGCTCGATCTCGGCCTGTAGGCTTTCGTTGTTGTTGTCGATGTCGCCGTCGCCGGGCTCACCGAAGAAGTCTGAGCGTGAGACACTTCCCAGGTGGCCGTTCGGCGCGACCACACCACGGTCGAAAACCTGACTGCTACGGATGACCTCGGCCTGTACCAGCAGGCGCGTCTGCGGAGTCAATTCCCAGCTGAACGCAGGCGCGAAGAACTGCCGCTCGCTGGAGCGGTAATCACGGAAACTCTTGTTGTCCTCCACCGCAAGATTCATCCGATAGAGCATCTTGCCTTCGTCATCCAGCGGCGTGTTGACGTCCAGGCTGCCGCGGTAGCGATCCCAGCGGCCCGCGCTCAGATCCAGCCGGGCGAACTGGTCGTTGAGTGGGCGCTTGCTGACGATATTGATCGTGCCGCCTGGGTCCCCACGGCCGTAGAGACTTGAAGCCGGGCCTTTCAGCACGTCGATGCGCTCGACGTTGGACGGGTCCTGCGGGTTCATGTAGCCGCGATTGACGCTGAAGCCGTCCTTGTAGAACTCCGAGGTCGTCAGGCCACGGATGCTGTATTCGTACATGGTCAGGCCGCCGAAGTCGTTCTGACGAGCCACGCCGCCTGCATAGTCCAGGGCTTTTTCGATACGCGGGCTGTCCAGGTCCTCGAGCACCGTAGCGGGAATGACGGCCACCGCCTGCGGAACCTCGTCAAGTGGCGTGTCGGTCTTGGTGGCGCTGGCCGAACGCCGCGCCTGATAACCTTCTGCCCTCTGGTCACGGTCGGCCGTGACCACCACTTCCTCAAGCACCGCGCGGTCTGATTCCTGCGCCAGCGCAGACATGCTGCCCAAAGCCGCCGCAGCGGCGACTCCCAATAACCGTACTACAACCTTGCTGCTGCTCATGACCGCTTCCGATTTAATGTTATACCGTAACATTTGATCGGAAGCGGTCTGTAACTGTCAAGGCCGCAGGCTAGCTGGCAAGCCGCGTTCGGCTAGGGCAGCATGCAGTGACAACGATCCATAACGGGGAGCGCGGTGATGATCGATTTCGACAACAAAGGTTTCTTCAAGCTGAAGCAGAACGATGAATATGCCGAGCGGGTCCGGTCGTTGCTGTTGGACGACGAGCAGGTAGTCGATTCCTACAAGTCCATGCGTGACGGCGTGGTGTTTACAAACAAGCGAATCATTGCCGTCAACGTGCAGGGCATCACCGGCAGCAAGAAGGATTTCACGTCCTTGCCCTACAGCAATATCGTCGCTTATTCAGTGGAGACGTCCGGGACCTTCGATCTGGACTCAGAACCGGAGGTCTATTTCTCTTCGCTAGGCAAGGTCAGGTTCGAGTTCACAGGGAAGACATCGATCGTGGAAATATCGAAGCACATTTCCAAGCAACTGCTCTGAACTCGAAACAGCGGCTGGGTAGCCCGACAGGGCTCACCATTGAGATTAGTCGAGCCGTTTCAGTTGGCGGTGACGAAACGATACAGCCTGGCTCGCTAGCATGATGATAGCGAGCAATCGAGCCTGCCTGACACAACAACCGTGGTCTTAGCGTTCGAGTCCCATACCGGAACAGACTTCTTCAGCTCCCGAGAACGCATCCTCGGTACGGCGGGTAGCCGATTCCGAAAGTTTGGTTTCTTCTGCACGGATGCCTAACGCGACGAGTAACGTCTCGCTTATTTCCATGAATGAATAGCCATCGGCCCATATTTCGGTTTTGCCGTTCAGTCTGTTATCCATGCTTTCCATACCCCAGGCTGGCGCGCCACCAAGCCGTGCATTCAAATTGTTGTGCTACGCCTGTTAGCGTTACGCAACTGGAGCATCCACCGTGCCAGCTCTGGAATGATTTTTTTTGTTTCAATATCAATGACTTATCAAGATGTAGCGATTTGGACTCTGTTGCAACTTGCACGATTCGCCCCTTATACCCGTGCGATGTGCATGTCCGTTTCGCTGTGCTTCGCCCGATTGAGCTTTATCAACACGAGCCCTCCACTGCTCGCAGTGGCATCACAAGCTGCAAACTATCGTTACCAGCCAAACCGGGCTTGAAACGCTTCCTGCCCTGGTCCGAGCAGACCAAACTGACGCAGCAGGCCGGCAAATTCCGACGCGTTAGTGGCCGTCCCCTCCAATTCGGTTGTACGAGCGCTGAGGTTGGCAACCAGCACGAAACGATGTTGCCCCGCTTGCTCTAGCCGGGCATGCAAGCGGGGTGATCCGCTGCAATCTATCCTGAGCTCACCCTTACCAAGCGGCATTGCCCATGGGGCAAGCAGATCGAGCCGGGCCGCGGTCAGGCTCCCGCTGCTGGAGGTGCACTCTTGGCCGCGCCCACGGATGTCGACCTGACCTCCCCATTCGCCTTCCAGCTGCACCTGTTGTTCAGACGTTGCCGTACTGCCGTCATCCCGGAGCGATGCCTGCCACTGCCACGGCCAGCCTCTTAGCGTTACGAGCCAGCGGCGCTGCAACGCGCCTATTTGCACATCGGCGACCGGCCCGGCCAGCCCCAGCTGCCAGCTCACCGGCCCCAGTGGCCCGATCTGCTGCGCCCGGCCGTCCCACAAGGTGCCGCTGACAGACTGCGGCCGCCAGCCATTCGGCCAATCGACCAGGCGGGCCCAGAACGCGGCAGGCGAGCCCAGCAATACGACAACGGCGAAGGCGATCAGCCCCCAGGCAACAAGCCAGCGTTTCACTTTTGGGCACCCTTGCCATAGGTTTCCAGGTCGAGCTCGAAGAGCAACCCTTCGGCGTCCTTCCCGATCTGCCAGCGCTGGGCATGCCAGCCACGCGCCGTGGCACGTTCGATGAACGAGCCAAGCGCATCGGCGCGCTCCATCCGGCCTCTCAGCTGCCATGACGCTTCGTTCTGTGCCACTGCGGTCAGCACGAGGCCGGTCGCATTGGCGAGACTTCCCCAGTCGTCCGCAGTCAGACGCTGGGACACGGGTAATGTGCTGGCCTGGTCAGCCAGGTTTCGCCAGCGCAGAGATTCTTGCCACGCATTGAACAGCGGGCGCCCCAAGACATAAACCGCCATCAGCATGACCAGCAACCAGCCTGCTGCCAGCAGTCGTTGCCTCGCTGGGGGTAATGCCTGCCAGTGGGCCCGCGTTCGTTCGATGATCACGTGCCACCTCCTTCAAGATCGACCCGTGCGATCAACGTCCCGCTGCTCTGGGTCAGGCTTGCAGTGCCGCCAACCTCGCTTGCGAGCCTGTCCCAACGCGACGTGCTCTCGGGAGCCTCCGCGTAGCCGTTGAGTTTTATTTCCCAATAACGACCGTCGAAGCCAAGGGATTCGAGCGCCCACTCGGGATGTTCTACCAACCAGGCATCGACCGCTTGGCCCAGCGCCCTGACCTGCTGCTGGCGAAACAGGCGCTGCTGGTCGTCACGCTGGATAGTTCTTAACCGGCTTTCGGCTTGTTGCAACGTGCTTGTCCCCAGTCGCTCGCTCAAGGACGCTCGCACCAGCGAGCCCTCTTGCCAGCTCATCGCACCTGCAAGCACAGCCCAGCCAAACGAGAGCGCGGCGCAGGCTCCGGCCAGCCGGACCGTACCGCGCCAGCGAGCGGCCGAGCGCGGCGCCCGGCTGGTAGGCTGGAGGCTGGGCAACCCATCGAGCACTACGCCCGAGCCTGGGATAACCGCGCGCCCCGTTTGCAGTGCATCGCCCAGTACGGCCTCAGCCAGTTCCTCCGGCACTGCCAACCATTTCTGGCCGCCCTGCTCGTCTGCGCGAACGAGGCAGGTAAAAGGTGGAGCCGTCCACTGCTGCGCCTCGCCCGCCTTTGCCTCCGGAACGAGCTGGAATTCGCTCCAAAACCGTTCGACATGCACACCCAATGCGGTGGCGTCGCGCTGCCAACGGGCCAAACGGGCACGGTCCAGCGCCACCAGCTGCAAGGTCTTGCCTCGCCGTCCGATACAACCGACCCGCACCGTCTCGGGCGATTGCAGCAGGCGATCCTCCAATAGCATCGGCCACTCGTCTGGCCGCACTCCGGGCGGGGCGGCCGTTTCGAAATAGCTGACGGCATCCACCGGAACTACCAGCGCGCAATGCAAGGCCTGGAGCGCCGCCGGCGGCGGCCAGTCGCCTTCTGCCGCCAGCGTACCGGCCTGCCAGTGCTGCCAGCGCCAGGCCCGGGCGTCGTCCGGGCGCACCAGCAACCAGTTGGCCGCCGCCGGGCGCAATCGATCGCGCAGACGTCTAATCACGGCCGCAGGTCCGGCAAGGCGAAGGTGCAGACATAGGGTTCTCCCTGAAACTCGAAATCTATTCGTATGCCACGGTTCGGCTGGCTGGCGATCCCCGACGGGTACGCCAGCCAGCGTTGCCCCTGGCGATAGCTGAAACGGACCTGGCCGACCGGTTCGATCGTCTCGCGCTTGACCCACCGCGGTACGCCTGCGGCATACAGGTCGTTGCTGCTGTACAGGACCAGGCGCTTGGCATCGGGCTCGTACCGCAGGCGTTGACGCTGCAGGCGAGTGGCGCCTGCAGCCGGTGGCCACGCAGCGAGGGCTGTCCATTGCAGTTGCAGCCGATCGGGTTGCCAGTCGAGCCACGCCATAGGCAACGGCAGGCGTTGCTCATAGAGCTGGCGAAGGCTGATCCCATCGAAGCGCGACTCCAGCGCAAGGCAGAACGCCAGGACCTCAGGCCGGCCAGCTGCTCCGAGCCGCTCACGCACCTGCAGCCATCCGTTGACCTGTGCCGCGATCAGCAGGCCGAGCACCACCGTCAGCGCCATGGCGACCATCAGCTCGATCAGCGTGAGGCCTCGCTGTCGACTGCTCATGGGCGCCGCAAAAACACGCTGTAATGCCCCAGCGGCCGCTCGTCTTCGTCGAGCAGGCTCAACTCGCCGCGGCGCAGATCGGCGACGCCCGTGTAACTCAGGTCCATCCGCCAGTTGCAAATCTGGGCACCCTGCCGCAACTGCCCGCGAACGTTGTCGATCTGCGGCCAATAGCCTTCCACCTCGAAGCGGGCAATGAGTTCTCGGGCGCAAAGGGCGCCGACTTGCCGGTCGCGAACAGCCAGATGCCCATCGATGCGCTGGCGCAGAACCGAGGTCACCATGACGGCCATGGTTGCCGCGATCATGAGCGCCACCATCACTTCCAGCAGAGTAAAACCCCGGCTCCGGATCATCGCTCGACATGCAGCGAACCATCGCCGCTCCAACGCCAGCGCTCGTGACCGTCCGGCCACTGCCAATCGACCGTCGCAGCATTGGCGATACCGGTGGGCGTGAACACTACCCAGGGCTCGCCGGCTTTGCCGGATCGCGGTTGCAGCTCTTCGGGCCAGGAGGTGTCGAGCGGTGTAGCCAGCCAGCGCAGCGAACCATCCTTCAGTTTGCCCTCAAATCGAGAGGGGCCACCGCTGCTCCACCCCAGCCCAACGAGCTGCCCCGTATCGCGAGCCCGCGTGTCGAGGGCTGAGGCGCGCTCGGCCAGCCGTTGCAGTGCGTCGGCCGCCACCGTCTCGCCGCGGGCCAACCAGGCCACGCTCATAGCAGTGACCAGACCGGCAATCAGCAGCACCAGCAACAGCTCCAGCAGCGTGAAACCGCCCGCTCTGCTCATCAGAGGTTCCAGTTACCAATGTCCGCGTCGGTGCCCTCTCCGCCTTCCATGCCATCGGCACCCAGCGAATACACATCGAACCTGCCATGCTGCCCCGGCGAGCGGTACTGATAAGCCGCGCCCCATGGGTCTTTCGGCATGCGTCGGATGTACCCGTCTGCACGCCACGTACGCGGGAGTGGTTCGATGGTCGGCTTCTCGATCAGGGCGGCGAGGCCTTGCTCGGTGGTCGGATAGCGCAGGTTCTCAAGGCGATACAGGTCCAGCGCCTGCTCCAGCGTCGCCAGATCGGCGCGCACCTTCTGCTGCATGGCCTGGTCCTGATTGCCGAGCACGTTGGGCGCGACGATGGCCACCAGCAGCCCGATGATAAAGATCACCACCATGATTTCCATGAGGGTGAAGCCGTGTTGCCGGGCCGGATATTTGTGAGCGCGCATGGATCGGTCTCCTAGAAGTTGAGGCCTTGGTTGAGTTGCATGATGGGCAGCAGAACGGCGAGCACGATGAACAGCACGATGGCGCCCATGGTGAGGATCATGGCCGGCTCGAACAGCGCGAGCACCATGTCGACCTGACGGGCGAAGGCCCTTTCCTGGTTATCGGCGACACGCTCGAGCATCTCGGGCAAGGTGCCGCTGGCCTCCCCGCTGGCCACCATATTGATGAGCATGGGCGGGAAGTGACCGCTCCCGCCTAGCGAGCGGTGAAGGCTGATGCCCGTCTCGACCTGATCACGGGCCCGCTCCAGCGCCTCGCGAATCACGCCGTTGCCAACCGTCGCCGTACCGACCTGCAGCGATTCGAGCAAGGGCACCCCGCTGCCGCACAGAATCGCCAGGCTGCGTGACAGCCGGGCGCTTTCGAGCACCGCGAACAACGAGCCCAGACGGGGCAGACGCAGTAACAGCCGGTCGCGGCGGTAGCGCCAAGGTGCCTGGCGAAGCAGTATCGAGGCGATGCCGCCAAGCAGCACCATTGCAGCGAGCAACCAGGGGCCGGCCGCGACGATCACATCGCTCAGCCCGATGAGCACCTGGGTAATCGCCGGCAGGCTGCGGCCGGCATGATCGAACTGTTCGGTCAGGCGTGGCACCACGAAGGTCATCAGGCCGACCACGACGATGACCGAGACGCACATCAGCACGCCGGGATAGATAAGTGCAGTGCGAGCCTTGTGCCGTTGCCGCTGGACCTGTTCCAGATAATCGGCGAGCCGCTCCAGCACAGCGGCCAGACGACCGGATCGCTCGCCCGACTCGACCAGGGCGCAGTACAGGGTGTCGAACGGCGCACCGTGGCGTCGCAGGCTGTCGGCCAGTCCATGCCCTTCGGCAACTGTACCGCCTACGCTCGCCAGCACGCGTTTCGATGACGGATCCAGCTGTCGCTCAAGCGTGGACAGCGCCTCGGTCAGCGGGATCGCAGCACCCAGTAGCGTCGCCAGCTGCCGTGTGAGCTCGCAAAGCTGGGCGTGGCTCAGCCGCTGACCAGCACTACGGCGTGCGGTCGCCGCGTGGGGCTTCAGCTCACGGGCGAAAAGGCCTTGCTCGCGAAGCAGCTGCCGGGCATGGCGCTCAGTGTCGGCCTGGATCAGGTCCCGCCGGCGACGGCCCTGTTGATCGAGTGCGAGGTAACGAAAGCTCGGCATGCGGACCTCAGCGCTGCACGGCGCGCAGGACGTCAGCCAGGCTCGTCCGCCCGAACCGCAACTGCTCGATGGCAGCCTGCGCCAGGCTCTGACGCCGCCCCGCGAGGTAGGCTTCCATCTCAACCTCGCTTGCGCCGTTATAAAGCAGTGCGATCAAGCCGGCATCGAGCTCGATGAACTCATAGAGCCCAAGGCGCCCGCGATAGCCGGTATGCCCGCACGCTTCACAACCAACCGGGTCATGCAGATGCGCCAGCTCGTCGAGGCCCGCCATCAGCTCTCGCTCGGCCGCCAGGATCGGCCGCGCCTGGGCACATTCACACAGTTTCCGGACCAGGCGTTGCGCAAGCACACCCTTGAGGCTGGACGCGATCAGGAACGCCTCGATGCCCATATCGCGCAACCGCGTAACGGCACCCACCGCGCTGTTGGTGTGCAAAGTGGACAATACGAGGTGACCGGTGAGGCTCGCCTGCACCGCGATCTGCGCCGTTTCGACGTCGCGGATCTCGCCGACCATGATGACGTCCGGATCCTGACGCAGGATGGCGCGCAGTCCACTGGCGAATGTCAGCCCGGCGCGCGGGTTGATGGCCGTCTGGCCGATGCCGGTGATGGCGTACTCGACAGGATCTTCGACGGTCAGGATGTTGCGCGAGCCATCGTTGAGACGGTTGAGGCTGGCATAGAGGGTGGTGGTCTTGCCCGATCCAGTCGGCCCGGTGCTGAGCAGAATGCCGTTGGGTTGCTGCAGGCAGCGACGCAGCCTGGTCTCGACTTCCTGTGGCATACCGAGGTTGGTGAGGTCCAACAGACTGGCCTGCTTGTCGAGCACCCGCATCACCACCCGTTCGCCGTGAATGCCAGGTAGAGTCGATACCCGAACGTCAACGTCGCGGGCCCCCATGCGCAGACTGATCCGACCATCCTGCGGCTGGCGCTTTTCGGCAATGTCCAGCCGCGCCATGACCTTGATCCGCGAGACCAGCATGGCCGACAGCGCCCGCGGCGGAGCCAGCACTTCACGAAGCTGGCCGTCCACGCGCAGGCGCACCACCAGGCTCTGCTCGAAGGTCTCGATATGAACGTCCGATGCGTTCAGACGCAGCGCTTCTGCAAGCAGGCCGTTGATGAGGCGAATCACAGGTGCTTCGTTTTCGCTTTCCAGCAGGTCTTCGATGCGTGGGAGCTCGCTCATCAGGCCAGCCAGATCGACCTGGTCGGCGATGCCATCCATCAGGGTAGCAGTGGCCGGCTCGCCGGACTGATACAGCCGCTCCAGCTCATGCTCGAAATCGGACGCGCCGAGGCGCGCGCAGCTCACCGGGGCCCCGTACACGCGCAACACTTCCTGGAGCTGGGCCAGATCGGCCGCCTCGCGCAGTAGCAGCTGCATGCCGTTTGCTTCGGGACGCAGCGCAATGCCGGAGTGCCGAGCCAGCCGATAGGGCAATAGCGCCTCGTTCATCAGGGCACCAGCTCGCCCAGACGTGCCCGGCTCGATGGGAACAACCCGAGCAGATCGCTACGCGCCTCGCGGTCCGGCAGCGCCAATGGGCTGCTGGCCTTGATGCTCCGGTATTTCTCGTCGCTGAGCTGGCTGAGGGTCAGGGCGTCGCGCACGATGCGGGGGCGAATGAACACCATCAGGTTCTGCTTGGCGTGGCTGCGTGCGGTGGAGCGGAACAGCCGACCGAGGCCTGGGATATCACCCAGCAACGGCACCCGCTGATCGCTGTCGGCGACCTCGTCGCTGATCAGCCCGCCAAGTACCACCATGCCGTTGTCCTCGACCATGACGGTGGTCTTGATCTCGCGCTTGTTGGTGACGACATCGCTGGCCTTGGCGGTTTCGGCAATCGACGAGACCTCCTGGATGATGTCCAGCCGCACGGTGTTGTCGACGTTGATCTGCGGCTTGAGGCGCAGCTTCACACCGACCTCCTTGCGCTCGATGGTCTGGTACGGATTGGCGTTGTTCTGGGTAATGGAACCAGTCACGAAGGGCACTTCCTGACCGACCAGAATCGACGCCTCGGCATTGTCCAGCGTGACCAGCGTTGGGGTAGAAAGCAGATTGAAGCCGCTTTCATTACGTAGCGCGTTCAGCAGCGCAACGAAGTTGATGCCACCCCCGATGTGCCCCACGCCCGCGGTAATGCCCTCCACACCCGAGAGCAGCGAGCCGATCTGCGAGTAGTTCTTGCTGGCCGCTGCGGCGGCGATTGCATTGATGCCACCACCGTTGCCATTGAAGTTGACGCTGCCGGCGGGCAACTTGCTGCTAGGGTCGAGGAACAGCCACTGCACGCCCAGCTCCTGCGCGCGCGTATCGGATACCTCTGCGATGATCGCCTCCACCACCACCTGAGCTCGCCGAATATCCAGCCGCTCGATGATCCGTCGGTAGGTCATGAGTTCGCTGTCAGGCCCGAGCATGACGATGGCGTTCGCGCCGTCCTCGGCTTCAAGCCGAACGCCGTCCACCGAGACCACAGCAGGCGCCGCGGCGCCCGCTTCGGTTGCGGCCACCTCACCGACGCCGCCCTGGCTGAGACCGCGCAATACTTTCAGCACGTCCGCCGCGTTGGCGTGACGAAGGTAGATCACCTCGGTATTGCCGACATGCTCACGCACCACGTCCAGCTTCGCGATTAACTGCCGTACCCGCTCCCGGTCCGCCGTGCTTCCGCGTACCAGCAAAGCATTTCCGCGCTGGTCGGCGACGACCTTGGCACCGCGGGAATCGCTCTTGCCGAGCAGCTCGTTGATCAGCCGCGCGGTGTCCCGTGCGCTGGCGTGGTTCAGCTGGAGGGATTCCACCGGCTCATCGATGACCTGGTCGAGCTGGCGTAGCAGGGTCTCGATGCGGCCCAGATTGCTGCGCCAGTCGGTCACCACCAGTAGATTGGCCGAAGGGTAAGGGGTAATGACGCCGACGCGGGGGTCGACCAACGGCTTGATGATTTCAAGCATCTGCTCGCTGGCGGCGTTGCGCACGCTGAACACCCGTGTCGCCATGCCGTTGGAGGCCTGCTCGCTGCGCTGCCCGGAGTCTACGGGCACCGGCTCCAACCGCGCTGCCTGGTCGGGCAGGATCTTCACGCTGCCATCGGGCAGGTCCACCGCAGCAAAGCCCTGAGCTCGCAGCTGCGCCAGAAAGATGTCGTAGATTTCGTCGGGCGTATGCTGCGACATGGTGCGAATCGTGACTTTGCCTTGCACGCGCGGATCGACGATAAAGGTCGTACCGGTGATGCGCGAGACGCTGTCGATGAACTCGCCAATATCCGTCTCGACGAAGTTCACCTCGTAGCGAGAGGGTTCGGCAACCGGGAGGTCGTCATCTGCCGCAACGACCAGCCCAGGCAGTAGCAAACCGAAGAGCAGAACGCGGATTTGACGAGCCAGAGGCGTCATGGACGGCTTAACCATGGCGTTTGAGTCCTTGCGGTGGGCGTTCCTGCGGCCAAGGCAAACGCTCAAGCCGCCCGTTGTGCTCGAAGATGAGCCCTTTGTCGTCGATCCGATGCAGCACGATCCCCGGCGCCAGCCGCTGGCCCTGCGTAAGGGTACGCTGCTGCTTCTGGTAACCGAGAACGACGACCGTCGAATCCACGGGGTCGGCGCGCAGGCCGCCTATCCAGGTCAGTTCGAGCGTGGTCAGGGGGAGCCCGGCGTCGCGGGTCTGCACCGCTTCGCGCTTCCAGTGCTGGGTAAGCAGCTCCATCCGCGCCGCCGGGTCTGCCATCTGCTGTGCCGGTGCGGCCGGCCCATGCCAGACGGTCAGCACGCACTGTGCGGCCAGCCATGCGGCCAGTGTTGCCAGGCCGAAGCCGACCAGTTTGGGAGATGCCATCATGCCAGTGCTCCCTTGACCGGATGCCAGCCTGGATGGCCTTGCACGTAACTCAGTCGCGGCAAGGCGAGTTCGGGTAGTTGCCAGGAGCCGGGTTGCGCGCGCAGATAGGCTTCGAGGTACTGCCAGAGCGGCTTGCCCTCGGTCTGTGTGCCAAGAGTAAAGGTGCGCAGCCGCTGCATCGTTTCGACGCCGGAGACGCGTTGGCCGGACGGGCTGTAGGCGACTTGCCATGACTGGCCGAGCAGGCGCGGCAGGTCCTGACTGTTGTCGAGAATGACGGGGTCTCCGAAGAGCTGCTCCGCTGAGTTTTCAAGTACGCGCTGCAACTGAGCGGCAGGTGCCTCACGGACCACTGCAGGATGGCTGCCGGTCAGGCTCAACAAATGTTCACGGGTGATCGCCTGGCCCTGGCGCAGCGGCGCGTCATAGCGCAGGCCCGGCAGCAGCACACCGCCGTCGTAGTTTTCCGCCAGCGCTTGATGGATAAGTCGATCCCAACTGCCGCCGCGCACATCGCGGCGCCACATGGGCTCGGGCGCCCGTGCCAACGTCTGGTCAAGCCAACCGGCATGGCTGGCGCGCTGCGCCTGAAGGACAGATTGCAGGCGGGCCTGAACCGGGCGGTCCGCGGCTTGCAGCGATTGGGCGAAGGCGGGGTGAAATTCGGCAGCGAACCGCCATCCATGCGGTGTCGTTTCGCAACGGATGCGGAAGGCGCCACAGGCGCGATTTCCAGCCAGTACCACAGGAATCTGCCGCCCCGAGGCCTGGCGAACATCGATCTGTCGCGGCCAGAGATCCTGGCCCCTGGCACAAAGAACCAGATCGACCTGTTCGAGCCGCTCGGCCAGCCAAAGACCTGGGCCGGTGCCCACGTCGGCCAGCGCAACAACCAGGTCAGCCTGGCCCCTCGCTTCATCGAGCTGTGGACGCAAGGCTTCATACCACTGACTCAGGGAGTTGGTCTGATCAGCCGCGTAGGGGTCGGTGATGCCGACTACGGCGATCCGGACCCCCGCCCGCTCGAAGCGCGCCACCGATTGCGTACCTGACGTCCCAAGGCCCGTGCCCAATACCGGACGCCCCCACTGTTTGTACAGACCGCCTGCCTGCTGCGGCCAGAGCACACGCTCGTCGCTGCTGACCCGCACATCTGCACCCAGCAGCTCGCTCCCCTGCACGCCCGATGCGCCTTGGGTGAGATAGGCGAGGCCGCTGCCGTTCCAGCATTGGCCATTTTCCAGGGTGAGGCAGTTCTGTTGGCCGGCTTCGTTGCGCAGTCGCTCGAGCAGCGCACCCAGCACCGCATATCCCCCGGTTTCAACCGGGCCGAGCGCAGCGTCCAGCATCGGCGCGAGGGTTGTTTGACCTGTAAAGGCAGTTCGTGCGCTGGTGCCAGTCAACCATGGCGCCTGGCCGATCCGGGTTGCTGCGCCAAGTCGAGTTTGAGGGGCAACAAACAGACCTGGCGCCCGCGCATCAAGCGTATCGGCGTAATACAGCAGATCGAGACGTGACGAGCCCCGAAGCGGTCTAGCCGCCCCGCTGGCACACCCACCTAGCGCGGGAATTGCAGCGCCCGCCATCAACCACGCCAGAACCTGCCGGCGCCCCATGCTTGTCATCGATCTGTCACCCAACGTTCAAATGCGGGGCGATAATGCGACGATCAGGTGACAAATTCGTGTCAACGCGAAGCGAAGTACATCAAGGCTCGAATTATGGCGCCCAAAAACCTTTTTTCATAAATCTATCAATTAATTATCACAATCGCTCTCTACAGTCCGCCCCGCTATCAAGCCAACCCAAGGAGCTGTAGACGATGAGTCGCGAAACCGGCAACAACCGCAACCTCAATCCCAGCAATAACCCGCACATGGACTCCGTACTTGAAACCTATCTTTCGCGCCGTCATGTGCTGCGTGGTGGATTGGGGGCGGCTATCGCCATGATTGCTGGTGTTGGCCTGACTGGCTGCTTCGACGGCGGCGGCAGCAGTTCCGATGACAGCCCCAGCACCCCGACCCAGCCGACGCCAAGCAAGCCGCTGGCCTTGAATTTCGAATCAGTAGGCGTGTCGCGTACAGACGCCGCTGTCGTTCCGGCCGGCTATACCGCATCCGTGCTTGCCCCTTGGGGTACACCGCTCAACAGCAAGGCCAGCCCGTGGAAGAACGACGGCACCAACACCTCCACTGACCAGGCCAACGCCATGGGCATGCACCATGACGGCATGCGCTTCTTCCCCATCAACGGAAGTTCCGAAGACGGCCTGCTGGTGGTCAACCACGAGTACATCGACCAGAAAGCACTGCACCCCAACGGCGCGACCCGAGACGGAAACGGCAATCGTCCGGCTGAGGAAGTACGCAAGGAAATCAATGCCCACGGTGTTGCCGTGGTCCGCATCACCAAGGTCGATGGCCGCTGGCAGGTCATCCAGAACGATCCGCTCAACCGTCGTTTCACCACCGCAAGTGTCATGGACCTGCGCGGCCCGATGCGCGGAACCGAGCACGTGCGTACTGCCTTCTCCACTGACGGCACTATCACCCGCGGCACTAACAACAACTGCGGTAACGGCTATACCCCGTGGGGCACCTACCTGACCTGCGAAGAGAACTGGCCGGAAGTCTTCGTCAACCGCAGCACTACCCTGCCCCGCGACCAAGACCGCATCGGCATGCCGACCGCCTCCAGCCGTTACGGTTGGGAAACGGCTGCTGGTGACGTGTCCGAGCAGAACGGCGAATTCGCCCGCTTCGACCTCACCCCGTCCGGCGCCAGCGCAACCGAGGACTACCGCAACGAGGCGAGCACCTACGGTTACATCGTCGAGATCGATCCGTTTGCCCCGAACAGCAACGCCGTCAAGCGCACCGCCCTGGGCCGCTTCCGTCACGAGGGCTGCTGGCCGGGTCTGACCAAGCAAGGCAAGCCGGTTGTGTTCTACAGCGGTGACGATTCCCGTTTCGAATACCTGTACAAGTTTGTCTCGAAGGCATTATGGGACGAGGCGGATGCCAAGCCCAGCAACCCACTGGCGACCGGCGACAAGTACATGAACGAGGGCACGTTGTACGTCGCGCGCTTCAATGCAGACGGCACTGGTACCTGGCTGCCGCTGACCGTAGACGCCGTAGCGCAGAACGGCAACACCCTGGGTTCGATTTACGGCGATCTGCCGGGAATCATCCTGAACACTCGCGGAGCCGCAGACGCCGTTGGCGCGACCCCGATGGACCGCCCGGAGTGGACCGCGGTGAACCCGGTCAATGGTGACGTCTACCTGACGCTGACCAACAACTCCAGCCGCACCGAAACCAACGTAGCCAACCCACGTGCGAAAAACGTCAACGGCCATGTCATCCGTTGGCATGAATCGGACGATCAGGTCAGCTTCAATTGGGACATCTTCGTGTTTGGATCGGACGCCAACGCAGGCCCGGAAACCAACCTCTCCGGTCTGACCGATATGAACCAGTTCGCCAGCCCAGACGGTATGGGCTTCGACAGCCGCGGCATTCTCTGGATTCAGACCGACAACGGCGGCAACGCGGTTGCCCAGGTCACCAACGACCAGATGCTTGCGGTAATCCCGAGCAACCTGGTGGACGCCGAGGGCAAACAGCTTCCGCTCCGCGCGCAGAACCAGAACGAGCTACGTCGTTTCTTCGTCGGCCCCAACGGCAGCGAAGTGACTGGCGTTACCTTCACGCCTGACAACACCTCGATGTTCGTCAATATCCAGCATCCCAAGAACTGGCCGTACAGTGAAAATGCGACCGAGGCTACGCCAGCCGGCGTTACCGTTCGGCCACGTGCATCGACGGTAGTGATCCAGAAAGCTGACGGTGGCGAGCTCGCCGTCTGATAGCTGCATGACCAAAAGAGCCGGTACCGGGAACGGTATCGGCTCTTTTTTTTGGATTAAATAACGGAGTCAGACGGATCCCATCCGGACTGGCATGGGCATCAGGGCATCAGATCAGCGGCGGTCGAATCATCCGACCAGAAAGGCGCTGGCTGCCGACCACGAAAGAGCACCTGCTGCGCCGGCACCCGGCTGTACCATTTCGATACGCCACGTACCTCGACCTGGTGAACGGTTCGGTAAACCGTATCGTCCAGGCGTACTTCGATTCCAAGCAGATAATGATCGCCGTTGAGCACGAGCCCATCGGAAAGGCGCTTGAAGGTCTCATCGTCCAAAGCCCCGAGCGATTGGCGCAGCTGCACCGCATCGCGATAACCGGCTGCAGGCCGTGAGCTGATTACTCGAGTCAGCAGCGAAGCTGGCAGCTCCCCTTCGTACATCGCCTCGAGCAAGGGCAGGTCGCGCAGCGCCAGGGCGTTTGCGTTGAGGCGCCAGCCGCCATTATCCGGCAGCGCGCACAGCTGCGGATGGCGCAGGTAACGCAACGGGTCGGCCGGAGCGAGCAGATTCAGTTCGCTGGTTTCACGCAACGGCTGGTTCGCTGCCAGCCACCCATTGCTCTGACGAAGGTACTGGTCGTTTTCTGCACCCAGCAGGTTTGGCTGGTGGTCCCGGTCCACCCAATCGACCAGTTGTTGCACCAGTCGGTCATTGACCATGGCCCCGCCCAGCAGATGTCCGAGTTGCCGCCTGGCACGCTCTCCGTCTTCGCCTGCCAATGCATTGAGGTTGAAGCAGGTCCTCAGGTCGCGCAGCAGTAACCTAGCTTCGCCTCCGTCGAATCGATACGGCAAGGGCAGCCCGCGAATGGCCTGCCAGTACAGCGGGCTCTCGCGCCAGCTGACATCGCGCATGGCCTGGGCCGCAAACGCCCTCGCGGCCGTGTCCACGGCACGGGCCTGCACCCTTTGCTGCAGCTGTCGGGCCTGTTCGATTTCTTCGCGACCCTGGGCAGCTAGCCAACCCAGGCCACCGGCAAGCAACGCCAGTGCCATGAGCACCATAAGCAGGGCTACGCCTCGCTGGTTCTTCTCCATTATCCGATCCGTCTGAAAGCTGACGCGTCAGTTAAGCCGGTAAAGGTTGCAGAGACGTGGCAATGTCCCCGAATCGTCATCTCTACGTCACAACGCTGGGGCAGGATTCGCCTACTTTTTTTGCACCATCAAGGAGACGGCCATGGGCCTCGGCGGAATCAGTATCTGGCAGTTGTTAATCGTCCTGCTCATCGTCGTCATGCTGTTCGGAACCCGACGCTTCCGCTCGATCGGTAGCGACCTGGGCGAAGCCATCAGCGGTTTTCGTAAATCCGTAGCGAGCGAAGAAGACGCTAAAGCAGCGCAGATCGGCCACAGTGAGCAGGTCGTGCATGACAACGTCGAACGGCGCGAGCACGCCTGACCGGGCAGTAGCCTGACTGGCGTAGGGAAGGCTGAAACATGATGCCGATTGGCGTTTAGGCTCGCGTTTCTGCCTTTCGGTTATGCAAAGGCCTGGAAAAATCCGTGGCCTGTCCCACCCGTACGCATCCACGAGCCATCTGAATTACCGGTAATTCGTCGTGTCTGGGCATCCCCCGCCCCATCGGCACATGGCTGGACGCACCGTCAAGTTTTGTTGTTCATAATGCAGGCCTCTCTGAGCGGATCGCCTTCGCGCGATGTGGCTCAATGCACAGAAAGCCTCACGGGCGCCAGGCAATGTCCATGGCAAGCGAGCCCGGCGAACCGCCCCAAACAAAACCAATAAAGCGAATGGCCTCAATGCAGATAGATGAAGAAATCACGCTGAAAAAGTTGGAGGTGTTTCTCGCCTTCATGCGCAGCGGAAATCTGAGCAAGGCGGCCGCCGAGCTGAACACCAGCAACGTCAGCGTGCACCGCGCCATACATTCATTGGAAAGTGCGCTGCGCTGTCCGCTGTTCAAGCACGAGGGACGCAACCTGATTCCGCTGGAGAGCGCCTATGTGCTGGAAGAGCGAGCGCAGCGACTGGTTCAGGACGTGCTCGAAACCGTACGGCAGACGCGCGAGGCTGCCGGCTTCTCGGCTGAACGGTTCAAGCTTGGCGCGCTGTATTCGCTGACGGTGAAAACCGTGCCGCAGCTGATCATGGGACTGAAGCTGCGCCGTAGCGAGCTCAATATCGACCTGATTCTGGGTTCCAACGTCGACCTGTTCTACAAGCTCAAGAACATGGAGCTGGATGCGATTCTGGTGTCGCTGAACGACAGCGTCACAAACGATCCGGATTGCGCACAGCTGCCATTGTTTGCCGACGACATCTTTCTCGCGGCGCCGGCTGATTCACCCTTCGCCCAACGGCCGGAAGTCGACCTGAGCGACCTGCGCGACGCCACCTTTATTACGCTCACCCAGGGCTTTGCCACTCACCAGGACGGCAACCGAGTATTTCAGCAGGCGGGGTTCAAACCGAAGGTGGCGATGCAGGTGAACGACATCTTCACCCTGCTGAGCATGGTCAATTCGGGGGTGGGCTACGCCCTGCTACCCGGACGCGTCGCGGCTGTGTACGAAAACAACATCCGCTTGATCCCCCTGCAGAAAAAATACCGGCTGCAGCAGCAGATCGGCGTGGTCTTTCTGAAAGCCAAAGAACGCGATCCAAATTTGCTCGCTCTTGTAGCCGAATGCCGCATGTATCGGTCCCGGTCAAGCGCCGTGCCGGGCGCCTCACTGGATCGTTAACCTGGCCGTAACGATGGCAGGGAGCTCTTAATTGATCCCCCCCTGCGCGCACGCTAGCCTGCATCTCACTCGAGCAGGAAAGCTCGGATGAAAAGTAATTCCCGTGACGTAACAAAAATAATTATGGGCCGTGTTGCGCGGTTCTGAAGTGTCAACCTAGGAGAATTCAATGAAAGCCCTACTCCGTACATCGGTTGTGGCTGCCATGCTGGCCGCAAGCATCCCGAGTTACGCCGAAACCGTACTGCGCGCGTCTCACCAATTTCCTGGCAATCAGGGCGATCCTCGCGATGAGATGGTGCAGATTATTGCCCGTGAAGTCGCAGCCGCCGATGTTGGCCTCAAGATCCAGATCTATCCGGCGTCGTCCCTGTACAAGGCCAACGAGCAGTGGGGCGCCTTGACCCGTGGTCAGCTTGATATGACCGCCTTGCCATTGGACTACGCGTCCGGCCGCGTACCGCAATTCTCCGCCACACTGATGCCCGGACTGGTCAAGAACTACAACCACGCCCAACGCCTGAATGAATCGGACTTCATGAAGGAGATACACGCGCTGGCTGAAAAGAACGGCGCGGTTGTCCTCGCCGATGCGTGGCTGGCCGGCGGGTTCGCCTCCAAGGAAAGCTGCATCACGTCGCCCGACACCATCAAGGGTCAGGTCATCCGCGCCGCCGGGCCGGCCTTCGAAAACATGCTCGCCGCCGCCGGTGCCTCGATATCGTCGATGCCGTCTTCCGAGATCTACAGCGGCATGCAGACCGGCGTGCTGGACGCAGCCAACACATCCAACGACAGCTTTGTCTCATACCGCCTGTATGAACAGGTGAAATGCCTGACCGCACCGGGTGAAAACGCCTTGTGGTTCATGTATGAGCCCGTCCTGATGTCCAAGCGCACCTTCGACAAACTCACGCCAGAACAGAAGGAAGCAGTGCTCGCTGCAGCAAGCAAGGCTGAGGCCTACTTTGCTGAGGAAGGTCCTAAAGGCGAGCAGCGTATGAACGAGACGTTCTCCAAGGCCGGCGTCAAGGTCGTCAGCCTGAGCAAAGAAGAACACGACGCCTGGATGCAGGTTGCCCGTGATTCGTCCTACAAGTACTTCGCAGAGAAAGTCAAAGGCGGCCAGGATCTTCTGGACAAGGCACTCGCCGTGCAGTGATGCCCACACGGCCGCTTCCTCAGCGGCCTTCGCTGTGTTCGAACCTGCTCTGTGGCTTCTTGCTATATGGCTCGGGTGTTAAGGAGTCTCCATGTCCAGACTTTTCATTCGCTCCATCGAGGCGCTGTCTCGCCTCGGTGGTGTTAGCTCGGTGTTGCTGTTGTTCATCGCCATGGTTGTGATGTGCCAGATGATCCTGATGCGCTACCTGTTCAAAGCCCCCACCGTCTGGCAGACCGAGGTGGTGGTATTTGCCGCTACTGCGGCGATTTTCATCGGTGCGCCGTATGTGTTGATGAAGAAGGGTCACGTTGGCGTCGATGTCATTGAGTTGATGATGTCTTCAGCGAACCGACGCCGCATGCAGCTACTCGGTGCCGTGCTGGGCCTGGCGTTCTGCGTGCTGATGACCGCGGCGACCGTCATCTATGTCCATGAGGCCTGGGAAGGCGGCTGGACCACCCCGACCATTGCCGCCATACCGCTGTGGATTCCTGCCACGCCAATGCTGGTGGGCTTCGCCCTGCTGTGCCTGCAGTACGTGGTGGAAATAATGAAACTGATCTGCCCCAGCTTGGCTGACCAGAAAAGCGCATCGGCCTCGAACGAAATGATCGGACACAGCCGTCAGAATTTGGGAGAAGCACCATGAGTCCGACCCTTGCAGGTACGCTTTTGATTTGTGCCCTGCTCCTGTTTCTGGCCACCGGCATGCCGATCGCCTTCGCCCTGGGCCTGGCGGCCATGGGCGGACTGTTCATGGCAATGGGACCAGAAGTGATCGGAGTTGTAGCGGAAACCATGTTCGCCGGCATCGGCAACCTGGCCTTCGTATCGATCCCGATGTTCGTGCTGATGGGCGCCATCGTCGCCGGCACGCCCGCTGGCGCCGACCTTTATCGCGCACTGGATCGCTGGATGTACAAAGTCCCCGGTGGCCTGGTGTTGTCAAACATAGGCGCATGCGCAGTATTTTCCGGCATGACCGGCTCGAGCCCGGCGACATGCGCAGCAATTGGCAAACTGGGCATCCCGGAGATGATCAACCGCGGCTACCCTACTTCGGTGGCGACCGGGTCGATCGCCGCAGGCGGCACGCTCGGCATTCTCCTGCCCCCGTCGGTGACCATGATCATCTACGGTATCGCTACCGAAACGTCGATCGGCCGGCTTTTCCTCGCAGGGGTTCTACCTGGCCTGATGCTGACCGCCATGTTCATGTGCTGGGCGATGATCGATGCCCGCCGCAAGGGCTTCCGCTTCGGTACCGAGGGCGTCTATTACAGCTTGCGCGACAAGCTGGCTGCGCTGCCGCGGATATTCCCGCTGATCCTGGTCATCCTTGGCGTGCTCTACGTGCTTTACGGGGGGGTGGCCACGCCTTCCGAAGCAGCGGGCGCAGGCGCCATGCTTACGCTGGTGGTGGTCGTGCTGGCTTACCGGCTGTTCAAGATGGGCACCTTCCGCGACATCTTCGGCTCCGGCATGCGTGAAAGCGTCATGATCATGATGATCCTGGCCTCCGCCGAGCTGTTTGCCTTCGCGTTGTCCTCGCTCTATATCACTCAGTCGCTGGCCGAGATGATTGCCAGCCTTGAAGTGAACCGCTGGGTGCTGATGGGTGTGATTAACGTGTTTCTGCTGGTGGCCGGGATGTTCCTCCCGCCGGTAGCCGTTATCGTGATGTCCGCTCCCTTGCTCTTCCCCATCGTCGTGCAGGCTGGCTTCGATCCGTACTGGTTCGCAGTTGTCCTGACCATCAACATGGAGATCGGCCTGATCACCCCGCCACTGGGCCTGAACCTGTTCGTCATCAATGGCATCGCACCCCAGGTGCCGACGCGGGAAATCCTCTGGGGAGCCCTCCCATACACGCTGGTCATGGTGCTCGCGATTATCGTGTTGTGCCTGTTCCCAGAGATCGCGACCGTCCTGCCTGACTATGTAATGGGCGAAGCGCTCTAGAACCAAGATGTAGGCTGCGGCAGCGGCTTGCAAAAGGGCTTCCTCGGAAGCCCTTTTTTGCGATTGGCTGACAATCCCGAGAGCAGAGCAACAGCGTGAGATAAGAACTCAGGCAGGCTTCAGGCCTGCTCGCTGCAAGGCGGTTCCGGGACCAATGAGGCGCCACTGTGAGCGGCGATGACGGCCGATGACCAGCACAGCCGAAACCTGGACCGCTGGGGATAGCCGCTCAGGTAGGCCGCTCAGTGCCGGTGCCGGTGCCGGTGCGATTGGAGTAAAGGTACGCGTTACCGATCTCTACCCGACTTGATCGGCTTCCTGACGCAGCAAGGCGTCCAGAGTGTCCAACCGAGCCCCGTCGAAAGCAATCAGCGTACCCTGGTCAAAAACTCGCCGTGCCAGCCCGGTGAGCACCGAGCCTGGAGGCAGTTCGATATGAAGTCGCACGCCGCGCTCGTATGCGGTGCGCAGCGTGCCGTGCCAGTCGACGACGCGGCACATGTTGAACGCCAGGTCGTCACGTAAGCGTTCTGCGGCAACCACAGGCCGGGCCGTAGTACTGCTCAGATAGCGGATGCGCGGCACGCTAAGCTCGACGCTGGCAAAGGCCTCGGCGAGCTGTGCAGCTGGTGCCTCAAGCAATGCGCTATGGGAAGGTACGCTCACGGCGAGCCGCTTGGCACAGGATGCGCCCAATGCCTTGGCACGCTGGGCAACAGCGGCCATGGCGGTATCCGATCCGGCGATGACAATCTGGTTGTCGGCGTTGATATTGGCCAGATGGACCGGCGTGTGTTCGCCGTGCACCTCGGCCAGCAGTCGCTCGACCGACCCGAGATCCAGCCCGATCACTGCCGTCATGCCAAACCCTTCCGGGTAGGCGTTCTGCATCAGCTCGCCGCGCAGCGCGACCAGCCGCACGGCATCCCCATAGTCCAACGCGCCCGCGACCACCGCAGCGGCATAGGCGCCGATGGAAAGCCCCGCCACGTAATCCGGCGACTGGCCGCCGCGCATCAGCAGGCGCGCACCGGCAACCCCGGCGATCAGCAGGCATAGCTGCACGGCGCGTGTCGAACTCAGCGCCGCTTCGCTGTCAAGCGCCAGCGCATCCTCTCCCAGGGCGTCGCTGGCCAGCTCCAGGCACTCAAGCACCTCGGGCTCCTGGGGCAGTCGATGCAGCATGCCGGGTTTCTGTGCGCCCTGGCCTGGAAAAGCGAAGAGGCTGCTCATGCGACCATCTCCCCCTCATCCCAGGGATTGTCTACCAGACGCGCACCCGTGGCGCACTTGAGCAAGACCCGGCCTGAATCACCGGCCCACTCACGCAGCGAGATGGCACCGGAAGGCGTCTCCAGCTGCATGTCGACACGGCAGGAGGCCTCGCCCAGCAACCCCTGCAATGCGCGCGCGTCATGACGCGGCAGCTCGACGGGTGTTCGTAGCAGCAGATCGAGGTCGCTGGCGGCATGGGCAGTTTGCAGCCCTGTCGCCAGTTGGAAGCCGACCGATCCAGTGATGCCCCAACAGAGGCCGAGCGAATTCAGCGTTGGCTTCAGCTGCTCGATCGCGCGTAGCGCAGGTAATTCGCTAGCGCAGGGCTGCCCGATCAGCTGCTCCGGGCTAACCCTGCGTGACACCGCACGGGCCGGCATTACCGAAGCATAGCGTTGATCACGGCTGCCGCCACGCAGGCCAACTGCGATCTGACCGCTCGCCACCATGGCCCGGCGCACCACGACCGGCTGGCCAGCAATCAGCACTTGGCGCGCCCAGTCGGGCGCGTCGGCCGGCAGCTGTGCTGGCGACATGCCCCACAGCAGGTCATGGGGGCGGGGCGGGGCGGGCATCTATGGCCTCCTTATGGACGGATCAGTGTGACCTGCTTGGGTGGATTGCCGAAGCTGGGCGTGACCTTTTTCGCGGTCGATACCGCTCCCGCAATGACCGCAGCACATCGCTAGGTGAAGGATTAACACGCCATGCCTTATCTCTCGTATCGGGCTAACGGTATCGGGAAGAATCTATGACCGTTGCGACGGCCTCTTTCGCGGTTGAAACCGCTCCCACGACGTGCACGGGCTGAACCCGTGGGAGCGGTCTTGCCCGCGATTAGCCCCCTCGCTGCCAAGCCCTTACCATTGCGCGCGCAATAACTCCCGCACACGTGACGACGCCTCGCGATTCGGCGCGCCGAGGCGGCCACGCAGGTCGGTACTGGTGCCAATGTCCTCAACGGCCTGGTGCAGGCAGTCGCGCACGCGCTCCAGATCATCGGTTGCGGGTTGCTCGATATTCCCCACCGAGAGGGTCTTCCAGAGCAGGCCGAGTGTGGCGTAGTTGTCGATGTCGTAGGCCATCGGCGGCACCGACTCGGCCAGGGCTTCGAGTTCTTCGACGCTGCGCAGGGTAATGCGCGCGGCGGCAGCCTTGCCCATGGCATGTACCATCACGCCCGGATCACGCAGGGCGATGATCCGCTGAGCCTGGTAGCCGTGGGCCAGAAAAGCACCGGACATGGCCTTGCCGACCAGCAGCGAAACCACCGGATGACCGGCCAGGCGAGCGCGAGCATAGCCGTCCACCGCGCCGGCAAGCGCCTGATGAATTCCCAATGCTTCCTCGCGGCGGCCATAGGCTTGGCTCGGGACGTCGACAACGGCGACCAGCACGCGCTTGTCCGCCTTGTCGCGATCAGCTTCGATGACTTCATCGACTGCCTTGCCCAGCGCCCAACCTTCGAGCAGGCCAACCTCGCCGTTGCGGGCGCGTGGAAATGGATTCTCGGCATCCGGGACCACAGCGATATAGCGTGCGGCGTGCTCACCCAGCGCGCCATCTACTATTTTGACTGAGGCCGGATAGCCCGGCAGAGCCTGACCGCCGGCCAGCGCTTGCAACCAGTTCAGACCACGGCTCATCTTGCATCTCCTTCATAAAGGGCGCGCACGGCGGCTGCATCGAGCTGCGTGTGAGTGTCGGCACCGGCGAGGCGCTGGAGAAACCAGGCGTGGCGGCGGCTGCGAGGCTGAACCGGTCTGCCGAGGGCGAACAGCTCGTGCAGTTGATCGCGGATGGCATCGGTGTCGTCGGCAACATAGGCATCGACCAGACCCGAGGCGTAGCGTTGCTCGCCCCCGGTCAGGCTCCAGATAAAGGGACGGTCGCGCGAGTCGTATTCGTCGAGCCCGGCTTCCTGCTCGATTACCTGAGGTCCGTTGAGGCCGACCCGTGCCTCACGGGTGGCTACGAGATAGCTGCACAGGCCGGCCGCGATTGACATGCCGCCAAAGCAGCCAACTGAACCCGCGACAACACCGATTACTGGCTGGTACTCGCGCAGCTCGACGATGGCTGCCTGGATTTCGGCGATGGCGGCCAGGCCCAGGTTGGCTTCCTGCAGACGCACACCACCGGTTTCCAACAGGAGCACCGCCCGGGTCGGGATGCCTTTGCGGTTGTCCTCGGCAGCCAGTTCCAGCGCGCCGGCAATCTTCGCGCCGCCGACCTCTCCCATGCTGCCGCCCTGAAAGGCGCCTTCGATGGCTGCGATCACCGCCGGCTGGCCATCGATGGTGCCCTTGGCAACCACCACGCCATCGTCGGCCTGAGTGACGATGCCCTGCTTCGGCAGCCAGGGCGAGGTGACGCGGTCGAAGGGATCGAGCAGTTCGCGAAAGCTGCCTTCATCCAGCAGTGCACGGGCACGCTGACGGGCGCCGAGTTCGACGAAGCTGCGCGACTTGAGTAAACGGGCCACAGTGTCAGCAGACGAATCAGTCATGGCCGACCTCCTCCAACCCCTGCTCCAGGCGCAGACGGACTACGCCGGGTGTGGCCCCAAAATCGTGAATATCGATGTTCAGCGCTGGCAGGTTCTGCTCGCGGAACATCCGCTCGAACAGTTGCTGCCAGCGTTGCTCGGCACCATTGACCGAGGTAACCACCTGGATCGCCAGCTTGCCGGCCTGGCCGGGTTCGAGCAGCACTTCCAGATCGCCCGAGCCGACCACGCCGACCAGGGCCTTGCCGCGGGCGGGTTGCCCGGCGGCGAATTCGAAAGACAAGGTTTCCATGTTCAGTTGCTCCCAATCGTCGCCGACGCGGCGGGCGCCAGGCGGTCGAGGAAAAGAGTGGCGGCCAGCAAGTCGGCGGCGCCGCCGGGCGAGGCGTTAAGCGCCAGCATGTCGCGGTCCAGCAGGCGCAGCTGGCGGCGACCGGCAAGACTGGCGGCGCCGCCCGCTTCAAGCACGGCGCGGGCGCCGGTACGCATCCGGTTCAGACCCTCGAGCCCAGCCCGGTGCAGCACGCAGGTGTCGGTCAAGGTGCTCATGATTGCCAGCAGCGAATCGAGGCGGGCGTTCTGCTCGCCAGCCCCAGCGCGACGGCTGGCGAGGAGCTGCGGCAGACCATGCTCGATGACGGCGGGAAAGCCGTGCTGCGCCTGTTCCCGCGCGCCGAGCACACCGTAGAGACGGCAGACCCGCGCCCCATGGCTGTTCGGGTTGTACGGAACGGCCGGGTCTTCCAGCCGTGCCAGAGCAGCGGCGGCCATAGCGATACGCTCTACCGACGCGCCACGTTCCAGCATCGCAGCTACGCTAAGCAACCCCAGCGCCCAGATAGCACCGCGGTGGGTGTTAACCCCGTTGGTCACGCGCAGCATTTCCGCTTCGCCTTCCCGGCCGAGCTCGCCGATCATCTCGCGCAACGGCTGACCGATTTCACCCATACGTTGCGCCGCCTCGGCCATGGCAGCGAATGCCGGCCACAAGGATTGCGCCGAGGCATGCATCAGCCCCAGGTGAAGATCGCTATGTGCGCCGCTGCCGCGCCGGTCGACCAGACCAGGCTTTGGGGAGAGATCGGCCTCGTCGACCAATGCCTGCACGGCCAGGTCCGCCAAGCGCTCGGCCAGTGACGGCTGCGCCTGTGATGCTATGAGTGCGCGCATCACCAGCTCCTGAACTTCGCAGGCGGGTTGTAGAGGCCACCGGACCAGTCGACCAGCTCGGCGATGCTCTTGGCCGCCAATAGCTCGCGGGAAGCATCGTTGCGACGAATACCGAGGTCTTCCGGCAGGGCAATCAGGCCTTCACGGCGCATGCGTTCAGTGTCTTTCGGGTTGTGCCGCAGCCCAATGCTGGTCACGCCGGCCACCGCGGCAATCATCGCCTGGCGCTCTTCCAGCGACCGCGCCTTGTACAGGTAGGCAATGCCTTCCTCGGTGAGCAGGTGGGTGACGTCGTCGCCGTAGATCATGATCGGCGCCAGCGGCATGCCGCTCTTCTTTGCCACCTGCACCGCGTCGAGCTGCTCGACAAAGGTGGGCTTACCGCCCTCCTGAAAGGTCTCGACCATCTGCACGACAAGCTTCTTGCCGCGCTCGAGCATGGTTACTGGCGCTTCGCCCCCGGGCATGGCCATGTCCAGCCAGGCCGGCGTCGGGTGGCGACGACCGCGCGGGTCGTGCCCCATGTTCGGCGCGCCACCGAAGCCCGCCAGGCGGCCACGGGTAACGGTGGAGGAATGCCCGTCACCATCGACTTGCAACGTGGCGCCGATGAACAGGTCCACAGCGTACTGTCCGGCCAGCTGGCACATCATGCGGTTGGAGCGCATCGAGCCGTCACGGCCGGTGAAGAACACGTCTGGTCGGTGGGCGATGTAGTTTTCCATGCCCAGCTCGGTGCCAAAACAATGCACGCTCTGCACCCAGCCGGTTTCGATCGCCGGGATCAGCGTCGGGTGCGGGTTGAGCGTCCAGTTGCGGCAGATCTTGCCTTTCAGGCCCAGCGATTCGCCATAGGTCGGCAGGATCAGCTCGATGGCAGCAGTGTTGAAGCCGATGCCGTGGTTGAGTGACTGCACGTTGTGTTTTTCGTAGATGCCGCGGATGGCCATCATCGCCATCAACACGTGCACCGGCTTGATGTGGCGAGGATCGCGAGTGAACAGCGGTTCGATATAGAACGGCTTGTCGGCGACCACGACAAAATCCACCCAGCTGGCCGGGATGTCCACGCGCGGGAGCTCGTCGACGATCTCGTTGACCTGGAAGATGACGATGCCATCGGAAAAGGCCGTCGGCTCGACCAGCGCCGGGGTATCTTCCGTGCTGGGACCGGTGTAGATGTTGCCGTGGCGGTCGGCCTGGAAGCCGGCGACCAGCGCGACGTTGGGGATCAGGTCCACCAACAGGCGCGAATAGAGTTCGATGTAGGTGTGGATGGCGCCGACTTCCAGCAACCCGTCTTCGAGCAGTTGGCTGATGCGCAGGCTCTGCGGGCCGGCAAAGGAGAAGTCGAGCTTGCGCGCGATCTGCCGTTCGAACAGATCCAGATGCTCGGCGCGGCTGACGCTAGGCATGATCATGTGCAGATCGTGAAGTTTGCCCGGGTCAGCCTTGGCCAGGGAGCGGGATAGGAAGTCTGCCTGCTTCTGGTTGTTGCCTTCGAGCACCACACGATCACCGGGGGCGATCAGCAGTTCCAGGGCCTCGACGATCCGCTCGCTGGGCAGCACCACGCCATCGGCGAGGCTGCGCACCTGATCGATACGGCGTGCTTTTTCGGCACGACGACGCGACCACTGCGGCGGCGGGGAGATTGTTGTTGTCATGCTGACTCCACAGTATTTCCGCTTGTGGAGCGCACAGTAGGGAGGTGATACAGAGGTCATCAATCAAGCGCAGAGGCGTTTCGTTACGCTGAGGTTAACGGTGAGAGCTGTCGAGCGTCACAGCCAGCCGAGCGTCAAACCGGCGAGCAGCAGGTAGCGGCCGCCCTTGGCCAGGGTCACCAACAACAGGAAACTCCAGAGCGGCTCGCGCAGGGTACCTGCAACCACGGTCAACGGGTCACCGATGATCGGCACCCAGCTCAGCAGCAACGACCAGCGACCGTAGCGGTGGTAACGTCGCTGCGCACGCTCGAGATGCTTATCGCTTACGGGAAACCAGCGCTTGTGGCGCAGCCGCTCGACCGAGCGACCCAACAGCCAATTCACCAGTGAGCCCAGGACGTTGCCGACGGTGGCAACCAGCAACAAGCCGGTCGCGGAATAGCTTCCATGCAGCAGCAGCCCCACCAGCAGGGCTTCGGATTGAGCCGGCACCAGCGTGGCCGCAGCGAAGGCGGCACCGAACAGGCCGAAGTAGGCGGAAAGGTCGAGCATGCAAAGGTACGCTGTGTTGAGCTCAGCTGACGTGGGCGGCGAGAGAATGCAGAAGCCATTGCAGAAATCTGGCAGGCTGCACGGCAGCGGTTACGCGCATGGCACGGTAACAGAGGATTTGATGAAAGGCAGGCTGATCTATCTCATTGGGCCCTCCGGCTCGGGCAAGGACAGCGTGCTCGATGCGGCACGCGCGCAACTGGCAGAGCGCGGCGTGCGAATCGCACGGCGGGTCATCACGCGCTCGGCTGAAGCCGTCGGCGAATCTGCCGAGGCGGTTACCCATGATGAGTTCGACCGCCTGGAGCGCAGCGGGGCTTTCGCCATGAGCTGGCGCGCCAATGATCTGGCCTATGGCATCCCGATACAGATAGAGCAATGGCTCGCAGCGGGCGACGACGTGCTGGTCAATGGCTCACGTGGCTATCTTGAGCAGGCTCGCCAACGCTACCCGGACATGCTGGTCGTGCTGCTCAGCGTGCGTCCGGAGGTGCTGCGCCAGCGCCTGCTCAAGCGCAACCGTGAAACCCCGGAGCAGATCGAGGCGCGGCTGGCACGCAATGCGCGTTTCGAGGATTCGCTGGACGAGCTGTTCCTGCTGGACAATTCAGGCGATCTTCAGGAGTCGGTCGACAAGCTGCTGCGGATCATTGACCGGTGATGGCGTCATCGGCCGGGTTGTGGATGAAAACCCGGCACCGCACTGGGACGTTCAATTCGGCCGGCCGGCAGGCTGCAATTGAGGTCGCGAAAGGGTTGGCCGTTTAGCAGCTCCCAGCCGTGGCCCGGCGAAGTCTGGCGACATATCACCGTGCCGTCGGCTTTGCTCTGCCATTGGTAGTAGGGCGCAGGACCGGCTGAGGCGAACAGCGGAAGGGCCAGGGTGAAAGCGAGGAATGCGGCACGCATGGGTCGAGTTTCTCTGTGAGCTGGCGCCACTTTAGCTGGATCGCTTCCGAGCGCAAGCCCGGCCGGTCGGGTATCAGTACCAGACTTTCTCCGCCTCGCGCATGAAGATTTCCATTGTCTTGGGACCGATACCTTCGAACTCGCCCAGGCGCTTCTCAAGCGTTTTGCGATCCTCGCTCTGCTCGCGAATATTGCCCAGCTTGCCACCATATTCGCCGTTGAGCTTTTCGCACAGTTTGAGCAGCCTATCGGCAGTCGATTCGTCGTAGCGCACGTAGTGACCTTCACCAAGCATGTCTACGAGCTCCTGCCAGCTACAGTTGCAGAGTTTTCGTGGAGTGTCGCGCTTGTGCTTCTCGACGATCACGCGATAGGCATCCGCCGCGATGTCTTGCTGAATGCGCTTGCCAAACAGAAAGCTGGCGACGAACCACTTGAATAGCTCGCCTTCACCCTGGCTGACGTTGATTCCAAGGTCTTTCGCACTGATTTCACTGGCCATAGCTGCGCCTCGCTCGCGGTGGATTGTTCTATTGCGACGTCGGCTTCAACCTGGGGTTCAGGTCTGCCGTGCAGCGCATAGGCGAAAATCCGCCTATCACATCCGAAATATGAGCGGGTTTTTGCCAGTCCCGCTGGTGATGCAGGTTGAAATCTACCGAAACAGAGCCTTCGATGGGTCTGGCACAGCTCGTGCTATGCCCAAAAGGCCCGATGCGACGACCAACGACAAGAAAGCCGCACAGCGCTCCTGCTCCCTCTGCGAAAGCACGTCCGTCGCCGTCTCCCTTATCTTGTCGTTGCATACAGCCCTGGCGCTGTAGCTGATCGTCTATCGTCAGTTGTGCAAAACCAATAACAACGAAACGGAGATACACCATGAGATTGACCAAACGCTTCAGCCTGCTTGCTGCCGCAGCGGCCTTCACGGCCAGCACTGCCGCAGTGGCTGCCCCCACCTTCATCAATATCGTTACGGGCGGCACCAGTGGCGTGTATTACCCGATCGGGGTAGCCATCTCTCAGCTGTACAGCAAAGGCATCGACGGCGCGAAAACCTCCGTACAGGCAACCAAAGCCTCGGTCGAAAACCTCAACCTGCTGCAAGCCGGTCGTGCCGAACTGGGCTTTGCGCTCGGTGACTCCGTGGCTGATGGCTGGAACGGCGTAGAAGATGCCGGCTTCAAGGCACCCCTGAAGAAGCTGCGCGCAATCGGTGGCAGCTACCCGAACTACATCCAGATCGTTGCCAGCGAAGAATCGGGCATCAAGACACTGGCGGATCTGAAGGGCAAGTCGATCTCTGTCGGCGCGCCGAAGTCCGGCACCGAACTCAACGCTCGCGCCATCCTGAAGGCTGCTGGTCTGAGCTACGAGGACATGGGCAAGGTTGAATACCTGCCGTTCGCCGAATCCGTCGAGCTGATCAAGAACCGCCAGCTCGATGCCACCCTGCAGTCCGCAGGCCTGGGCATGGCCGCGATCCGCGACCTGGCCTCCACCATGCCGCTGAATTACGTCGAGATCCCGGCAGACGTGGTTGCCAAGATCGGCAACGATGCCTACCAGGCGGCAAAAATTCCTGCCGGCACCTACGAGGGCCAGGATGCCGACGTGCCGACCGTGGCTATCACCAACATCCTTGTGACCCATGCGGGCGTACCGGATGACATCGCTTACCAGATGACCAAGCTGCTGTTCGAAAACCTCGACCAGCTGGGCAATGCGCACTCCGCTGCCAAGGACATCAAGCTGGAAAACGCCACCAAGGCACTGCCGATCCCGCTGCACCCGGGTGCCGAGCGTTATTACAAGGAAGCCGGCGTACTCTGAGTACGCTCTGGGCAGCCCCTGCGCTGCCCAGTCTGAACCGCGGGCGTCTGTCCTGATGTCCGCGGCTCGCCCGACCCGACCTATTCTGAAGAGACGCTGGTAAAACCAGCGTGTACCCACGCCAGGTTTTGTTAGCGGCTCTATGCGACCACGCTTTATCAGCTCGAGGCATTTCATGAGCGAAATACAACAAGAACAAGGCTTGGCAGGCAGTGCAGCCGATTGGCCAAAGGCACTGTTCTATGTCGCCCTGCTGTTTTCCACATACCAGATCGTCATGGCGGCGTTTCACCCGGTATCCAGCCAGGTCTTGCGTGCCGGGCATGTCGGCTTCCTGCTGATGGTCGTCTTCCTAAGTTTTCCTGCCGCAGGCAAAGGCCGCCCCTGGCAGCCGCTGGCGTGGGTGCTGGCCCTGGCCGGCATGGGTACGGCGTTCTATCAATGGTATTTCGAGGCCGACCTGATTCAGCGCTCCGGTGATCTCACGACGCTCGACTTCGTCGTCGGCGTGCTGCTGATCGCGCTGGTGTTCGAAGCCGCTCGCCGGGTGATGGGGTTGGCCTTGCCGATCATCTGCGCCATGTTTCTTGCCTACGGGCTGCTCGGCCAGTATCTGCCGGGCGACCTGGCACATCGCGGCTACGCCATCGATCAGATGGTCAATCAGCTCGCCTTCGGCACAGAAGGCCTGTACGGCACCCCGACCTACGTGTCGGCGACTTACATCTTCCTGTTCATCCTGTTCGGCGCCTTTCTCGAACAGGCTGGCATGATCAAACTGTTCACCGACTTCGCCATGGGTCTGTTCGGCCACAAGCTGGGCGGCCCGGCCAAGGTATCGGTGGTGTCGTCCGCGCTGATGGGCACCATCACCGGCTCCGGTGTGGCCAACGTGGTGACCACCGGCCAGTTCACCATCCCGTTGATGAAGCGCTTCGGTTACAAGTCAGCCTTCGCTGGCGGCGTCGAAGCGACGGCATCGATGGGTAGCCAGATGATGCCGCCTGTTATGGGCGCAGTGGCCTTCATCATGGCCGAAACCATCAATGTGCCCTTCATAGAGGTTGCCAAGGCCGCGCTGATTCCGGCGCTGCTGTACTTCGGCTCGGTGTTCTGGATGGTTCATCTGGAAGCCAAGCGCGCAGACCTCAAGGGTCTACCGAAGGAGGAATGCCCAAGCGCCCTGGCTGCGGTCAAGCAGCGCTGGTATCTGCTGATCCCGCTGGGCGTGCTGGTATACCTGCTATTCTCGGGGCGCACGCCTCTGTTTTCGGGCATGGTCGGCCTTGCCCTGACGGCCATCGTTATCCTCGGCTCGGCAATCATTCTGAAGGTTTCATCGTTCGGAATCCGCATCGCCTTCTGGATCGCCCTCGGCGTGCTCTGTGCAGGCTTCTTCCAGCTTGGCATCGGCGTGATCTTCGCCGTCATCGCAGCGCTGGTGGCGGTCTGCTGGTTCATCAAGGGCGGGCGCGAAACGTTGGTGGTGTGCTTGCACGCACTGGTTGAAGGGGCACGTCACGCGGTGCCGGTGGGCATCGCCTGTGCGCTGGTAGGCGTCATCATCGGCGTGGTCTCGCTGACGGGTGTCGCCTCGACCTTTGCTGGCTACATTCTGGCGGTTGGTGAGGACAATCTCTTCCTGTCGTTGCTGCTGACCATGGCCACCTGTTTGGTGCTGGGCATGGGCATCCCGACCATCCCCAACTACATCATTACCAGTTCGATCGCCGCGCCGGCCCTGCTGGATCTGGGCGTGCCGCTGCTCGTCTCGCACATGTTCGTGTTCTATTTCGGCATCCTGGCTGACCTGACGCCGCCCGTGGCGCTGGCCTGCTTTGCTGCAGCGCCGATAGCGAAGGAGACCGGACTGAAGATCAGTCTATGGGCGGTACGCATCGCTGTTGCCGGCTTCGTGGTGCCGTTCATGGCGGTTTACAACCCATCGCTGATGATGCAGGGCGACAGCCTGTGGATGACCGCGTACATGGTGATCAAGGCGGCTTTCGCCATTGGTCTCTGGGGCATCGCCTCAATCGGTTATCTGCAGCGGCCACTGGCCTGGTGGGAGCGGATACTTGGCTTCGCCGCTGGCGCGACATTGGTCGTGGCCTTGCCGATCACCGACGAGATCGGCTTTGCCATCGGCGCCCTGCTGCTGGCTCAGCACATCGTGCGCGCCCGCCGGGCCGGACCGGCATTTGCGTGATCGGTCTCTGCCTGGGACTGGCCGGGGTGGTGTGGGCGCAGGTGCCCACAGCCGACTTCACCCTGGCCTGGAACCACACGATAGAGAAGATTCGCTGGGAAGAGGATTACCGCGTGACGCCGGACGGGCTGCTGCTCGGCGAAGCGCGCGTCAAGGGTTCAGGTGCCGGGATGGATATCCCGGATGACGCCGAACTGCGTGATGGGGCCTGGCATTACCAGCGCCAGATGCCGCCATTGCAACCGCTGCGTGTGGGGCGAACCCCCGAAGCAGGGGATTACCAATTGTGTTTCGACCAGCGTTGTCACGCCCTGAGCGAATGGCTCGGCCCGCCAAAAGCGACCCAGCCCGCGCTGGAACTCTGGAGCTGTGCCGCCTCGGTGGGCGGCTCCTCCTGATTCATCATTCGAGGCGAACTCTCGCCGCGATTGTCGCCACCGTTGTCTTCCGGCGAACCACTGATACGTAGCACTGGCAGAAGTAGTTGCTGACGATGTCGTGTTCTTCGTCCGTCAGGTTCTCAGGTTCAGCTGTGCGCTCCGCCCAGGTCGGGGCATCCATTGACCGAGCCCCTGCGTCCTCTCATCTCTTCTTGAAGTAATGCCACTACTCGCGCTTTAGTTCCGGTTCGACTTGGGACATTGAAGCCGCTGGACTAGGCTATCTAGCAACTCATCACAGGAGCTCGTCATGATCCGCTTCGCCCGTCTTACCCTGGCTGCACTGGTTGCCGCCGCCCTGCCCGCTCAGGCTGCGCAACTACTACCCGGCCTGTGGGAATTCACTAGCGAAAAGCTGGTTGTGGACGGCATGGAGATGCCCGACATGTCAGAGATGCTGGCGCAGATGAAAGCGTTGCCACCCGAGCAACGCAAAATGATGGAAGCCACGCTCGCCGAGCAAGGCGTCGAACTGGGTTCCGGTGGCGTACGCATTTGCCTGAGCGAAGCGCAGGTAAAGTCCCGCGAGCTGCTGTTTCAGGACGAGCCCGGCTGCACGCAGGAGGTACTCGAGCACACCGACGACCTGTGGCGGTTCCGTTTTGAGTGCCCCGATGCAACGGGTCAGGGCGAGACGAAGGTTATCAGCGAGCGAGAGGTGGCTAACACGATCGAGACGGCGTACACCGTGGGCGAGCAGCAAGGCACTAGTCGAATGCAGTCCCGAGGACAATGGGTTGGCGAAGACTGCGGCCCATTGAAGCCTCAGAGCTAGATATAGAAGGTTTCACGTGGAACGCAACGCAGTGCTAGGAACTATTCCTTGACCCATTTCCCAGCACTGTTCTGCTCGCAGGCGGGCTGCAGGAAACGCGCATCGGTGGCGACGCCGTAGTAGTGAATGTCCTGGCGATACGGCATGTTCGACACTTGGGCGTTGCGGCAAATGCCAAAGGCGCCAGTGGGGCATTGCTCGACAAAGGTCACCTCCACCTCCTGGTCTTTAAGAGCGGGCTGGCAGAAACCAGTGCGGAACAGCTCTTTGGGGATGCTTAGATTCTGCTGGCAAATTTTCACCTCGATCCGATCATCCTTGCTGTGAACGATACAGCCTTCTGCAAGCGCTTCGGCGCAAAGCCCAAACATGATCAACAGCACACACAGCGCACGCATCACCGGCTCCTCCAATCGAACGCCGCGACTCTAGCATGCAGATATCGATTGCTGCTTTCCTCACTTGAACAGAATGCGCACCATGACGTCATGCTTTCACATATCCCTACATACCTGATCAGCGGCTCGCTCGGCGCCGGTAAAACCAGCCTGTTGACTGCGCTGCTGGCGCAACGACCTCGCAGCGAACGCTGGGCAGTGCTGATCAATGAGTTCGGCCAGATCGGGCTCGATGCTGCCTTGCTAAGTACCGACGACTCAGGCGTCAGTCTGACGGAAGTCGCTGGTGGTTGTCTTTGTTGCGTAAATGGGGTGCCCTTCCAGGTTGGCTTGGCCAGACTGCTACGCAAGGCAAAGCCGGATCGACTGTTTATCGAGCCTTCCGGGCTCGGACACCCAGCCGAACTGCTCGACCAGCTGGCGGGCCCTCCTTGGCAAGACGTGCTTGCCGTACAGCCCAGCGTAGCGGTAATCGATGGGCCGGCGTTGCTACGCGGCGAGCCGCTTGCGAAGAGCCAACAGCAATCGCTATACCGCTGTGGTTTGCTGGTAGTGAACAAGAGCGAAGGCCTGAGTGAAGCCGAACAGCATGCGCTGCGAGCCCTGCTGCCTTCAATACCAGTCTATTGGACACAATACGGCCATCTGCCGATCACGGCATTGCCCGGCATCGATCAGCGCGCTGGTACCGCTGAGCAGGCGCTAGAGCTCCCGTCTTCCTTGGCAACCCTTGGCAGTGTGTGGCTGAACCCACAACAACCGTTGTGCCAGAGTCAGGGTAATGCCGAAGGCTGGAGCATCGGCTGGCGTTGGCACCCGAGCCAGCAATTCGATCTGGCGCACATTAAAGAGTGGCTGGAATCTCTGGAATGGCGCCGCGCCAAACTTGTCATGCACGGCCCTCAGGGCTGGCAGTCGGCCAATGCAACCAAGGGCCAACCTCTGACGTTCCGCCCCAGCGAATGGCGCAAGGACTCTCGGCTAGAGCTGATATTCGCCGAGCCGCAGGCCCAAAAGCCTCTGAACGATGCGATGACCGCTTGTCGGATATAAGCTGAACGTTTTACTCGCCTCGACGGCGCCATTCATCCATCTGGATGACTTGGCCAGCGTCCTGACGGGCCGGAAATGGGTGGGCATCCATTTCTATCGGGCCCGGACGCGCCCCAAACATCACGATGCTGCCCTGGTGCCGCTGCTCGCCGGTCACGGTGAATTCGAAGCCATAAACCCGTGCGAATCGGCGTTGGCCACGGCCGTCACGGATCAACCCAAGGCGTCGAAAGGCCACGTTTCCGTCGAGCAGCTCCACGTCGAGCTTTTTGCAGTGCTGCCGCACCACGGTCAACGCCCGCTCCCGAATGCCGTAGGAATGCCAGAGCCAGGCGCCGACGCTCAGCAGCACCAGGAAAATAAACAGATTGCCAAGCGTCATCATGCCAGGAGCCGTCGGCGGAGCTGCATACCGCATGGAATGCCGGATTCTGAGCGCGGCATAACGGTTGATTCGCGCATCAGCTCTCCAGCCAAACGTCGCGCACCCAATGCCAGACCGACTCCCAGCTTTCGTCAGTCATCTCGTGCTCGCTGCCATCGAACAGCATGACCTCACCTTCAAGATCCACTACATAGAAGTCCGGACCGTCCTGGCAGATGGGAAGCAGGTCCCGTTCAACACCAGCGTCCCATGCATTGGCGGCCACTTCGGGCAGGTAGGTGTGCGACTGTGGATCGACCGCAGTCACCGGCTCCAAACGACCATAGACCACGTCGCTGACGGTCAGCAGGAATTCGCGCAGACCGTAGGGCAGATTGATCAACAATTCTTCTTCGACCTCGACCAGCCGGTCATCATCTGGTAGCTCAAGCGGCACCGGCACCGGTTCGTTTAGCTCTCGTAGCTGCTCGATTACTTCTTCCATGACGGTCCCCCTTCGACAGTCGTGAGAATGCGCCGTTTATACAAGCACGCGCATTGGCTAGCCAGTCCCAGTCGCGCTAAAGTGCTTGCCGCTTTGAAAAATGGTGCATCGGTGGGTTTCGCAGCTAACCATTGGTCCGCCTCGCAGTCTCAGACCATCAGGTAACAACCGCAATTGATGCCCGCTCGTCGCCATCAGCCCGGAACCGGGTCCGACAGGAGAAATTTTGGCCTCCCTCGAAGATCAAGACATGCTCGCCAAGGCCATCGCCCGGTGCGGTGATGAGCCCATCCATATCCCTGGCAGCATTCAGCCTCACGGCTTTCTGCTAGTGCTCAGCGAGCCACGACTGACTATCACGCAGGCCAGCGAGAACGTCCGTGAATGGCTCGGCGTCGACGTAAAGACGCTGATCGGCCAGCCGCTGACAGAACTCATAGGAGAATGCGGTTTCGCTGAAGGGCTGGCCACACTGGCCGACGATGACCACAACCCGTTTCACCTGCGAGACATCAACTTCAATCTGCCGGGCCGCAGCAACCATCCACCGCTAGCCCTGATGGCGCATCGTTACAAGGGCAAGCTGATCGTCGAATTCGAATCGGCCGGCAGCCCAGGCGCGGCCTACGACAAACTGTATCCGCTGATGCGCACTTTTGTCGTGCAGCTGCAGGAAGCGCAGGACCTTCAATACATTTGCCAACTGGCTGTGCGCGAGGTCAAGCGCATCACCGGGTTTGGTCGGGTCAAAGCCTATCGGTTCGATGCCCAGGGCAACGGCCATGTGTTGGCGGAACAGGCCGACGAAGGCTATCCAAGTTATCTGGGTCTGTGCTTTCCCGCCTCGGATATCCCGCCGCAGGCGCGACAACTGTACTGCAACAATCTGATCCGCGTGATCCAGGACGCCAATTACGTACCCTCCCCAGTCGTACCTAGGATCAACCCAGACGGAGAGCCGCTAGACCTAAGTTTCGCCTCGCTGCGCAGCGTGTCGCCTGTCCATCTGCAGTACATGCGCAACATGGGGACGCTCGCATCAATGTCGATCTCCATCGTGATCCAGGGGCGGCTTTGGGGGCTGATCTCCTGCCACGATGCCAAGCCTCGCCAGGTCAACTACCAGACCCGAACGGCCTGCGAACTACTCGGACGAATCCTGTCACTGCAAATCGAGGCCAAGGAAGCGGCGTCCCTGGCACAGCGCAAGCTTGAGCTGCGTCGGCAGATCGTCGAGATGCTCTCGTCCATGGCTGACCGCGACAGCGTGGTCGAAGGCTTCAAGTGCATGCCGCAGGTCGTGCTGGATTTCGCCGGTGCGGTCGGCAGCGCCATTGTTGCTGGCGAACACTCCGAGCCAGTAGGTGAAACTCCGCCAGCTGCCTTGCTGGTGCGCCTAACGCAGTGGTTGTCGCAACAACGAGAGCAGCTGGCGTTCAGCACAGATTGCGTCAGCCGCGACATACGCGCTATCCCTGAACTTGCCGAGCATTGCGCCGGTCTGCTGGCCGTCTCCATTTCCCGCCTGCATCCGCACTATCTGATCTGGTTCCGGCGCGAGCAGATCAAGACGGTCAACTGGGCCGGACAACCCGAGAAGCGCATCGACAATCAAGGCGGTCTCTCGCCGCGCCACAGTTTTGAAAGCTGGCAGGAGACAGTACGCGGGTACGCGATACCCTGGCAGCAAGTCGAGTTGGAAGGCGCGCTGGAGCTTCGCACCGCTGTGCTGGGTATTGTGCTGCGCAAGGCTGAAGAAATGGCTCAACTGGCCGGCGAGCTTCGCGAGAGTAACAAGGAACTCGAGTCTTTCTCGTACAGCGTTTCACACGATCTACGCGCGCCATTGCGACACATCGCCGGCTACGCTGAGCTGCTCGGTGAGCTTGAAGGCAGCAAACTCAGCCAACGCGGTCTGCGCTTCCTGGACAACATCGGCGATGCTGCCCGCTTTGCCGGGACGCTAGTGGACAATCTGCTGAGCTTTTCCCAAATGGGGCGCGCCGCGTTGCGCTTGTCGGATGTAAATCTGTCTGCGTTGATTGAATCCATTCGTCAAGAGATGGCTCCGGACTGCGAGGGCCGTCAAATTGATTGGCAGGTTCACCCCATGCCGATCGTGGTCGCCGACGCCGCGTTCATCCACATGGCCTTGCGCAACCTGATTTCAAATGCGATCAAATACAGCCGCAAACGCGAGCACGCAATCATCGAGATCGGCGCTGAAGAGCGCGCTGAGGAGATCATCGTCTATGTCCGTGACAACGGCGTAGGCTTCAATATGCAGTACGCCAACAAACTGTTCGGCGTCTTTCAGCGGCTGCATCGCATGGAAGAATTTGAAGGTACCGGGATCGGTCTGGCGAGCGTGCGACGGATCATCGAGCGTCATGACGGGCAGGTCTGGGCCAATGGTGAGGTCAACCAAGGTGCAACCTTCTTTTTTTCACTCCCTAGACTTACCTACGCGTCACCCATTTAGTACGGGACTCTAAATGCTCAAACCGATTCTGTTGGTAGAGGACAATCCACACGACCTGGAGCTGACGTTGGTTGCGCTAGAGCGCAGCCAGTTGGCCAATGACGTCATCGTCATGCGCGATGGCGCCGAGGCGTTGGATTACCTGCTCCGCCGCGGCGACCACACCGACCGTGCCGATGGCAACCCGGCCGTGCTGCTGCTGGACCTGAAGTTGCCAAAAGTCGATGGGCTTGAGGTGCTAAAGACCGTACGCGAAACCCCTGACCTGCGCAGCATACCGGTCGTAATGCTCACCTCTTCTCGCGAAGAGCCCGATCTGGTTAGGGCTTATGAACTCGGAGTGAACGCTTATGTGGTCAAGCCGGTCGAATTCCGAGATTTCGTCGCCGCTATCTCCGATTTGGGGATTTTCTGGGCCGTGCTGAACGAGCCGCCGCCCGGATCGCTGCGGTTGCAGCGCCAACTTCGGGATCGCAAGAGCAATGACGAGCCGAGCTGAAACGCTCCAGCTGAAGGCTCCGATAGCAGAACCCCTTTCAAGTAGTGCGATATCCGCGACAGGATGGTTATGCCGGTGACAACACCTATCTGCGTCCTGTTCGTTGAAGACAGCCCGCACGACGCTGAGCTAGCACTCGTCACGCTCGAAAGAAGTGGCTATACCATCGATAGCGAGGTGGTTTTCGACCATGCGGGCGTCGTCGAAGCACTGCAGCGTCGAACCTTCGATCTGATCCTTTCAGACTTCATTCTCCCAGGCTATTCCGGCAGCCTGGTCTTGCAGGAAGCCAGGCAACTGGCGCCTGAAACGCCGTTCATATTTCTATCCGGTGTGTTCGGCGAAGAGCATGCCGTGAACATGATGCGCTCCGGCGCCGTCGACTACGTACTCAAACAAAACCTCAGCTTCCTGCCGAAAGCCGTCGAGCGGGCATTGAGCGAAGTTCAGGAGCGGCTCGGCCGCTTGCGCGCGGAGGAAGCGCTGCGTGAAGTCGAGGTTCGGGCCCGCTTGGCGATAGACGCCGCAGGGCTCGGCATGTGGGATTACGATCCGCAAAACGGCACCATGATTCTGGACCGACGCTGCCGCGCCATGTTCGGCTTATCCGACGATGCGCCAGTGAACATTCATGTGTTCGAGTCGCTCTGCCATCCAGAAGACCTGCAACGCATGCGCGACCATGTCTGGGGAGCGATCACTACCGACAGCGGCGACAAGGAATACACCACCGACTACCGAATCATGCTCGAATGCGGTCAGGTTCGCTGGTTTGAAACCCGCGGCCAGGCGTTTTTTGAAGATGGGCTGTGCAAACGTTTCATCGGCGTGGTGATGGATGTCACCGAGCAACGGTTGGCGACCGAAGCGCTTAAGCGCATGAACGAAACCCTCGGCGAACGCGTGCAAGAGCGCACCCGGGAGCGTGACCGTACATGGGAGTTGTCGCGAGATCTGCTTGCGGTGATGCGTTTCGATACGACGGTTGTTGCGCTCAACCCCGCGTGGGAAGAAGCGCTTGGCTGGCCACGTCAGGAACTGCTCAACACGCCGTTGTGGTCGCTCGTCCACTCCGATGACCTCAGCGCGACCCATGCGGAAACCGAACGCATCCGCCGCGGCAATGTGACCGATCGATTCGTCAATCGCATGCAGCATCGCGATGGCAGCTACCGCTGGTTGTCTTGGACTGCAGTTCCCGAGGCCGGGATGATGTATGCCGCAGCGCGTGACATCACCAGCGAAATAGCAGCAGTGGACAAGCTTGCCGCCGCCAATCGGGAATTGACCGAGCAGATCAAAGAGCGAGAACGCATCGAGGCTACGCTGCAACAGATGCAACGGCTCGAGGCGGTAGGCCAGCTCACCGCCGGCGTCGCGCACGATTTCAACAACCTGTTGACCGTGATCCTTACCAGCGCCAGCTTTCTAAAGAATGATCTGGAACGCGGCGCACCGCTGGCCAAATCACTTAGCCGCCTTCAGTACATCCAGGAATCCGGCGAGCGCGGCGCAACCCTGACCAGCCAGTTGCTAGCCTTTGCTCGCCGACAGCAACTTGCCCCCAAGGCTGTCGATCTCAACGATACGCTGGTCGGCCTGTTGAGCCTGTTACACAGCACGCTGGGCGGTGCCGTTACCATCGAGACCGACACCCGCGCAGGGCTGTGGCACGCACTGGTCGACCCCACCCAGATCGAGATGATCATCCTCAACCTCGCGATCAATGCCCGAGACGCCATGGGCTCCGGCGGTTGTCTGACCCTTCGCACCGAGAACGCGGTGATTACCGAACCAGCGGAAAGGGCCGAAGAACCGGGACCTGGCGAATACGTCGTGCTGTCGGTCAAGGATACGGGGTCGGGCATGACGGACGAGGTTTTGCAAAAAGCTTTCGAACCCTTCTTCACGACCAAGGAAGTTGGCAAGGGGTCAGGGCTCGGTCTCGCTCAAGTGTTCGGTTTTGCCAAACAATCCGGTGGTGGCGCACGCATCGAGACGGAGCTGGGCGTGGGGACCACAGTGATGGTTTATCTGCCTCGGGTCACTGCGCCGGAACGCAGCCTGGGCGCGCCGGAGCACGAGTACGGCACGCCGATGGACGATGCATCGCACAAGGTCCTGCTGGTTGATGACGATCATGCCGTGCGCGAAGTAACCGCGCAGATGCTGAGCAACCTGGGCTACGCAGTGATTCAGGCCGAAGGTGGCCGTATGGCGTTGGAGATGCTGGAGAAAGGCGCCGCGGTGGATCTGGTGCTTGCCGATTTCGCCATGCCGGGCATGAACGGCGGCGAACTAGCGCGTGCTGTATCGTCTCGCTATCCAAGATTGCCCGTAGTCTTCATCACCGGTTACGCCGAACTAGGCGAACTGGGAATGGGCGGCACCACCATCATCCAGAAGCCGTTCCGTGAGGAACACCTGGCGCGCAAGCTGAGTATGGTCTTGAAAGAAAGCACGTTGGCCTAATGGACACCCTTCGAAATCGCCTTCGTGAAGCCACCGCATCTCAACATGAGCGCGTCGATGCCGCATTTTCAGCGTATCGGTTGGATCAGCCAGCAGGTTATCGAGCCTTTCTTCAAGCCCATGCTCAGGTGCTCTTCCCGCTTGAGATCGAGCTGGAGCAAGCTGGCATCGAAAAGATGCTCGAAGACTGGCCGAAACGCAGCAGACGCCAGGCACTGCTCGACGATCTTCAAGCATTGGGCGGTTCGGAACCTGCAGCAGCCCAGCCTGGCGCGGCCCCGTCATCCGGTTGGTGCTGGGGCGCAGCCTATGTAATTGAAGGCTCACGACTCGGAGGCCGCGTGCTGGCGCGCCGCGTAGCCGAAGCCATCCCGTCCGCGCCGCTACGCTATCTCGACCACAGCAGTACATCGCCTCTGTGGCCGAGCTTTCTGCAGAAACTCGAACAGCAGGGGTCGGCATGCATCTGGTCCGATGTTCTCAACGGCGCGCATGCGACCTTTGAACGCTTCTTGGACGCGGCTCGCTCATATCGGCCCTGAAGCAAAAAAGCCCTGACGGGCTTTTTTACTATTACTCAATACACACATGCATATGACCGTCGGGCCGCTATTCCACCGTCACTGACTTGGCCAAGTTACGTGGCTGATCGACATCGGTGCCACGCAGCACGGCGACATAGTACGAGAGCAGTTGTAGGGGAATGGTGTAGAGGATTGGCGCCAACACATCGTGGATATGCGGCATGCTGACGATGAAAGTGCCTTCACCGTTTTCGATGCCTGCTTCCCGGTCGGCGAATACGATCAGTTCACCGCCGCGCGCGCGGACTTCCTGCAGGTTGGACTTGAGCTTCTCCAACAGTTCGTTGTTCGGCGCCACTGTCACTACGGGCATATCAGCGTCGACCAACGCGAGCGGGCCATGCTTGAGTTCACCGGCCGGATAGGCCTCGGCATGGATATAGGAGATCTCCTTGAGTTTCAGCGCACCTTCCATGGCCACCGGATATTGCGCGCCACGGCCCAGAAACAAGGTGTGGTGCTTCTCAGCGAAGTGCTCGGAAATTTTCTCCACTGTCGTATCCATCGCGAGCGCCTCGCCCAGGCGCGTTGGCAGACGGCGCAGCTCGTCGATCAGCTCGGCTTCGAGGGCCGGGGCCAGCGTGCCGCGTACTTGTCCGAGCGACAGAGTCAGTAGCAACAGGCCGACCAGCTGTGTGGTAAATGCCTTGGTCGAAGCAACACCGATTTCCGGACCGGCTTGGGTCAGGAGGGTGAGATCGGATTCGCGTACCAGCGAGCTGATCCCCACGTTGCAGATTGCGAGGCTGGCCAGATAGCGGCCTTCGCCTTCGGTCCTGGCCTTGGCGTTGCGCAAGGCCGCGAGCGAATCGGCTGTTTCTCCGGATTGGGAGATCGTCACGAACAGCGTATCTGGTTGCACCACGACCTTGCGGTAGCGGAACTCGCTGGCGACTTCCACCTGGCACGGTATACCCGCCAGCTCTTCTAGCCAGTAACGCGCCACCATGCCGGCGTGGTAACTGGTGCCACAGGCGACGATCTGGACGTTGCGGACCTTGGCGAACAACTCGGCAGCCTGCGGGCCGAACGCCTGTACTAGAACCTGATGGTCACCCAATCGACCTTCAAGCGTGCGTTGCACGACCTTGGGCTGCTCATGGATCTCCTTCAGCATGAAGTGGCGGTACTCGCCCTTGTCTGCGGCTTCGGCGCCCTCGTGATACTGCACGCTTTCGCGCTCGACAGGCTGGCCATCGACGTCCCAGATCCGCACGCTGTCGCGGCGGATTTCGGCGATGTCGCCTTCTTCGAGATACATGAAGCGATCGGTGACCTGGCGCAGGGCCAATTGGTCCGACGCGAGGAAGTTTTCCCCAAGTCCCAGGCCGATCACCAAGGGGCTACCGCTACGAGCGGCCAATAGCCGATCCGGCTGCTTTGCGCTGACAACGGCCAGGCCGTAGGCGCCGTGCAGTTCCTTTACGGCGGACTTGAGTGCTTCGGCCAGGTCACCCTGCTCACCGAGCTTGTGATGCAGCAAATGGACGATGACTTCGGTGTCGGTGTCCGAGACGAACACATAGCCCATGCCTTTGAGCTGGTGACGCAGGGCTTCGTGGTTCTCGATAATGCCGTTATGCACCACGGCGAGATCATCACCAGAAAAGTGCGGATGAGCGTTACGCTCGCAAGGCGCGCCATGGGTCGCCCAACGCGTATGAGCAATACCCAGACGACCGGTGAGCTGCTCTACCTGTTGAGCCTGCTCCAGCTCGGCGACCTTGCCCGAACGACGCAGTCGCTGCAGGTCGCAACCTTCGGTCAATACGGCAACCCCAGCGCTGTCGTAGCCTCGGTATTCAAGGCGCTTAAGGCCTTCGAGCAGAATCGGGGTGATATTACGTTCAGCGACGGCGCCAACGATGCCACACATGGTCAGGTCTCCTGAGAAGTTTGAGCGACCGCACAGATCAGTTTGACACCGCGGGCCTGAATGCTCGAACGGGCCTCGTTACTTAGGCGCTCGTCCGTGATGAGGGTATGGACACTGCTCCAGGGCAGCTCCAGGTTGGGTATGCGTCGTCCAATCTTGTCGGACTCGGCCAGAACTATCACTTCGCGCGCTACCTCGGCCATAACACGCGACAAGCCAAGCAATTCATTAAAGGTGGTCGTTCCGCGTTGCAGGTCGATGCCGTCGGCACCGATGAACAGCTGATCGAAATCATAGGAACGCAGCACCTGTTCTGCCACCTGCCCCTGGAATGACTCGGAGTGCGGATCCCAGGTGCCGCCGGTCATCAGCAGCGTCGGTTCGTGTTCCAACTCCCGCAGTGCGTTGGCCACACTCAGCGAATTGGTCATGACCAGGAGGCCATGTTTGGGGCCGAGCTCCGGGATCATCGCCGCAGTAGTAGTACCACTGTCTATGATGATGCGCGCATGTTCCCTGATGCAGCCGACTGCCGCCCTGGCAATGGCCAGCTTGAACGGAGATATAGTCTGGGTACCGTCAGAAATGAATTCCTGAGGCAGGGACACCGCACCACCGTAACGGCGAAGCAGCAACCCATTCGTTTCCAGCGCCGCGAGGTCCTTGCGGATGGTGACTTCCGAGGTTTCGAAACGGCGGGAAAGATCGTCCACACTGACCTCGCCCTGCTCACTGAGCAAGGCAAGGATGGCGTGTCGTCGTTTCGGTGTGTTGCGTTTCGACATCTTATATTTCGATTCGAAAGATACGGCGCGAATCAAAACATAGCTTGGCCGGTCTCGCAAGAGCTCGCACGTTAACGAGCGAGGGTCGATATAGCGCGATACCGCTCTGCTTCAGACCTTCTTCTTGACCGGCCGCTTCCAGCCTTCGATTTCGGTCTGTCGAGCACGCCCGAGGGCCAGGGTATGTGCCGGTACATCGCGCGTGATAGTCGAGCCCGCCCCCGTCGTCGCGCCATCTCCCAAGGTGACAGGCGCTACCAATGAACTGTTGGAGCCGATGAACACATCCTCGCCCATCACGGTGCGGGATTTGTTTGCGCCGTCGTAGTTACAGGTAATGGTCCCAGCCCCGATATTAGTGCGAGCCCCTATATCGGCATCGCCCAGGTAGGCGAGATGGCCTGCTTTCGCAGCCACGCCCAAACGGGCGTTTTTCACTTCGACGAAGTTGCCGACGTGGGCTTGTTCGCCCAGCACCGCGCCTGGCCGCAAACGGGCGAACGGGCCGCAGTCGGCATCTTGTCCAAGCTCGGCGCCTTCGAGATGACTGTTTGCTTTGACGACCGCGCCGCGACGCAGGATGCTGTCTTTGATCACGCAGTTCGGGCCGATCGTTACGCCCTCCTCGATCACGACCTTACCTTCGAGAATCACGTTAACGTCAATCACGACATCGCGACCGACCGACACTTCACCACGCAGGTCGAAACGCGATGGATCACGCAGCGTTACGCCCTGGACCATCAAGCGACGCGCTGCACGCTGCTGGTAATGGCGCTCGAGTTCGGCCAATTGAATGCGGTCGTTGGCCCCCTGTACCTCCATGGGCTCTTGGGCCTGTTCTGTAGCGACTACCAGCCCATCGGCAACCGCCATCGCAATCACATCGGTGAGGTAGTACTCGCCCTGCGCATTGCTGTTCGACAAGCGACTCAACCAGTCACCGAGCCGCGCGCCTGGTACAGCGAGAATTCCGGTATTGCCTTCGCAAATTCGCTTCTGCTCGGCGGACGCATCTTTATGCTCGACGATCGCCTGCACCACGCCCTGACCGTCTCGTACGATCCGACCATAACCAGTCGGATCGGCCAGGTTCACGGTGAGTAGCGCGAGCTGATCCTGACCGACTTTTTCAAGCAGCCGTTCAAGCGTTGCCGCCTCAATCAGCGGTACATCGCCATAAAGAATGAGGACCCGCTCGGCGGTGAGTGCGGGTAACGCTTGCGCCACAGCGTGCCCTGTACCGAGTTGCTCGGCCTGCACGACAAAACTCAGATCCTCTGCCGCGAGCTGCTTACGCACCTGTTCGGCACCATGACCGATCACTACATGAATCGCCTTAGGCTTGAGTGACCGAGCGGTATCGATGACGTGCCCCAACATGGACTGTCCGGCAACCGGATGAAGGACTTTCGGCAGGGCGGAACGCATACGCGTGCCCTGACCAGCGGCGAGAATGACGATATCGAGAGACATGGCAGATCCTGAACAAACGCAGCCGCAGGGCCGACGCGAGAGTTATTTCGACGATTTCCAAACCGCAGAAAAAGAAAAAGGGTAGCCAAGGCTACCCTTTTACTCGTTCGCGATGAAGCCGTTAACGGATCATCCGCGACCGTACTTCTTGCGCATCGCCTCGATCGTTCGCAGCTGAGCTGCTGCCTCGGCCAGACGTGCAGCCGCTGAGCCGTAATCGAACTCTGCGCCTTTCTCGTGCAACGCTTTCTCGGCAGCAGTCACGGCAGCTTGCGCCGCCGCAGCATCCAGATCCTTGGCGCGCGTGGCGGTATCGGCGAGCACTTTCACCATATTCGGCTGGACTTCGATGAAGCCGCCGGAGATGTAGAAAATCTCCTCCTCACCACCCTGCTTGATCACACGCACCGGACCGGGCTTGAGATCAGTGAGCAAAGGAGCATGGCCCGGCAGAATACCCAGATCACCCAGGTGACCATGGGCAATAACCATTTCTACCAGCCCCGAGAACAGCTCTTCTTCCGCACTGACGATGTCACAGTGGACTGTCATAGCCATACTTATGCCTCGGTAATCAGCCCAGCCTTCGACAAGAGTCGGCGGCCGGGCTTATTGGCACCCGCAAGCGGGCGCGCCAGTTTACAGTTTCTTGGCTTTCTCGATGGCTTCGTCGATGCCGCCAACCATGTAGAACGCCTGCTCCGGCAGGTGATCGTAGTCACCATTGAGGATGCCGGCGAAGCCACGGATGGTTTCTTTCAGCGAAACGTACTTGCCTGGCGAACCGGTGAAGACTTCAGCCACGAAGAACGGCTGGGACAGGAAGCGCTGAATCTTACGAGCACGGGATACCAGCTGCTTGTCGGCTTCGGACAGTTCGTCCATACCCAGAATCGCGATGATGTCCTTCAGTTCCTTGTAGCGCTGCAGCACGTACTGAACGCCGCGAGCGGTGTCGTAGTGCTCCTGGCCAATCACGTTGGCGTCCAGCTGGCGCGAAGTGGAGTCCAGTGGATCGACCGCCGGGTAGATACCCAGAGAAGCGATGTCACGCGACAGAACCACGGTAGCGTCCAGGTGGGCGAAGGTGGTCGCCGGGGACGGGTCGGTCAAGTCGTCCGCAGGTACGTAGACGGCCTGAACGGAAGTGATCGAACCGCTCTTGGTGGAGGTGATGCGCTCTTGCAGAACGCCCATTTCCTCGGCCAGAGTCGGCTGATAACCCACCGCAGACGGCATACGACCCAGCAGAGCGGACACTTCGGTACCGGCCAGGGTGTAACGGTAGATGTTGTCAACGAACAGCAGAACGTCCTTGCCTTCGTCGCGGAACTTCTCGGCCATGGTCAGGCCAGTCAGTGCTACGCGCAGGCGGTTTCCTGGCGGCTCGTTCATCTGGCCATAGACCAGAGCAACCTTGTCCAGAACGTTGGAGTCCTTCATCTCGTGATAGAAGTCGTTACCTTCACGAGTACGCTCACCCACACCGGCGAACACGGAATAACCGCTGTGCTCCATCGCGATGTTACGGATCAGCTCCATCATGTTTACGGTCTTGCCTACACCGGCACCACCGAACAGACCGACCTTACCGCCCTTGGCGAACGGGCAGACCAGGTCGATAACCTTGATGCCAGTTTCCAGCAATTCATTACCGCCAGCTTGTTCGGCATAGCTCGGCGCCGCACGGTGGATACCCCAACGCTCTTCTTCACCGATCGGACCAGCTTCGTCGATGGGATTACCCAGGACGTCCATGATCCGGCCCAGCGTGGCAGTGCCAACCGGTACAGAGATGGCTGCGCCAGTGTTGCTGACGTCAAGACCACGCTTGAGGCCTTCGGTCGAACCCATGGCGATAGTACGGACGATGCCGTCACCCAGCTGCTGCTGGACTTCCAGGGTAGTCTCGGCGCCGGTGACTTTCAGCGCGTCATAGATGTTCGGTACCAGATCGCGCGGAAATTCCACGTCGATAACGGCGCCGATGATTTGAACGATACGTCCGCTACTCATGTTTGGTTCCTCTGAATATTTGAACCGTTCTTAAACCGCGGCAGCGCCGCCGACGATTTCCGAAATTTCTTGCGTGATCGCAGCCTGACGGGCCTTGTTGTAGACCAGTTGCAGGTCGCTGATCAGCTCACCGGCGTTGTCGGTTGCGTTCTTCATGGCGATCATCCGGGCAGCCTGTTCAGCGGCACCGTTTTCGACCACGGCCTGGTAGACCTGGGATTCGACATAGCGAACCAGCAGCGCATCGAGCAACAAGCGAGCGTCGGGTTCGTACAGATAGTCCCACTTACCTTTCGGCGCGGTCTGATCGTCGCTCGCGGCCAACGGCAGCAACTGGGCTACGGTCGGCTTCTGCGTCATGGTGTTGATGAACTTGTTCGACACCAGGTAGAGACGGTCCAGACGGCCTTGATCGAAAGCATCCAGCATGACCTTGACGCTGCCGATCAGATCGTTGATCGATGGCTCCTCGCCAAGCCCGTTGACTGCTGCGACCACGTTGCCGCCAAAGCTGCGGAAGAAGCTCGCACCCTTGTTACCGATCACGCACAGGTCGGCTTCGACTTTGCTGTCGTGCCATTCCTTCATGTTCTTGATCAGCGCCTTGAACAGGTTAGTGTTCAAGCCGCCGCAGAGGCCACGATCGGACGACACTACAATGTAGCCGACACGCTTGACCGGGCGCTCAACCATGAACGGGTGACGGTACTCAGGATTGGTATTGGCCAGATGACCAATAACCTGCTGAATCCGCTCCGCATAGGGACGGCTGGCAGCCATGCGCATCTGTGCCTTGCGCATCTTGCTGACCGCCACCTTTTCCATGGCGCTGGTGATCTTCTGCGTGCTTTTGATGCTCGCAATCTTGCTGCGAATCTCTTTTGCGCCTGCCATTTGACACCTATCGGGTTAGCAAGCGGGAGCCTTGCGGCTCCCGCTGCGGCTTACCAGGATTGGGTGGCCTTGAACGACTCGATACCGGACTTGATGCCCGCATCGATTTCGTCGTTGAAGTCGCCCTTCACGTTGATCTTGTCCAGCAGAGCAGCATGCTCGTGATGGAAATAGGCAATCAACGCCTGCTCGAAGGCACCGACCTTGGCTACTTCGATGTCCTGCAGGAAGCCACGCTCGGCTGCGTACAGAGACACCGCCATGTCGGCAATGGACATCGGCGCGTACTGCTTCTGCTTCATCAGCTCGGTGACACGCTGACCATGCTCGAGCTGCTTGCGGGTCGCTTCGTCGAGGTCAGAAGCAAACTGGGCGAAAGCCGCCAGTTCACGGTACTGAGCCAGTGCGGTACGGATGCCACCGGAGAGCTTCTTGATGATCTTGGTCTGGGCCGCGCCACCGACGCGGGAAACCGAGATACCGGCGTTAACGGCCGGACGGATGCCCGCGTTGAACATCGACGATTCGAGGAAGATCTGGCCATCCGTGATGGAAATCACGTTGGTCGGAACAAACGCTGAAACGTCGCCGGCCTGGGTTTCAATGATCGGCAGAGCGGTCAGAGAACCGGTCTTGCCTGTCACGGCACCGTTGGTGAACTTCTCTACATATTCCTCGGAAACGCGCGAAGCACGCTCCAGCAGACGGCTGTGGAGATAGAAGACGTCACCTGGGTAGGCTTCACGTCCTGGCGGACGACGCAACAGCAGGGAGATCTGGCGATAGGCTACGGCTTGCTTGGACAGATCGTCATAAACGATCAGCGCGTCTTCGCCGCGATCACGGAAGTATTCGCCCATGGTGCAGCCGGCGTAAGGTGCCAGGAACTGCAGCGCAGCGGATTCGGATGCCGAAGCCGCAACGATGATGGTGTTGGCCAGGGCACCGTGCTGTTCCAGCTTGCGAACGACGTTGGCGATGGTCGACTGCTTCTGACCGATCGCGACGTAGACGCACTTGATACCGCTGTTGCGCTGGTTGATGATCGCGTCGATAGCCAGAGCGGTCTTACCGATCTGACGGTCACCGATGATCAGCTCACGCTGACCGCGGCCTACCGGGATCATAGCGTCGACCGACTTGTAACCGGTCTGAACCGGCTGGTCGACCGACTTACGCCAGATCACGCCCGGTGCGACTTTCTCGACTGCGTCGGTCGCTTGCGCGTTGACCGGACCTTTACCGTCAACCGGGTTGCCCAGCGCATCGACGACGCGACCCAGCAGTTCCGGACCTACCGGCACTTCCAGTACGCGACCGGTGCACTTGGCACTCATGCCTTCGGTCAGGCTCTGATAGCTGCCCAGTACAACGGCACCTACAGAGTCTTGCTCAAGGTTCAAAGCCATACCGAAGACGCCGCCCGGGAACTCGATCATTTCCCCGTACATCACGTCGGCCAGGCCGTAAATACGCACAATACCGTCAGAAACGCTGACGACGGTACCTTCGTTGCGCGCTTGAGCAGACACATCGGAGCTGCCGATGCGCTGCTTTATGATTTCACTAATCTCGGAAGGATTCAGTTGCTGCATGCCACGACCCTCAAATCAGGATTTCAACGATTCGGCCAACTGGCTCAGTTTGCCGCGGACCGAACCATCGACAACCACATCGCCGGCGCGGATAACAACGCCGCCGATCAGCGCAGGGTTCACGACCTGCTGGGGGTTGACGGTACGATCTAGCCGCTTCGACAAGGCGGCAGCCAAAGTTTGGAGTTGC
>Ga0163199_1000081_pt1 | contig 58261 bp, 55 predicted proteins | sample PL_2010_150m_FD_113537 | JGI IMG/M metagenome (GOLD analysis project Ga0163199, IMG submission 113537) | Freshwater microbial communities from Powell Lake, British Columbia, Canada to study Microbial Dark Matter (Phase II) - PL_2010_150m | ecosystem: Environmental > Aquatic > Freshwater > Lake ...
CGGCCAGAGACACCACCCCGCCGCCCGCGACGGCATTACACGGACGCTGGCGTCCACGATAATCAAGGTTTGGTGCCGGGGGGGGAAGTCGAATCCCCATGCCTTGCGGCGGCGGTGTTTGAGACCGCTACGTCTACCGATTCCGTCACCCCGGCCCGGGATGTCGCAGTTATCGAACTCATGCTGCGCGAGGCGCGCATTATCCGACAAACTTGACTGTCCCACAATGCGCCTATAATCCGTCGATGGTGCAGAGCAACAATACCGGCAACACGTCAAAACCCGGCCTCACTGCTATTTCCATAGCGGCAATGGGCGTGGTTTATGGCGACATCGGCACCAGCCCGCTATACACCATGAGGGAAGTCTTCAACGGCCCTCATGCCGTTGCCGTATCTCCGGAAAATCTGTTGGGCATTCTCTCGCTTATTTTCTGGGCGCTGACCATCACGGTCTCGCTCAAGTATGTGATGTTCATCACGCGCGCCGACAACCGCGGCGAAGGCGGAATAATGGCACTGACATCGCTCGCCCTGCGCACCCGTGGCGCAGGGCGAGGCATGTTGTGGTTGATGTCGATACTCGGCATATTCGGCGCCGGACTGTTCTACGGCGACGCCGTGATCACCCCGGCCATGTCGGTGCTGTCCGCCGTCGAAGGTCTGGAAGTCGCCACACCGATGTTCAAGCCCTACGTTGTCCCCATCACGGTACTTGTCCTCTGCGGCCTGTTTCTCTTTCAACCGAAAGGCACGGCAAGCGTCGGCGCCTTGTTCGGGCCCGTCATGCTGTTCTGGTTCGGCACGCTCGGCGCGCTTGGCGTATGGAACATTCTCAAGCACCCCGGAGTCATCGCCGCCATCAACCCGTGGTACGCCGTGCACTTCTTCCTGGAGAATCGATCTCATGCCTATCTTGCGCTGGGCGCGGTGGTGCTGGCGATTACCGGAGGCGAAGCACTGTATGCCGACATGGGTCATTTCGGGCGGCGCCCGATCAAGTGGGCCTGGCTGGTGTATGTCTTCCCCTGCCTCTACCTGAACTACCTCGGACAGGGCGCGTTGATCCTGGACAACCCGGCGTCGGTGAAAAACCCTTTCTTCATGCTGGTTCCCGAAGAACTGCTCTATCCGATGGTCGGCCTGGCCACCGCTGCAACCATCATCGCCTCGCAGGCGGTGATCTCCGGCGCATTCTCGCTTACCAGCCAAGCCATGCAACTCGGCTACTGTCCGCGAATCCATGTCAAGTTCACCTCGGAGCGCGAAAAGGGACAGATTTATGTCCCCAACATCAACTGGCTATTGCTGCTGGCCGTGATCATCCTGGTGCTCAGTTTCAAGTCATCGTCGAATCTTGCCTCTGCCTACGGCATTGCGGTGACCCTGACCATGATGATCGACACCTTGCTGGCCTTTGTCGTGGTGCGTGCCCTGTGGAACTGGAACTGGCTGCAGGCAGGTCTGTTCCTCGCGCTGTTCCTTGTGGTCGACTTTACATTCTTCTCCGCCAACCTCGTCAAGATACTCGATGGCGGCTGGTTTCCGCTGGCGCTCGGCTTCGGCGTATTCACCTTGTTTGCCACCTGGAAGCGCGGCCGTACCCTGCTCTACGAAAAACTGCAGCAGGACTCGATCCCGCTTGACGCCTTCCTCTCCAGCCTTCAGTACGGCGGCCCCCATCGCGTCGAGGGTACCGGCATCTTCATGACCACGCGCACCGATGGCGTACCGCGGGCAATGCTGCACAACATGCTGCACAACAAGGTACTGCACCAGCGGATCATCCTGCTCAACGTCAACATGGAGGACATTCCCCACGTAGACGAAACCGAACGCATCCGGATCGAACCGCTCAGCGAGGGTTTCTACCGCATCGTCCTGAATTACGGCTTCAAGGATGATCCCAACATTCCGCTGGCGCTGCAACTTTGCGCCGGCCACGGCATGGCACCGATCGAGATGATGGAAACCTCCTTCTTCCTTGGTCGCGAAACGATCGTCCCCAACCGCGTACCGGCGATGACCCTGTGGCGCCAGATACTGTTCATGTGGATGTTCCGCAACGCCGGTTCGGCGACCGACTTCTTCAAACTGCCGACCAATCGCGTGGTGGAGCTCGGCACCCAGGTCGAACTTTGATCCAGCCCGGATTGTCAACGTGTGTTCAAGACGCGTTGGCAGGCCGCTCGTACCAATAGCCTGTTTCGTCAGGAATCAGCCGCCCTCCCGTTCCAGCCAAAAGATTGCCGCGACAAACAGGAATGCGACGAATTCGAGCACGCTGACCCAGACAATCATGCGCACGATGCGCCTTTGCCGCGGCGGCATTCCCGGCATGAAACGTCCGGCCCACCAGCGCCAGCCGGGCAGCCAACCCCAGCGTTTGCGGTCGAGCAGATGGCGGCGGATGGCGTTTACCCAGGGGATCAGGCTGCGATCGACTTCCACGACACGTGGATCCAGCGCGTCCGCGATGGACGGATAGTGCTCGGTAACGACGAGGCGACAGTTCTCGCCATCGCCGCGTTCAACGACCAGCGTCGTGGCGCGCTTTAGGCCATCAGCGTAGCTGAGGACGATGCTGCGCGTTGCCTGCGTCGTCTCGACCCGAACCGCCGTCTCGATACGCCGTCCGGTCATCTCGTTTAGCGCGGCGAAGCAAACGCCGTCCGGCACGTTCTGCCAGGTTTCGATGTCAAGGTGCGGATTGAGGCGCAACAGTCGCTCTATGTCCGAGATGAACTCGAACACGACGTCGGCACGGATCGGAACAAGAGTCTCGGCGCGGGCGCGATCCTCCTGCGCGGTTTCCATGCCGCCCCTGGCTGCCGACTCCTCCGTCACGGGTGTGGCGCGATCAACAGCGGACACTTGAGGCCGCGCACCAGTTTTTCGATTTCCATGCGGGAGTTCAAACCCTCCTCGCCCTTCTTTCGCGGTGAACCGATGACGACGAAATCGGCGCCGATTTCGCCGGCGATAACGAGCGCAGTCTCGGCCGGATTGCCGAAGCGCATCACGGACTCGTAGGCCAACCCTCGTTCCTTGCAGCGTAACGCGACCGCGGCCAGTTCTCGTTTCGCGTCGTTCTCCAGCATGTTTTCGACGTAGTCGCCGAAGGCGTCTCGTGTCGATGCGTTGTTGAGCCAGTCATCGCCCTGCATCCCGGCCCAGAATTCGGGTACCACAAGACAATGGACGAGGGTGGTGATGCCGGGCACGGCAACCTCATGGGCGAGTTCTTCGGCGCCCCTGGCACCGGTTGTACCGTGGTGGCAGAGCAGCAGCTTGAGTGGTGTTTTCATATCCGGACCCGTGGATACCGCCCCCCGGCCCGCGGCCGGAGACGCAAAACGAAAAGCCCCGCCCCGCTGAGCGGGACGGGACCAGTGTTGCAAAAGCAGGCGGCTTGCTTGCGCCTTACTTGCCGACGACCAGTACGATGCCGAGGGCTATCAGCAGTGCGAAAACGAGGGAACCGAGGTCTTCCCTGCGATCGCTGACGAAAATCGACAGGCTCGTGCCGCGCTCGAATTTTTGTTCAGACATGATCACTCTCCCTAAATGAATTCTTTGACGAACAACAGCACCACGATCAGCGATCCGACCGCTTTGGCCGTTCCAACTACGCCGCCGATGATCAGCGGCGTGCCGCCGGCCTGCTTCAGTGCCGCCATGGTGATCTGCATGCCAAGGCCGATAAGACCGAACGAGAACAGCCAGGCCAGCCAGTCGCGGAAAGCACCGATCGTTTTCGAACTGTGCCAGGCAGCCTTGTCGGCCTTCTCGATCGCGCTCTGGGCCAGCACATCGAGACCCTTCATCTTGGCCACGGCCTGCAGCAGTTTGTCCTGCTCGCGGGTGTTCATTCTCTTGTTGGCGATGAGGTCGGCGAGGTCCTTGTAGGCATCATCGGGCGTCGCCTTGCGCTGGCCGATGACGATAGCCTTGTCGGTGAAGTGATCCTGCAGCGCCTTGGCTCCGGCGGGCTCCTTCAACCGTGCCAGTTCGGCCTCGATGGCCTTGGTTTCCTTGCCCTTGAGCAGCTTGTCTTCCTTGATTTGCTCGCCGCTGAAGTACTTGCCCTGATAGTGGCCGGACGGCGTAAAGGCGCCCATGGTGGATAGTGCGAACATCAGGATGAAACCGAGCACGAACACGGGAAACTTGGCAAACAGCACCTTGCCCAGATCCACCTTCTCGGCGCCGACCTCGTGCTTGACATACCAGGCGGCGAGCCAGAGCACGACGATGGGCAGGAACAGCACGCGGGTGATGTTGAAGATTTCCGCGACCTTAAGCGTTTCTATGCCATGCGGATCGAAAGCCAGCGCCGCGCCGGCGACCTGCGCCGAGTTGAGGATGCCGGTACCGGCCCAGGCGCCGAACTGCACCGGACCCATGTTCAGCATATGGCCGATGGTTGGAAAGAGGAACATGCAGCCCACGCCCCAGACCAGGATCGTGCCGATGGTGTAGGCGATCTCACCGGCCTTTGCGTTGACCACCGGGGAAGCCGCCACCGCGGCCGAGACGCCGCAGACGCCCACGCCCGAGGCCAGCACGGCCGTCATTGAGTTGCCGGTATTCATGCGCCTGCCCATGTACAGCACGATACCAATCGAGCCGAGCACGAAGAAGCCGATCAACAGCACCGATATGGCGCCGAGTTGCGCCAGTTCGGTTGCGCTATAGAGCGCGCCGAGCAGGATCACGCCGGTCTTGAGGAAGAAGCGCGCGGTGCGCACGCCGTTGGCTGCCCAGTCCGGAATCTTGAAGACGTTGACAATGACGATGCCGATGACGATGCCCAGCACCACGTAGTTCAGGTTGAAGATGCTGGCGAAGTTCCATCCCAGCGTCGGTTGTGCGGCCTTGCCCCAGTTTCCGAACATCGGATCAAGGCCCCATCGGACGAGGAAAGCGATGAGCAGGATATAGGCCATGCCGGGGAAGATCGACAGGTAGTAGTCAAGATTGCCCTCCTTCGGCGTCCACACCATGATCAGCAGACCGAGCAGGGTGGCTACGCCACCGAAGATGTAGCACATCTTCGCCTGGAAGGCCTTGGCCTTGTCGAAAGCGGAATGCGGCATCTTCATGTCCGGCGCCGGCTTGCTTTCCGCTGCCGCCATCTCGCTGGCAACACGGAACTCGGCGTCGAACTTCTCCTTGACCTTCATGTGGTCGGAGTACGCGCTCTTTTGAAAATACTGCTGCACGCCGTCAATGTTGCCACTGGCATTGAGCCAGCCCCACAGCAGCATCACCAGACCGATGATGAATAGCGCGGGCGATTTTTTTGTATAGACCATTATTGTTCCTCCTATATGCCTCGTATCAAAAAACTATCCCGCCAGGGGGTACCGCCCGCAGCGTGGCGCCGCAAACTACAAGAGCGCGTTGAGCACCCCTGGCGTCTAGGAAACGAATAGCACGGCAATTCAGTCCATCGGCAACTTGCGGGCCTTCCAGTCAGGGAAGCCGTTGCGGTACCAGTGCACGTTCTTGTAACCGGCCTTGGCCATCACGACGGCCGCCTTGTAGGATTTCCAGCAGGTACCGGAATTGCAGAACACGACGTAGTCCTTGTTCTTGTCCGCAATCTTGCCCATGTCGTACTTGTCCTGGGCCGCATCGAAGTTCGCATCCTTCGCGCTCTTCTCCGGATCGTAAGGAACCGAGATGGCGCCCTTGATGGTGGCCTCGGCAAACTCGCTGGTCTTGCGACTGTCGATCAGCACCGCGCCCTTGGCTTGCAGATCCTGCACCGCCTTGGCCTCGACCAGCGTTACTCCGGCAGGTGCCGCAGCGGGTGTCTCCTGGGCGAACGCGTTACCGCTGACAAACAGAAATCCGCTGCTGATGAGAGTGATGAGTGCGCGCTTGATAATGTCCACAGGTCTCCTCCTTGTTTATAGATGCGACACGACAAAGTAAATGCGTCCGGCAACGCCACCATGAGCGTAAGCGTTTTCATGGCGCCGGCTACTATGTAACTGTGCGCCGAAGAAACGCGAATCAAATGTTTTGATTGACCGATCAATTGCCCAATGCGGTCCCGTCCGATTCGCACGCAACGCGTACCGCCTCCATGGCGCATGGTTCGCAATATATCGGGCCGCGCTGAATCAGGTCCCTTGATTTCTTCATCACGACAGATGATTTGCCAAGCCGACACAAGGCGGAAATAATCCACTATGCTAGCCTGCCCAAGATGGGCTGAAGCAATAACAACACGAAACCAGAGGAGAAAAATATTTCATGAACACTACCCGCAGAACGGTACTCAAGAGCGCCACCGCCAGTGGCGTTCTGGCCGGCCTGATCGCCGCCGGCGCCTTGCGCCCGACGCAAGTACTGGCGGCCGAGTGGAACAAGGCCGCGTTCGAAGCGAAGGACACGGCAGGCGCACTCAAGGGCATGGGCGCCAGTGCGCCAGCAGACAGCAAGGACCTGATTCTCAGGGTTCCCGACATCGCAGAAAACGGAGCGGTGGTGCCGGTGGACGTCATCAGCAATATTCCCAACACCAGTTCGATCTGGATTCTTGTCGAAAAGAATCCACAGCCGCTTTCCGCATCTTTCGATTTTGCCAACGGCGCTCTGCCGGAGGTTTCCGCGCGCCTCAAGATGGGCCAGACATCCCTCGTCAAGGCAGTCGCGAAAGCAGACGGCAAGTTCTATACCGCTCAAAAAGAAGTCAAGGTCACCGTCGGCGGCTGCGGCGGCTAATACCAACAACATAGATAAAAGACAGAGAGGAACACACCATGGCAGACCCGATGAAGATTCGTGCAACGATGAAGGGCGATGTGGCAGAAGTCCGCATCCTGATGGCCCACCCCATGGAAACCGGCCAGCGCAAGGATGCTGCCGGCAACACGGTGCCCCCCCATTTCATTCAGACAATGACGGTCGAGGTCGGTGGCAAGAAGGTAGTTGAAGGCCATGTCGGCACATCCGTGTCGCGCAACCCCGTCTTCGGTTTCAAGGTCAAAGGCGCCAAAACCGGCGACAAGGTCGTAGTCAATTGGGTAGACAACAAGGGAGACAAGAGAACTGACGAAGCCGCAGTTGCCTGACCGCTTGATCCACAAATTGATCCAAAAATAAAAAACCGGAGCGGGACACACCCGCCCCATTCCTTAACAGGAGGAGACTATGAAACAAAACCTCATTGGCGCACTCTGCGCCATGGTGGCAATGGGTGGTTCATTCGCCCAGACGTCCAAAAAGCCAGCCGCGAAGCCCGCACCTGCCCAGGTGGCCGAAGCAAAGGATGCTGCAACCCTCGAGTTCGAGAAGTTCCGCGCCGAAATGGAAGAAAGCAATCCGGCCGAGCTTTTCGAAATGAAGGGCGAAGAGCAGTGGAAGACCAAACGCGGCCCGAACAACGTCTCGCTCGCCGAAAGCTGCGACCTCGGTCAGGGCGTGGGCAAGGTCGAGGGCGCCTATGTCAAGATGCCGCGCTACTTCGCCGATGCCGATGCGGTGATGGATGCCGAGCGCCGCATCGTCTGGTGCATGGTCGAAAAACAGGGCTTCAAGTTCGACGACATCGCCAAGAGGCCATTCGCGAACGCCAATTTCACCCCCGACATCACCAATCTGGTCACCTATGTCGCGGGCCATTCGCGCAACATGAAGCTCGATGTGCCGCTCAAGGATCCGAAAGTGCGAGAGGCCTACGAGATAGGCAAGGAGATCGCCGCCTTCCGCGCCGGTCCCTACGACTTCTCGTGTAACACCTGCCATGGCTCCGACGGCAAGCGCATCCGCATGCAGAATCTTCCTAACCTGAGCACGGCGAAGGGTGCCATGAGCGGAGTACAGGGATGGCCGGGCTATCGCATGACCGGCGGAGTCATGCTGACCCACCAGTGGCGCATGGGCGACTGCTTTCGCCAGCAGCGTTTTCCGGAACCGAAATACGCCTCAGACGCAATCGCTTATCTGCTGACCTACATGATCGGCAACGCCAACGGCCAGGTCTACAAAGGCCCGGGCATCAAGCGCTAACAGGGAGACAGACATGACGAATAAACTTTTTCTCGCCGCTGCCATGGCCGCCCCGCTCCTTACCGCAGCTCTGCCGGCCGCCGCAGACGCCGACCACCGTGCCAAGGCCATCGCGGTAATCAAGAAGGACTTCAAACCGCACGGCCAGGCCTCGCTCGACCGCCTCGCCGAAGATGGCCTGCAGGCCGTCTGCAACCGCAGCGGCAACAAGCCCCCGGAATACCTCGCAAAGCAGATGCAGGAAGACCAACTGGCCGCCGTCAAATACCCCCCCGACGGCAAACTCCTCGGCGACTGGAAGTCCGGCGAAAAGCTGGCGCAAAGCGGCCGCGGCTTCACCTGGAGCGACGACCCTGGCCTGCCGGTAGGCGGCAACTGCTACAACTGTCATCAAATCAGTCCGCAAGAGCATTCATTCGGCACCGTGGGACCAAGCCTCTACCAGTTCGGCAAACTGCGAGGCAATTCAGAGGAAATCCAGAAATACACATACTCCAGAATCTACAATTCCAAGAGCTATAACCTGTGCTCGGAGATGCCCCGCTTTGGCCATATCGGTGCGCTGAAGGAAAAGCAAATCAAGGACCTGGTAGCGCTGTTGCTCGATCCCGACTCTCCCGTCAATAAGTAGCACGGCGCCGCGCCATGCCCGGGCCTGGCCGATGAACTTCGGTTAGGCCTTTTTTCTTTGCCCCGCCCCTGCTTCAGGAGATTGACCGATGTCCTCGATGAACCGCCGCGAATTCCTCCAGATGCTGGCTGCCGCTTCGGTAGCCGGCGCGGCGCTCGATGCCCGCCCGCTGCTCGCCGCGGGAAATGCCAACGCGCTTTACGACGTGCCGAAGTTCGGCAACGTGCATTTCATGCACTTCACGGACTGCCACGCGCAGCTGCTACCGATCTGGTTTCGCGAGCCAAGCGTCAATCTCGGCATCGGCGCCGCGCTGGGCAAAGCGCCGCATCTGGTCGGCGAGCATCTGCTCAAGGCCTTCAACATCAAGCCCGGCACACGCGAAGCACACGCCTTTACCTACCTGGACTTCGCCCAGGCGGCAAAGACCTACGGCAAGGTCGGCGGCTTCGCCCATCTGGCGACACTGGTCAAGCGCATGCGCGCCGGGCGCCCCGGCGCGCTGTTGCTCGACGGCGGCGATACCTGGCAGGGCTCCGCAACCGCCTTGTGGAGCAAGGGACAGGACATGGTCGATGCCTGCAAGCTGCTCGGCGTGGACATGATGTCGGCGCACTGGGAATTCACGCTGGGCGACAAGCGGGTGAAGGAAATCGTCGACAAGGATTTGAAAGGCAGGATCGAATTCCTCGCGCAGAACATCAAGACCACCGACTTCGGTGATCCGGTATTCCCGCCCTATGCGATGCGCGAGATGAACGGCGTGCAAATCGCGGTGATCGGCCAGGCTTTTCCTTACACGCCGATCGCCAACCCGCGCTACATGATGGCCGACTGGACTTTCGGCATCCAGGACGAAAACATGCAGACGATGGTCGACGAAGTGCGCGCCAAGGGAGCGAAAGTCGTAGTCGTCCTCTCGCACAACGGCATGGATGTGGACCTGAAGATGGGCTCGCGCGTCACCGGCATCGACGCCATCCTCGGCGGCCACACCCATGACGGCGTGCCGCGACCGATCACCGTAAAGAATGCCGGCGGCCAGACGCTGGTCACCAATGCCGGCTCCAACGGCAAGTTCCTTGCCGTGCTCGACTTCGACGTGCGCGGCGGAAAAGTTCAGGATTTCCGTTACAAGCTGCTGCCGATCTTCTCCAACCTGCTGCCCGCAGACGTCGAGATGGCCGGCTACATAGACAAGGTGCGTGCGCCGCACAAGGCGAAACTGGAAGAGAAACTCGCCGTTACCGAAGGCCTGCTCTACCGGCGCGGCAACTTCAACGGCAGTTGGGACCAGTTGATACTGGATGCCATCATGGAAGTCAGGGGCGCCGACATCGGCTTCTCGCCGGGATTCCGCTGGGGCACCACGCTGCTGCCGGGAAGCGCGATTACCTTCGAGCACCTGATGGACCAGACCGCGATCACCTATCCCTACTCGACCCTGAACGAGATGAAGGGCGAACGGGTCAAGGAAATCCTCGAAGACATAGCCGACAATCTCTACAATCCCGATCCCTATTACCAGCAGGGCGGCGACATGGTGCGGGTCGGCGGCATGAACTACACCTGCGATCCCAACGCCAAGGCGGGAAGCCGCATTTCGGACATGCGCCTGCATGACAAGCCTATGGCGGCGGACAAAACCTACAAGGTCGCCGGCTGGGCGCCGGTCGATCCTTCGGCTACCGGCGAACCGGTGTGGGACGTCGTCGGCCGCTGGCTGAAAGACAAGAAGACCGTCAGCACGCGCAAGGTCAATGTACCGAAGCTGATTGGCATGAAGGGAAACCCGGGCATCGCCTGAATCGCTGGTCGCGGAACGACGAAAGAAAGGCTGGAAGCTACGACATCATGACTGCAATTTCGGACGTAAGAATCAGATGCGGCCACTGCCGCGCCATCTTCGCCTGCCCTGTAGTTTTCAGGGATCTGGAGTCTCTCGAAAGCGCCGTCGCGGCAGGACTTCAGGCCACCTGTCCGTCGTGCGGGCAGGTGGTTAGCTGCACCATGAAGAACATGATGTGGCGCAATGCGGACGGGTCTGGTGGCGGGCTGTCTGCGTAAATTCGTTCACGTTGTCGCGCCTCTTGCATGGCCGTTCCGCAGGCGCGTTTCGCGGTGCAGGACGAACTCCGGCGGAAATTTGCTACATTCTGACCCATGAGCATAAACATCGCCCAACTGCTCTTGCGTTCTGCACGGGTCCATCCGCAGCGGTCCGCACTCGCCCATGGCAAGCGCCTGTTGGCGAACTATGCCGAACTGGCCGCGCGTGTCGGGCGTCTTGCCGCCGGCCTGATGGCGAGGCTGATGCCCGGCGACCGCGTCGGCCTGGTGATGAAGAACTGCCCGCAGTACGTCGAGCTGATGTTCGCCTGCTGGCACGCGGGCCTGGCCGTGGTGCCGATCAACGCCAAGCTGCATCCGAAGGAGCTGGAATTCATCCTCGGCGACAGCGGCGCGCGCTTGTGCTTCGCCAACGCCGACCTCTATGCTGCGCTGGCTCCGCTCGCCGTGGCTGGGCTGGAGCAGGTGCTAGACGTGGACGGACCGGAATACGCCCAGCTTTTCGCCATTGATCCGATGCCAGTCGCGCCGCGTGCGGCAGACGATCCGGCCTGGCTGTTCTATACCAGTGGCACCACCGGACGGCCCAAGGGCGTGACCCTGACCCATCGCAATGCGATGGCAGCGATCCTCAACTATCTGGCCGACGTCGACACTATTGCCCCCGGCGACGCCATCATCCACGCCGCACCGATGTCGCACGGCTCGGGCTTTTACATGCTGCCCCACGTCGCCCGCGCCGGACTCAACGTAGTGCCCGAATCGGGCGGTTTCGATCCGGCTGAAATTTACGCGCTGCTGCAGGCACATCGCGGCGTGACGATGTTCGCCGCGCCGACCATGGTCAAGCGCCTGGTCGACCACCCCGGCGAAGCCGACACCACCGGGCTCAAGACCATCGTCTATGGCGGCGGACCGATGTATGTGGCCGACTGCAAGGCGGCGCTGCGGCGCTTCGGCTTCAAACTGGTGCAGATCTACGGCCAGGGCGAGTCGCCGATGACCATCACCTGCATGGACAAGGCTCTCCATGCCGATACCGCACATCCTAGTTACGAGAGGCGCCTTGCGTCGGTCGGCCATGCCTTCACCGGCGCCGAGGTCATCGTCGCCGACGCCGACGACCGGCCGCTGCCCAGCGGCGAGATCGGCGAAATCCTGGTGCGCGGCGACACGGTCATGGCCGGCTACTGGAACAATCCCGGCGCCAGCGCCGAGACCTTGCGCAACGGCTGGCTGCATACCGGCGATGTCGGCAGCATGGACGAGGACGGCTTCCTGACGCTGAAGGACCGCAGCAAGGACGTCATCATTTCCGGCGGCTCCAACATCTACCCGCGCGAAGTCGAGGAAGTGCTGCTGCTGCACCCGGCGGTGAGCGAGGTCTCGGTGGTGGGCCAGGCCGATCCCGAATGGGGCGAAATCGTGATCGCCTTCATCGTACCGCGTGGCAGCGCCCCCGAGAGCGCCGAACTCGACGCGCTGTGCCTGGACAACATCGCCCGCTTCAAGCGGCCGAAGCGCTATGTTATGGTCGATGCATTGCCGAAGAACAATAACGGCAAGGTGCTGAAGACGCGGCTGCGCGAACTGTTGTCCGGATCGGGGAATCGATGAAGTGCGGCGTACGCTTTACACGCTGAACTGCGGATTCCCCGGTTACAGACGTTCAGCAAAAATCCCGGCTCGCCGTGACCAGGCGCCCGAGCAACTCGCTGTGATCGAACAGGCGCCTGGCGATCAGATGCACCACGGCATGTTCGCCCTCGCCTTCGCGCTGCAACTGGCCGGCCACGCCCAATAATCGACTGCCGAGCAAAAGTCGGCGCTGGCGGGACGCCAAATCCTTGAACACCACCACATTGGCGAAGCCGGTTTCGTCTTCCAGCGTGACGAAAATGACGCCAGCGGCGGTGCCCGGCCGCTGGCGGCAGGTGACGATGCCGGCGCAGCGCACCACGGCGTTGTTGCCGCGCTCGCGCAAGTCCCTCGCCGAAAGGTAGTGCTTCGCCGCCAGCGCGGCGCGCAGCAGCGCCAGCGGATGGCGGCCGAGGCTGAGACCGAGGCTGCGATAATCGGCGGCGATGTCTTCGCCCTCGCGCGGCGCGGCGAAGCTCACCGCCTCTTCGCGCGGCGCGATGCCGGCAAACAGATCGCGTTGCAGCGGAATCGCCGCTGCTGCCCACGCCGCCTGGCGGCGATGTCCGGCCAGATGCGCCAGCGCACCGGCGGCGGCCAGCGCGTCGAGGTCGGCGCGGGCAAGTTCCGCGCGCTTCGCCAGATCGGCGAGATCGGCAAAGGGTGCGGCCTCGCGAGCCACGACGATGCGCTCGCCCGCCGCTGAAGCGAAGCTGCGCACCTGATGCAAGCCGAGGCGCACGGCGGCAAGTTGATCACCCTCCAGCGTGCTTTCCCAGTTGCTGAGCGTGACATCCACCGGCCGCACTTCGACACCGTGACGGCGTGCGTCCTGAACCAGTTGCGAGGGTGAATAAAAACCCATTGGCTGCGAGTTCAGCAAGCCGAGCAGAAAGGCCGCCGGTTCGTGGCGCTTGAGCCAGGCCGAGACATACACCAGCAGCGCGAAACTGGCGGCGTGCGATTCGGGAAAGCCGTAGTCACCGAAGCCCTCGATCTGGCGATACAGCGCCCCGGCAAAGTCATCGGCATAGCCGCGTTCGCGCATGCCGTTGAGCAGCCGCTCGCGGAATGGTGCCAGCCCTCCCTTGCGCTTCCACGCCGCCATGGCGCGACGCAGTTGATCCGCTTCTCCGGGCGTGAAGCCGGCGGCGACGATGGCGATCTGCATCGCCTGCTCCTGGAATATCGGGATACCCAGTGTGCGTTCGAGCACGCCGCGCACGGCTTCCGAGGGATAGCTGACCGGCTCCAACCCCTGCCGCCGCCGCAGGTAGGGATGCACCATGTTGCCCTGGATCGGCCCCGGGCGCACCAGCGCGACTTCGATCACCAGGTCGTAGAAGCAGGCAGGCCGCAGGCGCGGCAGCATGGCCATCTGCGCCCGCGACTCGATCTGGAACACGCCGACGGTATCGGCGCGCGAAACCATGGCGTAGGTGGCGGCATCCTCGGCCGGCACGTCGGCCAGCGCGAACGATTTGTCATGGCATCGTTCCACGGCAGCCAGCATGCGGCGTATCGCGCTGAGCATGCCCAGCGCCAGCACATCGACTTTCATCAGGCCCAGCGCGTCGATGTCGTCCTTGTCCCACTGGATCACGGTGCGCTCGGGCATGGCGGCGTTTTCCACCGGCACCAGACGGTCGAGGCGCGAGCGCGCGATGACGAAGCCGCCGACATGCTGCGACAGATGACGCGGAAAGCCGATCAGCATCTGCGCAATCGCCAGCCAGCGTTGCACGCCCGGGCTGGCCGGGTCGAGCCCGGCTTCGGCAAAGCGCTGCGGCAATTCCTCGCGCTTTTCCCACCACGCCAGATTGCCGGCCAGGCGGTCGATGGCTTCCAGCGCAAAGCCCAGCGCGCGCCCGGCGTCGCGCAGGGCGCTACGGGTGCGGTAAGTGATCACGGCGGCGGCCAGCGCGGCACGTTCGCGGCCGTATTTGGCGTAGATGTACTGGATGACTTCCTCGCGCCGCTGGTGCTCGAAATCGACGTCAATATCCGGCGGCTCGTTGCGCTCCTTCGAGACGAAACGCTCGAACAGCATGGCGGCCCGTGCCGGATCGACTTCGGTGACATACAACGCGTAGCACACCGCAGAATTCGCCGCCGAACCGCGCCCCTGACAGAGGATGCCCTGTCCGCGCGCCCAGGCGACGATATCGTGCACGGTGAGGAAATACGGCGCATAGGCCATCTCGGCGATCAGCCGCAATTCGTGCTCGACCTGCGCCCGCACCTTGTCCTCCACGCCGACCGGATAGCGCCGCGCGAGGCCCTCGGCGGTCAACTGCCGCAGCCAGGAGTCCGGCGTATGGCTAGCCGGCACGACTTCCTCCGGATATTCGTAGCGCAGCTCGTCGAAAGAAAAATTGCAGCGCGCGGCGATCTTCAGGGTTTCTTCCAACAGTTCCGGCGGATACAGGCGAGCCAGTGCGATGCGCGAGCGCAAATGGCGCTCGCCGTTGGCGAACAGCGCTGCGCCGGCTTCAGCCACCGTGGTGTTGAGACGCAAGGCAGTCAGCACATCCTGCAAGGGGCGGCGCGAGCGCGCGTGCATATGCACATCGCCCGCCGCGACCAGTGGCAACTGCGTGGCCGCCGCGAGTTCGCGCAGCTGCGCAAGGCGCTCATGGTCGTCGGGCCGCAAATGCCGCTCGAAGGCGATCCAGGCTCGGCCGGCGAAGTGCTCGGCCAGCCAGCGCGCCGTATCGCCAGCGCCGACTTCTGGCACAGTCTCTGGAACCCACAGCGCCAGGCAATCCGGCACGCCGCCGCCATCCCAACCGGCGAGGTCATTGCGCGTCAACTGGTAGCTGCCTTTTTCGGCACGGCGCCGGCCCAACGTCACCAGCGCCGAAAGATTGCCGTAACCGGCACGGTTCTGCGCCAGCAACACAAGCTTCATGCCGCAGGCGAGGCGCAGTTCGGTACCGTGGATCAGTTGCAGCCCGGTGCCACGCGCCGCCAAGTGCGCGCGCACGCTGCCGGCGAAGCTGCATTCATCGGTGACCGCCAGAGCCGCATAGCCCAGTTGCACGGCCCGCGCCACCAGTTCCCCGGCGTGCGACGCCCCGCGCAGGAAGCTGAAGTTGGAAAGACAGTGGAGTTCGGCATAGGCCGGCAGGGAGGGCATGATCCGAGCAATAACTGTTTATATATACAGTCTACCGCGAACTTCATCGACCAGCGTGTCGGAAACACCCGTTTTCTCTCGAACAACGGCTCCCCCAAGGAGCCGGTATCCCGCAGTTGCGTGGCGGGAACGGACGCGGCACACTCTGCCCGGTGAATCAAATCAATCCTGCATCTCTGGCAAGGGAGCCCCGTCGCGTCAAGGTACGCTTCATGGTCCCCCTCGCGGTCGTGCTCATTTTCATCATGGGCGTATTTACGGCGGCCGCATTGCGGGTCGAGACCGACATTCGCAATCAGGATATCGCCGAGCGCACCGACGCCGTGGAAAAGCTTTTCCTGCAGAAGCTGGACAAGGACGTCAACCTGATGACTGCGACGATGCGCGCGATGATGACCAACGCATCCATCGAACGGGCCTTCCGTGAGCTCGACCGCCCCGCCCTGTCGCGCCAGCTAAGCCCCTTGTTCGCCAGCCTGCGCGACAAGCATCACATCACACACCTGTATTTCACCGGCCCGGACCTGATCAACCTCTATCGTTTTCATAGCCCCGAGGAGTTCGGCGACGAGATCGACCGGCTTACGACAATCAAGGCGAAAAGGCGGCAGGAGGCGGTACACGGCCTCGAACTGGGGCCTTTGGGCACGCTCACGCTCAGGCTGGTGATGCCCTGGCGTCGCGACGGTCGTGCGCTGGGCTACCTGGAGATCGGGGAAGAAATCGAGCATCTGATCGACGAGATCCACGACGGCCTGTCGGTGGACATGCTGGTGCTGGTCAACAAGCGAATGGTGTCGCCGCAGCAGTGGCAGCATGGCCAGTCCCTGATGAAACGCGAAGGGCATTGGGACCGCTTTGCGACCCATGTCGCGCTGGCGCAGACGATCGACTCGCTACCCGTGGCGCTGGATGATTCGACGCTGCAGAAACTGCTCACCGGCCGCACTGCAAAGATCCAGGACCACGGGCGTTCGCTGCACCTGGCTGCCGTTCCTCTCAAGGACATTGGCCGGCGCCACATAGGGGATCTGGTGGTAATTCGAGACATCACCACGCTGGAATCCACCTTTCAATGGTCAATCGTCGCCGTCGCGGCAATCAATCTGCTGGCGGCGATCGTCGTACTCGGCGTGTTCTATCTGGCCCTCGACCGGGTGGAGAGCGATTACCGGCGCCAGCACGACCTCGAACACCAGTTGCTGCACTTCAACGCCGAGTATGGGCGCATCCTGCAACTCGAGAAGTTGTCGGCACTGGGAACCATGGTCGGCAGCATTGCCCACCAACTGAACAATCCGCTGGTCGGGGTGGTCAATCTGGCGCAACTGGCGGAACGCGAGGCCGACAATCCGTTGCGCACGCGCGAGTTGCTGAGCGAGATTCGCAGCGCCGGCGACGACTGTCGCGCCTTCGTCAAGCGCATGCTGGCGTTTTCCAAGGTTTCCTGCTTCGACAGCAAGCCGACGGCGATGGCGGATCTGATCGAGGACACGGTGCTGCTGTTTCGTCAGACCGAGAACAAGCATCTGCCTGTCGAGGTAAAGTTGCCGGACGAGCCGGTAGTGCTGACCGTCGACCCGATCCTGATCCGCCATGCCCTGTTCAACCTGCTGGTCAATGCCGCGCAGGCCACGAGCGACGATGGCGCCATCACCATCAGCCTGGAGCGCGAGGATGATCCGGTGCGGCGGATACCCGGCTGGACGCTGGCGGTGAGCGATCACGGCCACGGCATGCCACCCGAGGTGATGGAAAAGATCTTCGTGCCCTTCTTCACCACCCACAGCGACGGCACCGGCCTCGGCCTGCCGGTGGTGCAGCATGTTGCGCTGCTGCATGACGGGCAGGTGAGCGCAAGCAGCGAGCCGGGACATGGCACACGAATTGCTGTCTGGTTGCCCGACGCACTCCCCGACATGCCCCGCAACCCATCCGGTCTCACCTGACATGCTGCCGAAAATCCTGGTCGTCGATGACGATCGCCATACCCGCATCCTGTTTGACCGGCTCCTGGCTAGGACGTCGACTGTCAGCCTCGCCGCCGATGGCCGCGAGGCGCGCCGGTTATTCGCGGCAGACGACTTCAATCTGGTGCTGATGGATCAGCGCCTGCCCAGTGACAACGGCATCGACCTGCTGCGCGAGTTTCGCGCGCGCCAGCCCCATCTGGTGGGCATCCTCATGACCGGGTTCGCCGACGTGCGCGATGCGGTGGCGGCAGTGCGCGAGGGCGTGTTCGATTACCTGACAAAGCCCTTCGAAGACCTCGAAGCGCTGGAAGCCGTGATCGGCAAAGCGCTCGAACTCGACCGGGCCTATCGCGAGATTCATGGACTGCGCGCCCGCCTGGCCAGCGAATCCGGTACGCCACCGTTCATCGGCCAGTCTCCCGCCATGGAACGCGTGCTCGGCCAGATCCATCAGGTGGCCGGCCTCGACACCACCGTGCTGCTGGAAGGCGAAAGCGGCACCGGCAAGGATCTGGCCGCCCGGCTGATCCACTCCCTGAGCACGCGCGCCAGCAAGCCCCTGCTTGAAGTCAATTGCGGCGGGCTGCCGGAAACCCTGCTCGAAAGCCTGTTGTTCGGCCACGAGAAAGGAGCCTTTACCGGAGCCAGCCAAGCCAATGCGGGCTACTTCGAAAAGGCGCATGGCGGCAACCTGTTCCTCGACGAAATAGCGAACATGAGTCCCAAGTTGCAAAGCAGTCTGCTGCGCGTGTTGCAGGATCACAGCTTCCACCGCATCGGCAGCACCCAGCCGCGCGATGCGGATTTTCGCCTGATCTGTGCCACCAACCGACCCCTGCTCGCCGAAGTCAAGGCCGGCCGGTTTCGGGAAGACCTGTACTACCGCATCGCCGTAGTATCGGTAACCATGCCGCCGTTGCGCGAACGAATCGGCGACATCGTGCCGCTGGCCGCGCATTTTCTCGACACCTACAGCACGAAATTCGGCAAGGTCTGCGGGCCGCTCACGCCTGCCGCCCTGCTGGCGCTGGAGGGCTGCCGCTGGGAGGGCAATGTGCGTCAGCTCCAGCACTGCATCGAGCGCGCCGTGGCGCTGCACTCGGGCGGCCCGATCGACATCCTGCACTTGTTCCCTGCGGGCGAGGTCGCCGCGAGTCCGGCGCGCGTCGATTCGATGGCAGCACTGCGCTATCAGGATGCGCGGGAAGATTTTGAGCAGGCCTATTTCCAAAGCCTGCTCGACGCGGCGGGCGGAAATATGTCGGAAGCCGCGCGTCTGAGCGGCATCCCGCGCCAGAACCTGTATGTACGGATGAAGCGCTGGGGAATTGTCACCGATAAGTGACAGGCGTCGCGATTGCACGACAACCTGGTTGTCGTGTGGAAGCAAATTGGCTGTCAATTCAGCCAGCAAGCAATAACGCTTACTGGCACGGGGATTGCAGACATGCTTGTCGACAGCCTAACCAAACTAGGGGATTGTTATGAGAAAGACCATTGCCGGAGGCTTGCTGGCCTTCGTTTCTGCGCTTCTGATGCTCGGATGTGCGCCATCCGGCACAAAGAGTTATCCGAACGCGCCGTTCAAAGGCGTAGTTGAAGACGGCAACAAGGAGACCTTCCAGAAAATAGCCGACGCCACCGTCTGGCTGATCCCCGCCACCGACGTGGCCGCGATGGGCAAGACGCCGCTCGAAATGAAGAAGGACTCGCCGAACGACGAACCGCTGGAAGACAACCTGGCGGCCAACCGCGGGCGCTACCTGAATGCCAAGACGAATGCCAAGGGCGAGTTCAGCTTTGCCGACGTCCCCGGCGGCAAGTACTTCGTATATGTGGAACCCGCCACCAGCAAGTACCTGCCAGGCGGCGACAAGTCGCGCAAGTCCCTGGGCACCGATGAGTTGGGTGCCGCACCCTTGCTGATCAAGATCTCCGGCAACGTGCCGCCGAATGCCACCTATATCGGCAGTTCCGCCTGTATCGAGTGCCACGAGAACCAGAAACACTTCACCGGGACCCTGCACCGCCTGGGCATCACGGTCATCGGCAAGCCGAGCAAACTGCAGGACTTCTCGCGCTTTCCCGAGTTCAACAAGGGTCTGGACAAGCTGATGGCCGGCACCAAGTTCTGGTTCTACGGCTTCGACAAGACCCGCGGCTTCGACAAGTACCAGATCAGTACCAAGGCACCGGCCGATGCCGCCAGCATCAGCTTCACCGCCACCTTCTTCAAGGATGCCGACGGCAAGCTCAAGTTCCGCACCGAGAACGCCCGGGATCCGGCGGACACGCCTCGCGTCTATCCGGTGGATATGACCTACGGCGGCGGCGTGTACAAACAGCGCTACCTGTTCCGCGTCGGCGCCAACCTGTTCCCCTTCGTGCAGTTCAACCAGAACGGTGACGACTCCTTCGCCGACCGAGGCCGCAAGCCGTGGCGCGATTACCATGGTGACTGGCTGTTCAACGAGGGCACCAGGAAGCTGGCCGATCCGTCGCCGGCCAAGTCCTTCGACAAGGAATGCGCCTCCTGCCATTACAACGGCTACACGCTGACCAAGACCGCCGCGGGCGACTACAAGGCGGGCTCGGCCAAGGATCGTAACGGCGAGTTCGACCTCGATGGTAGCGGCAAGCCCAACGAGATCAACATGGGTTGCGAAACCTGTCACGGTCCCGGTTCGGTACACGACAAGGCCAAAGAGATCGACATGCCTTCGACCATCGTCAGCCCCAACAAGCTCGCGGCCGAGCGCTCATCGATGATCTGCGTCCAGTGCCACAGCCGGCCCCAGGGCAACCTGCACAACGACCAGCCGGTCAATACCGCCAACAAGATGATGCTGCCGGGCACCTCGCGCAACACCTACCTCAAGGACTACACCACCCGCGAGGATGCGGCCAAGGGTGATTACTGGGCGGACGGACTGCATTCCAAGTCCCACCACCAACAGGGCACGGACTTCATCAAGTCGTCCAAGCACCGCAACGGCACCCAGTTGGTCGCCTGCGCAGACTGCCACGACACGCATGGCAACGGCAAGTTTCCGCATCAGCTGAAGGCCGATGCCAGCAAGCCTGAAGCCTGCACCAGCTGCCACAAGGACAGCACCGACCTGGCGAAGCACCTTGCCGACAAGGCCAAGTGCACGGTGGATGTGAGCAAGATCACCTGTTCCGACTGCCACAACACCAAGACAATGCAGACCGGCGCCGGGCTGGGCAAGGGCCTGACGGGCAAGGACGGCAAGAACTTCTGGCTGAACGACATCACCTCGCACCTCTACGACGTTCCGCGCAAGGACAATGTTGGCGTGAAGGGTGTCGCACCCGGCGCAGCCATGCCAATCCCCTACACCAAGCCCTGCGGTGCCGCCTGCCACGATACGAAGAACCTTTAAGAAGGACTTCAGCTTCAACTAAAACCGCCGGCAAGTCCGGCGGTTTTTCATTTGAGTGGACAACGCAGTCTGCTTCGCAGCACAATTCCCGCCATGAATCCCGACGGCAGCGTTGCCTTCTTTGACAGACAGTTTCAGCAGCAGGTCCGCGACCAGGACTTCAAGCTCAATCCGTTCGAGCTGGTCGCCCTGCCGCATCTTCGCGGGCGCGTGCTCGATTTCGGCTGCGGTCTGGGCAATCTCGCGATTGCCGCCGCACAGAGTGGTTGCTCCGTTGTGGCGCTCGATGCCAGCCCGTCTGCCATCGGCCATTTGCGGCAGCGTGCTGCGGCCGAAGGCCTGCCGGTCGAAGCCATCGAGGCCGACCTGCGGACTCATGCCATCAGCGAAGACTTCGATTGCGTAGTGTCGATCGGACTGCTGATGTTCTTCGACTGCGCGTGCGCCGCGCGCGTCCTGTCGATGCTGCAGGCGTGCGTGCGTCCGGGCGGCATAGCGGTGCTCAATGTGCTGGTCGAAGGCACCACCTTTCTCGACATGTTCCAGCCCGACCATTACTGCCTGTTCCCGCGAACCGAAATGGAAAACCGCTTCGCCGGCTGGAAGATCATCCACTGCGAATTCCGCGATTTCGACGCGCCCGGCCAGCGCATAAAGTCCTTCGTCACCCTGATCGCCCGAAAACCCGGGCGGCAAACGCCATAGCGGTCCGATTGCAACACCATCCGGGTTTTCAAAATAAACCGGTGCCAAGTGCACTGGTGTTTGACCCGCCTGCAAGCGCCGAGGATACTCGGGGCTGTTGATATGCAGAGCCCGATAACATGAAGTCAAAACTGACGCGGTCGACCAAACACCTTCTGGCGCTTCTCGTCCTCCTGCCAATGGCCGTGCTGGTTCTCGGCACGACCTACATGTTCGGAATGGCGCACCTGGAAAGCGCTCCCCGCACGTTTCTGCAAAGCATTCAGTGGGCTTCCGAAACCCTGACTACTACCGGCTATGGCGCCGACAGCGGGTGGAACAACCCGGTCATGGCCGTGTTCGTCATCATCAGTCAGTTCCTCGGCCAATTTCTGGTCTTCCTGGTTTTCCCGGTACTGGTCGTGCCCTACCTGGAACAGCGGTTCGAAGTTCGCCTGCAGCACGTGCTGCCGCCGATGGCCGGGAAAGTGCTTTTCTACCGCTATGGACCGGCCATCGAATCCCTGCTGGAGGAATTCAACAGCACCCACAGCCCGTTCGTCATTTTCGAAGAGGACATGGCGCTGGCGCGCAACCTGCGTGATCGGGGATACAACGTGGTTTTCGGCCAACTGGCCGAAGATCCTTCGGTCCTGATGCCGGTGAAGCAGGCGCAGGCGGTAGTCACCAATGCCGGCGATCACGCCAACGCAACCTGCACCCTCATTGTCCGCGAATTCGGGTTTGCCGGACCGCTCTATGCCCTGGCTGACGAGCCGCTTTACCGGGCGCCAATGATTCAGATCGGGGCCACAGACGTATTCACACCGGCGCATGTGCTCGGCGCTGCCCTCGCTTCCCGCGCCAGCACGCGCATAAGCCCGCCGGCGGAGGGCATGCATCTGCTCGGAACGATAGTCGGAATGGCAGAATTCAGGGTTCGCGCGGGAAGTCCGCTGGCCGGCCGGCGACTCGGTGATCTGCAACTTCGAGAACAATATGGCGTATCCGTCATCGGCCAATGGCACGGCGGAGTTTTTACCACGGCGAAGGGGCCGGAAACGCTCGTGGAACCGGGGGCCATTCTCGTCGTTGTCGGTCGCGACGCCAGTCTGGAAAAAGTCGAGCGCATGGCCATGCCGATCCGTCGAACAGGACCGATTGTGCTGGCTGGCTATGGCGCCGTAGGACACAAGGTCATCGAAATGCTGCACGACGCAGGGGAAACTTGCGTCGTGATCGATCGGGTGACCGCGCCCGGCGTCGACGTCGTGGGCAGCGTACTCGAGCAGGCCACCCTGGATCAGGCGAAAGTTCGCGAGGCCAGCGCGGTCATCCTCGCCTTGAGCGATGACAGCGAATCCGTATTCGCTACGGCCGTGGTGCGCGACTACGCACCCGAAGCGCCCCTGATCGTGCGGGTCCAGCGCGCGCCCAATACGGCGCGGCTTTACCGTTCAGGCGCCGACTTCGCCATTTCGGTAGGACAGGTTGCCGGACAGATTCTTGCCTATCATCTGCTCGGCGAACAGATCATCCATGTCGAAAACCGGATCAAGTTCGTCCGCTTGAGCGCAGGCGCCCTGGCCGGCCAGCATCCGTGGCACAACGAGGCGCTTGAACGAACGGGAGCCACGATCGTAGCCGTGGAGCGGGACCGTGAGGTCGTTGTGGAATTCGACCAGAACTTTCAGGTGCGCCCGGATGATGCGCTGTTTGTCTGTGGATCGATCAACAGCCTGAAGCGCTATCAGCGGGAGTTCCAGGCGACAACGGCGCCGGAGGTTCGGCCGTAGCCAGCCGGCGCCATGCGTTCCCGAGACGCAAGGAACCATGATGAAATCATTTGATACAAAGATTGGGTCCCTGCTCCGTCAGCAGAATACCGTCACCGGCGTTACTTGTCCTATACGGCACACTTGCCGGTTCGAAGGAGATACAGGCAATGAAAACCTCAACCTCGATTTTGCTGGCCGGATCCATGTTCCTTGCGCTGGCCGGCTTGGCCCCCGTGCAGGCGGCAGTCGATGAAACTGCCGCGCAGGCGCTGGCCAAGAAGAACGACTGCTTCAAGTGCCATGCCGTCGACAAGACCAAGAAGGGCCCCTCCCTGAAAAAGATCGCGGAGAAGTACAAGGGCAAGGCCGATGGCGAAGAGAAGGCTATCAAGAACATCACCACCGGGCCCAAGGTCAAGCTCGACGACGGCACCGAAGAAGAGCACAAGATCATCGACACCAAGGATCCGAAGGAACTGAAGAATCTGGTGCAGTGGATTCTTTCGCGCTAAGGCTTTCTTGATAGGCCCGATAACGACAAGGGGGCGACGCAGTTCGGGCCGCCCTCTCTTGGTGTGCTGGCGCACCGACTCAGTCGATTCACCGGACTAGATTGATGAAAGCCGGCAGGAGCCGGCGCGTCGAAGCCTTGCAATTCCATTTGTCTGGAGAAATAGAATGAAACGACTGATTGTCGCCGGCCTGTTACTTGGGTCTATCGCCGCCGCAGTCTCACTGACGGCCAGTGCGGCCATTGACGTCGACGCCGCCCAGTCGCTTGCGAAGAAGAATGACTGCTTCAAGTGCCATGCCATCGACAAGGCCAAGAAGGGGCCCTCGTACAAGAAGATCGCCGCCAAGTACAAGGGCAAGGCCGATGGCGAAGAGAAGGCCATCAAGAACATCACCACCGGCCCCAAGGTCAAGCTCGACGACGGCACGGAGGAAGATCACAAGATCATCGACACCAAGGATCCGAAAGAGTTGAAGAACCTGGCGCAATGGATTCTTTCGCTCTGACGCCAGCCGGGTTGCCGGTAATGGTCAGCGCCTGGCGGTGATCAACGTTCCCGGCGAAGGCGCGGCCAGCCTATCTCGACAGGCCCCACTCCGGCAAACCGGCAAGGATCGCGTAATGACATGGCGCCTGGATTAAACCGGTGGATGCAACAGATTGGCCAATTCTGTCAGCCGCCCTACCGGTTTTGCGGTATCGCGAATACAGTGACTCCGGTATTCCCGCTCACGCTTGTATCGGCCAAAATTCTGGCAACGTGCGGTAAGCACTTTTGTGCCGGCTTCCGGTTTGCGCCTCCCAGTAGAGCAAGCCGGTTCCCGGTTCCGAATCGGAGGCATGTCATGCGTTCTGTGTATTCCGGGGGTATCGTCCGGCCACCCCCGGCTGATTCGTCCGCCAGCGACGGTCAGCACCTGCCGGAGGGATCAATGCGGGCAAATCGGGAGCGGCGGGAGCGGGTTGCCGCAGATGATCCGCAACGGGAGAACCTGGTTCGACTGGGAATGCTGATCAGGGATCTCGTCAAAGCCAGAAACTGTTCGTCGGGCGCGATGATCACTGCACGGGCGTTCTGCCTCAGTTGTCGCTGTCTCGGTGCGACACACGGGGAATGCTCCCGGCAGCCACTGGATCGTTGCCTGCTGCTTGAGCGAACCGGCCTGCGGATCGTGCATCCCCCATTTACCGACGCGCTGATGTAGCCGTCAATCCTTTCAGGCAAACCAGCCGTGCAGAAACCACCCGCCGGGCGGGCGCGGATCACGAAAGATCCATAGCCAGCGGTGTTCGCAGTCGACTGCGACGAAGTAGTCGCGGCGGGCATCGAGGCCGTCCCACCAGCCGGATTCGATGCGCTCCGGACCGGAAACCAATACCAGCGGGCCGGCCCGTTGCGGGCGGCCATGGCTTTCCCCCAAGGCTTCGGGCGGATCCACCAGCCACAGCGGGCGCGGCGGAATCGACATCGCCGACACCTTGAAGGCCGGCTGGTCGCAGTTCGCCCGGCTTGCCCGTTCCGGGCGATGATCGGCATGGCAGGCCAATCCCTGCACGGCTTGCGCTCCCAGACGGGCAACCAGGCGATCCATGAGTTCGGCCACAGCTTCATGCCGCTGTCCTGCACCGTCGAACAAGGCATGGCTGCGCTCCTTGCGCGGCACCGCTTCCTGCACGCACAAGCGCAGTGCAAGCGCCGGGGCGGAGAGGACCAGCGCGTCCAGTCGCTCCCTGAGCACACGCTCGATGCGTGCAGCACTGTGCACCGGCGCGCTGAAGCAGATCGGCACCGCGGTGGTCCGGCCATGGCCGTGATCGATCAGGCATTCGATCTCGCGCACCGCCGCATTCCGCGCCGCCAGCCAGCCGGCGAGCGCCGCGATCAGGCGTCGCGCGGCGAACAGCAGCACCGGCGCCGCCTCGACCGGAGCCGGCAGTTCCAGCCCTTGTTCGAAACGCTCTGGAAACACGAACCACGGCTGCGGGTCGAAAGTCTCGCCCAGGGCACGCGCCAGATCGATGACGAACGCTTTGCCGAGGCGAGCGCCCAAACTGGCGCGTGGCAAGGCCAGCACGTCGCCGATGCGGCGCAGGCCGAAACCTTCGATGCGCCGCGCCAATGGTGGTGCCAGTTCCAGCGCAGTCAGCGGCACAGAGGCCAGTGCGGCGCGCGTTGCCGCCAGGTCGGGACAGATGGCTTCATTGGCCTCGCTGCTGCCCGCCCTTGCCAGCCACAGTGCAGCCAGCGGCGTCGCCGCCACCGCCAGTTGTGCGCGGATATCCATGGCGGTGAGATCTTCGCGCACCCTGCGCAGCAGTGCCGGCAGGCCGCCGAACAGGCGCAGGCTGGCGGCAACTTCGAGGCGCAGCGCATCCGGCGCGAGATTGACGTGCGGCGTGAAGCGACCGGCCCAGCAGGCCAGTGCCGGATTCGGAAAGGCCGCGGGCCGGGTGGCCGGAGCGTCAGGCAGCGACGCGGCTTCGTCGTCGGATGTCGTTCGCGCCGGGCAATACAGTGCCAGCCACAGCATTGGAAAACCCATGTGAAAAACCCGCCGGGCGCGCGATGTCGAGCAGGATGGCCTGCCGGGCAGGCGGCCCGCGTCGCTTGAGAAGTTGTATGCGCAAGCGCTGGCCCGACGCCTGCAGTTGCAAGCGCAGCGGTGCAGGAGAAGCCGCGGCGGCAAGCTGCGGCGGACGGAAAAAGAATGCCGCGCCACCGCCGTCTCCTGCCGCCACCTGCAGACGACGCGAACTGTTGGCCGGCAATTGCCCGTGAAACAAAGCATCGAGCCAGAGCAGCGTGGCCGCGACGCCGCCGCAGCGCAGGGCCTCGATCCCGGCCCAAAGGGCATCGTGCGGGCGGCGTGGAAACACCAGGTGCAGGCAGTCGAGACGAATCCCGGCAGCGGCCCAGGCTGGCGCATGGGCGCAGTGCGGCGGCGCGATCAGCACCACGGTCTGACCGGCGGCGGTCAGTGCGGCCAGCGCCGGCAGCAACAGGCCGAGTTCGCCTATCCCGCTGCACTCCGGCAGCAGTTCGGTCAGTTGCCCGCGCGGCCAGCCGCCGCCGGGCAGTTCGGCGTCGAGTCGGGCAAACCCAGTGGCAAGAGTCGGCGCTGGCGCTACGGCGAAAGCGTCGCCGCGCCGGATGTCGCTGCGTTCGAGGACTTGGGACAGGGAAGGCTTCATGCTGAAAAACCGGTTAGCCACAGAGGGCACAGAGAACACAGAGGAAAAGCGATAAAACGTAACTGAAGTTTCCGACAAACGTCCCGGATTTCTCGTTTCGCGATGGGATTCTCTGTGATCTCTGTGCCCTCTGTGGCTGAATTGGGTTTACAAAGTCTTGCCATCCCGGATCAAGCCCACCGCGACGCCTTCGATGGTGAGCGGCTCCTTGCGCGTGTTGACCAGGATGGGGGCGAAATCGCGGTTCTCGGCGATCAACTCGACCATGCTGCCGCGCCGCTTGAAGCGCTTGACGGTGACTTCGTCGCCCAGCCGGGCGATGACGATCTGGCCGTTGGTCGCCTCGGAGGTGCGATGCACGGCGAGCAGGTCGCCATCGAGGATGCCGGCCTCGATCATCGACAGGCCGCGCACGCGCAGCAGAAAATCGGCGCGCGGCGTGAATAGCGCGGGATCGATGCGGATGTTGCCGAGACGGTTCTCGATCGCCAAGAGCGGGCTGCCGGCGGCGACCGTGCCGATCAGCGGCAGCCCGAGTTGTTCCACCAACCGGATGCCGCGCGCGGAACCGGGCTCCAGCCTGATCGCGCCCTTTTTCGCCAGTGCCTTCAAATGATCTTCGGCGGCATTGGGCGAGGCGAAGCCGAACGCACTGGCAATCTCCGCACGCGTCGGCGGCACGCTGAAGACTTCCAGACTGTTGCGGATGAAATCGAGAATTTCCCGCTGGCGGGGAGTGAGATCGTCGGCCATGAATATGCTCCGTTGACTGTTTATCCATACAGTACATCAAACTGCAATTCGAGTAAAGGACAGATTGGGCCGCTTCGAAGCAAGGCAGTAACCATGGCAACGGCGATGGAATATGATGCAAAGCTTTCCCTCCTGGTTCCCTTCGGTGCTGACAGTCAGTTCCGGCATGAAAACCCTCATCGATCCCGCTGCGCTGATGCATCGCCTGCGCTTCACGAAAAAGTTTGCCGCGCTCGCCTTCGTGGTTTTTATCACGGTGCTGCTGCTGCTCTACAACCTGCTTGGCACTTTCAATAGCCGGATTGACAGAGCGCGCAAGGAATTGCATGGAGCCAAAGCCACGCTTGCCATCATGCAGTTGATTCAAGCGGCACAGCAACATCGCGGCCTGTCTTCCATGGTGATTGTCGGCGAGTCCCGGCTTGAAGAAAAACGCGCCGCCAAACAAGCCGAAGTCGATGCCCTGTTCAAGCAGGCGAATATCACCCTGCCGGCAACAAACCGGGACAGCGTGCCCTGGAAGAAGATCACCACCGACTGGAAGGATATTCAGGATACCGGGCTCGAATGGATCGGAGCGCAGAGCTTTAACGCGCATACAGGCCTTATCAACGACCTGCTGGATCTTCAGGTCAGTGTCGCGGACGATTCCGGCCTGGTACTTGATCCCGACGCGGGCAGCCACTACCTGATCGAAACCGGCATCATCAACCTGCCGCTTCTGCTTGAACGTCTCGGCCGCCTGCGCGACAAGGGCGCAACGGCCTTGATCCAACGCAAGACACCGCCACAAACACGCATCGATTTCAACGTTCTCGACATCGAGATCAATACGCTGCTGCGCGACACGGAATCCGAAATGAAAAAGGTGGTGCGCTACGCGCCCGCGCTCGAAACCCCGCTCGGCCTCGCCATCAAGACAATGCGCGAAGTTTCTGCCCAGGTGCTGCAGACCGTCTCGGCTGACATACTTTATGAACAGTTCAAGATGCCACCGGCTGACTACTTCATGCTGACCACGAGCGCCATCGATGACGGCTACAAGAGGCTCTATGACAACATCTACCCCAGCCTGAACGAACTGCTGGAAGCCCGCATCGTGACCGCACAAACCGGCCGACAGTTCAGCATTGCAGGCTGCCTCGTGGTTTTTTCCGTGCTCTTCTATCTGATGATCGCGGATGTCACGGCACGCAAACGCGCTGAAGACTCCTTGCGGGAATTCAACGCAACGCTTGAACAGAAAATCATCGAACGGACCGAAGCCTTGCGCAGAACGCTTGGCGACCTCGGTGCCACCCAAGATCGCCTGGCTCAAATCATCGAAGGCAGCCCGGTGGGAACGTTTGTTCTCGACCACGATCACCGCATCACCCATTGGAACAGCGCCTGCGAGGCTCTGTCCGGAGTCAGTGCGGCAGCAGTACTGGGTACCCGTGAAGCGTGGCGGCATTTCTACGAAAGCGAGCGGCCAACGATGGCCGACCTGATCGTTTCCGGAGAAACTACCGGAGAAATCGACCGGCTTTATGCGAACAAGTGGCGGCGCTCAGACCTTATCGAAGGGGCCTACGACGCCGAGAGTTTTTTCCCGAATATCGGAGACACCGGGCGCTGGATCCACTTCACCGCGGCGCCGCTGCGCGACGGGACGGGACAAGTCGTCGGCGCAATCGAAACGCTGCGCGACATCACTCAACAAAAAGAAGCTGAATTTGCGCTGCAAAGCCTGGCAACCAAGGACGGCTTGACCGGGATCGCCAATCGCCGCTGCTTCGACGAGGCGCTTGCCATCGAATGGAATCGTGCGCAACGCGATCAAACTTCACTGGCGCTGCTGCTGATCGACGTCGATCACTTCAAGCTCTACAACGACACCTATGGCCACCAGAAAGGCGATGATTGCCTGAAAAGCGTGGCACGGGCGATGGAGCAGAAAATCTTCCGTCCGGCGGATCTGGTAGCGCGCTACGGCGGCGAGGAATTCGTGATCCTCATGCCCAACACCGAGCTAGCCGGCGCGTGCATGGTCGCCGAACGGATAGTGCAGTACGTACATGGGCTGGCGATCCCGCATGAAACTTCGGACATTGACGGGCTCGTATCGATCAGCGCCGGAGTCGCTGCGCATGTCCCGACCACCAATTTTTATGCAGACCAGTTGCTCGCTTCGGCAGACAGCGCACTATACGCTGCCAAGCACGCAGGCAGAAACCGGATATCCACCAAAGACGTCAAGCCTCCCGATGCGTGAAAGGCCGTCTCACAGAGCCGCACTCGCGATGTTTCAGTTACGGCCGCTGCGCTCATTTTGTAGGATAATTCGCGCTGGTCGTCGGGAGAGAGTGACACTTTTCCCACCGTCACCGCCGAAGGCGCAACCCCCAGGAACCGCTCAGGCAAAAAGGGCCGACGATGCAGCACAAATCTGGAGAGCGGCAGCTCATCGCAGCACCATGAGTTGCCCGCCGACGGAGTAAATCTCTCAGGCGCCAAGGACAGATAGGGGATGTGACGGAACCCCGTCGCGCCCGTTATCGTTTTTCGTCCGAGGACCGCCATGCCGCTACGTACCCCGCTTTACGACTCCCACCTCGCCGCCGGCGCCAAAATGGTCGATTTCTCCGGTTGGGAGATGCCCATTCATTACGGCTCGCAGATCGAGGAGCACCATGCCGTGCGGCGCGATGCAGGCATGTTCGACGTTTCCCACATGTGCGCGCTGGATCTCGGCGGAGCGGATGCCCGCGCCTACCTGCGGCACCTGCTGGCCAACGACGTGGCGAAACTGGTCACGCCGGGCAAGGCGCTCTACTCCTGCCTTTTGAATGAATCGGGTGGCGTGGTTGACGATCTGATCGTCTACTTCTTCACCAACGAACGCTACCGCATCGTGGTGAACGCCGGCACTGCAGTCAAGGACATCCCCTGGATGCGCGCGCAACTGGCCGGATTCGATGCCGAACTCATCGTACGCCGGGCGGACAACGACGATCCGGTAGCGATCATCGCCACTCAGGGTCCCGATGCGCGCGAGCGTCGCACCACAGGCAACGATTCGGTGGCGATGATCGCCGTACAGGGGCCCAATGCGCGCGAGCGTTTCTGGAAGGCCTTTCCCGACACCCGCGCCGCGACGGAGACACTCGGCGTGTTTCAGGCCGCCGAGTGGCGCATCGGTGATGACTCCTGGCTGATCGCCCGCACCGGCTACACCGGCGAGGACGGTTTCGAAATCACGCTGCCTGCCGCTGACGCCGCACCGGTCTGGCAGAAGCTGCTTGATGCCGGCATCAAGCCTTGCGGCCTGGGCGCGCGCGACACGCTGCGGCTCGAAGCGGGCATGAATCTCTATGGACAGGACATGGACGAGGACATCTCGCCCTACGAAGCCGGGCTCAGATGGACCGTCGACCTGAAGGATGCCGCGCGCGACTTCATCGGAAAGTCGGCGCTGGAGGGTAAAAATGCGCGGCAATTACGCAACCAGTTCGCCGGTCTCTTGCTGCTGGATCGCGGCGTACTGCGCGCCCATCAAAAAGTCGTCACGCCGCAGGGTGAAGGCGAGATCACCAGCGGCAGTTTCTCGCCGAGCCTCAACCAATCCATCGCGCTGGCCCGCCTGCCGGCCGGCGTGGCCATCGGCAGCGAAGTCGAGGTCGAAATCCGCGACAAGCGGCTCAAGGCGCGCGTCGTCAAACCCAGTTTTGTCCGCAACGGCAAACCCCTGATCTGAGGAAATCACAATGAACGCATCTGTCAAACCAGCCGCCGACCTGAAATACTCCGCTTCCCACGAATGGACCAGACAGGAAGCCGATGGCACGGTCACCATCGGCATCACCGACCACGCCCAGGAAGCCCTCGGCGACATCGTCTTCCTCGAACTGCCGGCGATCGGCCGCGTCCTCCAGGCCGGCGAGGAATGTGCCGTGGTCGAATCGGTGAAAGCCGCCTCCGACATATATGCGCCGGTATCCGGCGAAGTGGTGGACATCAACCAGGCCGCCGCAGACACACCGGAATCCGTCAATGCAGACGCCTATGCCGCATGGCTGTTCCGCGTCAAGCCGGCCGACCCTGTCCAATGCGCGGCGGAACTCGACGGCCTGCTCGATGCCGCCGCCTACGGCGCCACGCTTTAAGTTGTCACCATGCACGCTGACAACCTGTCGACACCGCTGACCACCCTCGAACACCGCGACGAATTCATCGGCCGCCACATCGGCCCCGACGAGCACGTCATTGCCGGCATGCTCGCCGCCATCGGCACCGCTTCGCTCAACACGCTGATCAGCGAGACGGTGCCGGCGACCATCCGCCTGCAGCGTCCGCTAGCCCTGCCGGGACCGGTGCCGGAGCATGCGGCGCTGGCTCGGCTTGCAGCCATCGCAGCAAAGAACGTGATGAAGAAATCGCTGATCGGACAAGGCTACTACGGCACCCACACGCCGCCGGTGATCCTGCGCAACCTGTTCGAGAATCCCGGCTGGTATACCGCCTACACGCCCTACCAGGCCGAGATCGCCCAGGGCCGGCTGGAAGCGCTGCTGAACTACCAGCAGATGGTAATCGACCTGACCGGCATGGAAATCGCCAACGCCTCGCTGCTCGACGAAGCCACCGCCGCCGCAGAGGCCATGACCATGGCGCGGCGCATCTCCAAGGCCAAAGGCAATGTCTTCTTTGTCGATGACGCGGCCTTTCCGCAGACCATCGATGTAATCAGGACGCGCGCCGCGTATTTCGGTTTTGAACTGGTTTTCGGCCGGCCGGAAGATGCCCATCAGCACGACTTGTTCGGCGCCCTATTGCAGTATCCCAACGCGCGCGGAGAAATTTCCGACCTCACGACGGCGATTGCCACGATCAAGAACCGCGGCGGCGTGGTCGCCGTGGCGTCCGACCTGATGGCACTGGTGCTGCTCAAACCGCCGGGCGAAATGGGCGCCGACATCGCGCTCGGCTCGTCGCAGCGCTTCGGCGTGCCGCCCGGTTTCGGCGGTCCGCACGCAGCCTTCTTCGCCACGAAGGAAGCCCATGTGCGCTCGATGCCGGGCCGCATCATCGGCGTCTCGAAGGATGCGCGCGGCAAGACCGCGTATCGCATGGCCCTGCAAACCCGGGAGCAGCACATCCGGCGCGAGAAGGCCAATTCCAACATCTGCACCTCGCAGGTGCTGCTCGCCAACATGGCCGGCATGTACGCGGTATGGCACGGCCCTGTCGGCCTGCGTACCATCGCCTCGCGCATTCATCGGCTGACGGCGCTGCTGGCCGGCGGCCTCGGCGTCACCGAGCGCGATTTCTTCGACAGCTTCGAGCTGAAAGTCGGCTCTGGTGACACGGCGAAATACATGAAGGCAGCGTGTGCCGCCGGCTACAACCTGCGTCGCGTCGATGACGAAACGCTGGGCATCAGCCTCGACGAAACCACCACGCGCGAAGATGTCGCCGCACTGCTGAAGATCTTCGGCAAGGCTACGCCGGTCGAGGCCCTCGACGCTGCCCGGCCCTGTGCCATCCCCGCTTCACTGCAACGCCGCGAGCCGATCCTCATCCATCCGGTATTCAACACGCATCACACCGAGCACGGCATGCTGCGCTATCTGAAGCGCCTGCAGAACCGCGACCTGGCACTCGACCATGCGATGATCCCGCTCGGCTCCTGCACCATGAAGCTCAACGCCGCGGCCGAGATGATTCCGGTATCCTGGCCTGAGTTTGCGCAGATGCATCCGTTCGCGCCGCTTGACCAGGCGCAGGGCTACCTGGAACTGATCAAGGGCCTGGAAGACCAGCTCAAGGCCATCACCGGCTTCGATGCCGTCTGCATGCAGCCCAACTCCGGCGCGCAGGGCGAATATGCCGGGCTGGTGACCATCCGCCGTTATCAACAGGCGAACGGCCAAGGTCACCGCAAGGTCTGTCTGATTCCCAAATCGGCCCACGGCACCAATCCGGCGACGGCGCAGATGTGCGGACTCGAAGTAATCGTTGTGGCCTGCGACGACAGCGGCAACGTCGATCTCGCCGACCTGCAGGCCAAGGCCGCACAGCACGCGGCGAACCTTTCCTGCCTGATGATCACCTACCCGTCGACGCACGGCGTGTTCGAGGAGGCGGTCAAGGACATCTGCGCCATCATTCACGCCCACGGCGGGCAAGTCTACATGGACGGCGCCAATCTCAACGCCCAGGTCGGCCTGTGCCGGCCGGCCGACGTCGGCGCCGATGTCTCGCACATCAACCTGCACAAGACCTTCGCCATTCCGCACGGCGGCGGCGGGCCGGGCATGGGACCGATCGGCCTCAAGGCGCACCTGGCGCCCTTCATGGCCAACCACGCGGTACAGAAAATAGATGGTCCGCATGGCGGCCAGGGTGCGGTATCGGCCGCCCCGTGGGGCTCGGCCTCGATCCTGCCGATCTCCTGGATGTACATCACGATGATGGGCGGCAGCGGCCTGACCCGCGCCACGGAGATCGCGATACTCAACGCCAACTATGTCGCCGCGCGCCTCAAGGATCACTACCCGGTGGTCTATACCGGCAGCCAGGGCCGCGTCGCCCACGAATGCATCCTCGACATCCGAGGCATCAAGGCGCAGACCGGCATCGCCGAAATCGACATCGCCAAGCGACTGATGGATTACGGCTTCCACGCGCCGACGGTGAGTTTTCCGGTGGCCGGCACGCTGATGGTGGAACCGACCGAATCGGAAGACAAGGCCGAACTTGACCGCTTCTGCGCCGCAATGATCGCCATTCGCGACGAAATCCGCCGCATCGAAAGCGGGGAATGGACCCTGGACGCCAGCCCGCTCAAGCACGCTCCGCACACCGAAGCAGATTTGGTCGGCAAGTGGACGCGGATATATTCGCGCGAACAAGCGGTCTTTCCTCTGCTCTGGGTGGCGGAAAACAAATTCTGGCCCTATGTGAATCGCATTGACGACGTATACGGCGACCGCCACCTGTTCTGCGGCTGCGTGCCGATGGAGGATTACCCATGACCCAAACGTCTGTTCATCTCGTTCTCACCGTCATCGGCGACGACCGCCCTGGTCTGGTCGGCGAGCTCTCGGCCGCGATCAGCGCCCACCAGGGCAACTGGCTTGAAGCTTCGATGGCGCAGCTGGCCGGCAAGTTCGCCGGCATCGTCGAAGTCGCGGTCGACGACGGACATGCCGCCGCGCTGCAGTCGGCGCTCGGCCAACTGGTCGGCCTGAAAGTCACCGTCGAATCCGCGCGGGCCCGGAAGTTATGCGAAGCGGTATCCCCTGGCGGTACAGCCCTGGCGGGACGGCGACTGAAGCTGGCGCTGGTCGGCCACGACCGCATCGGCATCGTGCGCGAAGTCTCTCAGGTGCTGGCGCACCACGCGGTCAATGTCGAGAGCCTGGAAACCCACACCTCCAGCGCACCGATGTCGGCCGCCATCCTGTTCCATGCCGTGGCCGAACTCACCGCTGCGCCGGATCTCGATGTTTCGGCGCTGACCGGGGAACTCGAACGGATCTCGAACGATCTGATGGTCGATATTACGCTCGACGAAACCATCCGGGCATGAGCGCCGTCCGCCGGGCCGTCCCAAGGACGGAGCAGCCATCAACATGGAGCGAGCGCAGCTCGCGAACCACAGTCACCCCCTTCCTTGGGAAGGGGGCCGGGGGAAAGGCAGTTCAATGAGTTACACGCTGCACATCGCCAACAAGAACTACTCGTCGTGGTCGCTACGGCCCTGGGTGCTGATGCGCGCGCTGGACACTCCCTTCAGCGAGTGCATGCACCGCCTCGGTGCGGCAAGCGGCGAGACATTCACCGATTTTTCCCCTTCGGGCAAGGTGCCCTGCCTGATGGACGGCGCTACCGTCGTCTGGGATTCACTGGCCATCGCCGAATACCTGGCCGAGTTCCATTCCGGTGTCTGGCCGCAGGATGCCAAGGCCCGCGCCTGGGCGCGAAGCGCGGCGGCCGAGATGCACTCGGGCTTCACCAACCTGCGCAGCCAGCACGGCATGAACGTCGGCGTACGCGTCGCGGTGGCGCAGCGTTCGCCCGAACTGCTGGCCGACATCGCGCGCATCGAGCGCTTGTGGAACGAAGGCCTGACGCGCTTCGGCGGGCCGTTTCTGGCGGGTAGCGAATTCACTGCCGCCGACGCCTTCTTCGCGCCCGTGACGTATCGTTTCCGCAGCTACGGCGTCGCGGTGAAGGACGCCGCAGCCGCCTACCTCGAAACCATGCTCACCCACCCGGCGATGAAAGAGTGGGAAGCCGCGGCACTGGCCGAAGACTTCCGCGAGGCGGGGCACGAAGCCGAGCTGGCAGCGGCCGGTACGGTGACGGCAGACCTGCGCACTCCCGTCGGGTGAAAGCTCCTGAGTTGCTGGCGCCGGCGGGCTCGCTGGCGATGGTGCGTACCGCGCTGGATTTCGGCGCGACGGCGATCTATGCCGGACAGCCGCGCTACAGCCTGCGCGTGCGCAACAACGATTTCGGCACGCTGGAAAATCTCGCCGCGGGCATCGCGCTCACCCATGCGCGCGGCGGCAGCTTTTATCTCGTCAGCAACGTCCTGCCGCACAACGCCAAGCTCAGGACCTATCTCGATGACATGGCGCCGGTCATGGCGCTCAAGCCCGACGCGCTGATCATGGCCGACCCGGGGCTGATGCTGATGATCCGCGAGCGCTGGCCGGAAATGCCGGTCCACCTCTCGGTACAGGCCAACACGGTGAACCACGCCGCGGTGCGATTCTGGCGCAGCGTCGGCGTCACGCGCGTAATCCTGTCGCGCGAACTGTCGCTTGACGAAGTGGCCGAGATCCGCCAGCAATGCCCGGATACGGAGCTCGAAGTCTTCGTCCATGGCGCATTGTGCATCGCCTATTCAGGGCGCTGCCTGCTCTCGGGCTACTTCAATCACCGCGATCCGAACCAGGGCAGCTGCACCAATTCCTGCCGCTGGGATTACAAGGTCCTCGAGGGCAGCGAAGACGCGGGCGGTGATGTTGCGCTTGCCGCAACGCGTCCGTTTGCTGACGCCGCGCCGGCTGCAAAGCCGAGCACACTGCGCCGACCCGGCGCCACCTGGTTGCTGGAAGAGAAGGAGCGCCCCGGCGAATACATGCCGATCGAGGAGGACGAGCACGGCAGCTACATCCTCAACTCGAAAGACCTGCGCGCCATCGAATACGTCGCCAGGCTGACCGAGATCGGCGTCGACTCGCTGAAGATCGAAGGCCGCACCAAGTCGCCCTACTACGTCGCACGCACCTGCCAGAGCTATCGCCAGGCGATCGATGACGCCGTTGCCGGACGCCCTTTCGATTCGCAACTCGTCGGCCAGCTCGACGGCCTCGCCAACCGCGGCTACACCGCCGGCTTCTTCGATCGCCACCCCGACCGCGACTACCAGAACTACCTGCGCGGCAGTTCCGAATCCAGCCGCAGCCTGTACGTCGGTGATGTGCTCGGCTACGACGCCGGGGGTCTCGCCGAAATAGAGGTGAAGAATCATTTCGAGGTCGGCGACCGTATCGAAGTCATCCGCCCTGCCGGCAACTTCGATCTCGTCATCGACGCCATGCAGAACCGCGACGGCCAACCGGCCACGGTCGCCCCCGGCAGCGGCCACCTGATGCGCATCGCCCTGCCTCCAGGTTGCGAAGGCGCCTTCGTCGCCCGCTACATCTGAAGGCGCGATGGGAAAGATCATTGACGTTCGAATCCCGATCTATCCCGACTGCTGGGAAACCTGCGGCAGTTGCGCACAGGGCGATGTAGTGGTCGAGGAAGTACTGGTCAAGCCCGACGACATCGTTCGGTTCGACGACGCCGTGATAATCCTCGAAACCGGCAAGGTCGCGCTCGACATCCAGTCGCCCCACGCCGGCCGCGTCGTCGAGGTTTTCGTCAAGGCCGGCCAGGAAGTCGCGGAAGGTGCGCTGATTCTGACCCTCGAGACCGGCTGAAGTGCCACTACAGATTGACGCGCATCATTGATGCGCGTAATCTGTGCGCATCCAATACACGGAGCAAAGCCATGAGCACCGTTGCCAAGAAAGCCGCGAACCTGACGGTACGCGCCGACCTGCTGGAAGAAGCCCGCGCGCGCAAGATCAACCTCTCGCATACGCTCGAAGTCGCGCTCGCCGCCGAACTGAAGCGGCAACGCGAAGCCGAGTGGCTGGAGCAGAACAAGGCGGCCATCGACGCCTATAACCGCGAGATTGCCGAGCACGGACTGTTCAGCGATGGCTTTCGGCAGTTTTGCCGATGAGTCAGTTTGATGTCTATGCCAACCCGGACCCGACCACCAAGGCGCGAATACCCTTTGTCGTCGCCCTACAATCTGATCTGCTCGACGCCATCGATAACCATGTCGTCGCGCCGCTGCGGCTGAAAAGCGACAAATCGATCGTCCCTGTCGTGCGCCTGAACCCGGTGGTGGTTATCGGCGGCAAGGAATACCTGCTGCGCGTCCAGGACATAGCGACCGTCCCGCGCCGCATGCTCAAGAAACCCGTCACCAACCTCTTCCCCCAGCGCGACGAAATAGTCGCCGCGCTGGATCTTCTCTTCACCGGACTGTAAAGAAACCCAATGGCCCAATACGTTTTTACCATGAACCGCGTCGGCAAGATCGTGCCGCCGAAGCGCCAGATCCTCAAGGACATCTCCCTCAGCTTCTTCCCCGGCGCCAAGATCGGCCTGCTCGGCCTGAACGGCTCCGGCAAATCCACCGTGCTGCGCATCATGGCCGGCATCGACAAGGACATCATCGGCGAAGCGACGCCGATGCCGAATCTTTCGATCGGCTACCTGCCGCAGGAGCCGCAGCTCGACCCCGACAAGACCGTGCGCCAGGAAGTCGAATCCGGCATGGGCGAGGTCATGGAAGCGCAGGCCAAGCTCGAAGCCGTGTACGCCGCCTACGCCGAGGAAGACGCCGACTTCGACAAGCTGGCCGAGGAACAGGCGCGGCTCGAAGCCATCATCGCCGCCTCGGGCGCCGATACCGAACACCAGCTCGACCTCGCCGCCGACGCCCTGCGCCTGCCGCCGTGGGACGCGTCGATCAAGACGCTTTCCGGCGGCGAGAAGCGCCGCGTCGCGCTGTGCAAGCTGCTGCTCTCGCGCCCCGACATGCTGCTGCTGGACGAGCCGACCAACCACCTCGACGCCGAATCGGTGGAATGGCTGGAGCAGTTCCTCACCCGCTTCCCCGGCACCGTGGTCGCCGTCACCCACGACCGCTACTTCCTCGACAACGCCGCCGAGTGGATCCTCGAACTTGACCGCGGCCACGGCATTCCGTGGAAGGGCAATTATTCCAACTGGCTGGAACAGAAGGAAGCGCGGCTGGAGACCGAAGCCAAGCAGGAAGACGCGCACATGAAGGCCATGAAGCAGGAACTGGCCTGGGTGCGCAGCAACCCCAAGGCGCGTCAGGCCAAGAGCAAGGCGCGCCTGGCCCGCTTCAATGAAATGTCCGAAACCGATTACCAGAAGCGCAACGAAACCCACGAACTCTTCATCCCCGTCGCCGACCGCCTGGGCGACAAGGTCGTCGAGTTCCATGACGTCAGCAAGGGCTTCGGCGATCGCCTGCTGATAGACAAACTCAGCTTCACCGTGCCCCCCGGCGCCATCGTCGGCATCATCGGTCCCAACGGCGCCGGCAAGTCGACGCTGTTCAAGATGCTCACCGGCCAGGACAAACCGGACAGCGGCGAAGTGGTGGTCGGCCCCACGGTCAAGATCTCCTACGTCGACCAGAGTCGCGACTGCCTCGACGGATCAAAGACGGTATTCGAGGAACTCGCCGACGGCGCCGACATCATCACCATCGGCAAGCTCGAAATCGGCAGCCGCGCCTACATCGGCCGCTTCAACTTCAAGGGCGGCGACCAGCAGAAAAACGTCGGCAATCTTTCCGGCGGCGAGCGCGGACGCCTGCACCTGGCGAAGACGCTGATGACCGGCGGCAACCTGCTGCTGCTCGACGAACCGTCGAACGACCTCGACGTGGAAACCCTGCGCGCACTCGAAGACGCCCTGCTCGAATTCGCCGGCTGCGCCATGATCATCAGCCACGACCGCTGGTTCCTCGACCGCATCTGCACCCACATCCTGGCCTGCGAAAGTGATTCGCAGTGGAGCTTCTTCGCCGGCAACTATCACGAGTACGAGGAAGACAAGAAGAAGCGCCTCGGCGAAGAAGGCGCCAAGCCCAAACGCATACGCTACAAGCCGATCACGCGCTAACGCAACCATGTCCAGCCTGCGCGTCGTAGCACTGACCGTACTGGCGATGATTGCATTTGCCGGCAATTCCTTGCTTTGCCGCATGGCTCTGAAACATACCGCGATCGATGCGGCCAGCTTCACCACCATTCGATTGCTCTCCGGCGCGGTTATGCTTTGGCTGCTGGTGCGGATGAGAGGCAGTATCCAGGCCGGCGACGGCAACTGGCCATCGGCGCTAGCCCTGTTTGCCTACGCCGCAGGCTTTTCGTTCGCCTACCTGAGCCTGCCTGCGGCCACCGGTGCGCTGCTGCTGTTCGGCGCCGTTCAGGCCACCATGATCAGCCATGGATTGTGGACCGGAGAGCGTCTGCGGCGACTGCAACTCGTGGGCATGGTGCTGGCTTTCGGCGGGCTCATCGGCCTCTTGCTGCCGGGCCTGTCGGCACCACCCCTGTTCGGATCGGCGATGATGCTGGGGGCCGGCGTGGCATGGGGCGTTTATTCCTTGCGCGGGAGAGGTACCGGCAACGCCACGCGCGTCACGGCCGGAAACTTTCTGCGCGCCGTTCCCATCGCCGCGACATTGAGCGTCCTCGCGCTGAGCAGCGCATCGCTGGATCGCGCGGGACTGGGCTACGCCGTTGCGTCGGGGGCGCTGGCTTCCGGAATGGGCTATGCCATCTGGTACACCGCCTTGCCCGGGCTCAAGGCCACCAGCGCGGCGACCGTTCAGCTCAGTGTTCCGGTCCTCGCAGCCCTGGGCGGCGTCATTTTTCTCGGTGAAGCGATCACCCTGCGTCTGGCACTGGCATCCATCGCCATTCTGGGCGGCATCGCACTGGTAATACTGGAGAAGAAACCTGCCAATGAAAGCTAGCCGAATACGTATCCTGAATGCGGGTGTCGATTACGTCGCGGGAGAAAATCAGCATGGTCCGCAAGATTAAAGGCTACGGCTGGGTCCCCGACCTTCCCGACCAGCGCGACCTGCGCTATGCCGCGCCGCGCCGGGTGCTGGCTGCGCTGCCGAAGAGTTGCGACCTGCGACGCCATTGCCCGCCGGTGCTCGACCAGGGCGAACTCGGCAGTTGCACCGCCAATGCCATCGCCAGCGCTCATCGCTACGACCAGATGCAGCAGGGCAGCGCCGGGCATTTCTTGCCGTCGCGCCTGTTCATCTACTACAACGAACGTGCCATCGAAGGCACGGTGCGGGAAGATGCCGGCGCCCAGATTCGCGACGGCATCAAGACCCTGGCCAAACAAGGCGCCTGCCCGGAAACCCTGTGGCCCTATGACGTCACCAAATTCGCCAAGCGTCCGCCGGCGCCCGCCTACCGCGAGGCCGAAGAACACCAGGCCATCGTCTACCGGCGCCTAACGCCCACACTGACGCAACTCAAGGGCTGCCTCGCCGAAGGCTATCCCTTCGTCTTCGGCTTCTCGGTCTACGAAAGTTTCGAATCCGCCGAAGTCGCGCGCACCGGCAAGGCGCCCCTGCCGGGCAAGGACGAGCACAGCATCGGCGGCCACGCCGTGCTCGCCACCGGCTACGACAACCGCCGCCAACGCTTCATCGTCATGAATTCGTGGTCCGCCACATGGGGCGACAAGGGCTACTTCACCCTGCCCTATGCCTACCTCACCAATGCCGGCCTGGCCGACGATTTCTGGACGGTCAGGGTGGTGGAAACATGAGGGTCGCGCAAGAATAGGCGGCTACATAACGGCTTCGAGGAGATAGCGCAATGCCCAGCTTCGTCAGCGATGGCCACACCCTGAACTACGAGATCCACGGCACGGGACATCCGGTTGTGCTGTTGCATGGGATCTGCGTCAGCTTCGCGGGCAACTACGCGGCCTGGGGCTGGATCGAGCAACTGTCGGCGAAGGGCTTTCAGGTTATCGGCCTCGACTTTCGTGGCCACGGCGGCAGCGCAAAGATTCATGATGTTGCCGCCTACGGAACGGAGAATCTGGCGGGCGACGTGCTTGCGCTGCTCGACCATCTGGCCATCGACCGCGCGTGCCTGGTCGGCTATTCGCTGGGCAGCATGATCGCCCTGCACCTGCTGCACACCGAGCCGCAGCGCTTCGGGCCCAGTGTCCTAATCGCCACCGGCGACGGCCTGATCGGAGTGCGGCCCTACACGACCACCGAAGTCTGCACGAAATTGCAGGGGGCGCTGGCGCGGCCTGACTTCCCGGCGGACCTGCCGTCGCATGTCGCCGCGTACTGGACCTTTGCCACCAAGGTCGGCGGCGACCGCGAGGCGGCGCTCGCGGCGGCGAGCGCCAGCTATCCCTCGTGTTCGAGCGAGGCCGCGGCAAGGATAGGCGCGTCGGTCATGGTCGTCAGCGGCGAAGTCGATCCGGTCCTCGGCCGCGGCCCGCAACTCGCCCGGGCCATTCCGCGCGGCCGCTATGTCGAGATCGCGGGTGCCGACCACTTCATGCTGGCACGTGACGCGACGGTGCAGGCCACCGTCGCCGGATTTCTCGCCGATTCACTGTAGGCCGGCGGCCGGGCTGGCTTCCGCCAGAACCGCGCCGTACCGCTAGAATGGCTGCGGCAACATCACCCGACGGAGACACGATCATGAGCGGAACATCCGCCACCACCGCGCACCGCATCTGCCCCTTCTGCGAGGCCTGCTGCGGACTCGAACTGACGATAGCCGACGGCCGCGTCACCGCTGTCCGCGGGCACGATGCCGACGTATTTTCCGCCGGCTACATCTGCCCCAAGGGCGTCGCCATCAAGGAACTGCACGAGGACCCCGACCGCCTGCGCCAGCCGCTGGTCAAGCGCGACGGGCGCTTCGTCGCGGTGGGCTGGGACGAGGCCTTCGCCGAGATCGAGCGCCGCCTGCCACCCATCCTCGCGCAGCACGGCCGCGACGCCGCGGCGATGACCCTAGGCAACCCGGCCGCGCACAAGCTCTCGCTGCTGCTTTACGGCGCGCGCCTTGCCAAGGCGCTGGGCACCCGCAATATCTTTTCGGCATCGACCCTGGACCAGATGCCCAAGCAGCTCTCCTGCGGCCTGATGTACGGCGGCTGGCTGTCGATCCCGGTGCCCGACATCGAACGCAGCGACCTGCTGATCGTGCTCGGTGCCAATCCGGTGGCCTCCAACGGCAGCCTGTGGACCGTACCCGACTTCCGCGGCAAGGCCAAGGCGCTCAAGGCGCGCGGCGGCCGCATGGTGGTGATCGACCCGCGCCGCACGGAGACCGCCGAGCTCGCCGACCGCCACCTGTTCATCCGCCCCGGCGGCGACGTATTCCTGCTGCTGGGCATGGCCCAGGTGCTGTTCGCCGAGAAGCTGGTGCGACTCGACAAGCTGTCCGCGCATGTCGCCGGCATGGCCGAACTCGAAGCCGCCGTCGCGCCCTATCCACCCGAGGCCGTGGCCGCGCGCTGCGGCATCGAGGCCGCGGCGATCCGCGAACTGACGCGCGAGTTCGCTGCCGCGCCACGTGCCGCCTTCCATGCCCGCATCGGCAGTTGCACCCAGGCCTACGGCACGCTGGCGAGCTGGCTGGTGGACGTGATCGCCATCCTCGCCGGGCATTTCGACACCGAAGGTGGCCTGATGTTTCCCAGGAGCGCCGCTTTCGCCGCCAACAACCTGGGCAAGCCGGGCGTGGGCCGCGGCATCGTCACCGGCCGCCACAAAAGCCGGGTTTCCGGCGCGCCCGAAGTCTATGGCGAACTGCCGATGGGCTGCCTGGCCGAGGAAATAGAAACCCCGGGCACGGGACAGGTGCGGGCGCTGATCAGCGTCGGCAGCAACCCCGTGCTATCGGCACCCAACGGCTCGCGCATCGCCGCGGCGCTGGAAGGCATCGATTTCATGGTCAGCGTGGACATCTACCTCAACGAAACCACGCGCCATGCCGACGTCATTCTACCCGGCCGCTCGCCGCTCGAGGACGGCCATTACGACGTGGCCTTTCCGCAGTTTTCCTTCCGCAACCACGCCCGCTACAGCCCGCCGGTGTTCGCCGCGCCGGCCGGACAACCCGCCGAGTGGGAAATCCTGCTGCGCCTTGCCGCGATAGCCTCGGGCCGCGGCGCCGGTGTCGACGTGCAGGCCATGGACGACGAACTGTTCGCCGACGACGTGCAGCGCCAGGCCGGACCCGCAGCAGACGCGGTGCTCGCCGCGCTGGGCGGCCGCCGCGGCCCCGAGCGCCTGATCGACTACGCGCTGCGCGGCGGGCCGTATGGCGACAGGTTTGGCGCCAAGGCGGACGGCCTTAGCCTGGCCAAAGTGGCCGCCACGCCCGGCGGCATAGACCTTGGCGCGCTAACGCCGCGCATCCCGGAAGTGCTGCGCACGCCCTCGGGCAAGATCGAACTGGCGTCCGCAGTGCTGCTGGCCGATCTCGACCGCGTCCGCGCCGAGCTCGCGCAGCCGGACCCCTTGGCGGACCTGGTCATCGTCGGCCGCCGCCAGGTGCGCTCGAACAACAGCTGGATGCACAACCTGCCGCTGCTGGCGAAGGGACCTTTCCGCTGCACGGCGCTGGTGCACCCGAGCGACGCGGCGCGGCTGGGACTCACCGCCGGCCGCCGCGCGCGGATCAGCGCCAATGCGCGCAGCATCGAAGCGCAGATCGAGATCAGCGACGAGATGATGCCTGGCGTGGTCAGCCTGCCCCACGGCTGGGGCCACGACCTGCCGGATACGCAGTTGCACGTCGCCGCCGAGCGGCCCGGCGCCAACCTCAACGCGCTATTCGACGAAAACCGGCGCGACCCGCTGTCGGGCAATGCCGTGCTCTCCGGCATCCCGGTGCGCATGGAGGCGCTGGCGGATAGCCACCGCTGACAAATTCACTTCAGGAGGGGTACTTGATGAACAAGATATCCATGCTTCGATGGGTGGTCGCTGTCGGCCTTTGCATGTTTGCGCCCCTGGCCACGGCAGCCAGTCCCGAGCTGATGGCGGCGCTGTCCGTGACGGGCCACGGCTACAAGGTCAAAGTAACGATCAACGGTGCCGATGTCGGCGTCGAAGGCGGCAAGAACGAGAATCGGCGTCTGTTCAACAAGGACCACGAAACAGCCGCCAAGGCTTCGCCATCGATAGGTGCGCGCAATTTCGTCCTCGTGCCCGGCAGCAACGAGATCGCGATCGAATACGCGAAGAACGACCCCAAAGGCAGCGACGAACTCGAGATCACGCTGCAAGCTGCCAACTATCCGCAACCGCTGCTGCGACTGGTAAACAAGACCAAGACGGCGGACAAGGTGGTAGTGTCGGTAAATATTGCAGAAAAGCCACCCGCCGATTTCAAGCCGGCAATACTTGAAAGCAAGTAGGCGGACGCTCTGGTACCGCCACCTCAGATGATCTTGTTCAGCGGATATTCGACGATCCCCTCGGCGCCCAGCTTCATCAGTTCCGGCACGATGCGGCGAACTTCCTTTTCGGGAAGGATGGTTTCGATCGACACCCAGTCCGAGTTGTGCAGATGGGCCACCGTCGGATTGTTGAGGCTGGGCAGGATGCCGGTGATGACGGAGACGCGATCTCCCGGTGCATTCATCTTGAGGCCGACCATGCCTTCGGCGCGCAGCGTCGATTGCAACAGCGTGGCGACCTGCTGGATCTTGACGCGCTTCCAGGGGTCTTCCCAGGCCGCCTTGTTGGCGATCATCACCGGCACCGACTCCATCAGGTCGCAGACGATGCGCAGGCCGTTGGCGCGAATCGTGGAGCCAGTCTCGGTCACCTCGACGATGGCATCGCACAGTCCCTCGACCACCTTGGCCTCGGTGGCGCCCCAGGAGAACTCGACCGTCACCGGAATATTTCGTTCGGCGAAATAACGCTTGGTGAAGCCCACCAGTTCGGTGGAAATGGTCGCGCCGCGCAGATCCTCTGGCGAACGCACCTTGGAATCGCCGGCGACCACCAGCACCCAGCGCACCGAGCGGCGCGAAACCTTGGAATACACCATCTCGCAGACTTCGACCACGTCGGAATCGTTTTCCCGGACCCAGTCCCGGCCGGCGATGCCGACGTCGATGGTGCCGCGCTCGACGTAGCGGCCCATCTCCTGGGGACGGATCAGGCTGCATTTCATCTCGTCGTCATCGACGCTGGGAAAATAGCTGCGCGACGCGGTGGTGATCTTCCAGCCGGCCTTGCGAAACAGGTCGACCGTGGCTTCCTCGAGGCTGCCCTTGGGAATGCCAAATTTCAGTAGATTGCTCATTTCCTGCTCATTTCTTATAAACCTGCGCCGGATCGAACAGCGGCTTGGAATGCTCCACCCACGCCCCATCTTCCCATTTGACGAAGAAGCAACTGCGGTTGCCGGTATGGCAGGCGGCGGGACCGTTCTGTTTGACCTTGATGACGACCGTGTCGGCATCGCAGTCGGTGAGCACTTCGACCACCTCCTGCGTGTTGCCCGACTCCTCGCCCTTCATCCAGTACTTGTTGCGGGTGCGGCTGAAGAACCAGGTTTTGCCCGTCTCCAGGGTCAGGTTCAGCGTCTTCTCGTCCATGAAGGCGACCATCAGCACCTCGCCGTTGTCGACGTCCTGGATCACGGCAGGAATCAACCCGCCCATCTTTTCAAAGTCGATCTTGATCATGAAACGCTCTTCCCTTCTGCGGTGAGTGTCGATTAGTGCGCCAAATCGCGCCGGATCGATGATTGCCGGCGCCCAGCTTTCGCCCAAGCCGGATAGTTTATTCGATAAGGGCCTCGCATATCCCGCATCCCGCGCCACGCTTTTCGCATATCGGCCACGCCATTTCGGCTACGGGACAGCCGTTTTCATGTATCGTTCGATGGAACTCACCACTCGATCGGAGCAGACGATGTACCGCAGAATGATCATGACCGCTGCATTGCTCGGCGTTGCCGGAACATCGCGGGCACAGGAGGGGGTGTTCCAGACCAAATCCCTTACCCCCGAAACTGCCCTTGCCGCCGCCAGAGCGGCTGTCGAATCATGCCGGAAGCAGGGCTATCAGGTTGCCGTCGCCGTCGTCGATCGAAGCGGCATTACGCAAGTGATGCTGCGCGACCGCTTCGCCGGCGCCCATACGGTTGACGTCGCCGCCAACAAGGCCTGGACCGCCGCCAGCTTCCGCACCCCGACGGCCGCGCTGGCCACCGAGATGCAAGCGGGCAAGCCCATGAGCGGCCTGCGCAACCACCCGCGAGTTCTGGCTGCGGGCGGAGGGTTGATGATCGAAGCCGGTGGTACGATGCTCGGCGCCATAGGCGTATCGGGCGCGCCCGGCGGCGAGGCCGACGCGGCTTGCGCCGAGGCCGGAATCAAGGCGATTGCGGATGCCATTGAGTTCTGATTCCGCCTTCGGGTCAGCCAGGACTGTCCGGGAACCGGAGGCGGACTTGCTGCCCGCCGTCGAAATCGAAACCGGCCCACAACCGGTTCGCGCGGTCATCTGGCTGCACGGTCTCGGCGCCGACGGCCACGATTTCGAGCCTGTCGTCGGCGAATTCAATTGGCAACGGCTGCCGCCCACCCGGTTCGTCTTTCCCCACGCCCCCATGCGCGCCGTCACCATCAACGGCGGCTATGTGATGCCGGCGTGGTACGACATCCTTTCCATGGATTTTTCCGACCGCCGCGAGGATGAGGAAGGCGTGCGCCAATCGGCCCGGCAGGTCGAAGCGCTGATGGCGCGCGAAAATGCCCGCGGCATCGAGGACCGGCATATCGTGCTGGCCGGCTTCTCCCAGGGCGGAGCCATCGCGCTGCACACGGCACTGCGCCATCCGCGCCGCCTGGCCGGCCTGCTGGCCCTGTCCACCTACCTGCCGCTCGCGGCGACGCTGGCAGCCGAGGCCGACGCCGCCAACCGCGACATCCCGGTGTCCATGGCCCACGGCGAGGACGACCCGGTGATTCCCTGCGAACTGGGCCAACGCTCCGCCGAAAAACTGCGGGGCATGGGTTACCCGGTGCAGTGGCACACGTATCCCATGGAGCATTCGGTGAGCATCGAGGAGATCCGTGACATCGAAACCTGGCTGCGTGACGTTCTGGCGGACCCGGGCACCCCAAATCCCATGGCGTAGAAACCCGGCGGCTACCTGACCCAGGGCATGGTTGGCGGCCAGCAAGGCGACATCGGCTGCATGGCCTGGAGGCGATACAGATTGGCCTCCTGCTCGATGCGCTGCAGACAGGCCTGCTCGCGGCGCGCAGTATCCGCAGCCATGTCATCGAAAATTTGCGTCCGTTCGGCAGACACCATGTAATCAAGAACTTCGAGTGGCACGCCCTGCGCGGCCAATTCAACGATCCGGCTTGCCGACAGGCGGTAGCGCGAGCCGGAACTCCGGATGCGAGCGATGATTTCCGCGGCGCCGATTCCCTGCTGCGCCAGCGCCACGACCTGTTCGAGCGCCAGCGCAGCGACCGGCTGCGGCAGTCGCGCCTCCAGTTCCACCGCCGTCATGCGCTCGATCTTCGGCGGCACCACGGGCCGGTCGGCGCAGCCTTGCAGCAAAACGGCCAAGGCGACGGAAAGCAGGAGGAAACGAATAGAAGTCATTGGCGGGACTGAATCGGCATTGACTGTCACGATATATCAATGATAGACGACCCCGCCGCCCTGCGGTAGGCCGCATCAAGGCCGGGCAATTGGGCAACGCTGATCCAGCGCCCGTCCCGTCTCAGGACCTCACGAAGATTTCAAAGATGTCATCTTGCCGTCACGTCCCTGGCGGACTCACCGGTTCACACTGAACCCGGTTGCAGTGCGTGAATCGCCGGTGAAGTATCCGATCCACTCTCTTGCTTTTCCTTCTCCGCTCCAGCCGCTCAAAGAGAAGCGCAGCGGCGATATCCCGAAGCGGCGCAAGGACCGCAGCATGGCCACGGACTCCGTATGTCAGACCGCAAGGGAACTGATTCGGAACGATGGTGTCGTACCAGCACGCTGTCCGTCACCGCCGGGACGATGCGGAGACTCGCTGACTCATGAACGACAGCGCGCGACGTTGGCAGCTTTCACATGGAGATGGCTATGTACGGATTCGAGAATCATGCAATGGGATGGGGGTGGACCGGGATGATTCTGATGTGGATCGTTCCTCTCCTGCTGTTCGTCGTAGTGCTGCGCTATTTCACCGGCAGGACTGACGGACAGCCGAAAAAGACTGCTCGTGAAATTCTCGACGCGCGTTACGCCGGCGGCGAAATGGAACGGGAAGATTACCTCGCGCGACTTGCCGACCTGAAGAATTAGACGATGCAGCATGCTGCCGACGATGCCGGAAAAAGCCCGCCATCGGCAAATAATTGTTTGCAAAGAACTGCGCCAGTTGTCATGGCGAGGATCTCAAGGGAACCAGGCTGGGTCCGCCTTTCCTGCACCCCTACTATGTGCCCTCACACCACAGCGATTCGGCATTCCAGCTTGCCGTCAAAAATGGGGTTCGCGCCCATCACTGGCAGTTCGGTGACATGAAGCCCCTCCCCGGCGTTATCCCCGATGCCGTCGCTCATATCACCGCTTACATCCGCTACCGGCAACGCCTGGTGGAGATCAAATAGGGCCGGACAGACGATGTGCATGCATGACTGCATTGCGAACCTTTTGTCAGGCAGATTCTGCCCCGCGCTTGACTGTCCCGACATTCATAAGGGTTAAGCGCCGTGAAAACCAGTGAAGGTCAGCAAACTTGTCTGCGGCCCACACTGCGCTATAGCATCGATTCATGACATAGGAAATCTCTCATGGGAAGAAAGAAATCGAGGCAAGACATTCCAGCCATCACGCCGCAGGTCATTCCGGCTGCGCGTCGACCTCTCGGCAGGACAATGCTGATCGGCGTATTGATCGCCCTCGGAATAGGCACCGTGCTGACGCTGAGCCTTGTACCCGGATCCTCGGGCGGCACCACGACGGCGGCGGAGAAGCCTGCGCACGGCGAGACTCTGTTCCGCCAGTATTGCGTCGCCTGCCATGGCGTCAAGGGCATCGGCGAATTCAGCTGGCAAACTCGCGAGCGGGCGGCACCGCCACTCGACAGCAGCGGCCATGCCTGGCATCACGAAGACGCCCAACTGGTGCGCATGATCCTCGACAAGCCTCTTCCCGATTCGAAAATGCCGGCGTGGGGCAGCATCCTGTCGAGGAACGACGCGCTTGATCTGGTGGCCTACATCAAGACGCTATGGACTCCCTACATCCGCGACAACTGCCAGGGCGCCCGCCACATGGAGTGCATGGGCATGCGTTGAACTGGTCGGCGGCAACGAACCCGTAGCGGCTACCGGGTAACGTCAATTGATCGGCGGTGAAAAGGGGCCGGGCTCGAATTGAATTTCCATGGCCTTTGAAAGTCGGCCCCGGCGGTACGGCGCCGATCCGCCTTCAGTCAATCCGGCTTGCGGCGCGCGATGAAGCGGTCGAGTTGATTGGCGAAGCTCTGCCGGTCGGCATGGTTGAAGGCCGCCGGGCCGCCGGTTTCGACGCCGCTGCTGCGCAGGGTGTCCATGAAGTTGCGCATGTCCAGCACCTGGCGGATGTTCTCCGCGCTGTAGAACTCGCCGCGCGGATTGAGGGCAAACGCCCGCTTGTCGATGACCAGCGCCGCCAGCGGGATGTCAGCGGTGATCACCAGATCACCCGCGGCGGCCTGTTCGACGATGTGGCTGTCGGCGACGTCGAAACCCTGCGCCACCTGCACCACTCTAATGAAGGGCGAGGGCGGTACCCGCAGCCACTGGTTGGCGACCAGGATCAGCGGCAGGCAATGTCGCGCTGCGGCGCGGTAGAGAATTTCCTTGATGACGCCAGGGCAGGCATCGGCATCGACCCATATCTGCATAATGGCTTATTCGAATGACAGAATCGCATTATGTCGCGGGGACGGTATCCTTGCGCCATGAACAAAGCCGTTTCCCGGCCGCCCGACCGTCTCGCCGCGCTGGCGGCGCCTGACCTGCAGCGCCTCGCCGCGCGCATGGCACAGGACGCCTTCACGCGCATATTTCGCCTGACGCTGGAAGGCGACGAAGCAAGCCTTCAGGCAGCCGTGGCCGAAATCGAGCGGCTGGCGAAGAACTGGGTGCGGGCCGCAGACGGCGTAGACGCACGCTCCGTGCGGCTGGCCTTGCTGGTGAGCGGCATCGACCAGTGGGGATTGGCCTGGTACCAGGCATTCGGCCTCGCGGCGATTCCCGGCGTCAGCACCTTGCTCGGTTCTCTGCGCAACGGCCTGGATGCGGGAAACGATGCACGCTTTCAGCAGCTATTCGCGGCGATCGGCCAGACCGAGAGCGATGCCGTCGATTTCAAGATGGAACTTCGGCGCACCATCCATCTCGCGCTGTGGCACGCCATGATCGCCTGCGACGACCGGGACGAGGCGCTGTCCATCCTGGCGGCGCTGGGCGGCATGCTGGTGGCGTTGGTGGCGCAAATGCCGACCATCGGCTGGCGGCTGGTAGCCGATGCGCTGTCCCTCATTCAACTGCGTTGCCTGACGGACGCTGCCGCCGGTACCGATCTGGCCCGGGAAACCACGGAGGCACTGTTCGTCGCCCTGCGCCAGGCACTGCCGCGCGAGATCTCGGAGCCGATGTTCGCGCACGCGAATCAGGCCGTCATCGCCTGGCAGCGGTCGCGGCGCATCCATTAGGCTACCGCGTCATACACCAGCCTCGCCGCGACGGCGTCTTCGACGGCCTGGCCGAGCGCCTTGAAGATGATCGTGACTCCAGCCGGAATTTTAACGCCGCCCGCGAGCACCTCGCCGATTTCGCACTGCACGCGGGCGCCGGAGAGGATCACGTCGCCCGACTCGGCCTCGGCGGCCATGCGGTGGTCGGCGATGACGTAGTTGGCCATCGCTGCGTCGTCCAGTTCGCGCCAACCTGGGCGCGGCGCACCCACCGCGTGCACCAGCGCGCCAGGCTTGAGCCAGCGGCCCATCAGCACCGGCGTACTGGCGTTGGTGACGGTCACCACGATGTCGGCGTCGCGCACTGCGCTTTCTGCGTCGGGGCTGGCGGTGCCGTCGATGTCGGCGGCGCAACGTTCGGCATTGACGCGGGTCGGGCTCCAGACGCGGATATCACTGATCGGGACGACCGCGCGCAGGGCCAGCGCATGGCTGCGTGCCAGGGCGCCGGAGCCGAGTATGGCGAGACGCTTGGGCTGCCGGTCGCGCAGCACCCGGGTGGCCACGGCCGAGACGGCAGCGGTGCGCAGCTCGGTCAGCCAGGTGGCGTCCATCACGGCCAGCGGGCTGCCGGTTGCCGGATCGAGCAGCAGCAGCGTGGCGATCATGGTCGGCAGCCCGCGCGCGGCGTTGTCCGGCACCTGGGTGATCAGCTTGGTGACCAGTGCGCTGCCGGCAAGCGCCGGCTTGACGAAGAGCAGGCTGCCGGGGCCGGGCAGTTCCATCACGGTACGCAGCGGCTGCACCACGCGACCGGCGGAAAGATCGACCAGCACTTTCTCGATGGCGGGCAGCAACGTGTCCAGCGACAGATGCCGGCGCACGGTGGCATCGTCGATCAGCAGGGGAAGGTCGCATGCGACGTTTGCGATTGGGAGGGCGCATGCTCCGTTTGCGATTGGGGGATGGATCATGGCGGGAAATAGGTTGCGGTCCGGGTCCGCCATCCTACCTCGCCGGAGCGGGATGCATTAGGATGCGCCTTTGGAAACCCGATTCGCGGAGAATGATATGAAGAAGCTGTCGCTTGAACTGCATGCCGAACTGGAAATTCCGGACGAGTGGGAACTGGTGGAACATTCCGCCGGCATCTACGTGCTCAAGATCGGCGACCGCTTTGTCGATTTCGACATTACGCCACTGGTCACTACCTCCACTGCGCCCGACGCCACCTGGAGCGACGAGGACGAGAAGTTTACCGACGAGATTCTCGACATGGTGACCGGGCTCGATTCGAAAATGGAAATTACCTACCTTCAGTAGTCAAGCAAACCAGTGCCCGAAGGAGAAATGCCATGCGTATCGTGACGCCGTCGCTGTGCCTGCTGTCGTGCCTGCTGCTGTCCCTGCCGGCGCGGGCTGCGGGCGATCCAAAACTGGGCAAGCCGCTGCACGACAAGCAATGTGTGGCCTGCCACGTCAAGTTGCAGGGCGGCGACGGCTCCGGCATGTACACCCGCAAGCCGCGCCTGATCAACAATGCGGTCGCATTGGGCCAGCGCGTCGCCGCCTGCAGCGCGCAGACCGGTGCCGGCTGGTTTCCCGAAGACGAGGCCAACGTCGCCGCCTGGCTGAACCAGACCTACTACAAGTTCAAGTAGGCGAAAACCTGAGCCACCCGCAAGGAAGTCCCCCTGAGGGACGCGATACTCCAGCGCCCCGATGCTCGCCTACATAATCCGCCGCCTGCTGTATGCCATTCCGATCCTGATCGGCGTGAATCTGTTCACCTTCGCCCTGTTCTTCGTGGTGAATACTCCGGACGACATGGCGCGCATGCAGCTCGGCGTCAAGCGCGTGACGCCGGAGGCGATCCAGAAGTGGAAGGCCGAACGCGGCTACGACAAGCCGCTGGTATGGAATGCGGCGGCGGCGGGGAGTGCGGCGCTGACCGACACGATCTTTTTCAGCAAGTCGGTGCGCATGTTCGCCGGCGATTTCGGCCGTGCCGACGACGGCCGCGACATCGCGCGCGAGATCGGCGACCGCATGGGGCCGAGCCTGGCGATTGCGCTGCCGACCTTTGTCCTGGGCCTGTTCGTGGCGATTTCGTTTGCCCTGCTGCTGGTGTTCTTCCGCGCCACGACGCTGGATTTCGCGGGCGTGGTGCTATGCGTGGCGATGATGTCGATCTCGGGCCTGTTCTACATCATCGGCGGCCAATGGCTGGTATCCAAGGTCTGGCACCTGGTGCCGATCTCGGGCTACAGCGGCGGTTTGGACGCGGCGAAGTTCCTCATCCTGCCGGTAATCATCGGGGTGTTCGGCGGCATCGGCAGTTCGGCGCGCTGGTATCGCACCATCTTCCTCGAAGAAATCGGCCGCGACTATGTTCGCACCGCGCGTGCCAAGGGCCTGCCCGAGCGCGTGGTGCTGTTCCGTCATGTGCTGCGCAATGCCATGATTCCGATCCTGACCGGCGTCGTGGTGGTGATCCCCACGCTGTTCATGGGCAGCCTCCTGACCGAATCCTTCTTCGGTGTTCCCGGGCTGGGCAGCTACACCATCGACGCCATCAACGCCCAGGATTTCGCCGTGGTGCGCTCGATGGTGTTCATCGGTTCCGTGCTGTACATCGTTGGACTGCTGCTCACCGATCTGTCCTACACGCTGGCCGATCCGCGGGTGCGTCTGCAATGAGCGGGATGGCCGTGCAACCGGTGTTGCTGTGGTCGGACGCGCTGTTGTTCGTACTGATCAGCGTGATTGTCGCGCTGGCGCTCTGGGCACGGCGGCAGGACGCCTTGCGTGCAGCGTGGGCGCGAGTGGCGCGGGACGGCGTGGCGATGGCGGCGGCGACGGTGCTGGCGGTTTTCGTGCTGATCGGCCTGCTCGATTCGCTGCACTATCGGGCGCGGCTGGAGTCGCAGCCGGGCGACAATCCGGCAACTACGGCACGCTATGCGGTGGAGGTGAATTCGGCGCTCGATGCGCTGCTGACGGATCTTCGCTCGCGCACCGAGAAGACCTATTCGGCGCCGCTGGCGACGCACCTGTTCGCCCGGGAAGCTCTGGAGAATTCCACGCAGCGCGAATTCCCGCGCTTGAAATACGGCGGCATCCATCTGGGTGCGAACCTTTCCGGTCATGAGTTCGACGTTGCCCTGCGCCTGTCGCGCGGCCTCGCTGGCGGTGTGCTGGTCTGGCTCTTGTTGATGCTGCTGGCGCGCAGGATGAAAGTCGGCGCCGGTGGTACGGCGGTTCGCGCTGTCGCCATCACGCTGTTGCCTATCCTGCTGCTGTTCGGCGCCGCGATCTCGCTCGGCGCCGGCTACCACGTCTTCGGCACCGACAAGGTGGGGCAGGACGTGCTCTACCTGTCGCTCAAGAGCATTCGTACCGGTCTCCTGATCGGCACTCTGACCACCCTGGTGATGCTGCCGGCGGCGGTGGCACTGGGCATCCTGGCCGGCTATGTCGGCGGCTGGGTGGACGATCTGATCCAGTATCTCTACACCACGCTGAGTTCGATACCCGGCGTGCTGCTGATCGCCGCGGCAGTGCTGATGATGCAGGTGGTCATCGACACCCATCCGGACTGGTTTGCCACCTCGGCCGAGCGCGCCGATGCACGCCTGCTGGCGCTCTGCCTGATCCTCGGCATGACCAGCTGGACCGGCGTCGCGCGCCTGTTGCGCGGCGAGACGCTGAAGCTGCGCGAGCTGGAATTCGTCCAGGCCGCGCAGGCCTTCGGCGTCGGCAGCTTCGCGATCATGCGCCGCCACATCCTGCCCAACCTGATGCACATCGTCCTGATCTCGCTGGTGATGGATTTCTCCGGCCTGGTGCTGGCCGAGGCGGTGCTGTCCTACGTCGGCGTCGGCGTCGATCCCACCACGATTTCGTTCGGCACCATGATCAATACGGCGCGCATGGAACTGGCGCGCGAGCCGATGGTGTGGTGGTCGCTGGTGGCCGCCTTCAGCTTCATGTTTACGCTGGTGCTGGCGGCCAACCTGTTCGCCGACGCGGTGCGCGATGCCTTCGATCCGAGGTCGTCGGCGTGAGCATCCTGTCAGTACGCGATCTGTCGATCCAAATAGGCGCCGCGCGGCCGGTGGATGGCGTCAGCTTCGACATCGCGGCCGGCGAGTGCTTTGCGCTTCTGGGCGAATCTGGCTGCGGCAAATCGATGACGGCTCTGGGCATCATGCGCCTGCTACCGGCGGCGGCGCAGGTGGCGGGCGGCACCGTCGCCTTCGAAGGCAATGACCTGCTGGCGCTGCCCGAATCCGATATGCGCGACATTCGCGGCGGCGGCATCGGCATGATATTTCAGGAGCCGGCCACCAGCCTCAACCCGGTGCTGACCGTCGGTCGCCAGATCATCGAGGCGCTGGAATTGCACTCGGCCTTGCGCGGCGCGGCGGCGCGCGCCCGGGCCGGCGAGTTGCTCGACCAGGTCGGTATTCCCGATCCGCTGCGGCGGCTCGACGAATATCCGTTCCAGCTTTCGGGCGGCCTCCGCCAGCGCGTGATGATCGCCATATCTCTGGCCGGCGAACCGCGCCTGCTGATCGCCGACGAGCCGACCACGGCGCTGGATGTGACCATCCAGGCCCAGGTGCTGGACCTGCTCGACGACCTGCGGCGCACACAGGGGATGGCACTGCTGCTGATCACCCACGACCTGGGCGTAGTGGCGCGCATGGCGGATCGCGTCGGCGTCATGTATGCCGGACAACTGGTCGAAGTCGCGCCGCGCCTCGACTTCTTTGCGCATCCGGCGCATCCCTATTCGGTGCGACTGTTCGCCGCGCTGCCGGATGCGGAGCGGCGCGGCGGCCGGCTGGCGACCATTCCCGGCAGCGTGCCGGCGGCCGATGTCCGGCATGAAGGCTGCCGCTTCGTCGAGCGTTGCAGCGAAGTCATGCCGGTCTGCCATACGGCGCCGCCGCCCTGGCGCGAGGTGGATGCGAAGCAGCGCGTGCGTTGCTTTCTGCCCGCAGCCGCAGCCGGCGTTGCTCCGATAGTCGGTGCTGGCGACACGGCGACTGCAGCCGATACGAAGCCGCTGCTAGCGGTAAAAGACCTGCAGGTGCACTTTCCGATCCGGCGCGGCATCCTGCAGCGCGCCGTCGGCGCCGTGCGCGCAGTCGATGGCGTGTCGCTGCAACTCATGCCGGGGCGAACCCTGGCGCTGGTCGGCGAGTCGGGCTGCGGCAAGACCACCGCCGGCAAGGCCATGCTGCAGTTGCTGCGGCCGACGGCCGGCAGCGTGATGCTCGACGGCACGGAACTGACCACCCTTTCGACCGGCGAATTGAGGCCGCTGCGCGCGAAAATGCAAATGGTATTCCAGGATCCCTTCGCCTCGCTCAACCCTCGACTGCGAATCGGCGACATCATCGCCGAAGGCATGCAGGCCCTGGCCCCCCGCGGTGGTGGTGGCGATCTGGCGGCACGCACCGGCACCCTGCTGGAGCAGGTCGGCTTGCGCGCCGAGATGGTGACGCGCTACCCGCACGAATTTTCCGGCGGTCAGCGCCAGCGCATCGCCATCGCCCGGGCGTTGGCCGTCAATCCGCAGTTGCTGATCTGCGACGAACCGACCTCGGCGCTGGACGTATCGGTGCAGGCGCAGATCCTGAACCTGCTGTCGGATCTGCAACGCGACCTGAAGCTGGCCTACCTGTTCATCACGCACAATATCGCGGTGGTGGATTACCTTGCCCACGATGTTGCGGTGATGTACCTCGGGCGCGTGGTCGAGCGCGGCACGGCGGCGGACGTGTTGCGCCAGTCGCGGCATCCCTACACCAGGGCCTTGCTGGCGGCGGTGCCGCGTGTCGATGGCGCCCGCAGCGAGGTGCCAAAGCTCTCCGGCGACATGCCGTCGCCGGCCAATCCTCCCGCCGGTTGCCATTTCCATCCGCGTTGCCCGCTGGCCGATAAAAGTTGTCGTCGAAGCTATCCGGCGGAGACAATGTTCGGGGCAACGCACGCGGTGCGCTGCATCAAGGCGGTATAGCCCGATCATCTGTGTCAGACCGGCCTCAGGCGGCCGCACATGATTGCCTTCCCATGCTCGTAGTGGCACGATGCGCCGATGAGAAATGTCACTTACCCGGCGTCGGCAGGGCGAGGCGCCAATGTGGCTTGATTAACAGGTCGCGACTCTGGCTATAGAGCTATGAAACTCGCACTGAAATCCAAACATCACCTCTATGCCCGTGCCCTCCTTTTGGGTGACCGGCTTGATCTAAAGGCCTTCAAGATCGCTGATTGCCTCGCGACTACACCGCTTACGGTGGAGGTGGGCGACGATGGCGGCGTGGCAGTACTGTTTCGCTATGGGGTCGTAGTCTTGTTCGGGATCAAGAGTCAGGATGAAGTGCGCTTTACCGACACTCTTAAACCGATGATTACCTATCCGTACGCTCTCCCGGAAGTCGAAGAGCTGGAAATAAACTGCGGGAAATCCAGCATGGGAGTGCAAAGCGGAACCGTATCACTGGATGAAATTTCACTGGAAAAGGTGCAGGTCATCGCCGATGCCCTCAGCAA
>Ga0163199_1000082_pt1 | contig 57801 bp, 55 predicted proteins | sample PL_2010_150m_FD_113537 | JGI IMG/M metagenome (GOLD analysis project Ga0163199, IMG submission 113537) | Freshwater microbial communities from Powell Lake, British Columbia, Canada to study Microbial Dark Matter (Phase II) - PL_2010_150m | ecosystem: Environmental > Aquatic > Freshwater > Lake ...
AGGGCGGCACCCAGATCCAGGGCAACACCAAGATCAAGGCCAGCCAGAAGAACGCTACTGCGGTTGCCCAGGGCAAGGGCAACACCGCTGCCAACGAAGCTGGCGTAATCGGCGGCAAGTAATATTTACATGTTCGTTGATTGACCGGAAGGCGGGGGCGACCCCGCCTTTTTTATTGGCCTTTTCAGTGTTGCCGCAAAAACGGGCCACAGTACCCGACCTCAGTGCCGAACCGAATTATCCGGAGCGGGAATGACTTCTTCAACCCCTCGGCAAACTCATTTTTGGGTTTGAAACAGAAAATCACCGCCCTCGATATGTCCGGCGGAAACCACTGCCCCGTACTGGGGTTGCTGCGGGTACTCCTTGGTGACGCCTTTGCTGACCACGCTCCAGATTTGTGCTCCGGCGGTAAGCCTGCCGGTACTTTGCAGTGTCTTGATCAGATTCCAGGCGAAAATCGAATGCCCCTCCTTGCCTTCATCTGAAACAGGCTCGTCGGCTCCCGAGGAAAACACCAGCACCGAGCGTTGCTTGAGTATCTCTTCTGCTCTGATCTCCTTGGCCTGAGCCACTTTCTGTTCTTTGGTCAAGCTGCCGGAATAGCAACTATCTGAAATCAAGATCAACTGGTGGGCACGGATCGCTGCAAGTAGCTTGGAGATGTCGCTATTTGAGATCCAGCCTTGCGCCGTCTTGACCGAGGCATCGACCGGAATCCAGTAGCCCATCTTGATATCCTCCATCAGATAGCCGTGTCCCGCATACATCAGAAGAACAGCATCCTCCGGCCTTGCTTGAGCAGCGACGTTGTTGAGGGCTTCAATCAGCTTCGCTTTGCCCGCATTCTCAATGATCCGTGTTTCGAAACCAAAACGGGTATGCAGCACCTTGGCGATCGCCGACACGTCATCGATCGGCGTTTCCAAAGCCGGGATCGGCGCGGTGTACGCGTTGTTGCCCACCAGAATCGCAAAACGACGACCAACCGGGGCGGCAAGCGCGGGCAGCGCGGCGAGCGGTACAACCGCTGCCGGTGCTTCAATCCCCGGCGCCGGCTTCCCGGCTGCGGTTGCTACGGGCGCTGGAGGTGGGCCGCTAGCAGGCGCGGAAGGAGCCGGCGTCGACACCACCGTTGCGACAGGCTCGGGCCGGGCCAGGCATTCTCCCGCTCTTGGAATCTGCCCCGCCGAACACTCCCGAACATCTGCAGCCGCGGGGTTCTTGCGCAGTTCTTCGAGCGCTTCGCGATACAACAAAGTGCGAGCCTGATGTCGCTGCATCTGGATCGACTGAAACTGGGCCATTCCCGGTATGCCACCCATGAAGGCAGGCGGACGGATCATTTGCGCCTGCACAAGAGTTGCCGTCAATGCGACGGCAAAACCAAACCAGAACGGCAGCTTCGATCTCATTTTGCACTCTCCTTTGCCATCGTGCGCTGCAGCAGCGTCGTCCAATCCCGCGCCCAGCAGCATTCATGATCAAACCCGGAAATGGTTTCCGTGCGGCCACCCTTGCGACGGACGAAACTCTCGACAATTGCCGGGGGGACGATCACATCCTTCCCGCCAACAAAATGCACGCTGTGCGGCAGACGCACATTTTCACCCAATTCGGCCGGGTCGAGCGAGCCCTTCAGCTGCGAAGCATCGTGCCAGGCCACCCATTCCACTACCGCCAAGGGCGCCGCAACAGTTACAAGAACGTCGACGTCATCACGCCGCGCGGCAAGCAGGGTTGCCAGCACGCCGCCGCCTGAATAGCCGATCAGCCTGAGGCGCCGTACCGCCAAGGCCGCTTTTTGCTGGTTGATCGCCGCCTCATAAGCCGCGACGACTTCCGGCGCAAATCGCCGTTCGGTCCAGTAGGCACTGTCGCACCTTTCCAACTCGTCCGCACTCAGGTACTGGCAGGGGCGTCCGAGATAGACAACGGCCGCCGAAGGATCGGCCGCCGCCAGGGTCAGCGAGACCGGTTTTGTCGGGGTCGGATCGCGTGGCGGATGGTAGGGCGTCCGCCAGGCCGCACCATCACCTTCGATGTAGATCGCCAGCGTATCGCTCGGGATCGATGGCTTGCGCACGAACGCGGTCAGACGGAACGCGCCAGCCTGAATGGGCGCTTCAGCAAAACCGCGTTCCCCGGCCCAGGCAGCTATCTCACGCGCATCGCGAAAGGAGCCTGAGGTGCTGCAAGCAGACAAGACCGCAAACAAAAAGGCCGCGCTCAGAAGCGCGGCCTTGATCGGGGAATCCCCCCGCAACATCAGAACCGGACGTTGATGTTCGCCATCAGTTTGCTACTCTTGGAACGGTCACGGCCGGTTTCCTGCTCATAACCGATGCCGCCGGTCATGGCGTTCTTGATCGAGATGAAGTTGGCACCCAGTGACCACACCCATGCGTTCTTGCCCATTTCAGTCGCGAACTTCTGATCTTCAGTTGCCGTGCTCGACCGTCCATCGCTTGCATAGGCCAAACCAACGTAAGGCATCACACCGTTCATCCAGTAGGCGGCCTGAGCGGCCAGTCGGAACTGCCCCACCTCGTTAGTCACCTTGGTATTGGCCAGCGTAACGCCATTGTTATTCGCGTCACCACTCTTGTCCTGACCAAACAGGTAGCTGCCTTTGCCGGTTACTTGCCAGTTGCCGTGCCACTTCGTATAGCCAAGATTGGTGCCGTAAAAAAAGCGCTTGGAGTCAGTCTTTACACTGCTATCGACAGTACTCTTGCCGTTGCCCCAACCCACTGTTGCATCGAGCGCCCAGTCCTTGTTTATCTGCCAACCGAGATAAGGCGCGTAGCCGTAGCCGCTGGTGCTTACAGGCTTGGACGCGTCCGCAACATTATTGTAGGAAGTTGCCGAGCCGCTTCCATTGTCAAATGCGGCCGAGAGACCAAGGGCCAAGTTCGGCGCCAACTGGTAATCCCCACCAACAACCAGATTCTGAATTCTGGCGTCGAACTTATTCGTTCTAACATCGGTGGCCAAGTCGCCCGCAAGACGGAATCCACCACGGTCATACTTCATGTCGCTCTCGGCAACACTTGCCCAAACATTCCACTTTCCAGCCGCATTGCCTGCAGCCAAGCCCTTGCGCTGTCCTGAGTCGGCCATCGCGCCCGGAGGGGCAGAGACCGTAGCGCGGTTTCCCACGCTGGCCGATATCGCCAGCATCTGCTCGAGCGACGTGCCCTGAATGACCTTCGCGCCGGCTGCCGTGTTTGAGCTTGAGCCAAAGCACTCAGGATGACGGGATGTATAGAATTGCTCACAACTCGCAACCCCGCCACAGGAATTGAAAAAGGATATCGCTTGGGGACACGTCGTCGCATTCGCGACCCCGCTTGATGTAAACATGCCTACCGCTATCCCGGCTGCAAACGCGAATCTAAATTGCTTGATCATCATTGCCTCCCAGAAGTAATAACCCTACTGTCTCAAACTATACTATTTTTTGCTTTCGCGCGCATTTTTTACGGCCTTCTTGTAGAGCGCAATCAGCAGGGCCGCTTCGGGGTTCTTCGGCCGGTCCTGTTGCAGGTCACCGAGGACCCGTTCCACCCGATCCAGCTCCCGCATATCGTACAAACCGGAAAGCAAATACATCTCCGGCCCCAAGTCGTTCGGCCCGGCCCGGCTTCTGAGGTCGTGGTAGGTGTCTTCCAGCCGGACCATGGCATCCAGACCGGGCACCGAGCGCAGCCGCGTAACGCCGCCTCGGCCCTGCCCATCCAGAGCAGGTGTCCGCGCCAGTTGCCTGGCCATCACCATCGGCAGCGATTTCACTTCCGCGGCAGGCAAGCCGCTGGCTTTGCCTTCCCGCAGCGTCATTTCCAGGCGCCCGGGACCCGACCAGGTTTCCTGACGGCCATTCTCGAAATAAACCACCTGCAGCCGGCTATCCTTCTCCAGACTGAGTTTATCGCCCTCCTTGAGCTTGACGAAGGCTTCGACCGGCATCGTTACCGCGTCGGCAAGTCTCACCACCTTGCCCTGCACGGACATGACCAGGGCCACTTCATCCGCCCAGACCTGGCTGCAACCCAGAACGATCAGACCAACGCAAAAATATCGAAATGTCATGGCAACCTCACTTCAAAGCGACGATCTCGAACGCCTCTACCGGCTCGGCTCGACCCTTGACCGTCAAACAATAGAGGGCGCCCGTCTTCAGTTCGCCCCCGAACATGGAAACGGTATCACGACTGGCGAGAATATGGGCGCCGGTCTCCTTGGTTTTTCCTTCAAGACGCGAAGCGATATTTACCGTGTCGCCGATCGCCGTGTATTCCATGCGCACCGAAGCCCCGATGTTGCCAACCACCGCCTCGCCACTGTGAACGCCGATGCCGATGTCGAATTCCGGCAAATCGCGGCCGGCGAAGCGCTGCTTGACCCAGACGCGAAACTCTACCGCCACGGCCCGCAAAGCTACCGCCGCGCGCAGCGCGCGGCTGGCGTGGTCGATCTGGGCTAGTGGCGCACCGAACTCGGCCATGATGGCATCGCCGATGAACTTGTCGATGCTCGCACCTTCCGCCAGCAGCACGGCGCAGGCGCGCTCGAGATAGGTGTTGAGCAACTCCACCACCTCTTTCGCGCTCAGCCTTTCGGAAAACGTGGTGAAGTTGCGGATGTCCGAAAACAGCACGCTGATCTGTCGCGTCTGGCCGCCCAGTTCAGGCAGTTCCGGAGACGCCAGCAGCGCCGTCACCACCTGCGGCGAGACATAACGACCAAACATCTGGCCGATGCGCTCGCGTTCGCGCTCCTCTCTCCTCAAACGCAACAACGACAGGCCGATCAGCACCACCATCATGCCTGCCTGCAGGTGCGCCACCGGAAACAGGACATCCTGCTTGAACAGCAGATTGCCGGCTATGGCTGCAACCTGCATCGCCAGAATCACCAGCACCACCGAACGCCAGGCCGAGAGCCACATGCAGCCATAGGCCAGCGCACCCAGCACAACCGCGAAAGTCACCAGTCGCACCGCCGCCGGCACCTCGTCGTGGAAATGCCCGGCGAGCAAGGTCTCGATCACATTGGCTTGAATCTCCGGGCCGGGCATCAGGATATTGGCCCCGCCGATGCTGGTCGAGTATGGCGTCGGATGCAGATCATTCATGCTGGCGTAGCCGGCACCGATCACCACTACCTTCCCTGCCAGGGCACGAACATCGGGATCGCTCAGGGCATTGGGCACCAGAAGTTTGCGGAAAGACAAGGCAGCAAAGCTGCCCGGCGGGCCGGCATACGCAATCGGGACCGAACGCTCGGCGCCGATCTCCCGCCCCCCGAAACGCCAGACTTCAGCCTGGCTATCCTGGCCTGTTGCCATCGAAGCCGCAAGCGCACCGAAGGCCAGTCGCGGCATTCCTTCTTTCCGCGCAAACTCGCTCGACGCCTCGACCAGCGCAAAACGCCTCACAACACCATCTGCATCCGAAGGCAGGTTCGCCAGCCCGACATGGCCCGGCATATCCAGATCGGGCAGCGCCAGCAGGTAATCAGGGCTGGGCAGGATGAAATCATTCGCCGTATCGCCAGCGCCGACTCTGAATCCGGCAAGCAGCACGCCGCCCTTGTTGATCTGCTCGCGGAAATGCTGGTCGTAGTTGCGCGACGCTTCGCGTCCGATCAAACCCAGCTTCCCGATCCAGCGTTCGGGGCTGCCGCTGAAGATGAAATCGATGGCAACTACCTTGACACCGACCTGGCGCAGCGTGGCCACCGCCTTCGCGAAATGCGGCGTCCAGAAAGCCAGCGGCTCATCTGGCCGCTCATACAGGGTCGGATCATCGAGCATGACCAGCGCCGTGTGGCGCGGCGCTTCACGCGGCCCGGCAAGGCGATGCCACAAATCCGTGTAGAGATATTCGATGCGAGTGGCGACGCCGCTTCGATACAGACCCTCGACCGCCGTGGTTGCCAGCAATGCCGCAACCAGCGCAATGATGACGGCATTGTAGCCGAGGCGTCGCGCGAAGCCCATGGCTAGCCAAGAAACAAACGGTAAGCCGGGTTTTTCGACTCATCCCAATAGCGGTAGCCCAGGCTCTTGAGAAAGATCCGGAAGTCCTTCATTTCCCCGGGCGGCACCTCCATGCCGACCAGCACACGACCGGTATCCGCGCCGTGGTTGCGATAGTGGAACAGGCTGATATTCCAGCCGGCGCTCATCTTGTTGAGAAAATTCATCAGCGCGCCCGGGCGCTCGGGGAATTCGAAGCGGTAAATCAACTCATTCCTTACTTGCGATGCATGGCCGCCGACCAGATGGCGAATGTGCACCTTGGCCATTTCGTCGTCGGTCAGGTCCAGCGCCGGATAGCCGTTCTTCTCCAGCTTCTTCACCAGCTTGGTCGCTTCGCCGCGATCGGCGACCTGCATGCCGACAAATACATGCGCCTCCCCGGCATCGTGAAAGCGGTAATTGAACTCGGTGATATTGCGCGAACCGATCAGCGCCATGAACTTCTTGTAACTGCCCGGCTTCTCCGGCAGCGTCACGGCCAACACTGCCTCCCGCTGCTCGCCGACTTCAGCGCGCTCGGCGACGAAGCGCAGGCGGTCGAAATTCATGTTGGCGCCGGATGCGACCGCCACCAGCGTCTTGCCATGCACACCGTGCTTGCGAACCCAAGCCTTGGCGCCGGCAATGGCGAGCGCTCCGGCGGGTTCGAGGATCGTGCGCGTGTCTTCAAACACGTCCTTGATCGCCGCGCAAATGGCGTCGGTATCGACCAGGACCATTTCATCAACATATTCACGGCACAGGCGAAAGGTCTCGGCGCCCACGTATTTCACCGCCGCACCGTCGGCAAACAGGCCGACCTGTTCCAGGCGCACTCGTTTTCCCGCCGCCAGCGAACGCGCCATGGCGTCGGCATCGGCCGCCTCGACGCCGATGATCTTTATCTGTGGCCGCAGGCGCTTGATGTAGGCCGCCACGCCGGAGATCAGGCCACCGCCGCCAACGCAACAGAACACAGCCTCAATCGGCTCGGGGTGCTGACGCAGGACCTCCATGCCGATGGTGCCCTGTCCGGCGATCACCTCCGGATCATCGAAGGGATGCACGAAGTTCAGCTTCTGCTTTTTCTCCAGCTGCAGGGCGTGCGCGTGGGCAGCATCATAAGAGTCGCCGGCCAGTACCACCTCGCCGCCGAGCTTTTTCACTGCGTCGATCTTGATCTGCGGTGTGGTGGTCGGCATCACGATCACGGCCCGAATACCGAGCTTCTGCGCCGCCAGCGCCACTCCCTGGGCGTGATTGCCCGCCGAAGCGCAGATCACGCCACGCTTGCGTTGCGCCTGCGTCAGATGCACGATCTTGTTGTATGCGCCGCGCAACTTGAAACTGAATACCGGCTGCATGTCCTCGCGCTTGAGCAAGATGCGATTACCGGTGCGCGCCGAAAGAATCGATGCCAACTCCAGGGGAGTTTCAATGGCAACATCATAGACGCGAGCGTTGAGAATTCTTTCGAGATAATCCATGACATCAGGACAGATGACTCATCAATCGCGAAGGGTAACATGCGTCACAGCCTTGGCGCTGGGCGAGCAAAACGTGCCAGCGCCGTGTTGCCAGCGCCGACTATTTGTCCGCGGCTTCTGTGCTCACCGGATGGTGATCGTCACCGGGCGCAAACCATAGAAATCGGACCGCTTGTCAAGCAGCGGAATCGTGGTGCCCTTCAGGCGGTTTTCGTCTAGCAGGGCGAGGTCAACGTCGGCAACTACGATGTGCTCCTCGTTGATGACGCCTTCGGCAGCGATGCCGTCGCGGGCGAAGGAGAAATCGGAGGGAGTGATGATGGACGCCTGACCGTAATGCAGGCGCAAGCCTGCCACCGGCAGATTGCCGACCGTGCTGGTCATGGCGACATAAACCTGGTTTTCGATTGCGCGCGCGTGGCAACAGTAGCGCACACGCAGGAAGCCCTGGCGGTCGTCGGTGCACGAAGGCACGAAGAGAATTTCGGCGCCCTCCTCGGCAACCCGACGCGCCAGTTCCGGAAACTCGATGTCATAGCAGATCAGGATCGCTATTTTTCCGTGCGGCGTCTCGAATACCTTGAGCACGTCGCCATGATCGGTACGCCACTTTTCCTTCTCCAGGCGCGTGCGGTGAATCTTGTCCTGGGTATGTATCTCGCCGGATGGAGTAAACAGAAAAGCCGTGTTGTATAGCTTGCCTTCTCGCAGGTTGGGGTGGCTGCCGCCGATCAGGAAGTAGCCATGCTTCATGGCATGACCGCGCAGCAGCTCCGTGTAGCGCTCGGTATAGCCGCTGAGTTCGCGCACGGCGGTTGCAACGTCGTCGTTGTCCATGAAGGACAGAACTTGGGTGGTGAAGATTTCCGGCAGCAGCACGAAGTGCGGCTCGTAATCGGCCGCGGCGTTGAGGACGAAGTTGACCTGCGCCTCAAAGCCTGCCCAGTCGTCTATGTGTCGCAGCTTGTATTGAACGGCAGCGATGCGGGCTCTCATGTTGTTTTTGCCTCGAACAGGTTGGCCGGCGCCGGCAGCGTCGGGCGCTCGGGATCGTAGTCCGGATTTAGCCAGACGATCAAACTGGCGTTGCCGATGGACTCGCTGTCGTCAGGCAGGTAGCCGTGCAGGATGTCACAGTAGTCGAATCCCTCGTTGAGCTGGAAGCGCAGAACGGGATCGTACAGATCGCCCCAGATCACTCGTTTGGCGTATTCCTCGGGCGACATATGGACGGCGTGTTCGCCATAACCGGGCAAACGACCGCCTGCTATGACGCGCTTTAGGTTCATTGCCCGGCATAACTGACGGCGCGCTTCGTACAGGGCATGACCAACGCCTTGCCCACGTGTGTCTGGATCGACACAGACTTCCACGCCGTAGAGCGTGCGCCCGTCCATGTTATGAGTGTCGAAAGCGCCCTCGTTGGTCACACTGGCCCACGAGTGATGCAGGCTGTAGTCGTCCCAAAGAACCACCAGGCAAAACGCCAATCCGACGAGTCGCCCATCCAGCTCAGCGACGAACTGGCCTTCGGGAAACCACTTCAACAGGCTGTGAAACTGGTCGGGGCGGAAGGCAGGTATCGCCAGGTAAACCCTGCTTTGCAGATCCGTCGCGGCCTCTATGTCATCGTGGGTCAGGTTGCGCACACTGAGCATGCTTGCCTCGAAACAAAAGAGCAAGGGGAATGATAGACGAATCCATCATCGAAACTCCCTTCACTTGCTGGCTTATCGCTTTGCGCCCCGGCCTTCCGCAACTCGCATCCGCATCAGAGTATCAGCGGCTGGTCGGGTAGTTCGTTGGGATTGTTCTCGCCGGCGGGGAAGTGGCTCGCCAGCAAATCCCCGGCGCGCGTCACCGCCTGCAGCACACCACCTCGCCATTCTTGACGGCGGAAGCTCGCCTCCATGGCACGGCAGATGGCGTCCCATTCGGCCTGCGCCACGCGCGCCGCTATACCGCGGTCGGCAAGTATCTCGACCTTGCGGTCAACCAGTTGCACATAGATCAGGATGCCGCTGTTTTCTTCCGTGTCCCAGATGCGCAAAGTCGAGAACAACTCCACCGCCCTCGCTCGCGTCGACATATCGCGCCATAGCGCTGACATTGGTATGGGGCCTTCCACCACGAAACGCAATTCGCCGCGATGCGACTTCTCGCAGGCCGTGATGGCCTCGCCAATGGCGGCTAGATCGGCACGGGCAAAGACCCGTTGCAGCCACCAATCCGGCAGCAGCAAATGCTTGAGCAAACGCGACAGTTTCATGTCACCAGTCTCCCGACGCACCACCGCCTCCAAAACTGCCGCCGCCGCCGGAAAATCCACCGCCCGATGAAGATCCCCCATCGAAGCCGCCGCCGATCCCCCCTGGCGACAGGCGACTGAAAAATGAAAACACGAAGACAACCAGCCCGGCGACAAGCGCCGCCAGCCAGGAACCGAAAACCGCAAAGCCCAGCCAGCCTGCAACAGCCGCCGCCGCCAGCGAACCGAGGACACCAAACATCGCGCGCAGAAAACCGCCGGCGACGACGGACGCCATCAGCCAGGCCATCAGATCGGGGCTCTGTCCGCCGCCGCTTCCGGTGCCCGATCCTGTTGCGGCCGGCGCAGAGCCCGAGTCCGTTCCGCCGATGGCCTGATCCACCCCCTCGACGGCCGCGCGCAGGCCGCCAAAGAAATCATCCTGCTTGAACAGCGGCGCCATTCGCTCAGCGATGATGCGCTTCGCCACTGCATCCGGTATCGAGCCTTCCAAGCCATAGCCAACCTCGATGCGCATCTTGCGGTCGTTCTTGGCGACGATGACGATCGCGCCGTTGTCGGCGCCCTTGTGGCCAATCTTCCAGGCTTCCGCCAGGCGAATGCCGAACTGCTCTATGGTCTCGGGCTGGGTGGTAGGCAACAGCAGCACGGCGATCTGTGCGCGGCCTGTCCTGTCGATGACGGCCAGCTGCGCTTCAAGCCGGCCGCGCTGGGTGGCGTCCAGCGTACCGGTCAGATCGGTGACACGCCCGGCCAAGGCCGGCACGGGCACCAGCTCCGTCGCCCTGCAGCCGACCGGCAGCAACGCCAGCCAGAGCAGCGCCAGCAGCGCAGGCCAGACGCGACGCACTTATTGATAGCCGGCGGAAGTAGGCGAAGCGGGAGCGGCGACAGGCGCCTGAGCGTCAAACTTGATCGCCGGCGGGGTCGAGACGGCCTTTTCGTCGTCCACGGTGAAGTTGGCCTTGGTTTTCCATCCCATGACGCCGGCCGTCAGGCTGTTGGGAAAAGTGCGCACCGAAACGTTGTACTCCTGCACCGTCTTGATGTAGCGGTTGCGAGCGACGGTAATGCGGTTCTCGGTGCCTTCCACCTGCGCCTGCAGGTCGCGGAAATTGGCATCGGCCTTGAGGTTCGGGTAGTTTTCCGAAACCACCAACAGGCGCGCGAGCGCACCGCCCAACTCGCTCTGCGCCTTCTGGAACTTGGCAAAGGCGGCCGGATCGTTGATCAGTTCCGGCGTCGCCTTGAGTCCGGCGACATTGGCGCGCGCCTCGGTCACCCGCGTCAGCACTTCCTTCTCGTGGCTGGCATAGCCCTGCACCACGGATACCAAATTAGGAATCAGGTCGGCGCGACGCTTGTACTGGTTCAACACCTCCGACCACGCGGCATTCACCGCCTCGTCGTTGATCTGGATCTGGTTGTAGCCACAGCCGGACAGCAGGGTCGCCGCAAAGGCCAGCACGGCAAGCAGACGCATACGCATGGGGTTCTCCATCATGTAGGGGAAACAATCCGCAATATGGCGACGATGGGGCGGGATTGCAAGGGGCCTTGCGTTCCGGGTCTCGCCCGGCGAAGCTTCCTCGCCCGTGCTTTTCTCCGCTCGACATCGCGCAGAACTATAGAATCATTGCTTTACCAGCGCCGACGCCCGAGGTTCTGCAGACCAATATGGATATCAATCCGCAGCAAGTTCCCCACGTCGATTTCCCTGCCCCTGATCCGGCAAAACCCTACGTCTATCCGGGCACGCGGATTCTTGTCAATCATTTCGGGATCGGAAACATGGCCGTGCTGCAGCGCGTGGTCGATTCGGTGGCGGGGCTTCGCGGCGATCAGCTGGAGAGGGATCCCGTTCCGGGCGACTTCGACCTTCCGCATCTGTGCGAGATCCACCGCGCGCTGTTTCAGGACATCTTTGCGTGGGCCGGCCAGATACGCATCGTCGATACCGAAAAGCACGGACAGGATTTTGTTCCCGCGGCGGACATTCAAGGCAGCTTCCAGCCCTTGCGCGATGAACTGAAGGCGGAGAATTTCCTGCGCGAACTTGATCCGGAAGAATTTGCGGGTCGCCTCGCGCATTACTGGTACGGCGTTTATGCGGTGCACGTTTTCCGCGACGGCAACAGCCGGGCCATGCGGCACTTCTTCGCCCGGCTGGCTGCCGCTGCCGGCTACCGGCTGGATTTTGCAGCCGTCGACCGGACGGCGCTGCTGGCTGGCTGCCGCGACCGATATTTCAAAGGCGACATGGAAGCACTGCCCGATTGTTTCCGGCAAATCACCTGTCGCGTTTGAGCGCCGGTTTCGACCACCGCCTGCCCCGCTTGATGGCTTTCATTCCCGCCTGACCCGCTGATTTTCAGGTCCATTCGCGGCGCCCGCCAAAGCCGCCACCCGGCCCTTCGCCTACAATAGAACCCCTGTTGCTCCCGCGAATGCCCTGCATGACCGCCCGCTTGCGCGAAATCCCCTACAACTACACCTCGTTCTCGGACCGCGAGATTGTCATTCGCCTGCTCGGCGCCGAGGCTTGGGCGATGCTGACGGAGTTGCGCAGCGAGCGCGTTACCGGCCGCTCCGCGCGCATGCTCTACGAAGTGCTGGGCGATATCTGGGTGGTACGGCGCAACCCCTATCTCGAAGACGACCTGCTGGGCAATCGCGAGCGGCGCGAGGCGCTGGTCGTGGCGCTGCGCCACCGGTTGCATGAAATCGACAAGCGCCGTGAGGTCGGCAACCCCGGCAATGACCGTGTCGAGCGCCTATTGACCGCCGCGAAAACCGCCGTGCAGTCTTTCGAACGCTGGTTCGATGAGACAAGAACATTGCGCAAGAAAGCTTTGAAGGTGCTGGCCCGTCTCACCCGCAAAGACAATATCTGCTTTGACGGGCTGGCGCGCGTCTCGCATGTCACCGATGCCACCGACTGGCGCGTGGAATATCCGTTTGTCGTACTGGCGCCCGACACGGAAGAAGAGATGGCGCCGCTGGTGAGCGCTTGCATCGAGTTGGGTTTGACCATCATTCCGCGTGGCGGCGGCACCGGCTACACCGGCGGCGCGATACCGCTGGATGCCCTGTCGGTGGTGATCAACACCGAAAAGCTTATCGACCTGGGGCCGGTTGAAATCAGGCGCCTGCCCAGTACGGACAAGGACTACGCGACGGTACGCACCGGCGCCGGCCTCGTTACGCGGCGCGTCATGGAAGCGGCGGAAAATGCCGGCCTGGTCTTCGCCTGCGACCCGACCTCGGCCGACGCTTCCTGCATCGGCGGCAACATCGCCATGAATGCCGGCGGCAAGAAGGCGGTGCTGTGGGGCACGGCGCTGGACAACCTGGCCTCGTGGCGCATGGTGACGCCCGACGGCAACTGGCTCGATGTCGAGCGCCTGAATCACAATTTCGGCAAGATCCACGAGCAGGGATTGGTCAGCTTTCGCCTCACGCGCTACGACGCGACGCGCAGCAAAAAGCTGGGCGAGGAGCAGCTCGACGTACCGGGCAAACAGTTCCGCAAGCATGGCTTGGGCAAGGATGTCACCGACAAGTTCCTCGCCGGCGTGCCCGGCGTGCAGAAGGAAGGCACCGACGGCCTGATCACCTCGGCGGTGTGGGTGCTGCACACGATGCCGCCGGTGACGCGCACGGTCTGCCTCGAATTCTTCGGCCGCGTCACGGACGCCGTGCCGTCCATCGTCGACATCACCGATTACTTCAAGCCGGCCGGGGCGGGCCTTGCGGCCGGTGTGCGACTGGCGGGCCTGGAGCATCTCGACGAGCGCTATGTGCGCGCAGTCGGCTACGCGACCAAGGCAAAACGCCACGGCCGGCCGAAGATGGTTCTGATCGGCGACATAGTCGGCGCTGACGAGACGGCGGTGATGGATGCCGCGTCGAAAGTGGTCCGGCTGGCGAACGCGCGCGGCGCGGAAGGCTTCATCGCCGCGTCGCCCGAGGCACGCAAGAAGTTCTGGCTCGACCGCGCCCGCACGGCTGCCATCTCCAGGCACACCAACGCCTTCAAGATCAATGAAGACGTGGTAATCCCGCTGCCGCGCATGGGGGACTATTGCGATGGCATCGAGCGCATCAACATCGAACTGTCGCTGGCCAACAAGATCGAGCTGGCCGATGCCCTGGCGGAATTTCTGCGCGGGGAATTGCCGCTGCACGCGGGCGACGCCAACCTCGACCCCGACGAGCTGCTCGGCGATCGTCGCGAGCAGGCGCTGGAACTCATAAGTGCCGTGCGCAGCGGATGGCAGGCACTGCTCGACAATCTCGACCAACACTTTCGCGACTTGCAGGATCACCGCCTGCGGGTGTCGTGGAAGACCGAACTGAAGGCACCGCTGGAGGCGATTTTTGACGGCAATGCCTTCGCTCCGGTCCTGCTCGGAATCGAAGGTATTCACCGGGAGGTGCTGCGCGGCCGGGTGTTCGTCGCCCTGCACATGCATGCCGGCGACGGCAACGTGCATACCAACATCCCGGTGAACTCCGATCACTACGCCATGCTCCAGAGCGCGTACCAGGCCGTGGCGCGCATCATGACGCTGGCCAAAAGCCTCGGCGGCGTGGTTTCCGGCGAACATGGCATCGGCATCACCAAGCTCGAATTTCTCGACGACGACGAGATCCGTCCCTTCCGCGATTACAAGCGGCGCATCGATCCCGAGGGCCGCTTCAATCGCGGCAAGCTGATGCAGGGTGGCGACCTGACCAACGCCTACACGCCCTCCTTCGCGCTGCTCGGCGTCGAGTCGCTGATCATGGAGCAGTCGGAAATCGGAAGAATCGCAGCGGACATAAAGAACTGCCTGCGTTGCGGCAAGTGCAAACCGGTCTGCTCGACCCACGTGCCGCGCGCCAACCTGCTCTACAGCCCGCGCAACAAGGTCCTCGGCACCTCGCTGCTGATCGAAGCCTTCCTGTACGAAGAGCAGACTCGGCGCGGCATTTCACTGCGGCACTTCGACGAGTTTTCCGATGTCGCCGACCACTGCACGGTGTGCCACAAGTGCGTCACGCCGTGCCCGGTGGACATCGATTTCGGTGATGCGTCGGTGGCGATGCGCAACCTGCTGCGCCGCCAAGGCAGGACGAAATTCAATCCCGGCACGGCGGCGGCGATGGTCTTCCTCAGCGGCGCCGACCCGACCACCATCAAGCTGCTGCGCGCCGGCATGATTCAGCTCGGCTACAAGGCGCAGCGCCTGGGCCATGCGCTGGCCAAGTCATTCGGCCTGATCCAGGCGAGCGTGAAGCATCCGCCCGCTACCCTGGGCCGCCCGGACATCAAGGCACAGGTAATTCATTTCCTCAACAAACCCATGCCGAGGAATGTGCCACTGCGCACTTCCCGTGCTTTGCTGGACGTCGAGGACGACGCCCTGATCCCCGTGATCCGCGATCCGAAGCGGGCGAACGAAGAATCCGATGCCGTGTTCTACTTCCCGGGCTGCGGTTCCGAACGATTGTTTTCGCAGGTCGGCCTCGCCACGCAGGCCATGCTCTGGCACGCCGGCGCCACCACGGTGCTGCCGCCGGGCTATTTGTGCTGCGGCTATCCGCAGACGTCCGCGGGTGACGAGGACAGCGGCCAGGCCATTGCCACGGCCAACCGCGTGCTGTTTCATCGCGTTGCCAATACGCTGAACTATCTCGACATCAAGACGGTGGTGGTCTCCTGCGGCACCTGCATGGACCAGCTGCTGAAATATGAATTCGGCAAAATCTTTCCCGGCTGCCGGCTGGTGGATATCCACGAATGGCTGATGGAGAAGGACATCAGGCTCGACAAGAATGGTAGCCAGATAAGCGGTACGCGTTACATGTACCACGAGCCCTGCCACACGCCGATGAAGCATTACTCGGGCATCAAGGTGGCCAACGCGCTGATGGGTCAGCGCGTCGATTTGAATGACCGCTGCTGCGGCGAATCCGGCACGCTGGCTGTATCGCGGCCGGACGTGTCGACCCAGATACGCTTTCGCAAGCAGGAGGAAATCGTCGCCGGTGCCGCGGCGTTGCGCGAGGATGCGGTAGTCGGCGCTGACGGTGCAGTGAAGATCCTGACCTCCTGCCCGTCCTGCCTGCAGGGCTTGTCGCGCTACGCCGGCGATGCTTCCATCTCAGCCGACTACATTGTGGTCGAAATGGCCCGGGCGATTCTCGGACCGGACTGGATGCGGGACTACATTCGCGCCGCGAACAGTGGCGGCATCGAGCGGATATTGCTGTGAGCTGAGTGCCGGGCACGCCGTAATCCCGCTAGCACAGAGACGCGGATTGGCGCTATCCTTATTGGGTGGCGACAAATATGGATTGCGAACTCTGTGCCGGTGCCGGCGGTGACGTACTGTGGCAGGATGGATTTTGCCGCGTGGTGCGCGTAGCCGATGCTGCAGGCGAAGCTTTTCCCGGATTCTGCCGCGTAGTCTGGCATCGGCATGTCGCTGAAATGAGCAGCCTCGCGACAGGCGACGCGCGTCATATCATGGACGTCGTACTCGCTACCGAACGCGCCGTGCGCCGGATTGTTCGACCGGACAAAATCAACCTTGCCAGCCTCGGCAACCTTGTTCCACACCTGCATTGGCATGTCATTCCACGCTGGAAGGGTGACAGCCATTTCCCCGCGCCCATCTGGGCCGCGGCACAACGCACCGGCATCGCCCGCCCCATGCCCGCCAACGCCAATCTGCTGGACGTCCTGAAAGCCGAACTCTCGACCTTGAATGAGATGCCATGAATTTTGACCTGCCCACCACCGGAACCGAACAAAGTCCGGCCTTTATCAATGCAGTTACCTGCAAGGACTGGCTGGCCACCGCGCCTCTGGCAAATTCAGTGCAGGCGCAATCGATGTTCCTGCGCCAACTCGGTTTGCTGCACCGGTTTGCCCTGCCGCCGAACGAGCGCTTTGCGATCCTTGAGATCCTGCGCGGCCCCATCGCCAGAGGGCAGGACGATGCAGTAAAAAAGTTCGCCGGCAAGCCCCTGCCCTTCGCACCCCACGAGCAGGCTGCGCTGGAGAGCACGCTGAATGTCTGGAACATGTTGGCTCTGGGCTATCTCCGCTGTTTTGTTGCCTTGCTTTGGGCAGATGCCGACATTCCCCCGGCGACCGTTTTGCAGTCCAAGCGCACTCTGGTTGCCGGCGACGCCGAACTGGCGGCCAAGGCCGCCTTGCTGGCCCAGCGCACGCTGTCGGTATTCGCCGACTGGCAGGTTGATCTCTGTCGCGGCGAACTGTTGCCTGAAGCCATTTACTGGAAGAAGCTGCATCAGATTTTTTCCGCTGCGGAAACGCTGGGCATAGCGACGCGCGCCGTGAATGATCCCGTGCATCATGGCAAGACGCCTGCCAGCGCGCTCGCTGCCTACGCCGAATGCCATCTGGTGAGTACGGCCAATCCGTATGAACTTCCGGCACGTCATCTGGCCTGGGTCGCGCGATGGGCTCGGCGCTGGGGCTCCAAACTGGCACTACTGAAAACGCCGCCGGAAGATATCAGCAACCGTGCCGTGCCGTTGTGGATTGACCTTGAATCGGACCAACCGGCGAATTATTTGCCACGGGCAACAAGCGGCGGCCGCTGGCTGGAAACAACCGCGCTCAGAAATAGCGTGGCCGGGCGCATTACCTTGCTGGAACAAGGCCGCGCGCCGGCTGACCTTCAACTCGGTGACGATGTCACGCAGCCGGCGGCGGGCCAGGTGCTGCAACGCCTGCTGCAGCGCTGGTGCAAAGGCGGAGCGCCGCGCCGGCACGAACGGCATGCCGCAAGCGCGGGATGCAGTTTCATTGCGGGCTTCGAAGCAGTGCATTACCACCTTTCCGGTCGCCAGGTATTCCGCGCGCCCTCCCGTAACGATGCAACGCTGCGCCGCGAACGCGAGGAATTCGAGACCTTTGGCGACCGCAGCCATCGCGCAGGAAGTGCTGACGATCAGGATGATTCGCATGTCGAAAACTGGCAGGTCATGGATGATTGGCGCCTGCTCGACGAATCGGCCACCGGCCTGCGCATCAGGAGGCCGCTTAAAGAAGGCGTGCGCATCGGCGCCGGTATGTTGATTGCGGTGAAGGGCAAGGACAGCCAGGGCTTCACGTTGGGCAACGTGCGCTGGGCGCTGCGCGAAGGAGACGATTCACTTGCCGCCGGCATCCAGTTGTTTCCGGGAGAGCCTCACCCCGTGGCGATTCGCACGGTGGGGGCGGGTGCAGAGCGCGGTGCCTGGCGCCAGGGTTTCCTGTTGCCGGAATACGCCACCCTCAAGGAACCTGCCAGCGTAATCCTTCCTGGCGGCACATTTCGCATCAATAGCAGCATCGAAGTCATGGTCGATCAGAAGTTGCAAGTACTGAGGCTGTTCCGTGTCCTCGATCGTGGTATGGAGTTCGAGCGCTGCAATTTTTACGACTGAACGCGGTTCGGGGATATAACGCGCTGCATGTTCAACCCGGATGCGGTGCTTCGCCGGATAACGGGCTTTCATCCATTGCAACTGGATGTGCGGTCCGCGACAGATATCCGGCGGGCCTCGTGCGCTATCATAGCCAGCCCAATAAAGGAGCTTTCCCAATGTCTGGTCTCGATAGCAAGACCCCAATCCCCACCGAGATTACGCTGCACAAAAAATCCCGCATGCTTGAAGTCACGTTCGATGACGGCGGGCACTATCAGTTGCCCGCCGAGTTCCTTCGGGTCTGCAGCCCGTCCGCTGAAGTACGCGGCCATGGCCCGGGGCAGGAAACGCTGCAAACCGGCAAGCGAAACGTCGAGATCACCGCTCTGGAACCCGTGGGCAACTATGCGGTGCAGCCGACCTTCTCCGACGGCCATAGCTCGGGCATTTACTCGTGGGACTGGCTGCACCATATCGGCTCCAACCACGAGACGCTGTGGGCCGAATACCTCGAACGACTTGAAAAATCGGGTGGCAGCCGAGATATAGACTCGACGACGCAGCCACCGAAGTCCGGCGGCTGCGGCAGCCACTAAACAATGACCCAAACCCACTTCGGCTTTGAAACTATAGACGAGAAGGAAAAGGCGCAGCGCGTCGCGGGCGTTTTCTCGTCGGTAGCGCAGAAATACGATGTGATGAACGACCTCATGTCGATGGGTCTGCATCGGCTATGGAAGAAGTTAACCATCGAGATTGCCGCGCCGCGGCCGGGCGAACGAGTGCTCGATGTCGCCGGCGGTACGGCCGATCTTGCGTCGGCTTTCGCCCGTCGCGTCGGTGCTTTTGAAAGTACGGGCGGCGTGGTCTGGCTCACCGACATCAACAATGCCATGCTCGGCGTCGGCCGCGACCGCCTGCTCGACGAGGGTGTGATGGCGCCGGTAGCCCAGTGCGACGCTGAAAAGCTGCCCTTCCCCGACAATCATTTCGACATTGTCACCGTAGCCTTCGGCCTGCGCAACATGACGCACAAGGACAAGGCCCTGACCGAAATGCACCGCGTGCTGCGTCCCGGCGGACGGCTGCTGGTGCTCGAATTTTCCAAAGTGTGGAAACCTCTCGAAAAGGTCTACGATGCCTACTCGTTCAGGCTGTTGCCATGGCTGGGCAGGAAAATCGCTGGGGATGCCGAATCCTACCGCTATCTGGCTGAATCGATTCGCATGCACCCGAACCAGGCCGCACTCAAGGCCATGATGGAACAAGCCGGGCTGGAGCGGGTCGAAGTATTCAATATGACAGCCGGCGTCGTCGCGCTGCATCGTGGTTACAAATTTTGACGAGGAGAAAGAAACAATGAAGCGACTGGTGATTGCGACCCTTGCGGTCGTGGCTGGACTCAGCCTGATGATGCCGGATGCCGAAGCCGCGCGTTTTGGCGGCGGCCGCTCGTTTGGCATGCAGCGTCAGGCGGTACGGCCGGCGCCCACGGCGCCCACGCAGGCCGGCAAGCCTGCCGCTGCTCCGGCTGCCGCAGCAGCCCCGGCGGCAGCCCCCGGCATGAGCCGCTTCCTCGGGCCGTTGGCGGGGCTGGCAGCCGGCCTCGGCATCGCGGCATTGCTTTCCCACTTCGGCCTGGGCGAAGGCATGGCCAACATCCTGCTGATCCTGGCGCTGGCGGGAGCCGCGTTTTTTGTCGTGCGCTGGCTGATGAGCAAACGCTCACCGGAATCCGGCCTGCAATACGCAGGAGCACGGCCCGGGAACATAGAGCCGGCGAACTTCAATCCGGCACCGGCCCGATTCGAGGCGGCAGGAGTCGGCGCTGGCGGTACGGCGGCCGGCATCACTGCCCGCAATATTCCCGCCGATTTCGACGTGGAAGGCTTCCTGCGTCAGGCCAAGCTCAACTTTGTGCGCCTGCAGGCAGCGAATGACCGGGGTGACATGGACGACATCCGCGAGTTCACTTCGCCCGAGATGTTCGCCGAGATCAAGATGCAGTATCAGGAACGGGGCAGCCGCCCTCAGGACACGGACGTCATGCAATTGAATGCAGAGTTGCTCGAAGTCGTCACCGAGGACAACCGCCACGTCGCCAGCGTGCATTTCTCGGGCCAACTGCGCGAAGACGCCAACGCCGCGCCCGAAGCCTTCGCCGAAACGTGGCACCTGGTCAAGCCGACGGATAACAGTCGCGGCTGGAACGTAGCCGGTATTCAGCAGGCCTGACAGCACATGCAGGCCATGCCCGCGCCCCTGCTGGCAGCGATCAATCACCTGCTCGGGCAGGCTGCTTGGGCGCGTGAAAAGCTCGCTCCGTTTGCCGGGCATTCCGCCCGGATCAAGCTGCCGCCTTTCGAGGCGGCTTTTTTGATCGGTGCCGACGGATGTATTGCTGCACCCCCAGTCGAAGCCGAGCTTGAAGTGAGCATTTCCCTGCCGGCGGCAACACCCTTGTTGGCACTGCAGGGCAAGGATGCCGTGATGCGTGCGGCGCGCATTGAGGGCTCAGCCGAATTTGCCGAGGCCTTGGGTTTTGTCATTCGCAATCTGCGCTGGGACGCCGAAGAAGACTTGTCCAGGGTCGTCGGCGATATCGCCGCCCACCGCATCGTTGCCGGTACGCGCGAGTTCGCCGCCTGGCAGCAGCAGGCGGCGCAAAACCTTGCCGGAAATCTCGCCGAATACTTTACCGAAGAGCAGCCCCTGATCGCACGCCAAGAGGATATCGCCGAACTTTCAAGCGACATCGACCGGCTGCGTGACGACGTGGCGCGACTTGAAAAACGCCTGCAGCGAATCAGTTGACGACGAATTGACTGGCGCCTGAAATTCAGCGGTCCAGCGCCGGCAACGAAGAATGCGCCGCTGCTACCTCAGTCTGTCTGGTCCGCTGTACCACCGCCCAAGGCCTTGTAGAAGCTTGCCGCAGTAGATAGCAATTGCCGCCGTACCGCCAGCGCCGACTGTTGTGCGGCGAAATCTTCGCGCTGGGCGTCGAGCAACTCGAGGTGGCTGGAAACACCGGCCTTGTAACGCGCATCAACCAGCACGAGACGCTTGCTCTGGGCACCGGCATTGTCTTCCTGCGCCTGCAATTGCTCAGCCAACTGGCTGCGGGCAGCCAGCAGATCGGCGATCTCGCGGAATGCCTGCTGGATTGCCTTTTCGTATTCGGCCACGGCAATGTTCTTGCGCGCTTGTGCCAGATCGACGTTATCGCTCGCGCGGCCGTCATCGAACAGGGGCAGACGCAAAACCGGGAGAAAGCTCCAGGCCCCGCTGCCGCCACCGAACAAACCGGCAAGACCGGCACTGGCCGTTCCCGCTGTCGCGGTGAGCACTATCTTCGGCAGGAAAGCGGCGCGTGCGGCACCGATGTTGGCATTCGCCGCGATCAGCCTCTGCTCGGCGGCCAGGACATCCGGGCGGGCCAGTAAAACTTCGGCCGGCAGACCTACTGCCACGTCGGCAATCAAGCCCTGCTGCGACAGCTTGCGGCCATTGGCACCCGGTGGTGCGGTGCCCACCAGCAGGCGCAAGGCGTTTTCTGCTGCCGCGTGACTGCGCGCGAGGCTGGCTGTTTCGGCACGCGCATTCTGGAATGCGCCGTCCGCTGACAGATAGTCGAGGTCACCGGCCAAACCCACGTCACGGCGCCGGGCGATCAGGCTGCGGGTTTCCTCCCGGCTTTTCAGCGTGGCCCGCACCAACTCAAGGCGCTCACCGAGTTCCAGCAGGCTCAGGTAGGCGTTGGCAACGTCGGCAATCAGCGATAGCCGGAAGGCCTGCCGCGCATAGTCGCTGGCGAGAAAATTGGCACGCCCGGCATCGTCAAGGCTCTTTACCCGGCCCCAGAAATCCAGCTCGAACGCGGCAACAGCAAGATTGACGTCGTAGCGCTGGCTGTTTGCCGGGCGACCGGTGAGAGAAAGATCGCCAGGAGTATGCGCGGCTGCGCGCTGCGCCGCCAGATCCAGTGTCGGAAAACGATCGGCCCGGGCAATTCCGGCCAGTGCGCGCGCCTCATCGACACGGGCTACAGCGATGCGCAAGTCACGGTTGTGTTCCAGCGCGGCGGCGATCAGTCCCTGCAGGCGCGGATCAGGATAAAAGGCACGCCAGTTCCCATCGGGACGCACCGCGCTGGCGCCGGTCGCCGCGCCTGTTGTCGGCCAGGCGGCGGACACCGGCGCGTCGGGGCGCTGATAATCCGGCGTAAAGGAACAGCCGGCCAGAGTCAGGGCAATCACCAACGGAAGTGTCTTAGTCATCATGCGCCTCCTCGTGATGACGGGCATGGCCGGGAAAGAAGCGACGCACCACCACGAAAAATACCGGAACCAGAAAGACCGCCAAAGCCGTCGCCGTGAACATGCCGCCGATCACTCCGGTGCCAAGGGCGTGGCGGCTGTTGGCGCCGGCGCCGGTGGAAACAGCCAGCGGCAGCACGCCGAACATGAAGGCGATGGAAGTCATCAGGATAGGCCGGAAGCGCAGGCGGCAAGCTTCGAGGGTGGCTTCGATCAGGTCCTTGCCCTGCTCCTGCAATTCACGGGCGAACTCGATGATCAGGATCGCGTTCTTCGCCGACAAGCCGATGATGGCGATCAGGCCGACCTTGAAATACACGTCGTTGGGCAGGCCGCGCATGGAAACGGCCAGGACGGCGCCGAATATGCCCAACGGCACCACCAGCATGACGGCAAAAGGAATCGACCAGCTCTCGTAGAGAGCTGCCAGGCAAAGGAAAACCACGATCAGCGAGACGGCGAAGAGAAAGGGCGCCTGGATGCCGGAGAGCCGCTCCTCGTAGGAACTGCCCGACCATTCGAAACCAATGCCGGCGGGCAGCTTGGCGGCGACGTCCTCCATCGCCAGCAGGGCCTCGCCGGTCGAACGACCGGGCGCCGGGCTGCCGGCGATCTTCATCGAAGGCAGGCCGTTGTAACGGTCCAGCTTGGGATTGCCGACGATCCACTGTGCCGTGGCGATTTCGGCCAGCGGGATCATGTCGCCGCGCGCATTCTTGACCGGAAGGCGCAAGAGGTCTTCCGGCGTGCGCCGGGTATCGGCTTCGGCTTGCATCTGCACGCGCAGGATGCGGCCTTCGCGCACGAAGTCATTGATGTAGGCCGTACCCAGCGTCGATTGCAGAGTGTCGTTGAGATCGCCCAAGTCAATCCCCAGCGCCCGCGCCTTGACCCGATCAACGGTGAGGAAGACCTGCGGCGCGGCCTCCTGTCCCTCCGGTCGGACCCCCATCAGCGCGGGGTTCTGACCGGCCATGCCGAGCGCCATGTTGCGCGCTTCAAGCAGCTTGTCGCGGCCCAGGCCACCGCGATCCTGCAAGCGGAAATCGAAGCCGCCGACGGCCGCCAGTTCGGGAATCGGCGGCACGTTGATGGCGAAGATCATCGCCTGCTTGATGCGGAAGAAAGCCATGTTGGCGCGCTGCACCACCGAATCGGCGCTGTTTTCCTTGTTCGGGCGCTCGTCCCAGCTCTTGAGCCTGACGAAGGTGATGGCCGCGTTCTGGCCGCGACCGAAGAAGGAGAAGCCGAGCACGCCGATGACGTGGGCGACTTCCTTCTGCGCCAGGTAGTGTTTCTCGACGGTTTCCAGTACTTCGAGGCTGCGCTCGCGCGTCGCGCCGGCGGGAAGCTGGACGATGCTGAGGAAGTAGCCCTGGTCTTCGCTGGGCAGGAAGCTGCCGGGTAGTTTGGCGAAGAACCAGCCGGTGGCGGCGAGGATTGTGGCATAGACGATCAGCCAACGGCCGGGCCGGCCCAGGATGCGGCGCGTGGTGCCGATGTAGCCTTTCACGGTGGCGGCGAAGAAGCGGTTCCACCAGCCGAAGAAGCCAGTCGAAGGCAATACGTCATCCTTGCCGACTTCGTGCTTGAGCAGTGTCGCGCACAGCGCCGGCGTCAGCGTCAGGGCCATCGAGGCCGAGAAGCCCATGGTCAGGATCAGCGTGACGGCGAACTGGCGGTAGATCGCTCCCACCGAACCGCCGAAGAACAGCAGTGGTACAAACACCGCCGTCAGCACCACGGTGATGGCGATGATGGCGTTGATGATCTGGCCCATGGCCTTGCGCGTCGCGTCCCGCGGACTCAAGCCTTCTTCGCTCATGATGCGCTCGACGTTCTCGATCACGACGATAGCGTCGTCCACGACGATGGCGATCGCCAGCACCATGGCGAACAACGTCAGCACGTTGATCGAATAGCCCAGCAGATAGAGGCCGATCAGCGCCCCAAACAGGGACACCGGCACGACGACCGTCGGAATGAAGGTGGCGCGAACGTTCTCGAGGAACAGATACATCACCAGGATCACCAGGAGCATCGCCTCGATCAGCGTATAGACCACTTCGCGGATGGAAATATCGACGAAAGTCGAGGTGTCGTAGGGCACCATCCAGGAGATGCTGGGCGGGAAATATTTCGCCAGTTCGGTCATCCGGGCGTTGACCGCCTTGGCCGTGTCGAGCGCATTGGCGCCCGGTGCCATGCGCACCGCAATGGCTGCTGTGGGCTGACCATCGACCCGCGCGGCGATTGAATAATCCTGTGCGCCGAGTTCGACGCGGGCGACATCCTTGACGCGCACCGTGGCGCCTCGCCCATCGCTGCGGATGATGACGTTGCCGAATTCCTCGGGGGTAGACAGGCGCCCCTGGGTGATGATGGTGGCGCTGTATTCCTGTCCAGGTACGGCGGGAACCTGACCGAGTTCGCCGGTGGCAATCTGCGCGTTCTGCGCTCGCACGGCCTTGGCCACATCGGCCGGGGTCAGGGCGAACGCCGTCAGGCGTTCCGGCTTGAGCCACAGACGCATCGAGTACTCGGTACCGAACAGAATAGCCTCGCCAACGCCCGGGGTGCGGCGGATGCTTTCCAGCACGTTGGCTGCGGCATAGCTGCCGAGGGCAACGTTGTCCTGGGACTTGTCCGGCGAAAACAGGGAAAGGAACATCAGGTAATTGCGCGCCGACTTGACCACGGTAATGCCCAGGCGCCGCGCTTCCTCCGGCAGGCGCGGCTCGGCGCGCTTGATGCGGTTCTGCGTCTCCACCGAAGCCAGATCGAGATTGGTGCCGGCCTGGAAGGTCAGGGTGATGGTGCCAATGTTCTGCTCGGAAGCCGAATCCATGTAGAGCAGATTCTCTATGCCGTTCAGTTCCTGTTCGATCAGCGCGACAGCCGTTTCCTCCACCACCTTGGCCGAAGCGCCGGGGTAATTGACCGTGATGGCCAGCGCAGGCGGAGCCACGGAGGGGTAGCTCGCCACCGGCAATTGCCGCAGAGCGAGCGAACCGCCAAGCACGATGATGATAGCGATGACCCAGGCAAAGATCGGCCGGTCGATGAAGAATCTTGGGATCATGGCTTACTTCTTCTCGGCAGCAGGTTTGGCGCCCCGGGCCGGCGGCGCGGCGGGAACGATTCCGGCCGGGTTGCCCGCTGCAGTTGGTGCCGCCATGAGTGGCGCACCCGGTTTCCAGGGCACCGGCTTCACGACTGCACCCGGCCTCGCTTTCTGCAAGCCATTCACTATCACCTGCTCGCCGCCCTTCAGGCCCTCCTCGACTATGAAGTCGCCGCCGGCCATGGCGCCGGTCTTGACCGGCCGTGGCGCCACTTTGCCTTCGCCATCGACGATCATCACGAACTGGCCCTGGGCGCCGCCTTGGACTGCACGCTGCGGCACGCGGATTGCGGCGTTGAGTTGCGATTCTGGAAAGCGCACGCGCACAAAGGTTCCGGGCAGCAGTTCGCGGTGCGGATTCGGAAATTCCGCGCGCAGGATGATGGCTCCGCTGTTCGGATCTACAGCCAGATCGGTAAACTGGAGGCGGCCTGTCTGGGCGTAGAGCGACCCGTCTCCCAGCACCAGTTCGACTTTCGCCGAATCGGCCTTCTTCTGCTTTCCGCTCTTGACTGCCTGCTGCAGGCGCAACAGGTCGGAATAGGATTGTGAAAACTCGACGCGAATCGGATCGAGTTGTTCGATGGTGACCAGATGCGTAGCCTCGCCCTTGCCGACCAGGGCGCCTTCGGTGACTAGTGCGCGACCGATACGGCCGGAAATCGGCGCGGGAGGCACGGCGTTTTCAAGGTCCAGCTTCGCTTTCGCCGAGGCCGCTTCGGCCTGCTTGACGCGCGCATGGGCCGCATCGAATTCCTGCTGGCTGACGGCCTTGATATCGAGCAGTGGCCGGTAACGGGCGAAGACTGCCTTTACCGCCGCGAGGTCCGCCTCTGCCGCAGCCGCCTGGGCCTCGTAAGTACGCGCATCGATCCGGAACAACGGCGTACCGGCGGCGATATCCGTGCCCTCGGTGAACAGGCGCTTTTCCACGACGCCTTCGACGCGAGCCCTTACTTGCGCGGAACGCACTGCCTGTAGCCGGCCGGGGAGGTCTTGGGTAATGGTCGCGATGTCAGCGGCAGCGGTAATTACATCAACTTCCGGCGGCGGCATACCGGCACCAGGACCCGCAGCGGCCGGACCTTTCTTGTTACTTTCACCGCAGGCGGCCAGAAGTGCAAGCAACAGCAAGGGAAGCGTTTTTTTCATGGAATGCTCCGTTGGGGGACGGGATGGATAGCGGAAACTTCGGGTGCAAAAGCACGCAGGTAACAATCAACGATCTGGGCGACGCGAGCCGGATCCGGTTGCGGCGGCGGTTCGCCGGAAAGCAGGTAATGGCTGCGCTCGGCGCCGACCAGCATGGACAACAGCGTGGTGGTGGCAAAATCGGCATCGACCCGTCGCAACTCGCCACGGGCCATGGCTTCTTGCAGGACGTCACGCAGGCGTGCGGCCGTCTGCGCCGGACCGGTGCGGTAGAAGGTGGCAGCCAGTTCCGGGAAGCGCTTTGTTTCAGCGATCAGGGCGCGGTAGAAGCCCAGCCCCTCGACGCTCAGCGCCTTGTTGCGGAATGCGACGCCGAAACGAAGCAAGCGCTCACGCAGGCCTTGAGTACTGCCATCCAGGGCTACCAGCAGCAGCGCCGTAACTTGCTTGATGACTTCGCCAAACAGGTCGGCTTTTGACGGAAAGTGGTTGTAAAGGGTTTGCCGCGCCACGCCTGCACGAACCGCAACCCGCTCGATACTGGCGCGATAGCCCTCGTTGATGAAGACTTCGGTCGCAGCCTGGATCAGGCGCGAACGGCAATCGGTCGGATCGTGGTCAGCAAGCAGGGCCATGAGAATGGGCTTTGGACTGGACAGTCCAGTCTATATTCAATTCGGGCCCGTGCCAAGCGGCTCAGCAAGCGGCCCGATCAATGTCGTGCCCACGCCAGTCACTGGCTGCTGCGGGAACAGTAGTTTTTTGTCCCGGGCGGGCCGCCCGCGCGTTGAGTTTTCGGCCATCGAGTGCTACGATGCAATTGGGCACATAGACGCCTATGAGGACAAACCATGACCGAAGCCATCCGCTGGACCATCAAGGTTTCCCCGGAAACCGACCTTTCCCTGCGTGGATTTCTCGGCGCGCAAGGCATGAAGAAAGGCGATCTGTCGAAGTTCGTCGAGGACGCCGTGCGCTGGCGCATGCTCGACCGCACGGTGCAGATCGTGAAGGACCGCAATCAGGACATGCCGGCCGAAATGTTGGAAGCGATGATCGACGAGGCCGTCCGCGAGGTTCGCGCCGCAGCGCAAGACGAGGCCCGCTAACGGGCCATGCGCGTCGTCCTCGACACCGACATCCTGCTGTCCGCCTTGATGGTGCGCGGCACGCCGCCCGACAGGCTCTATGAGGAATGGCGCCATGGGCGCTTCCAGCTTGCCTCGACCGAAACGCAGATCGACGAATTGAGGCAAGTGGTGCGCCGCCCGTTTTTCCAGGCGCGGCTCAAGGCAAGCGAAATCGGGCGCATGGTCAACGATATCCGTCGTCTGGCCTTGATGTGCAACACGCTACCCACCGTCAGCCGTTCGCCCGACCCGAATGACGACTATTTGCTGGCACTTTGCCAGGCGGCCAGCGCCGACTATCTGGTCACCGGCGACAAAAGCCATCTGCTGGCCCTCGAACGACATGAGGGTACTCGCATCCTCAGCGCAATAAGCCTGGTGGATTTGCTCGGCAGATAGCCCGACACATAAAGATGGGAACCCATGGCCATACCCCGCGACGAACACTTCTGGAACGTCCTCAAAAACTAAGACGAGGAAATCATCAGCTCTTCCATCAATGTCAACGCAGTCCCGGTAATCGCGAGGCCGGCCTCTTTTTCCCCTTGCCATTCACCCAGCAACGGAATCACTCGGACATATTGACGCACCACCTCGATGACCATCGGCAATAACGCCGAGAGCAAACAGCAGCCATTCCTTGGCTGTAACGTCGTTGAGAATCATCACCATCTCCATTGATGCCAAGGTAATTGCAAGAGCGAGGAGCCACGTCCTTTTTCACTCTTTCTGGATTGGTCATAGGAGGCCGCCGCCGATGGGGGGCCGCCGCTTGCCCCAGCCGGCGGATCATCTTTCTTGGTCGCTTCGTTGATCACCACCACGCCAACAACCACGCCGGCCCCAATCGCCGGAGTAGAAATCTCGGCAGCTTCAGCGGCTACCGTGCCATCGGCATTCAAGCGCGTCTTGTAGGTCAGGGCATCCACGCCGCCGACGCGGAAGCGATCCCAGTTCTGTTTCTCCGTGTTGTAGCGCACATCCATCAGCGAACGCACGGCGCTGACGGGCGGCTGCTGGAACAGCGAGGAGTGATAGCTGAAGCCGTTGCCTTGCTCGCGCCGCGAGTGATTGACGGCGAAGCCGAGAATTGGCGCCTCCTGACTGCGGCTTACGCCGCCGAAAGGCAGGCTGGCATAGGCCATCGCCGCGACTTCGCTCTTGTCGAAAGGCCCTGCGTACAAGGGCGCGGAAAGACCGCAGGCACTGTATGCCGGCGCGATGGAAGAGTCAATGGCGAATTGGTACATGCGAATTCACGGCAAGTTGGATTGCTTGCCTTCCGGAGACAGAAAAATTCCGCGCAAAAAAGAAAGGCAGCCGAAGCTGCCTTTCTTTGTGAAGACGATCAAACCGTCAGTGCCGCTGTTTGCGCAAACGATCAATGGCCGCCAACTGGGCAATGGCTTCGGCGAGTTCGGCCTGGGCACGGGCATAATCCATTTGGGAGCCGCGATTGACCATCGCTTCCTCGGCCATTTTTTTCGCTTCCATCGCCTTCGCGTGATCAAGATCGGCGCCACGAATCGCGGTATCGGCCAAAACGGTGACCAAGCCCGGTTGGACTTCAAGCAGTCCGCCGGCAACAAAAATCAACTCTTCCTTGTCACCGGGCAACTTGATGCGAACTGCACCCGGCTTGATGCGAGTCATTAGCGGCATATGGCCGGGCAGAATGCCCAGCTCGCCTGCCTCGCCCGGCAGGACGACGAATTCCGCCAGACCGGAGAAGATCGACTCCTCGGCGCTAACGACGTCCACATGAATAGTCATGGCCATTATTTACCTCTATTGTGATCGCGGGTCGAGATTACTGCAGCGTCTTGGCCTTCTCGAATACTTCCTCGATCGCGCCAACCATGTAGAAAGCCTGTTCGGGAATGCCGTCGCATTCGCCGTCGACGATCATCTTGAAACCCTTGATGGTGTCGGCCAGCGGCACGATCTTGCCCGGCGTGCCGGTGAACACTTCAGCCACGTTGAACGGTTGCGACAGGAAGCGCTGAATCTTGCGCGCGCGCGTGACGGCCAGCTTGTCTTCCGGCGCCAATTCGTCCATGCCGAGAATCGCGATGATGTCACGCAATTCCTTGTAGCGCTGCAGATTCGACTGTACGCGGCGGGCGACGCTGTAGTGCTCCTCGCCAACGACGAGCGGATCGAGCTGGCGCGAGGTGGAATCGAGCGGATCGACGGCCGGGTAGATACCCAGCGAGGCGATGTCGCGCGACAGCACGACGGTGGCGTCGAGGTGGAGGAAGGTCGTTGCCGGCGACGGGTCGGTCAAGTCATCGGCGGGCACATACACGGCCTGGATCGAGGTGATCGAACCGACCTTGGTCGAGGTGATGCGCTCTTGCAGGCGGCCCATTTCGTCGGCCAGCGTCGGCTGATAGCCCACGGCGGAAGGCATGCGGCCGAGCAGGGCGGAGACTTCGCAACCGGCCAGCGTATAGCGGTAGATGTTGTCGATGAAGAGCAGGATGTCCTTGCCTTCGTCGCGGAATTTCTCGGCCATGGTGAGGCCGGTCAGCGCCACGCGCAGACGGTTGCCGGGAGGCTCGTTCATTTGGCCGAACACCATCGCCACCTTGTCCAGAACCTTCGACTCTTCCATCTCGTGGTAGAAGTCGTTGCCCTCGCGGGTGCGCTCGCCGACACCGGCAAACACCGAGTAGCCGCCGTAGGACTTGGCGATGTTGTTGATCAGTTCCATCATGTTCACGGTCTTGCCGACGCCAGCGCCGCCGAACAGGCCGACCTTGCCGCCCTTGGCGAAGGGACACATCAGGTCGATAACCTTGATCCCCGTCGGCAGCAGTTCCGTGGAGGGCGACAGTTCGTCGAACTTGGGCGCCTTGGAATGGATCGGGCGCACCTCCTCGTAGGATATCGGGCCGGCCTCGTCGATCGGCCGCCCGAGCACATCCATGATGCGGCCCAGCGTGCCGGATCCCACCGGCACCGAAACGGCGGCGCCCGTTGGCTTCACCGACATGCCGCGACGCAGGCCATCGGAGGAGCCGAGCGCAATGGTGCGCACGATGCCGTCGCCGAGCTGCTGCTGGACTTCGAACGTCAGACCGGTTTCGGCGTTACCGGAATCGGCCTCGTCGAGAGTCAGCGCTTCATATACCTTGGGCATGGCTTCGCGGGGGAACTTGATGTCTACCACGGCGCCAATGCACTGGACGATGTTTCCGTTGCTCATGGATGTTTCCTTAATGTAATTCCGACAAATTCCATCATCATGCTGCCGTTCAACCGGTCGTCATCCTGCGATGGCTGCCGCGCCACCAACGATCTCGGAGATTTCCTTGGTAATCGCCGCCTGACGCGCCTTGTTGTAGACCAGCTGCAATTCCTTGATCACATTGCCTGCGTTGTCCGTCGCCGCCTTCATCGCCACCATGCGCGCCGACTGTTCGGAGGCCATGTTCTCGGCTACTCCTTGATAAATCAGGGCCTCGACATAGCGCACCAGCAATTCGTCAATCACGGTCTGCGCGTCCGGCTCGTAAAGGTAGTCCCAGTCACGGTCGGGCGTACCCATGCGCTCGCCTGACAGCGGCAGCAGGGGCTCGATCACCGGTTCCTGCTTCATGGTATTTACGAAGCGGGTATAGGCGATATGCACCGCATCCAGCTCACCGGCCTGGAATGCGTCGATCATGACCTTCATCGGTCCGATCAGTTTTTCCAGGTGCGGCGTGTCGCCCAGGTGCGTGATATGGGAAACCACGTTGGCACCCATGCGTTGCATGAAGCCAAGGCCCTTGTTCCCAATACACGTGACGCGAATGTCCGTGACGCCATCCGATTCCCACTTGCGCATTGTATTCAGCGACTGGCGCAGGATATTGGTGTTCAGGCCGCCGCAGAGGCCCTTGTCGGTCGTCACCACGATCAACCCGACACGCTTCACTACCGCCACCTTGGTTCTGCTTAAGAAGGCATGGCGGTACTCGGTCACATTGGCTTGCGAAAGGTTCGCCGCCAGACGGCGGATCTTTTCACTATAGGGACGTGCTGCACGCATCCGCTCCTGCGCCTTGCGCATCTTGGATGCAGCCACCATCTCCATGGCCTTGGTGATCTTGCGCGTGTTCTGGACGCTCTTGATCTTGCTGCGAATCTCTTGACTGCCTGCCATGATCGCCTCGTTAACCGTTCGTCAGCGGTTCGTGATCAGGACCAGGACTTCTTGAACTCGGTAACCGCGGCCTTGAGTTGGGCCTCGGCATCCTTGTCCAGTTCCTTGGTCGTCTCGATCTTGCTCATCAGGTCCGCGTGCTTGTGGTGCATGTACTGATGCAGGTCCGTTTCGAACGGAAGAATGCGGGAGACATCAGTGTCGTCCATGAACCCTTCGTTGGAAGCGTAGAGCGTGACGGCCATTTCGGCTACTGTCAGAGGCGCGTATTGCAATTGCTTCATCAACTCGGTCACCCGGCGACCACGCTCAAGCTGCTTGCGGGTAGCTTCGTCAAGGTCGGACGCAAACTGCGCAAACGCCGCCAGTTCGCGATACTGGGCAAGCGCGAGTCGCACGCCGCCGCCAAGCTTCTTGATGACTTTGGTCTGAGCCGCACCGCCGACGCGGGACACCGAAACGCCAGCGTTCATGGCCGGACGGATACCTGCGTTGAACAAGTCGGTCTCGAGGAAGATCTGGCCGTCGGTAATCGAAATCACGTTGGTCGGCACGAAAGCGGAGACGTCGCCCGCCTGGGTTTCAATGACGGGCAACGCCGTAAGCGAGCCGGTCTTGCCCTTGACTTCGCCGTTGGTAAGTTTCTCAACCCATGCTTCCGAGACCCGTGCGGCACGCTCAAGCAAGCGCGAATGCAGATAGAACACGTCGCCGGGGTAGGCTTCGCGGCCGGGCGGACGGCGCAGCAACAGGGATATCTGGCGATAGGCCCAGGCCTGCTTGGTCAAATCGTCATAAATGATCAGGGCGTCCATGCCGCGGTCACGGAAATACTCGCCCATGGAGCAGCCGGTATAGGGTGCAATGAACTGCGTCGCAGCCGAGTCGGAGGCGGTTGCTGCAACCACGATGGTGTATTCCATCGCACCGTGCTCCGTCAGCTTGCGCACTACGTTGGCAACGGTCGACGCCTTCTGGCCGATTGCGACGTAGATGCAGAACATGTTCTGCCCCTTCTGGTTGATGATCGCATCAACCGCTACCGCCGTCTTGCCGGTCTGGCGGTCGCCGATGATCAGCTCGCGCTGGCCACGACCGATCGGCACCATCGAGTCGATGGCCTTGAGACCGGTTTGCACGGGCTGCGACACCGACTTGCGCCAGATAACCCCGGGAGCGACCTTTTCGATCTTGTCGCTGAGCTTGGCGTTGATCGGACCCTTGCCGTCGATCGGCTCGCCCAGAGCGTTGACGACGCGGCCGAGCAACTCGGGGCCGACCGGCACCTCGAGAATGCGGCCGGTACATTTGACCGTATCGCCTTCGGTAATATGTTCATAGTCTCCGAGAACCACGGCGCCGACGGAGTCGCGCTCCAGGTTCAAGGCGAGGCCATAAGTATTGCCGGGGAACTCCAGCATTTCACCCTGCATCACGTCGGTCAAACCATGAATGCGGCAAATGCCGTCAGTAACCGAAACGACCGTACCCTCATTACGGGCGGTGGCGGCCAGCTGCATGTTTTGAATCCGGCTCTTGATCAGGTCACTGATTTCGGATGGATTGAGGTTCATCGAATTACTCCTAGTTCTTTAGCGCGATGGCCATCGCAGCGAGTTTGCTGCGGACCGAGGCATCAATCACTTCATCGCCGACGGCAATGCGCACACCGCCAATAAGTTCGGCATCGACCTTCACGGTCGCCTGAATCTGGCACCCGAACTTGCGTTCGAGATCGGAGACCAGGGCTTTCAGTGTGGCTTCATCAAGGGCAAAGGCCGAGCTGATTTCAGCATCCTTGACACCTTCATGCCCATGCTTGAGCTGATTGAAGAGTTCATTGATCTCGGGCAGGACGATGAGGCGATCATTGTCCGCCAACACCCGGACAAAGTTCTGCTGGTCGTCCGACAAGCCGACCTTTGAACCCGATGCGGCCACTTCCAGACAGAGCTGTGCCAGCTCTGCAGGGCTCAAGCGCGGATTGCCGATGCACTCTTCCATTTCCGGATTTGCCGCCACGGCTGAAAGCCGCGAAAGCACATCGGACCAAGCCGCCAGTGCATTCCCGCCTTTGGCCAGCTGGAACGCGGCCTCGGCATAGGGACGCGCAAGGGTTACGTTTTCGGCCATGGCAGATTACAGCTCCGACTTGAGTTGCGTCAGCAGCTCGGCATGGGCCTGGGCGTTGATCTCCTTGCGCAGGATGCGCTCGGCACCGGCGACAGCGAGGACGGCCACGTGTTCGCGCAAGGCTTCCTTGGCGCGCTGGGAAGCGGCACCCGCCTCTGCCTCGGCAGCTTCACGGGCGACATTGACGATGCGGGCACCTTCAGCGCGCGCGTCTTCAATCAATTGGGCTACTTGTCTTTCGGCTCCGCTGCGGAACTCGGCTGCAGACTCGCGCGCCTTGCGCAATTCGTCGGAGGCTTTCTTTTCTGCATGAGCCAGATCGGCTTTGGCCTTGTCTGCGGCCGCAAGCCCGTCAGCGATCTTGCTCGCGCGCTCATCGAGTGCCTTCATGATGGGCGGCCACACGAATTTCATCGTGAACCACGCCAGAATGAGGAACACAACCAGCTGGGCAAACAGCGTTGCGTTCAGATTCACGGTAGTCGCTCCTTAAGCGTTAGGGGAGACGATTACTTGGGAAGGCTGGAAAGAAACGGGTTGGCGGTGGTATACCAAAGGGCAATACCGGTACCGATAATGAACGCTGCGTCAATCAGGCCAACCAACAGGAACATCTTGGTCTGCAGCGTGTTCATCAGTTCCGGCTGACGTGCCGAAGCTTCGAGAAAGCGGCTACCCATGATGCCGATGCCGATACACGCGCCTGCGGCGCCGAGACCGATGATAAGACCGGCAGCAAGAGCAACGAAACCAACCATTTGTTCCATGACAACTCCTTTAGTAACAGATTTAAGGTTGTAACAATTAATAGATAGCGCTAATGGGTTTCGTGCGCCTGGCCAATGTATACCAGCGTCAGCATCATGAAAATGAAAGCCTGCAGCGTAATGATCAGGATGTGAAAGATGGCCCAGATGGTTCCGGCTACAACACCACCCACCCATAGCAAGGCACCCGATACCGTTCCGGCCCAAGCTGCACCCATAAGTGCAATCAACATGAAAATCAGCTCGCCAGCGTACATGTTGCCGAACAGCCGCATCCCGTGTGAAACGGTCTTGGCGACGAACTCGATCATCTGCATCGCAAAGTTGATCGGGTAAAGAACGGGATGACTGCCGAAGGGAGCGGTAAACAATTCGTGGATCCAGCCACCGAGGCCCTTGATCTTGATGCTGTAGTATATGCATAGCAACAATACCCCGAGCGACATGCCCAGCGTGGCATTGAGGTCGGCGGTAGGCACCACGCGCATGTAAGCGTGACTGGAATCATGGCCGGCTATCCCGAACATCCACGCCCAGATATTCGGCAGCAGATCGACGGGTAACAAGTCCATCGCGTTCATGAAGAAAATCCAGACAAACACGGTCAACGCCAAAGGGGCGATGAAGCTTCGATCGCCGTGCACAATCGATTTGGATTGCGACTCGACCATTTCAATCAGGATTTCGACGGCGGCCTGGAAGCGCCCCGGCACACCGGAGGTGGCTCTTGCTGCAGCGCGTGCAAGGATCAGCACGGCCAGCAGTCCGAGGGTAACGGACCAGAACAGGGAGTCGAGATGGAATACCGTCCAATCGACCAGAGCGGCCTGCTTGTGACCCAGGCTGTTCAAGTGAGTCAGATGGTGAACGATGTATTCCGATGCGTTTGGAGCGTGCTCGGCTGCCATGGTCAGGCCTTAATCAATATCGCAAACAGATTCGCTTTCAGCGCAACGAACATGCCTGCCAGCAGCGCCAGCCAGTGCAAATCACGATACGCCCCCGCCACGATCACGAGCAACGCCAGCGTTGCCGCGACCTTGATGAACTCACCAACAAAAAAACCTGCTACCGAAGTCCTGCCGCTGCGTGCTGCCGCCCATAAGCTCAAGGCGAAAAGCAGGTTCGGAACAACTATCGCGGCACCACCCAATCCTGCCGACACCGCACCATGCTGCCCTGCCCAGATCCATGCCAACCCGGCGGCGAGCAATGTTGCAACACCTTGATGAAGCACAGCCCTAAACATCTATAAGACCTGGCCGCGCCCAAAAGCCCGCGAATATAGGCCATTGATCGGGGGTTGTCAAATGCTTTATGCTGCAGCGCGGCATAGCAATTTGCATCTGTAAACGCTTGGGCGGTTAGCCGAGCCTGGCCAACAGACCGTCCAATTGATCGAGGCTGCCAAAACGTATCGAGAGGCTGCCTCCACCCTTGCGGTTGGCGCTGATCTTGACGGTGGCCCCGAGACGATCGGAGAGTTCTTCTTCCAGGCGCATAAGGTCGCGATCCGGCTTTTTCTTGCTGCCGCTCGCCGGTGGATTCAGTTGCCTCGCTACCAGGCGCTCGGTTTCCCGCACCGAGAAACCCTTGTCCGCCACCAGGGCAGCGATACGGCCCTGCTCACTCTTGGACAGCGGCAATAGCGCCCTGGCATGGCCCATCTCGATGTCGCCGGCCATCAACATGTCCTGCGCGGGTTTCGCCAGTTGCAGCAGGCGCAGCAGGTTGGTGGCGGCTGAACGCGAGCGCCCGACAGCATCGGCAGCCTGCTGATGGGTCATCTTGAATTCGTCGATCAAGCGCTGGATGCCGGCCGCTTCTTCCAGCGGATTCAGATCTTCGCGCTGGATATTCTCGATCAGCGACATCGCCAGCGCCGCGTCATCAGGAATGTCGCGGATCAGCACCGGCACTTCTACCAGTCCCGCAATCTGTGCAGCGCGCCAGCGCCGCTCACCCGCGATGATCTCGTAATGCCCGCTGCTCACCGGCCGCACCGATATCGGCTGAATCAGGCCCTGGGCCTTGATCGAAGCCGCCAGTTCCTCAAGCGAGCCGGGATCCATGCGGGTCCGCGGCTGATATTTGCCCGGCTGCAAAGCGCCGACAGCAAGCATTTCCTGGCGCTGGACCTCCGGGGCATTGTTGGCGGCCAGGAGGGCGTCAAGGCCACGGCCGAGGCCCCTTTGCTTCGGTGTTTTCGGTGGATTCACGCTGCCTCCGCAGTGCCGCCACAAGGAGGCAGCAAGTCAATGACAAGGAAGCCGCAAAGCGGCTGAACAACCATCGCCCCCCTTCCTCGGGAAGGGGGAGTGGGGGGGATAGGGGTCATCATGAGTCCTTCCAGGAATTGACACGATCAATCATTTCAACGGCGAAGGCCATGTAGGCCTGCGCACCTTTGGCAGCCTTGTCGAAGAGAACACCAGGCACGCCGTAGCTCGGCGCTTCGGCGAGGCGTACGTTGCGCGGCACCAGGGTCTTGAACACCTTGTCCCCGAAATGCTGCTCCAACTGCGCCGAAACCTGTGTCGAGAGGGTATTCCGCGGGTCGTACATGACCCGCAGCAAACCGATGATCTTGAGGTCGCGATTCAGATTGGCATGCACTTTCTTGATCGTGTTCACTAAGTCCGACAATCCTTCCAGTGCGTAGTATTCGCACTGCATCGGAATAATCACGCCGTGCGCCGCGCACAACCCGTTCAAGGTCAGCATCGATAGCGAAGGCGGGCAATCGATCAACACGAAGTCGTAATCCGCCTCGTGCGAGGCCAATGCGTCCTTGAGGCGCGTCTCGCGCATCTCGAGATCCACCAGTTCGACTTCTGCTCCGGCCAGGTCGCGGTTCGCCGGCAAGACGTCGAACTTGCCGGAAGGCGACACGACCCGTGCATCATCGAGAGATCCCAGCTTGAGCAAGACCTGATAGACGGATGATTTGAGACTGCGCTTATCTATCCCGCAACCCATGGTCGCATTACCCTGGGGATCAAGGTCCACCAGCAGGGTGCGCTGGCCGCTGGCCGTCAGCGCGGCAGCCAGATTGACGGCAGTAGTAGTCTTTGCCACCCCACCTTTCTGATTGGCAATCGCAAATATGTGCATCGTCAGCTTCTCTCAAGAACGATCAAGTGGCGCTGCGCATCCAGCCCCGGGACATTCAGCTTTACGCGATCAAGCACCGTCCAACCTGTCGGCAGGCGGATCAACTCGTCTTCTAGTGCAAGGCCCTTCATGGCATAGAGCCTGCCATTTTGAGCAAGCAAATGACCCGCGAGATTGACGAAGGTGGACAAATCGGCAAAGGCGCGGGAAACCACAGCATCGAACAGCCCGCCCGGTACTTCTTCGACACGTCCGCTGACGACGGCAATGTTCTCTAGGCTGAGCTCGATTTTGGCCTGCCGCTGGAAAGCGGACTTTTTTTCCACCGCCTCAATCAGTGTCATGTCGAGGTCCGGGCGCGCGAGTGCCAAAGGAATTCCCGGCAATCCGGCACCACTTCCGACATCCGCCCAGCGCCGTCCCGCCAGAGCCGACTCCGGGACGACCGGCAGCACTGACAGCGAATCGAGCAGATGCTGAGTGACCATTTCGCTTTCATCGCGGATCGCCGTCAGGTTATAGATCCGGTTCCATTTCTTCAGCAGCGCCACATAGCCGAGCAGCTTTGATTGGACCGCCCCTGACAGGTCAAGCCCCAGGGCGGCGAGACCTTCGTGTAACTGTCCCTTTAGATTCATGCTGCCTTGCGCCTTTTCAGATGCACCAGCAGCAGGGAAATTGCCGCCGGGGTTAGCCCCTGCAGTCGCGACGCCTGTCCCAACGTTTGTGGCCGCGCCTGGGTGAGCTTCTGCCTTACCTCGAAGGACAAGCCCGGCACCTCGGTATAATCAATGTCACCCGGCAGCGGCAGGGATTCATGGGCAAGACTCTTTTCGACTTCATCCTTTTGCCGCTCGATATAGCCCTGATATTTGGCCTGGATCTCCACCTGTTCAATAACTTCGGGAGTCGCAACGCCCTCGCCCGCCCCGGGCAGAGTGAGCAGACTGGCGTAGCTGACTTCGGGCCGCCGCAGCAAATCGAATAGCCGGTATTCACGCTCCATCGGCTGGCCTAGCACACGCACCGCATCGGCATCCGACAGTTGGCGCGGATTGATCCAGGTAGCTTTCAGGCGCTCGGTTTCAAGATCTGCGGCGTCGCGCTTGCGATTGAACGCGCCCCAGCGCAGATCATCCACCAGACCCAGCTCACGACCAATCTCGGTCAGCCGTGCGTCGGCGTTGTCTTCGCGCAGGGACAGACGATACTCGGCGCGACTGGTAAACATCCGATAGGGCTCAGACACGCCGCGCGTAATCAAGTCGTCTACCAGGACGCCGAGGTAGGCCTGATCCCGCCGCGGCGACCATGCCGGCAACTGCTTCGCGCTACGCGCCGCATTGAGACCGGCAAGCAAACCCTGGGCCGCAGCCTCTTCATAGCCCGTTGTGCCATTGATCTGACCGGCAAAAAAGAGACCGGCAATCGACTTGGTTTCCAAGCTGTCCTTGAGATTGCGCGGATCGAAATAATCGTATTCGATGGCGTAGCCGGGGCGGGTGATGTGCGTCCGCTCGAGTCCGCGGATGGAGCGCACCAAAGCCAGTTGAATGTCGTAGGGCAGGCTGGTGGAGACGCCCTGCGGATAGATTTCGTGGGTGTCGAGACCCTCAGGCTCAAGAAATATCTGATGACTGTCCTTGCCGGCAAAACGGTGTATCTTGTCCTCGATCGACGGGCAGTAGCGCGGTCCCACCCCTTCGATGACGCCGGTAAACATCGGCGATCGATCCAGTCCGGAACGGATGATGTCGTGGGTACGGCTGTTAGTGTGAGTGATCCAGCAGGAAACCTGGCGCGGATGCTGGTCGCGGGTACCCATGAACGAGAAAACCGGTACCGGGTCATCTCCGGGCTGCTCGTGCAACACGGAATAATCGATACTGCGCCCATCGAGACGCGGTGGCGTCCCGGTCTTGAGCCGGCCAACGGGAAGCTGTAGCTCTTTCAAGCGCTCGGCCAGAGAGATTGCCGGCGGGTCACCAAAACGGCCGGCCCTGTAGTTCGCCAGCCCGACATGGACCAGGCCATTGAGGAAGGTTCCCGCCGTCAACACTACCGCAGGAGCCTCGAAGCGAATCCCCAACTGCGTTACCACGCCGGTAACGTGGCTGCCATCAAGGATAAGATCATCCGCCGCCTGCTGGAACAGAGTCAGATTCGGCTGATTTTCGAGGCGCCGGCGGATAGCCTGCTTGTAGAGTTGGCGATCAGCCTGGGCTCGGGTGGCACGTACCGCAGGCCCCTTGGAGGCATTCAGAATGCGGAACTGAATTCCAGCCTCGTCTGTCGCCGCCGCCATCGCACCACCGAGCGCGTCGACTTCCTTGACCAGATGTCCCTTGCCGATTCCGCCGATCGACGGATTGCAGGACATGGCACCCAGAGTTTCGATGTTGTGCGTCAGCAGCAAAGTCCGCGCGCCGCAACGCGCGGCCGCCAGCGCCGCCTCGGTGCCGGCGTGGCCGCCACCAATCACAATCACATCGAACGAAGAAGGGAATTGCACGTCGGGAGACCCAAAAAGAGGCGCAATCATACGCCTCTCGTTTAAAAAACATAGCTTCAGCGAAAGCCCTCACCCGCTCTTGGTCCGCAAGAAAGAAAAAGGATTGGCGAGTATCGACCCGAAGGGTGGTAGCCCCACCGAAAACAAAATCGGATGCATTGTTTCACGTGAAACAGAACGAATCTGGTTTCACGTGAATCAATCCTCTATTTCTTGCCGCCGAAACCGAGATAGGACTCAACCACTTTTGGATCGTCAATCAACTGATCGCTTGCTCCCTGCAGCGCGACCTCGCCCGTTTCCAGAACATAGGCGTAGTCCGCCACCTGCAAAGCTGCGCGCGCATTCTGCTCCACTAACAGAATCGACACACCGCTCCTTTTCAGGTCGCCAATAACCCGAAAAATCTCCCGCACGATCAGCGGCGCTAAGCCCAGACTCGGCTCATCCAGTAGTAGCAACTTGGGTTTGGCCATCAGGGCGCGCGCCAGGGCAAGCATCTGGCGCTCGCCGCCAGATAACGTACCGGCGTGCTGCCCACGTCGCTCCTTGAGCCGCGGAAATATCTGGAACACTTCTTCCATGGTCTGCTCATGATCGCGATGGCCCGCTCGATGCCGCGTGAAAGCACCCAGCAGCAGGTTATCTCCAACGCTCATCTCGCCAAACAAGGCTCGCGACTCGGGCACAAGGGTGATGCCGAGCGCAACCATCTTTTCCACTTCGGCGTCGCCAAGCTCGTTTCGGAGGAAACGAATCGTCCCGCGAGTGTGCGGCAGCAAGCCCATGATCGAGCACAGCATGGTGGTCTTGCCGGCACCGTTAGGGCCGATCACCGTCACGATCTGACCCTCACCCACCTTGATGCTGACGCGATGCAGCGCCTCGACCTTGCCGTAGGAAACGCAAAGATCTTCCACCTCAAGAATGGTCTTGACCTCCCCCATCAATCAACACCTCCGAGATAGGCCTCGAGCACAACTGGATCGCGCTGCACCTCATCGGGCAATCCTTCCGCAATTTTCTCGCCAAACTCCATGACCACAACGCGATCCGCCAGACCCATCACAAAATCCATGTCATGCTCCACCAGCAGGATGCCCATGCCCTCGCGGCGCAGTTTCCGCAGCAGTTCGGCCAGCGACTGCTTCTCCATGTAGCGCAAACCCGCCGCCGGTTCGTCGAGCAATAACAAACAGGGGTCGGCGCACAAGGCGCGCGCTATCTCCATGGTTCGCTGCTGTCCCAAGGCCAGACTGCCCGCCGGTTCAAACATGGAATCCTTCAAGCCGACCCGCTCAACCTGGCGCGCAGCTTCGGCCAGCAACCGTGCCTCCTCGCCTCGCTCCAGGTGCAGCATGGCCGAAAGTACGCCCTTGCTGCCGCGCAAGTGCCCGCCGATAGCCACATTCTCCAGCACTGTCATCGTCGGCAGCAGACGCACGTGCTGAAAGGTGCGGCTCATCCCCAATCTGGCGATCTGACGGGAGTTGAGATTGGTCACCGCTTCGCCACGAAACAGCACTTCACCCTCGGTCGCAGAATCAACACCCGACACACAGTTGAACATGGTCGACTTGCCGGCCCCGTTCGGGCCGATCAATGCCATTACCTCGCTCGCCTTGACGCTCAGACTCATGTTGTTGTTGGCTACCAGGCCGCCAAACCTCTTGAAAACATTTCTCGCTTCAAGCAACACCTGGCCGGATTCCGGAACAGGTTTTCTCGGCAGCGCATCCCCCTGCGGCACTTCCCGCTTCGCCTCGCTTTGCGGCACGAAGCGGGTCAGAATCGGCCATAGGCCATCGCGCGCACGCTGCAAGACGAAGATCATCATCACGCCAAAGACGATCATTTCAAAATTACCCGAGGCACCCAGCAGCTTGGGCAGCCAGTCCTGCAGCCATTGCTTGAGTACGGTAATGACGCCTGCCCCGATCAGCGCGCCCCAGACGTGGGCCGCTCCGCCCACCACAGCCATGAACAGATACTCGATACCGATTTGCAGACCAAACGGCGTCGGATTGACGAAGCGCTGCAAGTGGGCATACAGCCAGCCTGAAACAGAAGCGAACAAGGCGGCTATGAGAAAGATAACCACCTTGGAGCGAGCCGTATCCACGCCCATCGCTTCTGCCATCACGACCCCGCCCTTGAGCGCGCGGATCGCGCGGCCCTCGCGGGAATTCAGCAGATTCTGCGTGAGCCAGACCGCGCCAAGGACAACCGCCCAGACCATGTAATAAAATTTGCGGCCATCTCTGAGTTCGATACCGAACAGAGACAGCGCCGGAATACCGGACATCCCGGTGTGACCACCGAGAAACTCGAGATTGCCAAACAGGAAGTAGAGGCTGATACCCCAGGCGATCGTTCCCAGCGGCAAATAGTGTCCCGAAAGCCGCAGGGTCAGCAAGCCGAGCAGATAGGCCACCAAACCGGTCACCAGTAACCCTGCCAGCAGCCCCATCCAGGGCGAACCCCCGAGCATCAAGGCCCAGCCCGGAAGACTTTCCGCGGTTGATAGATAGGCCGTCGTGTAAGCGCCGAGCCCGACGAAGGCCGCCTGCCCGAAGGAGGTAAGGCCGCCCACCCCGGTGAGCAGAACCAGGCCAAGGGCAACGATGGCATAGAGGCCTATATAATTGAGCAGTGTAATGTGGAACTCGGACGCCACCAATGGCAAAATCAACAGCAAACCGAGGAAACCGGCAAGCAGCAGACGCCGCGCCATTATTCGTCTTCCTCTACATGACGCGTCGTCAGCGAGCGCCATACCAATACCGGGATGATCAGGGTGAAGACGATCACCTCCTTGAACGCCGAAGCCCAAAACGAGGAGAAAGCCTCCAGCAAGCCGACCAGGATCGCACCCGCGGCCGCAACCGGATAACTGGTGAGTCCGCCAACGATGGCACCAACAAAGCCCTTCAGGCCAATGAGAAAACCCGTGTCGTAATAAACCGTGGTGATCGGAGCAATCAGGACTCCCGAAAAAGCGCCAATCAGGGCTGCCAGCAGAAAGGAAAGCTTTCCCGCCATCACCGTCGAAATGCCCATCAAGCGGGCTCCGGTTCGATTCATCGCGGTGGCGCGCAAGGCCTTGCCGTAAATGGTGCGCTCAAAAAATAGCGCCAGCACCACGATCAGCAGCAAACTGGCACTCACCACCCATACCGTCTGACCGCTGACTGTCACCAGGCCGAGATTGAAGCTGGCGTCAGAAAAACTTGGTGTCCGCGAACCTTCGGCACCGAAAAACAGCAGCCCCAGCCCGACCAATGCCAGATGCACGGCCACCGCAACAATCAGCAATACCAATACGCTGGCCTCTGCCAGTGGCTGGAAGGCCAATCGATACATCATGGGCCCTAGCGGCACCACCAATGCCAGCGCAAGAACAATTTGAGCCAGCAGAGGGAACTCGTTGGGCTTCAAGAGGAATACCGTCGCCGCCGCAACGGCCGGATAGACCAGATTCCAGCCGACGATGCGGGGAATTCTCTTTGGCGTGCCGGAGCGCAATGCCCGTGTGACATCGACCAGAGCCACCGCCACTCCCGCGCCGATCAGCAACCACAGCGTGCCCGGCGTCCTGCCTGCCTGAAAACTGGCAAGTGTCAAAGCGCCAAAGGCGACAAATTCACCCTGCGGAATAAATATTACGCGGGTGACAGCAAACACCAGTACCAGTGCCAACGCCAACAGCGCATAGATGGCACCGTTGGTGATGCCATCCTGCCCCAGCAGGAGTGCTATTTGCAGATCCATTGATCCGTTCTCTATCGAAATCGTACCGCCTGGTGGGCACCCGCCGGTTTCGAACTCAGCCCTTGGCAGACCCGCTTTGAATCAGCCCGGAGGCGAAGTTCAAGAAGCACACTCTCCAAGTATACAGTATACGCGCCTGCTATCCTGACTTACAGGGTGGCTGTCAGACAAACGTGTCATAAGCCAAGCGAATAATCAGCACGGACGCCACGACGACAAAAACCCATCGCACGAAACCGCTGCCATGACGCAAAGCGAGGCGCGCGCCAAGCAGCGCCCCGGCAACGTTAAATACCGCCATCGCCGACCCCGTGACCCAAAGCACATGGCCGCTTGGCACAAAGTAGACGAGCGCGGCCGCATTGGTCGCAAAATTTACCACCTTGGCAGCACTCGAGGCGTGCAGGAAATCAAGGCGAAACAGGCGGACGAAGGCGAAGATCATGAAGCTGCCGGCACCGGGCCCAAAAAAACCGTCGTAGAAACCCAACAAAGCGCCCGCCAACAGCGCCCATCGTCGCTCCAGCCCGGACTCCAGCCGCGAACCCGAGACCACGCCGAAATCCGGCCTGATCACGGTATAAATCATGACCAGAACCAATAAACCGAGAACCACCGGACGTACCACCGCCTTGGGCAGCCACGCCACCACCATCGCCCCCGCAAAGGAAAAAACGAAAGCCGCCGCAGCCGCCGGCAAGGCGATACCCCAGGGCAACGAAATGCGCCGTGCATAGCGAACTGCCGCATTCCCTGTGCCGAAAATACTTGACAGCTTGTTGGTGCCAAACACTGTAGCGGGCGACTCGGCAGGAAGTGCCATCAGCAGCGCCGGCACCTGAATCAATCCGCCGCCGCCGGCCACCGCATCGACGAAACCGGCGAACAGGGCAGCCACCAACAGCAGGATCAGTTCGAATTCGGTCATGTCGCCCTGTCTATTTTCCTATGCAAAACCGGGAAAATATCTCTCCCAGCAAGTCATCGGCCCGAAACTCGCCGGTAATGCGTGAAAGCGCTTCCTGCGCTAGGCGCAGTTCTTCTGCGCAAAGCTCGATCTGATCAAGTTGCCGTGCCGCCAGGGCCGACTTCTCGGCCGCAAGTCCAAGTGCCTCCAGATGACGCTCGCGAGCCAGCACCACATCTTCACCATGCCCTCGCCAACCCGCCACCCGCAACAATTCATCGTGCAGCAGTTCTATGCCCGCGCCGCTCTTGGCCGACAGGCGCAGGTGCACCCTGCCACCTTCTTTAAAGTGCGCTGCGGCCTGCCCGGCAAGATCGCACTTGTTCTCCACCACAATACGTTCAATAGCCGCCGGAAGACGCACCGCGATGGCGTGGTCGGCCGGTGTTTCGCCACTGCGTGCGTCGACCAGTTGCAACACGACGTCCGCACGCTCTATTTCACGCCAGGCCCGCTCGATGCCGATCTTCTCGACAACATTATCCGTTTCACGCAGCCCCGCCGTGTCGATGATGTGCAACGGTATGCCCCCGACCTGGATCGTTTCCCGCACGGCGTCGCGCGTTGTTCCGGCAACCTCCGTAACAATCGCGCGCTCCTCGCCGGCCAGCCTGTTCAGCAAGGAGGACTTGCCGACATTGGGCAGGCCTGCCAGCACCACGTGCAGACCGGAGCGCAACATGCACCCGGCGCGCGCGCGCTCCAACAGCGAAGCCAGATCTGCGCGGAACGCCGACAAGCGCAGTGCGGCATCCGTATCCCTCAAAACGTCGATTTCCTCTTCCGGAAAATCAAGCGTCGCTTCCACCAGCATGCGCAGTTCGGTAAGACGCGCCACCAGTGAACGCACCTCGCGCGAAAACTCACCCGACAAGGAGCGCAATGCCGAACGCGCTGCCGTCGCCGTCGCGGCCTCGATCAGGTCGGCCACTGCTTCCGCCTGGACCAGATCGAGCTTGTCGTTGAGAAAGGCGCGCTGCGAAAATTCGCCCGGCCCGGCGACGCGAGCGCCTAACTCCAGGCAGCGCGCCAACAACATCTGCAGCACCACCGGACCCCCGTGCCCCTGCAGTTCCAGCACATCCTCGCCGGTAAAGGAATGAGGTGCCGGAAAATACAGCAGAATTCCCCGATCGACGGCAACGCCGTCAGCCCCAAGAAAAGCGCTGAGCGTGGCGCAACGAGGCAGTGGCACCTTGCCGGTCAGAACTTTGGCAAAGGGCAGCAGACGCGCGCCCGAGACCCGCACCACGCCAATTCCTCCCCGACCGGGAGCGGTGGCGACGGCAGCGATGACATCGGTACTCGGCAGTCCCATTCACCCCTCCTATCCCCAAGGGACACCATCCCCGGCACCGCCGGAAGAATCGAGTCAGCGCAAGGCGCCCTGCAAAATCCTCCGATCCCGCAGAACCGGCGTCAGGCCTTTTTCTTTTCCCCTGCCTCGACAAGGCGGGTGATCTGCCACTGCTGGGCGATGGACAATATGTTGTTAACTGTCCAGTAGAGCACCAGACCCGCTGGCATGGCTAGAAACATGACCGTAAATACCAGCGGCATGAACAGCATGACCTTGGCCTGGATGGGATCGGGCGGCGTCGGATTCAGCCTGGTCTGGAAAAACATGGTGGCGCCCATGATCAGCGGCAGTACATAGATTGGATCCCGTACCGACAGGTCGGTGATCCAGCCCAACCAAGGCGCATTGCGCATCTCGACGGTGCCCAGCAGGACCCAGTAAAGCGCGATGAATACCGGTATCTGCACCAGGACCGGCAGACAGCCCCCCAACGGATTTACCTTCTCTTTCTTGTACAGCGCCATCATTTCCTGATTCAGGCGCTGCTTGTCATCACCGTAAGCCTCCTTGAGCTTCACCAGCTTCGGCGTCAGCACGCGCATCTTCGCCATCGATTTGTAGCTGGCGGCCGAAAGCGGGAAGAACATCAGCTTGAGCAACAGAGTCAAACCGATGATGGCCCAACCCCAGTTGCCCACCAGCTTGTGAATAGCGCCCAGGATCCAGAACAGCGGTGCAGCAATAACCGTCAGCCAGCCATAATCGACCACCAGATCTAGTCCGGGAGCGATCTTTTCCAGCTTGTCCTGTTGCTGCGGACCGGCGTAAAGCGATATGACGCTCTTCCCGTCAGCAGTTACCGGCAGAATGACGCCTGCTGAATATAGGTCCTCTCCGATTTTGCGCATGTAAAACTCACGTGCAGTCCCCGCGGGTGGCAACCACGCCGACACAAAGTAGTGCTGCACCATCGCCAGCCAACCGTTGTCGGCCTTCTGCGCAAACTTGGCCTTGTTCTTGAGAATGTCCGCGAACTCAACCTTCTGATATTTCTCCGCTTCAGTAAATACTGCAGGCCCGGTGAATGTTGTCACACCCATCATCAATGAACTGCCCGCTTGCCCCTCCGCCGGCTTGCCATCACGGGTGACCTGATAGTAGGCGTAAGAGCCGGGCGCCGCCCCTTCGTGACGAATATCGATCTGATAGCTGCCGCGATGGAATACATAGGTTTTGGTCAGCGTGGAACCAGTGGTGGTGATTGCCTCGAGCCGAACTTCCAACTTCTGCTCACCATCCTTGAGCACATAATCACCCGAGGCCAACTTCCACTCGGTCTTGTGATTCGGCACCCTATCGCCAGCCAGCCCCGACTGAGCGAGATAAATATGCTTTTCACCGTTGTCAAAAAGAATCAAATTCTTTGATTTATTCTCGGTGTCCGGATAACCAACCAGTTCAAGCCGAGTGATATCACCACCCAGTGAAGAAATGTTCGCCACATAAAGGTCGGTCTCGACCTTTGCACTGACAACTCCCGGTGTGACCACCGCAGCAGTCGTCGGCCCAACTCCTGGCACCGCGCCAACACCGGCGGTCGGTAAAGTCGGCGTTGGCACCACGCTGCCCTGGGCAGCGGTCGCAGCTGCCGGCACCGCCTTGGGCAGACCCTGCCGTTGCCAAGCGTCCCAGAGCATGATCAGTGAGAAACTGAACACCAATAGCAGGATCAATCGTCGGTTATCCATTGCTGTCTCGGCAGTGATTCAGGTCAGAAATACAGAAAAATCAGGGAACCGGGTCATAACCGCCCGGATGCCATGGATGACAACGCCCGATTCGCCGAAAAGCCAGCCACAGCCCTCTGAACAAGCCTTGGCGACTTAAGGCCTCCAGGCAATAGTCCGAGCAACTCGGGTGAAAACGACAGCGATTACCCAACATGGGGCTGATCGCCAACTGGTAGGCACGAATTAGCAACAAGAACGGGTAGACAAGCAAAGATTTCATTGCGGCAACACCAATAGGCGTCTCAAAAGCGTTTCCATTTCCCCGCGCCAACTTTTTCGCTGCTCGCTGTCTTTGGTCATCACGCGTTTGAGCGGCCGCTTCAGACGCAGGACGAGGTCGCAAGGCGAAATTTCGACCGCCATCAACCGGAAGGCCTCTCGTCCCTGCCGCTTGATCGCGTTGCGCAACGAAGCAGTCCGCGCCAGCCGCTTTGGTACTATCAATCCGAGACGAGCGCTGTTGTCCGCGTTGACCGGGCAATAGTGCAAATCAAAGCATTCGCCTCGTACGACACGCCGGGCTGCCATGACGACAGAAAACTCTTCCGGCTTATGCAGGCGCTGCCCAAAGCGAAACGACGCTAAACGTTCAGACGGCGAGACGATGACGGCCCTTGGCGCGACGCGCGCGAATGACTGCACGACCACCCCGGGTACGCATGCGCACAAGGAAGCCGTGGGTGCGCTTACGGCGCACAACCGAAGGCTGGTAGGTGCGTTTCATGGCAATATCCCTTGAATTAAGAAAAACCGAGGATTACAGCGTTTCACGCGCGATTTGTCAAGGGCAACAACTTGGCACGGCTGTGGATAACTAATGATGAAACCGCTAGAATGCGTCTCCACGCCGAGCAAACGGGCGGCAACAAAAGCATTGCTTTCTTTCGATTAAATCCAACCGCCCCTCGTCCCGAGTCTATCCAATCGCAATGAGTGAATTCTGGTCCTCCTGTCTGAACCGCTTCGAGCAGGAACTTCCTGCACAGCAGTTCAACACATGGATAAAGGGTCTGCGACTGGAAAGAGAGCCGGCCGGCGCCACCCATTTCCGGCTTGTTGCCCCTAACCGTTTTGTCATGCAATGGGTGAGGGAGCGCTACCTGGCCCAGATTGAAGCGCTTGGACTTGAGTTCTTTTCCGCCCCGGTCAACATTAATCTCGGTGTAGCTGACGCTACTGCGGTTGCCCCACCGGCCAAAGAAACCCCCGATACCGATCCTGAACCAGTACCCGCCGCCCCTGTCACCTCTACCAGGGGAGGTGACCCGGGATACGAAAAAACACGACTCAACGCTGATTTCACCTTCGATACTCTGGTTACGGGCCGCGCCAATGACTTGGCACGCGCTGCTGCCCAACAGGTAGCAATGAACCCGGGCATTTCCTACAACCCCTTGTTTATTTACGGCGGGGTTGGTTTAGGCAAGACTCACCTGATTCACGCTATTGGTAATTCGATCTATACCGCCAATCCGACAATGGAGGTGCGTTACGTACATGCCGAGGACTATTTCTCTGATGTCGTGCGGGCCTTCCAGCAAAACTCGCGCGAATCTTTCAAACGCTACTACCGCTCACTTGATCTGCTGCTGATTGACGACATACAGTTCTTCAATCGAAAGGATCGCACGCAAGAAGAGTTTTTCTACGCCTTCAATGCCCTCATCGAGGCCAAGAAACAAATCATCATCACCTGCGATACTTACCCAAAAGATGTTCTGGGACTAGAAGAGCGTCTGGTCTCGCGTTTCGACTGGGGGCTTACCGTTGCCATCGAACCCCCGGAACTTGAGATGCGCATTGCCATCCTCAAGAAAAAAGCCGAGGCGGAACACATCAGCATTTCAGACGAAGTCTCGTTTCTCATTGCAAAAAATCTGCGCTCGAACGTCAGGGAGTTGGAAGGCGCTTTGAATCGCGTAGTGGCCTACGCCCGGTTTCACGGTCGAGAAATAAATCTGGAAGTCGCAAAAGAAGCGTTGCGAGACATAATTGGTGCCACAAACCGCCAGATATCGCTAGAACTTGTGCAAAAAACCGTTTCTGACTTCTATAAAATAAAAGTCGCGGACATGTATTCGCAAAAGCGCACCCGCGCTATCGCCAGACCTCGCCAAATAGCAATGTGGTTGACGCGCGAACTTACGTCACACAGCCTTCCTGAAATCGGTGAAGCCTTTGGCGGTCGCGATCACACCACTGTTATGCACGCTTGCCGCACCATAATCGACCTACGCGGAAAAGACACTCGACTTAACAATGATCTACATGTGTTAATGCAAACGATCAAAGGCTAGCGTGTGAATAAGTTACCCCAACAATGTGCTGAAGGATTGTGGATAACCCCTATCAACTTCAATAGCGCCAGGATTCATTCACAATCATTCACAGCAAGATTGCAGGTTTTTGAACCGGCTTATCCACGATATAATTTATTGTATTTACAAGATATTAAGCGCTTACCCACAGTAAATCATCTCCCTTATTAATCATAAGAGATCTATATATGCTCCTATTTAAAGGTCCACGCGATCAACTTCTCGTTCCACTGCAGTCGGTATGCGGCATTGTGGAAAAACGGCACACCCTACCTATCCTTTCCAATGTTCTTATGGAAAAGGACGGCGAAAAGCTGACCTTGCTGGCTACCGATATTGAGATCCAAATCACCACCCAGACCGTTACGGTGGGCATAGATAAAGCATCAATGACTGTCGGAGCGCGAAAATTGCAGGATATTTTGCGTTCTTTACCGGAGACGGCTGAAGTCAGCCTGACCCTGGATGACAAACGTTTACAGTTGAAAGCCGGCAAGAGTCGCTTCAACCTGCAAACTCTTCCCGCTGAAGATTTTCCCCGCATGAGCATGGCTGATGCTCAGCCTTCTCGGTTATTCATCACTCAAAAGCAAATGAAGCGTCTGCTGGCTTTGGTTCAATACGCCATGGCGCAGCAGGATATTCGCTACTACCTGAACGGCTTGCTCCTGGTTGCCAAAGGCAATGAATTACGTATGGTGGCTACCGATGGACATCGTCTTGCCTACGCTGCCGAGCCACTTCCCGATACGCCAGCACCGATCGAAGTAATTCTTCCGCGCAAAACCGTATTGGAACTCTCCCGGCAACTGATTGATAGCGACGACCCACTTGAAATAACACTGACGCCGACCCAGGCCCGCTTCAGTTTTGGCAATATCGAACTCGTTTCAAAGTTAATCGACGGCAAGTTTCCGGATTATGAACGCGTCATTCCACAACACCACAGCAAGCTCATAAAACTGTCACGTAACGCACTTTTGCAGTCACTGCTGCGCGCCGCAATCCTGACAAATGAAAAATTCCGTGGCGTACGCCTGGTCCTGGCACCCGGCAGCCTGAAGATAATTTCCAGTAATGCCGAACAGGAAGAGGCGCAGGAAGAAATAGAGATCGATTACAACAGCGAGGCCCTGGATGTCGGCTTCAATGTCACCTACCTGCTTGACGTTCTCAATAACGTCAACAACGAAACTATCGAATTGCATCTCGCCGACGCCAATTCCAGCGCGCTTTTTGTTCTACCCGGCAACGAGACCTTCAAGTACGTCGTAATGCCGATGCGCATTTGATATTCAAAACGAAAAGAACACCATGACTGAAAGCAACACTGAAGCTGCCTACGACGAAACCAGTATCCAGCAGCTCGAAGGACTGGAGGCCGTTAGGAAGCGTCCCGGCATGTATATCGGTGACACGTCCGACGGCACCGGATTGCACCACATGGTGTTCGAAGTCGTCGACAACGCGATTGATGAAGCCCTGGCCGGACACTGTGATGACATCGTAATCACAATTCATACCGATAACTCAATTTCGGTAACCGACAATGGTCGCGGCATTCCCACCGGAATCAAGTTCGACGACAAGCACGAGCCCAGGCGCTCCGCTGCCGAAATCGTCATGTGCGTCCTGCATGCCGGAGGCAAGTTCAATCAGAACTCCTACAAGGTTTCCGGTGGACTGCATGGCGTCGGTGTCTCCTGCGTCAATGCCTTGTCAAAATGGCTGCGCCTCATCGTTCGTCGCGATGGCAGGAAGTCTTTCATGGAATTCAATCGCGGCCACGCGATCGATCGCCTCGTAGAAATCCAGAACGGGGTCGAGGTGTCGCCTTTAAAGGTTCTCGGTGCTACCGAGAAAAAGGGCACCGAAGTACATTTCATGGCTGATGACGAAATTTTCGGTGATGTCGAATATCACTACGACATTATCGCCAAACGTTTGCGCGAGCTGTCGTTCCTCAATAATGGCGTCAAGATCAAACTGATCGACCAGCGCAATGTCAAGGAAGAGGACTTTGCCTTCTCGGGCGGCGTCAAGGGCTTCGTCGAATACATCAATCGCACCAAGACGGTCCTGCATCCGGCTGTCTTTCACTCCTCCGGCGTTTCGGTACAGAACGGAGTCAATATAGACGTTGAAGTCGCGATGCAATGGAACGACTCCTACGCCGAGCAGGTGCTCTGTTTTACCAACAACATTCCGCAATCGGACGGCGGCACGCATCTCACCGGACTGCGGGCGGCGATGACCCGTGTCATCAACAAGTACATCGAAGAAAACGAAATCGCCAAGAAGGCCAAGGTCGAGATAAGCGGCGATGACATGCGCGAGGGTCTAGCCTGTGTGCTTTCGGTGAAGATGCCGGACCCGAAGTTTGCGTCGCAAACCAAGATGAAGCTGGTTTCTTCGGAAGCACGTCCTGCGATCGAGGAAGTCGTTGCGCAGAAGCTTGCGGACTATCTGCTGGAACGTCCGCTCGATGCCAGAATCATCACCGGAAAAATTGTCGAGGCGGCGCGGGCGCGCGAAGCGGCGCGGAAGGCGCGCGACATGACGCGGCGCAAAGGTGTTCTCGATGGCCTCGGCCTGCCGGGAAAGCTTGCCGACTGCCAGGAAAAAGATCCCGTCCTGTGCGAGATCTACATTGTCGAGGGAGATTCAGCCGGCGGTTCGGCGAAACAGGGTCGCGACAGAAAGTTCCAGGCCATCCTGCCGCTGCGCGGAAAGGTGCTCAACGTCGAAAAGGCCCGTTACGACAAGGTGATTTCCAGCGAGCAGATCGTGACCCTGGTGACAGCGCTCGGCTGCGGTATTGGTGCCGAAGACTTCGATATTGCCAAGCTGCGTTACCACCGCATCATCCTCATGACCGACGCTGATGTGGACGGCGCTCACATTCGGACCTTGTTGCTGACTTTTCTCTACCGGCAAATGCCCGAGCTGGTTGAACGCGGCTACGTCTATATCGCCCAGCCGCCGTTGTACAAGATCAAGCACGGCAAGAGCGAGACCTACATCAAGGATGACCACGAGCTCAACCAACATCTGCTGCGCCTTGCTCTGGATGGCACACAGCTGACGCCGCGCGCAGGTGCTGCCGTGGTCGAAGGCGAGGCGCTGGGAGCTCTGGCGCGCGCCTACCTGCTTTCCGAGGCCGTGATTCGGCGCGTTACGGATTTCATAGACGGTGAAGTGCTGCATGCGCTGCTGGCCCATGATATCGAAGTCGATACATCAACCGAGGCGGCCGCGCGCGCCAGCACCGAGCGAATTGCCGCCCATCTTTCGAGCGAAGTCAGAATAGAAACGCGCTTCGACGAAAAACACGAGCGCTGGATGCTTGCCGTCATCCGCATGCGTCACGGCAACTTGCGCACGGGTCGCATTGACGAGGATTTTCTTCTCTCGGGCGACTATCTTCAGATTCGCCGGACCGCCCAGATGATCGCTGGGCTCATGGGCGGCGGTGCAGTAATCCGGCGCGGCGAAAAATCTTTGGCGGTAACTAGTTTTGCAGACGCCATGAAATGGATGTTGAGCGAGGTGGAACGTGGTTTGGGCAAGCAACGCTACAAGGGTTTGGGAGAAATGAATCCCTCACAGTTGTGGGAAACGACGATGGACCCTGCAGTGCGCCGCCTCCTGCGGGTACAGATTGACGACGCTATCGTTGCAGACGAGATCTTCACTACATTAATGGGTGATGATGTCGAGCCGCGCCGCGCTTTTATAGAGTCGAATGCGCTATACGCCCGCAACATCGACGTTTAGCCGTGTAGGATCCCACGATAGTTTAGATTTTTCCCAAAAGATTAGATTTCGTGGGAATTGCATAACGGCTCCATTCTGGAGCCGTTATTTATTTAGTTCTGCAATTCGGCCCGAACGGTTATTGAAGGCACGTGGTATGTGCGACAAATCTACGTCGCATTGCTGCCACTCAAGCAATACAGCGGAACAGGGCCGGCGCGACAAATCCGAGCGGCTGGCTATCGCAAAGCGCTATTCACTCTCTGTGGCTTGAGGAGGCGCTGGGCCGGGCGCCGCTGTTTGAGGTTGAGTATTCCTTTCCGGAATAGCTGTAATCTTCGCCTTGTCGGCGACAGCAGTCAGGAAAGCAAACATAGAGATTGTCCAAGGGATTACTTCTGCTCCAGTAGGCCACCTCCAAGAGGTTAGTGATGAGTGCATATCAATTTTCGCTGGAATTTTCGATCAACTCCCCCGCCACCGAAATCGATGCGATCGTGGAAAGGCTCGGAAAAGAAGGCTGCACCGACGCCTTGGTAGGGATTGGGCGGGAGGGGTTTATCAACCTTGATTTCACCCGGGAAGCTCCTTCCGCCATAGAGGCAGTCAAGAGTGCACTTGCGGACATAAAGCGCGTCATTCCGGAAGGCCAGCTTGTTAAGGTGACCCCTGATCTGCATTTCCCAGCGAATATCTGAAAATATTACTTCGCGGCAACTGGCGAATCATTAGGGCCATTGTTCAGGAATCAACTGCTCGGTGCCGGTTGCTGTCGGTCGCGCAGTGCGAGGTTCAACGGCAGTTATCCGAGTAGAGCAGTCACGCGACACGGCGACTCACGGACAGCAAATTGGCCACTGCGGACCTTGGACTTCCGACTTGACTCGGGCGCCAATGCGCCGATCACCTGCCATTCAGCCGCTGGTGACGGTCAATGACCGCTTGTCACTTCAGGCTACAGCCGAATCCGACCCTAACCGCGGCGGCTATCACGCCAAGCAACAGCAGTTCCATCAATAATTTACAGAATCCTGTGTTGATAGTACACTCATCAGTGTTAATTAAACTACTTTCCATGTCTCCGATACAGAAAACGTTAGGTCAGATCATGCGGCGGCTTCAGGTCTCTCTGAACCGCCGCCTGACCTATCGCGACCTAGCAAAGATGGCCGGCACTAGCGAGCGAACGATGGCCGAGTGGATGCGCGGCTCTACCTCGCCCATGGCGATGAACGGGCTGCTCAATTTGATGTCCGCGTTAACGACGGACGACGCGATACAGGTGCTGGCGCTTTGGCGCGAGACAGAACCGCAGGACCCCACCTTTGCCGACAAGGCCCAGGAGACTCAGAAATGACCAAGACCCAAGCCGAGCTGATCGAAGTGCGCTTCTACCGAGCAAGCGAAAAGCCTTACGGCGCCTTCAGCAATCTGTACCGGCGCGAGATCGAGTTCGAGGGCGAGAAGTTCGCGACCTCGGAACACGCCTACCAAGCCGCCAAGGCGCGCAAGCCCGAAGTTCGGGAGTGGCTGATGGGGGCCCCCTCCCCCGCGCTGTTGGCCATGGCTGCCCATGGGCTCTACGTCTGGGACATCAATTCCGACTGGTCAAAGATCAAGTTCAACCGGATGAAGCGTGTGTTGCAGGCCAAGTTCACGCAGCACGAGGATCTGAAGCAACTGCTCCTGAGCACCGGCACGGCGCGCCTGGTGGAATCGGCCACGGTAGACAACGCAGTGAACCGCCTCTGGGGCGAGGTCAATGGTGTCGGCAAGAACAAGCTGGGCGAACTGCTCATGGAAGTGCGCGCCGAACTCTCTGCGGCCGCAGCGCCCGCGAAGAGCAAGAGCAAGAGCAAGGCGAAACCGAAGGTTGCGCCCAAGAGCCGTGCCGCGCAGCCGAGCGCGACTGCCAACGATGTGGGCCGTTCAAAGCGAAGGGTAGTGGCGATAGATGGCGACGCGGTGGCGACAAAGAGCGGTTCGATTTACAAGCTGAAAGGTGACAAGTCGGATATCTTGGATCTTCCGCATATCTGCGCTACGTTGAACGGTTGGGGCGTTGGCCGCTTGCTCGGCGTGCCCAAGTTCTTCTTCTGAGAATCCACACGCTAGCCTTGACGACTTGGATGACCAGCAACGCGCAGCAGGACTTGTGCGCCTGCAACAGGCGCGCGATCTTCTAGGCGACGTCGATGCACTTCGTCTCTTATGGTCGTGGCAAACACCAGAGCAGCGCTTGGCAAATTCGATCCGATAGCCCTGTAGTTATCCGAGCCTAAGGTCGCCAACAAGGTTCAGCTCAATAGATGAAGCGCTATTTACCTGCAGCAGGAATCGCCGGACCCCTTCGTCCCGCCTGAAGACAGACAACCTGCAGGGTTCTGGGGTGTGGCCTTTCAGAGAGTAGATAAGCGTCTCCACGAATACGAGCTTGAGGCTTTCCAGTTGGCCAAGCGCGACGCTGCCGGTACGCCCGCCGAAATCAGGGCATCGGACCCCGCGTCGTCAAGGAGGGAGGCGCCCAACATCGCCGGACTCTGGCACTGGTCGGTCAAGTCCTTTCTCGTCCCCGACCGCATCAACACCATCAAGGCTGACGGAAGCTGCCTGATGGACAGTGGCACTTCCTGCATCTGGGACTACGACGAAGCCGGCGGGCGCAAGATCACGGTCCGCTTCAGCGACTCCTGGACGCATGTGATGCGGCTCGCCGAGGATGGGCGGACGATGACCGGCAAGGACGACTGGGGCACGACCGTCACCCATCAGGTTGTGCGGCAAGTGTTCCGTCTCGATCAGCAGGTGGATACCCTTGGCCTTGACTCGCTCCGACAGGATGGAACTGACATTGACCATCAGACTGCTGACGGCAATAGAGGCTTCCTCCAGGGCGAGCTTGCCAGCCTCGATTTTCGAGATGTCGAGGACAAACTCAAAAAGACGCCTAGACTGGGCTATCCGATTTGCGCAAACAACACATTCAGGAGCCGTATCGGGATAGATCGGCCAAATTTTCGCTTAACTCTGGCGATTTTGGCGAAATTCGAGGTGGCGAACTCGACGCTAATCATTTGAATTTCGGTGATTGCTGCGTCTGCACAACTTTGACGATGCGCAGTTGTTGCATCGCAACACCTTACCTGTCGCAACACCTTACCTGTCGCGGGTTTTTAGACTTGTCCGGTTCTGTAGCACATGAATTGTCCGCTTTTTCGGTTGGGGGCGGGAAGTGGCGAAGGGCGTAGCCCGAAGCCAGTTTCCGCCCCCAACGGCGCGCCTGG
>Ga0163199_1000083_pt1 | contig 57172 bp, 55 predicted proteins | sample PL_2010_150m_FD_113537 | JGI IMG/M metagenome (GOLD analysis project Ga0163199, IMG submission 113537) | Freshwater microbial communities from Powell Lake, British Columbia, Canada to study Microbial Dark Matter (Phase II) - PL_2010_150m | ecosystem: Environmental > Aquatic > Freshwater > Lake ...
GAAAAAGAAGAATTAAGGCATGGTCAATCTCATCGAGGACCTGACCGGAATCGCGAAGGAGACCGGCTGCAGCGAGCCGGAGAAGTGCCGGGAGACTCTGCGCCGCGCCGCATTCGCCCAGAGGTCGATGGTTGGAGCGCTGCTTGACGCGCAGCTCGTGCGCGAGCCGGATTTTCTCAAAGCCCTTTCCGTCGCCCTTGATCTTCCCTGGCGGGAAGAGAGCGAAATTCAGACCAATGAGAATGTCCGTGAAAAATTTCCCGCACGCCTCGCCCTAGGGCAGACAGTGCTTCCGGAATCGGCGATCGAGGGAGGCGAACTGCGGCTTCTGACGTTCGATCCATTTGACCATGCCGGATGGCAGGCGGTGGTGCAGCACTGGCCCGGTCCGGTCCGCCCGGTCCTCACCACGCGCCGCCGGCTCATCGAGACGCTTAAAACCACCTACGGGGTCGGCGCGGATACTTTCGAGGAACTCATCGAGGGTCGCGAAGACGAGGTGGGAGGGGTTCAGGAAGAAGTTAATGTGGTGGACGAGGAGGACAGCGAAGCCTCGGTGATGAAGTTCGTGAACCAGATCCTCCGCGAGGGTCTCTCCCAGGGGGCGACGGACATCCACTTCGAACCGCTCGGGCAAGACCTCCGGATCCGCTACCGTATCGACGGCGTCCTCCACGAGACCCCGGTTCCGCCGCGTATCAAAGTTCTGCAGGACTCGGTCATCTCGCGCCTGAAAATCATGGCCGGTCTCGACATCGCCGAGCGGCGCCTCCCGCAGGACGGGCGCATCGCGCTTGAGCATGCTGGCATGCCGATCGATGTCCGCGTGGCGACGATCCCCTGCGTCCATGGCGAAAATGTCAGCCTCCGTCTGCTCGGTCAGGAACGTTTTGATTTCGCGCGCCTCGGCCTCGATGCGGTCGCAGAAAAACGCATCCGCAACCTGATCTCGATCCCGAACGGCATCATCCTTGTCACCGGACCGACCGGCTGCGGAAAAAGCACGTCCCTCTACACGTTTCTCAGCAGCCTGAATGTCAAAGAGCGCCGGATCGTCACGATCGAGGATCCTGTCGAGCACAAGCTCGACGGGGTCATCCAGATCGCCGTGAAGCCGGAGATAGACCTCACGTTTGCGAATGCGCTGCGCAGCATCCTCCGCGGAGATCCGAATGTCATCATGGTTGGCGAGATGCGCGACCACGAGACCGCGGAGATCGCGATCCGCGCGGCGCTGACCGGCCACCTGGTTTTCAGCACTCTGCACACGAACGACGCCGTTGGCGGGATCACGCGTCTTCTGGACATGAACATCGAGCCGTTCCTCGTCGGCTCGTCGGTGCGGGCGTTCATCGCGCAGCGCCTCGTCCGCCGGCTCTGCAAACATTGCTCCCAACCCGCGCACCGCAAGCCCGAGGAGCTCGCCGAATTCGGATACCCCATCGAGTGGGCGGATAAAATCCGTCGTCCCGTCGGCTGTGAAAAATGCCGCCAGAGCGGGTATGCCGGCCGCACTGCCCTTTTTGAAATTGTCATGATGACGTCCCGCCTTCAGGAACTTATCCAGAAGCGCGGCAGCGGTCCCGAACTCCGCGAACTCGCCATGCGCGAGGGGATGATCCCGCTCCGCAAAGACGGCTGGTTGAAAGTCGCCGACGGGGTCACCTCGGTGGAGGAGGTCCTCCGCGTCACCACCAGCGAGCTTGAAGCGCTGGACGAGTAGCCCCGTTCAACCCCCGATTCCGACCGCGCGGAATTTGTCCTCGACGAACCGGAAGTGTCGTTCGGGCATGCAGGCGTGTTCGATGTCGGCCGCGGTGAGGTGCTTGGAGACGGTCGGTTCCTCCGCGAGATTTTTCGCGAGTCCGCCGCCGTCTTTCCACGTCTTCATCGCGGCGCGCTGCACCGCCTCGTAAGCGTCCTTCCTGTCCAGACCGCGCTCCGTCAGCATGAGGAGGGCGGACTGGCTGGCGTAGAGTCCGCCGGTGAGCTCCATGTTGCGCTTCATGTTCTCGGGATAGACCAGCAGGTTTGCGACCAGCTTCGTGAGCGTGACGAGCATGTAATCCACCAGCGTGCAGCTGTCGGGCAGGATGATCCGCTCGACCGAACTGTGGCTGATGTCCCGCTCGTGCCAGAGGGCGACGTTTTCGAGTGCGGCGACCGCGTTGCCCCGGATCACGCGGGCGATGCCGCTGAGCCGCTCGCCGGTGATCGGATTCCGCTTGTGCGGCATGGCGGAGCTTCCCTTCTGCCCGGGGCTGAAATACTCCTCGACCTCCAGAACCTCGGTGCGCTGGAGGTGGCGGAATTCCGTCGCCCAGCGGTCGATGCTCGATGCGATGAGCGCCAGGGTCGTCATGAATTCCGCGTGCCGGTCGCGCTGGATGATCTGTGTGGATAGTGGCGAGGGCTTCAGACCGAGCTTTTCGCAAACCGACGCCTCGACCTTCGGATCCAGGTGCGCGTGGGTTCCCACCGCCCCGGAGATTTTTCCGATCCGGATTCTCTCCTTGGTCTGCCCGAGTCTTTCGAGTGCGCGGGTAAACTCGTCATACATCAGCGCGAGCTTGAGTCCGAACGTGATCGGCTCGGCGTGGATCCCGTGGCTGCGGCCGATCATCGGGGTGAATTTGTGCTCGATAGCACGCTTCGCTACCGCCTCCCTCAGCGCGATCAGGTCGCGCTCGAGGATGACGGTGGACTCTAGCATCTGGACCGCCAGCGTCGTGTCGAGGAGGTCCGAGGACGTGAGGCCCTGGTGGATCCAGCGGGCGGCGGGACCGACCCGCGAGGCGACGTCTTCCAGGAACGCGATGACATCGTGGTTCGTCCGCTTTTCTATTTCCCGGACATTATCGATGTCGAAGGATCCCTTCGCGCGGATTTCCACGGCGTCCTCGCGCGGGATTGAGCCGAGATCGGCCATCGCCTCGCAGGCGAGGGTTTCGATTTCGAGCCAGATTTCAAGTTTGCGTTGCTCGGTCCAGACGGACCGCATTTCGGGCAGGCTGTAGCGTTCGATCATGTTGAGACGTTATTTGAACCACAGAGAACAGGGGGAGCATAGAGGAAACACCAGAAATATTATCGGGGGGATCCGGAGAGGTTGTTGTTGCCTGATGCCGGAAAATCGCGAACATCATGACCATGTCGAAGTCTGTCCCGATGCGCCCGCGTCTCGCCCCGAAGGCGACGCTTTCGTTTGCCATCGTCGCGAGCCAGTATAACGCGCAATACACCCAGTCACTTGTGGACAACGCCTACGCGGAGATCAACGTGCTCGAGCCGGGCGCGACGGTGAACCTCGTTTCCACCCCGGGTTCCTTCGAAATCCCCCTGATGGTCCAGTCTCTCGCCGAGTTGGAGCGCTACCAGGCCATCATCGCGCTGGGGGTTCTTTTCCAGGGCGAGACCGCCCATGCCGCACTGGTCGCCCAGAGTGTGACCAATGCCCTCATGAATATCTCCATCGCCCACCGGGTTCCAGTCATTCACGAGGTCCTCCTTGTGGAGAACGAAGAGCAGGCCCGGGCCAGGTGTTTGGATCAGGAACTCAACCGGGGAGTCGAGGCCGCCCGGGCCGCGGTCGCCGCCGCGCGCACCCTCAGGGAGATCAAATAAAACCATGGGAGTCCGGCGTGATGCCCGCGAAGCCGCGGTCCAATACCTTTATCAGCGCGAGTTGCAGGCGGACGAAAGCGACGCCCTGCTCGAAGAATTTTTTCAACTCCGCGGGCTGAGCCCGAGTGCACGGAGGTTTTGTGAGTCCCTTCTTCAGGGCTGGATGGCGCACCGGAAGGAGATCGACGAGGCGATCAGCTGCCATGCGCGCAACTACGATTTCTCGCGCCTCTCGGCGGTGGACCGGAACATCCTGCGCATCGCCTGCCAGGAAATCCTTTTTTGCGAGGACATCCCCCCGGCTGTGGCGATCAACGAGGCGATCGAGATCGCCAAAAAATTCAGCACTGCGGAGTCGGGAAAATTCGTCAACGGGATCCTCGACAACATCCGCCGCGTGCGCCGCAAGCCCTGATCGATGCCGCTCGGATTTCTCAAATCTTTCGTGGCGAAGTTCACCGCGCGCCCGGTGGACTGGGATGAGCTCGAGGAGGCGCTGATCCGTGCGGACCTCGGTGTCCCGATGACCCTGAAGATCATGGATGCCCTCCGTGTGCGGGGGAGCGGGGTGACCGGCGAAACCGCCGCCGAGGTCGCCCGCGAGGAGATTCTCAATGTGATTCCCCGGATGAATTCTCCGCTCCGGCCGCTGCCTTCGAAGCCGAAGGCGATCCTCGTGGTCGGGGTCAACGGCACCGGAAAGACGACCTCCTCCGCCAAGCTCGCCCACTGGTTCAAATCCAACCGCCATTCCTGCGTGCTCGTGGCGGCGGACACGTTCCGGGCCGCTGCGATCGAACAGCTCGGAGTCTGGGGCGAACGCCTCGGGGTCGATGTCATCAAAAGCCAGTATCAGGGCGACTCGGCGGCCCTCTGCTACGATGCCTGGACAAGCGCCCACAAAAAGAACGTCGAGTTCCTCATCTGCGACACGGCCGGCCGACTCCATACGAAGAGCAACCTCATGCAGGAACTCTCGAAGGTCAGCCGCACGCTTGCCAAGCACGACCCCGACGCGCCGCACGAAAAGTGGCTCGTCGTGGACGCGACCACCGGCTCGAACGCCCTCGTCCAGGCGAAGGAATTCCACCAGGCGATCGGCCTGACCGGAATCGTCCTCACCAAGCTCGACGGAAGCGGAAAAGGCGGGGTTGCGGTCGCCATCCAGCACGAACTCGGCATCCCCACGCGCTTCATCGGAACCGGCGAAAAGCCCGGAGATTTCGCCCCCTTCGACCGGGAGAGCTTTGTCGGCAGGATCCTGTGAAGCATTCGGCTGGCGCGATCACTCCGTCCAAAAACGCATGGTTTTGAAAAAAGAGATTTTCATCCGTGCTCGGGCGGTGTCCTCTTGGCGTGCTTATGAAACGATTTGAGAATCAGGTAGCCATTGTCACCGGAGCCGGTCGAGGGATCGGGGAAGCCATTGCGAAACGCCTCGCTGCCGAGGGGGCGAAGATCGCGGTCGTGAGCCGGACCGAGTCGAACTCCGTGCGGACGGCGGATGCAATCAACTCCGTGGCTGCGGATACAGCCCGGCCCTATGCGGTCGATGTGGCGGATTTCGATGCGGTGCAAAAGACCGGCGAGCAGATCCTGGCGGATTTCGGGCGCTGCGACGTTCTGGTCAATAATGCGGGGATCACCCGCGACACGCTGGCGATGAGGATGTCGAGCGACGACTGGGATGTCGTTCTGCAGACCAACCTCAAGGGGGCGTTCAATTTCTCCCGCGCCGTCATGCGCGCGATGGTCAAGCAGCGTTCCGGACGCATCATCAACATCAGCTCGGTGAGCGGGCTCATGGGGCTTGCCGGGCAGGCGAACTACGCGGCCAGCAAGGCCGGGCTCATCGGCATGAGCAAGAGCATTGCCCGCGAGCTCGCCAGCCGCGGCATCACGGTCAATGTCATTGCGCCGGGATTCATTGAAACCGACATGACCTCGGTCCTCGGCGAAGAGGTGCGCAAGGGGGCACTCTCGCAGATCCCGCTTTCGAAATTCGGCGCTGGGGACGACATCGCGGCGGCCGTCGCGTTCTTTGCAAGCCCGGAGGCGGCTTTCATCACAGGGCAGGTGCTTGCGGTCGATGGCGGCATGTCCATGTGAAACGGACATGACAATCGGGTTCTTGAGACACGCGGAGGCGGAGGACGTTGCCGCGTCCGACTACGAGCGGAGGCTGACCCCGAAGGGGCTCGATCAGGCGGCGAAGGTCGGAAAATTCTGCCTGCGCAACGGCTTCGTGCCGGACCTCATCATCACGAGCCCGGTCGTGCGCGCCCGGCAGACTGCGGAGATTGTCGCGGCGGCGACCGAATGCGAGTTGGTCGAGGGGAGCTGGCTCGCCTGCGGGATGGAGGCTGCGGACTGTTTCAAAGAAATCCGCGCTTTGTCTCAAAAGGACTTTGTTTTGCTGGTCGGGCACGAGCCGGATTTCAGCGAGGTCATTGGCTGCCTCATCGGGATGATCGATCCCTCGTGTTTGAAAATCCGCAAGGCCATGCTCGCGATTGTGGACATCGCCGCGACGGAGCAGGGCTGCGGACAGTTGCAATTTCTGATCCCAGCGCGTTTGATGTCGTGATGCCGCCAGAAATCCTGCACACCCGGTCATTCGTCTCCGACGCCGTTGCCCTTATTACGAGGGAGGCGACGAAAGCCATCGAAGCCCGGGGAATTTTCCGCATTGCCCTGAGCGGGGGCAACACCCCGCGCCCGGTTTACGAGGCGCTCGCCAGGCTCGACCTGCCTTGGGACAAGTGGGAGATCACATTCGGCGACGAGCGGTGTGTGCCGCCGGACAGCGACCAGAGCAATTTCAAAATGGCGAAGGGCGCGCTTTTCGACCATGCGGCAATACCGGCGGGCAACATTCTCCGGATGGAGGGCGAGGCCGATCCGGCCGCTGCTGCTCTGAAATACGAGCAGGAGCTTCTTTCCCGCAGCAATCCCTACCGCCACGATTTGATCCTGCTGGGCATGGGAGACGACGGGCATACGGCCTCGCTCTTTCCCGGAACTGAAGCCCTGCAGGTCACCGACCGACTGGTCGTGTCCAACTACGTCCCGAAGTTTTCGACGTGGCGTCTGACCTTCACCTATCCTCTGCTCAATGCCGCCCGGCACGTCTGCTTCCTGGTGAGCAGCGCGGGCAAGGAGCCTGTCCTGGATGGCGTTTTCGGCGGGTGCTCTGATTACCCCAGCGCCGCGGTGGCTCCCGTTGACGGCCGCGTGACCTGGCTTCTCGGCGGCGGCGCCTGATTTTCATGAAGGCCCTTCTCCTGACCAACGAATACCCCCCGCGCATCTACGGCGGGGCGGGCGTGCATGTCGAATACCTCAGCCGCGAGCTCGCAAAGCTCATGCCGGTCGAGGTGCGCTGCTTTGGCGACCAGAACGTCGTCCAGCCAAACCTCTCCGCGATGGGGTTCGGCCTGGTCTCCGACGCCTACACCTGTCCGAAGCAGCTCAACCCGGTATTCGGCGCGCTCCAGCGCTGTCTCGATTTCAACACGACTGACATTCGGGCCGATGTCGTCCACTGCCACACTTGGTATTCACATTTCGGCGGGATTCTGGCGAAGCTCAACTACGGGATCCCGCTGGTCGTCACCGTCCATTCCCTCGAGCCATTGCGTCCGTGGAAGCGCGAGCAGCTCGGCGGCGGGTATGACTTCACCTGCTGGGTGGAAAAAACCGCGCTGGAGATGGCCGATGCGGTTATCGCCGTGTCCGACGAAACCCGGCGGGATATCGAGCGGCTCTTCGGCGTGGATCCGAACAAAATCCACATCATCTACAACGGGATCGACCCGGAGGAATACCGGCCGGTCGAATCGCATGCGGCGCTGAAGCGGTTCGGCGTAAATCCCCACGAACCATATATCCTCTTCGTCGGGAGAATCACCCGGCAGAAGGGGATCATCCATCTTCTCAATGCCATCAAGCACCTCGACCCAGGGTTTCAGGTCGTCCTGTGCGCCGGGGCCCCCGACACGCCGGAGATCGCGGCCGAGATGAAGCAGGCGGTCGCCGCCGCCCAGCGCACCCGCCCCGGGGTCATCTGGATCGAGGAGATGCTCGACAACAAGTCGAAAATCGAATTCTACACCCACGCGGGAGCCTTCGTGTGCCCGTCGATCTACGAGCCGTTCGGGATCATCAACCTCGAGGCCATGGCCTGCGGCACCGCCGTCGTCGCCAGCGCGGTCGGCGGGATCCGCGAGGTGGTCCGCCACGGCGAGACGGGCTTCCTCGTGAATGTCGAGCAGATGCAGGAGACGCCGTTCGACCCTCTCGACCCGGCCCGTTTTGCCAAAGATCTTGCCGCCCGCATCAACGAGCTCATGGCCGATCCCGAAAAACGCATCGCGTTTGGAAAAGCCGGACGCCAGCGCGCTCTCGATGTCTTCTCCTGGAGTGCCATCGCCCGGCAGACCCGTGATCTTTACGAGACCCTCTGAGACGGACCGCAGTGAAGCCTTGAAAAGATCGCGATTTTTTAGCGATTTTTGTCTTGCGCCGGGCTGCGTGTCCTTTAGTTTCTCACCTCCCGCATGACGTCGGGGCGGTTGGTATTGGCACTGTGGTGCCTGCTCTCCCGCTCCTGAGATTCCGGCGGTCCGAGAAGAAGATATATGCCCACAATCAACCAACTGGTCCGCAAAGGACGCCGCAAAACCACCGTTAAATCCAAGTCGCCTGCTCTGGTGAACTGCCCGCAGCGCCGCGGGGTTTGCGTTCAAGTGATGACCCGCACACCGAAGAAGCCGAATTCCGCCCTCCGCAAGGTCGCCAAGGTTCGCCTTACGAACGGACAGGAAGTCATCGCATACATCCCCGGCGAGGGACACAATCTCCAGGAGCACTCGATCGTGCTCGTGCGCGGTGGCCGCGTGAAAGACCTTCCCGGTGTCCGCTACCACATCGTTCGCGGAACACTCGACAGCCTCGGGGTTGATGGCCGCCGCCGCAGCCGTTCCAAATACGGCGCCAAACGTCCGAAGCCCGGTCAGGAAGACGCCAAGGGCGCCAAGGGCAAGAAAAAGTAACGACCGCCAGAGAAAATTCCGCAATCCGAATTCCGAAATCCGCATTTAATTTATGTCCCGCAGACGCCGAGTCATCCACAAAGAAGTTAAAAAAGACGCCCGCTACGCCAGTCCGGTCGTCGCCCGCCTGATCAGCGCAGTGATGCGCCGCGGGAAGAAGTCCATCGCCGAGCGAATCGTCTACACCGCGATCGATAAGAGCCGTGAAGGCAGCGACACCGTCGATCCCTTGGAGACGCTCAACAAGGCGATCGAAAATGTGAAGCCCCGCCTTGAGGTGAAATCCCGCCGCGTTGGTGGTGCCACCTATCAGGTTCCCATGGAGGTTCCAGCCGACCGCCAGATCGCCCTTGCGATGCGCTGGCTCGTCACTTTTGCCGGAAACCGCAAGGGAGTTCCGATGGAAAACGCGCTGGCTTACGAACTCAAGGACGCGGCCGCCGGCCAGGGCAACGCCATCAAGAAGCGCGACGACATGCACAAGATGGCTCAGGCCAACCGTGCATTCGCCCACTTCCGCTGGTAGTATCAGCTCCGCATCCCGCGATGCGAGCCAAGTGGGAACAGCTCTGGGACTTCGTCCGCAAGCTTCCCGCCGTGCGCTGTCTGTGTGCAGCCCTCCTCGTCTGGGTCGTCTATGCCGGGATCATCGCGACGATCGTCGCGGTCAATCCTTCCGGTCGTTCGGCCACGCTGGAATACCAGAGGGCTACTGACAACTGGTGGGCGGGCAAACCCCTCTACGAGGGGAAAAATCACTACCTCTACCTGCCGCATTACGCGGTTTTTTACACCCCGTTCGAGCTTTTGCCTGACCGGATCGGCGAGCCCCTCTGGCGGCTGGTCTGCCTGTCCTCGCTGGCTTGGGCGCTCTGGGCGGCGGCTTCGATGCTTGCGCCCGGGCAGAAGGAAGCGGTTTTTCTGGTCGCGACCGTTCTGGTGCTGCCATCCACATTCGCCAGCGCCCGCAACGGCCAGATAAACATGCCGCTGGCGGCGCTCTTTATCCTGATCGCTCTCGCCCTGGCGCGGAAACGGTGGTGGACGGCGGCGGTGATGCTGGCTCTGACGCTTGTTTTCAAGCCCATCGCCATCGCGCCGATTCTCCTCTGCGCGGCCATTTACCCGAAGCTTCGGCTTCCGATGCTTTTGGCTCTTGTCGTGACCGCAGTCGTTCCGCTCGCTCATCCGAATCCCTCCTACGCGCTCGGTGAATACGGTGCGTTTGTTGCCAAACTCCAATCCGCCGGCAATCCGGGCCGCCATACCTGGTGCGACTTTGCCGGCATGCTTCGCGTGGCCGGAATCGATCTGCCGTCCGTATGGCAGCTGATGATCCGCGCCCTGGCCGGACTCGTTACGCTCGGGATGTGCTGGCGCGCGGCAAAGTGCGAGGAAGCCCTGCGCGCGGCGTTCACCGTGCTTTTACTCTCGACCATTTACCTGATGCTTTTCAATCCGCGAACCGAGACGAATTCCTACGTGATGCTCGGAGCGTTCGTGGCCGTTTGGGCCGCCGTTGAGGGGCTCGTCTTCCGCCGGCTCGGCCTTGCTGCCTGGCTCACCGCTCTCGCGATCATCCTCGGCTCCGAAAACTACGGATGGCCGCTCTTCCCTCTGACCAATCTCTGGGCCAAGGCGCTCGTGACATTCGTGCTCGGCGGCTGGCTGGCCTGGCGGACCCTCCGCACCCCGTTCGGAAGGCCGGTATTAATGGCCTGATCGGGCTTCCCCGTGTTTATTTCGCCTAATCAAACCACTCGGTGTGGAAAAATTCTCCGGCGGGTTTGTCGGTGCGCTCGTAGGTGTGGGCACCAAAGTAGTCCCGCTGCGCCTGGAGGACATTGGCCGGAAGCCGGCGCGAGCGGTAGCTGTCGAAATAGGCCAGCGCCGCGCCGAATGCAGGCACCGCAACCCCCTGTCCGACCGCCGTCTGCACCGCCGTGCGCCAATTTGACTGCGTTTCTGCGATGATGTTGCGAAAATACGGGTCGAGAATCAAATTCTTGAGCTCCGGATTATTGCGGTAGGCATCGGTGATCCGGTTGAGAAAACGGGCGCGGATGATGCATCCTCCGCGCCAGATCGACGAGATGTCTCCGAAGTTGAGGTTCCATCCATAGAGCTCCGAGGCGGCTCCGAGTTGAACAAACCCTTGGGCGTAGCTGATGATCTTGCTGGCATAGAGAGCGTCCTTCACAGCTGCTATCATCGAATTTCTGTCACCGCTCCACTCCGGAATATCGGGTGGGGGGAGGATCTCCGAGGCTGCGACGCGCTCGCTTTTCATCGAACTGAGAATCCGGGCCTCGACCGCGCTCCCGATCACGGAAAGAGGAACTCCCATTTCGACCGCGTGGCCAACTGTCCATTTTCCAGTGCCCTTCTGCCCGGCCTTGTCGAGGATCACATCCACAAGGGCTTTTCCGGATTCCGGATCTTTGCGGCGGAAGATGTTTGCGGTGATCTCGATCAGGAAGGAATCGAGTTCCTCCTTGTTCCACTCGGAGAAAATCGCGGCGAATTCGTCGGCCGTGGGCGTGACGGTCGCCTGGAGGATCGCATACGCCTCGCAGATGAGCTGCATGTCACCATACTCGATCCCGTTATGAACCATCTTCACGTAATGTCCGGCTCCGTCCGGCCCCATGTGCCGGCAGCACGGCTCGCCTTCCGCGACGGCCACGATTTTTGTGTAGATGGGCTCGAGAGCCTTCCAGCCTTCGGCCGATCCGCCAGGCATGATGGACGGCCCTTTGAGAGCGCCTTCCTCACCGCCCGATACGCCGACCCCGAAAAAATGAATCCCGTGCTCGCGAAGGGCCCGCTCCCGCCGCTGGGTGTCCGTCCAAAGCGAATTGCCCCCGTCAATGATGATGTCCCCCATCTCCAGAAGCGGCAGGAGTTGCCCGATGACGGCATCCACCGGAGCGCCTGCTTTGACCATGATCTGCACTTTTCGCGGACGGGCGAGGGTCTCGACGAATTCCCCCAGCGTCAGGCACGGGATAATGTTCTTTCCCCGCCCCCGGCCGCCGGCAAACCTCTCGGTGACCGATGCGGTCCGGTTGTAAACGGCGACACGGAATCCCCTGGATTCCATGTTCAAAACGAGGTTTTCGCCCATCACGGCGAGACCGATCAGGCCGATGTCACATTGCTGTTGGATTGGTTTTGCAGACACGAGCTGGGCATCGTAGTGTGGGTCGAACGGACCATGCAACCGTCTTCTTTGCGATGAATCTGCCCAACAAGCTCACGGTTTCGAGGCTTTGGCTCACAGCGGCATTTGTCGTTTGTTTCGCCGTGGAGATCCCCGGCCGCTTCACCATTGCGCTCGTGGTTTTTCTCGCTGCGACGGTTACGGATTACCTCGACGGAGTCATTGCCCGCCGCCGGGGGCTCATCACCGACTTCGGCCAGCTCATGGATCCCCTGGCGGACAAAATCCTCACCGCGTCCGCATTCATCAGCCTCTGCGCCATCGACGCATTTCCCGCCTGGGCTGTCATCGTCATCATCAGCCGGGAATTTCTCATCACCGGCCTCCGGTCGCTGGCCTCTTCAAAAGGCATCATCGTGCCCGCCGACAAACTGGGAAAACACAAGACCGCCTGGCAGATGATCACCATCATCTACTTCCTCATCCTGCTCTCCGTGAACGAATGGTCGCCCGGACCGTGGCTTGCGCCCGCTTGGGGATTCGGTACCTACGGGCTCGTTTCTATCACGGTCATCCTCACCGTCTATTCTGGTGCCGCCTACCTCGCCAAGAATCGCTCGCTCATCCAAACGGAGTGATTACGCGCCTGCGGCGCGAATGCGAAATTTTGAATGTGAAATGCGGAATGGCCGCTGTGGCGTCCGACTTTCATTTCGCATTCCACATTCCAAATTTCCCATTGCGCGCGAAGCGCGCTCTGCAACTGTTGCATGGCCTTATACAGGTTTTCCCCATCTGAGATTGAAGGATCGCTTTTGTTGTCAAAATCTACCTATGGCATGAGATTGGGGTCGTTATGAAAACACCAACTAGCAAACTGTCGGTTCAATCAGCTTTCAGCTTGGTTGAATTACTCGTTGTGATTGCAGTCATCGCGGTCATCGCGGCGATTGCCATTCCCAACATCGCAAACATCACCCAGTCGGCGGACGCAGCCACCAAGCTCCGGAACGCCCAGTCGCTGGCCATGACCTACAACAACTACGCCGAGGCCTACTATGCGGTGAGCAATGCGTATCCAACCACTGCTGATGTGCCCGCAGCAATCACTGCAATGGCAGCCGGTGCGACTGTGGTCAACAATCGCCTGAACGTTACGAATTCGTTCCGCCTGCCGGGCATCACAACAGACAACGTTGCCACAAACAAACTGTCGTTGTCCAACAACCAGCTGGTCTTCACGCCAGGCGCAAACTGATCAGCAAACTTGGATTCTTCTCCTCGTATTGAGGGGGTAAGCCAAAAACTTGAGACAGGCTCTGAGACCCCACTCAGAGCCTGTTTTGTTGGAAGAGAAAAGTTGCCCCGAAGCATCCTTCCCTAACAAACATGTCAAAGGCGGCATTCAGTCTGGTCGAGCTTCTGGTCGTGATCGCGGTCATCGCCGTGATTGCGGCGATCGCGATTCCAAACATGGCGAATATCACCCAGTCGGCGGATAAGGCTGCCAAACTCCGCAATGCCCAGAATGTGGTTTCCGTCTATAACTCCTACATCGCCTATTATCAGGCGACTGCGAATTCCCAAGACTACCCGTTTTCAACAAAGGAGGATGCCGTGGCGGCGCTCATCGCGCCCGGCGGGCTGATCGTGACGAACAACCGTCTCGGCACCACGAATTCCTTCCGGGTTCCGGTGCCGAGCACAAACGAAATCGGCATGGAAAATCTCGTCATGTCCAACGGTTATCTTCTGATGATCAACCAGCAATAGGGAAGGCAAGCCTGTCGGGAGGGATTTTTGTCACAAATGATTAAAAAAATTTCCGGGATTTCGTGGATTGAAGTTTTGATAGTGATCGCCGTCCTTTGGATTATTGCTGTCATTACAATTCCGAATCTCCCGGTCCTGATCGAGGCGAACCGGATGGCCAGGAGTCAGCGCACAGCGATGTCTTTGGCCAACCTCGCGCTGGCCGCCCGGAACAGCGGACATCCCGGCTGGGACAACAGGTCCGCGGCAATCACGGGGCTTATAAACGGGTTCGCGGTGACGAATCCCGCCGATCCCAGCATCGAAATCCGCTTTCAAAGCCGATTTTTAACTTCGGAAGAGCGTGCGGCTGCTGCGGAGTATTTGACCTTGGACGGGAAGAGTCTGATCTACGTGCCCGCCGGCGGGCAGCCCACGAATCTTTGATTTCGCGCCTGCGGCGCGAATGTGGAATTTGGAATGTGAAATGCGGAATGCCCGGGCGCGGCGCAACTGGAGGGACGCCCGCCGTGGTGTCCGAAATTTCCAATTTCCCATTTCGCATTGCGCGCGAAGCGCGCCAAGCTATTCCTTCGAGGCGCCGACGATGTTTTCCTTGCGATACATATCGTTGTTCGACGCCTGGAACTCGGCTTTGAGGCGCACAGGGATTTTCGAGACATCCACGAACTTCCACGAAAGCAGGCGCAGGTCGTTTCCGGATTTCCCGCTATGCCGGATGGCCACAAGGAGGTGGCGTGCGTCGTCGCGGATCTTGTTCGTGGAGGTTTTGGGCTCGTAATAAAACGTGCGGAGGGTGCTTGACGGAGAATCGTAGAGCTTCGGGTCGAGGTAAACGACTTCGCCATTTTCCATGGTGAGACGGAGGTCGGGATATCCGCTCCGCTGGTCCTCCCCATCGGCATTCTTCGGGATCGAGCATTTCCATCCGGGCTCGTTGTTGAGTTCGGCGAGAAGGTGGTCCTCGACGTGGCGGCTCGCCTCGTTGACGCGCGCCGTGTCGTGGATTTTCCCTTCCGGCTCGTTCAGGGCGTTCAGTGTCCGGTCCAGGGCGCGCCCGATCCGTTCGAGCCAGGCTGCGTCTTTTTCCGGATCAACCGGGATGACTTTCTTCCCGGTGGCGGCGAGGACAACGTCGGGGAAGGGAATTCCTTTCAGGTCCCGTTCGTCTTTGAGCACCCAGCGGACCAGTTCGCAGGCATCGGCGGAATCTGCCGCCCGGCCGGAATGGAAAATAAACAGAACAGCGCCGGCCAGAATCGCTGCCGGTAGGAACGGGGCCATTTTCTCACGTCTCAAAACGTCACGCTCATCTGGGCGCCGAGCACGAGGGCGTTCGGGATGTTTCCGGTGCCGCCCGGATTGATGACCCACTGCACATCGGGCTGGATGTAGGCGAACTGGGTGATGTTCACGCGATACGCCCACTCAAGGACGATTTCATATTCCGGATACCCGTTGCCTGCTGCGTTCGTTGCCGCCGCGTAGTCGCTGCTGAATTTCCCGTAAACGAATCCGAAGATCGAGTAGTCGTCATCGCGCGTGGGAACCAAGCCTTTATAGACAATGCCGGCGTTCGCTTGGAACGGCAGCTTGGCGATGTTCTGCTGGGGGGAGAGCACGAAGGCCGACCAGAGCGTGAGCCCCTGATCGCTGCCCGGTGCCTCCTGCCACACCATCTGGTCGGCGTGCCAGTAGAACCCGTAGGAATTTGTCACCGTTTTGCCCGCTGCACCGATGTCCTGGAATGTCCACGGCGAATAGTAGGCCCCGACCCAGTAGTGGCCCGGGAGGCCTTTCATCTCCGTCTCAGGCGAGACCGCCTTGAAGGATTTTCCCTCGGAACGGGCTTTCGTTGCCAGGGCGGTTTTTCCATCTGAAGCCGGAGCCGCCTTTTCCACAGGGCGCTTGAAGAACTCGGGGGTCCAGCCGAACTGGCTGATCAGGAGGACTCCGTCGCCGGAGCGGACGCTCCAGTCGAGGCCGTGGTAGTCACGGTTGAAGACCCGGTTCGACACCTGGTAGGCCCCGACCATCGCATTGAATTCCGGCGTCGGGTCGACTCTCAGGCGGGCTGCCCAGACCGCCCACGGATAGGCGGAAAACTGGGTGTTCACCGGCAGGGCCTGCGGGTTGCCATCGATCCCGTTGTTCATATACAGCCAGTAGATCGGGGAGGATGCAAAATCGTCGCCGGTCGAGAACCGTCCCGCCTTGATGCTGATCTTGTCATCGAGCAGCCGCTGCTCCATGACGAGGGCGTAGAACATGGCCGTCTGCCCGCCATAGACCTGCTGCACGGTGAACTGGTTTCCGACGTTCTCCTGCGAGAGGTTCGATCCCGCCCGGTTCAGTCCGCTGACGTCGAAGGTCAGTCCTTTCCAGCCGATGAGTTCCTCGAAATTCAACTGGAGCCCGAAGCTGACGTTGTCGCAGTAGGTGAACCCGCGGCTTTTTCCTCCGCTGGGATTTCCCGCGATGTTGTTTGTGTAGCTTGCGGAAAGCTCGACCCCACTGTCGTCGAGGTAGTTCCGGACGCCCCACCAGTCACCGGAGAGCACCTCGCCATCCCACCACTCGCGGGAACCGATGTAGTTGGATGGATACGGGTTGTAATACGTCCAGAACCGCGAGTGGCCGCTCGAGTTGTCATCGCCCGGAACTTCTCCGACATGCTGGGCGTGGAGTGATGCCAATGTGAATGCAACCGCAAGGGAGAACAGGATTTTTTTCATAGGGAGGAAACGCCGCCGCAGCATATGCAAAAACCGCACGGTCGGGCAATCCCACAATCACGGGAATTGCGCGGAAGGGCGTGCAGGCGGCTCTGGAGGGACGACCTCCGTGTCGTCCGACTTTTTCATTGCGCGCGAAGCGCGTTCAGATCCAGCCGAGCCAGCCGACGACACCCGCGGCGGCGACGATGAAAAGCGGGTTGATCTTTGTCGTCGTGAAGATGGCCGTGCAGACGGCAGTGAGCGCGTATGCCCGCCAATCGTGATCTGCTGCTTTGCTCATCACCCAGCCGCTGGCCAGGATGAGACCGACTGTGAGCGGTGCGAGCCCTTTTTCAATGGCCTTCCGGAGTGACGAGTCTTTGGCCTTTTCCCACACGCGGCTGACCAGATACACGAGAATCCCCGCCGGAATCATCATGGCCAGCGTGGCGAGGAGCGCCCCCGGAATCCCCGCGGCCTTGTATCCGATGATCGTCACGATGAGGATGCTCGGGCCGGGTGCGGCTTGGGAGATGGCGAAGACGTCGGCGAATTGTTTGTTGCTGAGCCAATGGTAGCTGTCCACGGTCTTTCGGTGCATTTCCGGAAGAACCGTATTCCCGCCGCCGATCGAGAGAATCGAGAGCGAGCTGAACAGGATCAAAATCTGTGTGAGCGTGCGGATGTTCATGGCTTCTTCGGCCACGCCCACGCGACGGCGAGAGGGGCGAGCAGCGACAGGCAGGCGAGCAACGGCCACCGGACCAGGCCGTTGAGCACGAAAATGGCCAGGAACAGTGTGATCGGGACGATTCCATGCAGGCACTTGCGTCCTGTTTTGAAGACCATCGAAAGCGTCAGGGCGACCGCCGCCGCCGCCGCGCCTTTCAAGATCCCCTGGACGGCGGGTATCTGGTGGAACTGGAAGTAGAAGTATGCCATCGCGAGAACGAGCAGGACCGGGACCAATGTCAGTCCGAAAACCGCGGCTAGCGCGCCCGGGATGCCGCGGAACTTGACGCCGACAAAAACCGCGAGGTTGACCTGGTTTGCGCCCGGAAGGATGCGGCACATGGTTACGGCGCTCAGAAACTCCTCATCCTCCATCCAGCCTTTCTCGGCGACGAGGACCTCGCGCGACCATGCGGAAAGCCCGCCGCCGAACGAGGCGAGCGCGATGTGATTAAATGTCAGGGCGAGGTCTGTCAGCGAGGGCTTGTCACTCATGCTGGAGATCCTTGTCGTGTGGAAAATCGTTTTCGTGGTGGAGCGAGGGATCCAGCGGGTCCGGGGCCTCGTAGCGGTGCGAGGTTTCCCAGTCGCTTTCAAAGACAGCGAACAGGCGGGCGACCACGCCAGGATCCTGCACCTGGGTTCCCAGTTCGCGGCGCAGGTCGAACGCCGAACGGTCGATGTTCATTGAGCCGACAAGTGCGTGCGATTGGTCGACTAGCAGGAGCTTGGCGTGGAGGCGTAGGTTTTTCTGCTTGTGGACCTTGATGCCCGAACGGTGCATCACCCGAAGGGAGGAGAAGGTGTCCAGAATGTCCCAGTCACTGATCCCGTGCTTGCCCCCGCAGAGTACGCGCACCTCGACGCCTCTGTCCGCCGCGCTCAGGATGCGGTCGAGGATTGTGGCGTCTACGAATTTGGGATGCTGAACGGCAAGCGAATGGCGGGCGGAATCGATGAACCGCGACATCGCCTCGCGCGAGTTGTTGTTGCTCCACAAAAGCCCGCTCTCCGGCGCAGGATGCCAGTCGCGCTGCTCCCAGTCGGCGTGAAACCCTTCCGCCACCTGGGCGACTTTGGCGGGTTCCTGTACGATGACCCCGTAATCGCGTGTCAGCGTGAAATACTTCTGGCAAAGGTTGAAGGTCGCAATCAGTGCCGCCTTTCCATCCACGACGATCGATTTCTCGTGCGTCACATAGAACTTCGGGCTCGCCCACTTGATCTCGACGCCGGCCTTTTGAAAAAACTCGAACGTCTCGTCGTTCGCGCGGTCCCCGCCGGAGCGCTTGGGGTTCAGCATGACCCGGACGGCAACCCCCGCATTCTTCCTCTCCACCACCGCATCCATCAGCTCCGGCTGGCTGAACGTGAATTGCTTGATGAGCAGGCTTTCTTTGGCGAGACGGATGAAATCCAGAACCGGAGCGACGCCGTCGTCGGGCTGGACAATCAGGTGAGGGACGGGAAGAAACATGGTCGCGAAGCTAGCATTGCCCAAGCGCCCGCGCAAGTGAGTGCCTCCAGCCGGAAAACACTGGCGGGATGGAGGGTTAAATTGCGCGGCCTGAGCCGATTTCCGTCAAGAGCTCCCGATACGCCTCCACGTCTTTCGCGAGGAAATTTTCCAGAAACCCTCGGATGTCGCCGGGCATCGGGGCCTCGGATGTGGGGTTGAGTTTGATCGTGAGGTGGCGGTTGAAGAAGAGGGCCCTTGTGGTGATGCCGAGGAAACGTTCGACGTCCTCCAGGAAGGCTTTTGGATCGCCGGCGATCCGGTCATAGCGGCCGAGGTAGAGGTTTCCGGGGGCGAGATGTTTTTTCCATGCCGCGATCATCGCGGGGTAATCCGCGCGCTGCCGCTGGCCGGAGCTTTCGAAATACTCGCAAAACTTTTCAAAACCCACCGGCTCCGATTTCCCCCGCACCAGGGTTTTTTTGGCATGCGACCACGCCCGCTCGATCGGGTCCCGGAGCATGATGATTCCCTTGAGATCCGGCTTGCAGGCCACGACGGCGGCGATGACTTCATCTGGAAGAAGCGCATAGGAGGCAGTGGCCTCCCCGATGATTTTCGGACGGTAAAAAGAAAGTGACTTTCGCAGGCACGTGTAGTGCTTTTTGAGCTTTTCCCCGAACGGCTCGTCGAATGAGGCCAGGTAATCCTCCAGGCAGGGATACAAGAAATGAGGATGGTCCGGCTTCCCGATCGTGCTGAAAAAATACGTCTCCTTCATCCGGTGGAGCAGGACTTCCGGATGAAGATGCAGGTTGTAGAAAAGCCAAGTGGTCCCGGTCCTCTGCGGCCCCAGGATCAGAAAGTCGGGAAAGTTCCGCAGGTCGGGGTTCGATCCCCTCGTCGGGATCACCTGCATGGCGCGCGATGAATCATTCCCCCGCGTTCAGAATTTTCCCGTTTCCGCACCGGCATCAGAGCGCCTTTAACGCGGCTTCGATTTTTCCGAAATCGGGGAGGTCCTTTGGCGTCGGAGTCTGCTCACTGTAAACGATCATTCCCGCCTGATCGATTACGAATGCCGCGCGGGCCGAGGTGTCGCCGATGCCGGCGAGGCCCGGGAAAACCACATCATAGGCCTTCGTCACCGTTTTGTTCAGATCGCTCAGAAGTTTGATCGAGATACTTTCTTTCTTCGCCCATGCGGACTGGGCGAACGGACTGTCCACGCTGATCCCGAGGACCTCGGCCTTCAGGTCGGCGTATTTTTGAAGGCCGGCTGTCACATCGCACAGTTCCTGGGTGCAGACCCCGGTGAAGGCCAGAGGGAAAAAGAGGATGACGGTTGCCTGCTTGCCGAAATTCGACGAGAGGGTCACGTCGACGAGGCCGTCGGCGGACATGGATTTCAGGGTGAAGTCAGGTGCTTTGGTTCCAATTTCAAGTGCCATGGGATTTGATTTGTGAGCCTCTAAGATTGGCCCGATTCCTGAAACTGTCAATGCCCGGCAGAGACATGCAGGGAGCCTCCTCAATGTGGGAGAGACGGATGGCCGGCCCTTTCCGGAGCTGCCCGGGCTATCTTGCCTCCCGAACCAGTTCCTCAATTCCTTTGAGCCGATAACGCGCGCAAAGTTTCCGGACTTCATCCAGGTCCAGTTCCGGATTGCGTGCGATGAGCTCCACAATATCGGCTTTGGATTTATGCCCCCCGGCATAGAGTTTTAGTGCGATCAGGTGCGGGATCGGAACCAGCCGCAACGGGCTTCCTTCGCGGGCGACGAGGGTGGAGGCGCGCACTGCGTCCTCGATCACCGCTGGAAAACGGTCCGCAAAGTTGATAATTTGCACGAGGCCGAAAGGTCCGCGGATGTCAACAACGCCGCCGAGAGGATCGTCAATGCCCGGCTCGTGAAATTCCGCATGGAAACCTTCGCTGATGAGCGTTTCGGTGAGCTGCCGCAATTTCGGCAAAGAGGCATTGATCCCGAAATCGAGGTCTTCCGTTTGGCGCACGTAGTGGTGGGCGGCCAGCGCGACGGCACCGATGACCACTGCATCGATTTCGTGCTTTCCGAGGATTCCGGCCACAGCCTCGGCTGCGTGTAAAAGGGCCTCCGGATCATTCATGGATCAAGGATTTCGTGGCTTCGGTTGAAGCCAGACAAAACGTTGCCGGATGGTGAGAGCAGCTTTGATCCTTTGGGTTACCGAAAGGGAGCGGATCCGTTTCAACTCGGACTCGTCGGACCGCACCGCGCACTCGCTGCGGCGCGGGCGGTGTGATGAACCGGACTGGTGCGTTCTCATGGAGTGTTCGAGAGCAGTATCACCTCTGCCCATCGGTTAGCAAGCGTCAGGCACTCGATCCTGAAGGCTTCACTTTTTCGCCGGACCGACCTCAACAAAAAGAGTGTTTCACTACTCGAGGTCGGCCGAGGTCACGCTCTGCTGGGGACGGGAGGCAAGCAGGCGTGCCTGATCGACAACCCGCTCCGTCGCCTCGTCGAACCGGTATCCGTGGCAGTTCGGGCAGGTGACAACGCGTGCAGCGACGATCGACTCGCAGCCCTCGCAGACTTTGAAATTCTCCGGGGCCGCGATGATTTTCTCCGCGCGGGCCGCACGATCTTCCAGATGCGAGGCGGGTTTCATTTGTGCAAAATACCAGATTTTCCGGCAAGCCGCCAGAGCGCACTTCCGGGCATCCTATTTCAGGACTCCGATGGATCTGAGCTTCCCCTTGTCCAGGGCGAAGATCTCCCGGCTCACCGGATAGTTGGAACTGAGGTAGCCAGAGATGATGAACTCGCCCATTTGCTGAAATGCCTGATCCTGCCGGGAGAAGACGAGGATTTGGAAGCGGTTTGGAAGGGCGACGAGGAGGTCCGGGCCGAGGGTCGCCGCGAAGTGTTCGGCGAAACCGGGAGCCAGCACCGCCGAGGCGGTGAGGGGATTCGTCGATTCCAGCGCCGCATACTTGATGACTCCGTTCTTGTCCCGGACGTAGTTCGGCTGCAGCGATTCAAAAACCTCTTTGGCGGTCCGGGCGGCTTCCTTTGAGATTTCCTTCGAGGCCATCGTCAATGTTCCCGGATGCCCGCCCTCTGCGCCGAAGATTTCACCGTCTTTTACCACGACGAGCGCCAGGATTGTCCGCTCCGACCCCTCGACCCGCTCGCGGACTTTGTAGTCCATGAACGAGGGTTCGACCATCCACGCCCACCGGGAATCGGCCGAAGCTGCCGTCGAGGAGAGCAGAAAAAAACACAACGCCCATTTGAGTTTTTGAGCGGCTTTGATATGGGTGCGGTGTGATTGCATTTCTTGAAGGAACCCTGGCCGAGGCTCTACCGACCCAGATTGTCGTGAATGTCCAAGGAGTCGGGTATCAGGTTATGATCCCGGTTTCAAGCTATGAGAGGCTTCCCCAGCCGGGTTCGCCCGTAAAAATCCTGACGCACCTTGCCGTGCGCGAGGATGCGCACATCCTCTACGGATTCTTCTCCTCCAGTGAGCGCGACCTCTTCCGTCTTCTGCTGCACCATGTCACCGGGGTGGGGCCGAAGATCGCGCTTGCCGTGCTGAGCGGCCTGCCGGTCGAGATGTTCAAGGCCGCGGTCGTCGCGGGCGATATCGCGGCGATTTCGAAAATCAGCGGCGTCGGGAAAAAAACCGCCGAGCGGATCGTTCTCGAACTCAAGGACAAGGTCGGCGTCGCCGCCGAATGGGAGGCCTCCAGCGCGAAGAACGCCCCGAGCGGGGCGGATGCCCGCCTGCACGACGCCACGCTTGCTCTCATCTCCCTCGGCTACAAGCAGGTCGAGGCGCACAAGGCGATCCGCAGGGTCCAGGAGATCTCGGAGACCCAGCTCACCGCCGAGGAATTGATCCGACAGGCCCTCAAAATCCTCTCATGAGTTCCTTGGACACGGTTCGCGCGGTTCACGCCGCGCTTCCGGACGGCGGGCTTTTTCATGAGAAGGACTGGAGGATCAGCCCGCGTCCGTTCGGGATTTCTTCGGCGCTTCACGAGGAACTCGACAAGCTGGGATACCGGCTTTTGCTCTTTCTGCGTGCCTGCGACCAGCTTTACCGTCTCAGCGTGAAAGGCCGCCAGCCCGGCTGGGTGGCGGAGATCCTTGACCGGGGCAAACCGGCTGAACTCGTCGCATGGCAGCGCGCGCACGGCGTTGCCGGCGACATCCCGAAGGTCATCCGGCCGGACCTCATCCTGACCGATGAGGGATTCGCCATTGCGGAGGTGGACAGCGTGCCGGGTGGCATTGGACTCACCGCGTGGCTGAACAAGACCTATGCGAGCCTCGGCCATAAGGTGCTCGGAGGGGCCGATGGAATGCTTCAGGGGTTTCGTCAAATTCTTCCCGGCGGGGACATCATCATTTCCGAGGAGGCTTCCACCTACCGTCCGGAAATGGAATGGCTTGCCAAGGAATTGAATTCTTCCAGCGCCGGGCCGGCCTGGCGGGTTCTCGGTGACGAGTCGTGCGACGACTGGCAGCCGCGGATCTACCGGTTTTTCGAACTTTTCGATCTGCCGAACGTTCCTGCAGCCGGCCCTCTCATGGAGTCCGCAGTCGCGGGAAAGGTCTCCATCACTCCGCCGGTCAAACCCGCCTTGGAGGAGAAACTCTGGTTCGCTCTCTTCTGGCTCAAACCGCTTCAGGAATTCTGGCGTAGGGAACTCGGCGAGCGCGCGCATCTCGCGCTGCAGCGGGTCATCCCCTACACATGGCTTCTGGATCCGGAACCTCTCCCGCGTCATGCCGTGCTTCCCCGTCTTGATGCCCAATCCTGGGCGGAGGTTGCAGGGTTCAGCCAGAAAAAGCGAAAATTCATTATGAAGATCAGCGGGTTTTCGGAGCATGCCTGGGGATCCCGCGGAGTGGTCGTGGCCTCCGATCTTCCGCAGGCCGAATGGCAGTCCGAACTTGAGAGCGCTCTCAAGGACTTCTCCCACCGGCCGCATATTCTACAGGAATTTCACCCCGGACGGCTCGTGGAGGAAATGTTCTGGCTGCCCGGAATGGACGGTTTGCGCCCGATGCGCGGGAGGGTCCGGCTCTGTCCCTACTATTTTGTCGGGGAAAAATCCGTCACCTGTGGCGGCGCGCTCGCGACAATCTGCCCCGATGACAAAAAGCTGCTTCACGGCATGCGCGATGCCATCCTCGCCCCGGCGGGAGTCGCCGGCGTTGCTCAGGCACTGCCAACGCTTGCCGCGGGCGGTTGAGTGCACTATCGTCGCCGGATGCGAAACCGGGCATTGGCTGAGGCGAGATGGATCCTTGCGATCCTTGGCGTCGCGTGGCTTTTTGCGTTGCTCCTGCTTCCGGCGGTTTCCGTGCTTCTAGCCATTGCTATCCTGTTCACCTTTTACTTTTTCCGCGATCCGGAGCGAGTCCCTCCGCCGGGTGAAACCATCGCAGTCGCTCCCGCCGACGGGCTTGTCACGACGGTGGACGAAGTCGAGGAGGCTGAATTCCTGAACGCAAAGGTTCGGAGGGTCGGGATTTTTTTGTCCGTCCTCGACGTCCATGTGAACCGCGCGCCGATTGCCGGAGAGGTGACGCATTCGGAGCCGAAGTCCGGGATATTTCTGGATGCCCGCGACCTGAGGTCGTCGTCGCTGAACGTGAGCCGGACGTGGGTGTTTTCGGGTGTCGCCGGAACCGTTCTGGTGCGGCAGATCACCGGGGCGATAGCCCGCCGCATCTGTCCCTGGGCTGTCGTGGGAGACGTGCTGGTCCGCGGGGAGCGGTTCGGGATGATCCGGTTCGGATCGCGCACCGAGCTTTTTGTTCCCATGGATGCGGAGATCCTCGTCAAGCTTGGTGACCGCGTGAGGGGCGGGGAGACTCCCGTCGCACGCCTTGCATCCTCCACCGGCATTCCCTCATGAGCGAATCGAACGAGCCGAAAATCTACCTGCTGCCGAATTTGATGACGGCTGGCAACCTGTTCTGCGGGTTCGCGGCCGTGCTCCGGATCATCGAAGCTTCGTTGCTCGTGGCGGTCGGCCAGTCTGCGGGAACTCTCTATCACGAGGCGATCGCCTTCATTCTGGGAGCGTGTGTGTTCGATCTTCTCGACGGACGGCTCGCCCGGCTCGGCGGGCATGAGAGCATCTTCGGGAGGGAGTTTGATTCGCTGGCCGACATTGTCTCGTTCGGCGTGGCTCCGGCTCTGCTGGTCTACCAGATCGTTCTCCGGGATTTCCAGAAGACCGGCTGGATCATTGCCTTCTTTTTTCTGCTGTGCGGAGCGCTTCGGCTGGCCAGATTCAACTGCATGACCGCAGCCCCCGGGGAAAAACCGGACCGGGATTTCCAAGGTTTTCCGATCCCTGCTGCGGCCGGACTCATCGCCTCGCTCACTCTTCTCATGCGCTGGCTTCAGGCCGATGACCGCGAGATCGGTCCCTGGAAATTTGTCCTGCCTTTCCTGCTCCTTTTCCTCTCGTTCATGATGTTCAGTCGCGTCCGCTATCCCAGTTTCAAGGGGCTCAACTGGAGGACGCAGCGGTCAATCCCGGCTTTCCTCTTCCTCATTTTGCTGCTGGCGATCACCGCGATGAACTACCACTGGATGCCGGCAGTTCTTTTTGTCTCCTTCCTGCTCTACGGATTTGTCCGGCCGTTCATTTCGAAGGCGATCCGCCGCGAAATCGAAGAGGAGGACCCGGACCCGCAGGAGCCATCGGGACCGGCCTGAAGTCGCTCGGTTTTCCAAATGGGGGGAGTTTCAGCTTTTAACCTGAAAACGGTTTTTGGACAGGATTAACAAGATGCACAAGATACTGGGAAAGGCAGTTGCAGAAATGGCTTGGAAATATTTTTGTCCGCCGCGCATCCGCAGTAAATCAATCCAGTAAATCTTGTTAATCCTGTCAAAATTCTTCAATCGCTGGATTCAGGTTTAATGCGGATTGGGACGGTTTCGACAGCCACATCCGTTAGTCCCAGGAGGATGGCGGCCGCTTCGCGGTAGGCGGCCATCTGAGGTGCGTAACGGGATTGGATTTCCTCGGGTCCGGCTTTGTCTGTTTTGAAATCGTAGATGGTGGCGGATGCGGGTTGACCGTCGGGATGTAGGCGAATGTGGACGCGGTCGAAGACCCCGCTCACCCATTGCCCTCCGACGAGAACATCGAAGGACTTCTCGCGCCAAAGCTCGCATTGTTCGTCAGGGCGGCGGAAGAGCTTTTGAGCCATTGTCGTGGTCAAAAAGGCCTCCAGCAGTTGCCTTGCCTGTCCCGAGCACTCCTGGAACGACGGAGGGGTTGCATCCAGCCAGGAGATTGCGGCCAAGGCCGCATGGATTTCAGAGCCAAGATCGGAGGCATCCCGCGAATGGGCGGGAGTTTTATGCTCCGTGGTTTCTGGCTGGAGTGATAGGGAGGCTGACGGGGAAACCGGCTTCGGGGTGCAGGAGATCGGAGAGGGGAGCGACGGGGAGACCGTGCCGGGAGGATTTTCGGAGATTCCGACGAAGGCGTTTTTTTCGAACCAATTCGGGTTTCCGAACTCGAAAGATTCTCCGAGAGTCAGGGCGAGGAGGCGCGCGAAATTCTTGGCACTGCTCGTTTTTGCAAGTCGTTTTGTGATCAGGTAGAGCCCGAAGCGAGGGCGTGTCATCGCGACATAGGCGGTGCAGAGGTCGCCGTATTCCTTGTCCGCCCGTAGGGATTCTCCGGCAGCAGCCAGCGTGGGGTCCTGATCTGCAAAATCCTTCTTCGGAAGCAACATCCCCCAGGTTGGCGGGCGCCCGAGCACGAGATCGTTGCTTGTCTGAACCGTCCGGTCATCAAGGCCGGATACAACCGCCATATCGAAGGTCAGTCCCTTTGCCTGGTGGACGGTCATCACGCGGACGACACCCGCGCTCTCGGGTTCCTGGACCTGGTAGCTCTCGACAAATGACAGAAAGTCGAGAATTCCCCCGGATCCCGCCGAATCGAACTCGTCCGCAGCGGTGAGAAAATCCGCCGCGCAGGATGCCAGAAACGGCTCGTGGGTGAGATCGCAGGAGGCGACCCATTGGCGGACGGTTTCCTCAAAGCCGTGGCTTGCGATTATCTCCAGCGCGTTTTCCCGGAATGCGAATTCCCCGTCCTGCAAGATGCGAAGAGGGGATCCGGCGAGAAGGCATCCGGACAGAGTGTCGTCGGGAGATGCTGCGAAACGGAACGCTGCGAGTAAGGCAGCGCCGAGCGGGTTGTTCGTGCAGGGGTTTGTATTGCCTTCGAGCGCGACCGGAATCCCATGGGATCGCAACAGCGTGGCAAGGGCGGCGGCTTTCTCGTTCTTTCGAAAGAGAACCGCGCAACTCAATCCACGAAGCCACGGTTCGGTTTCCTTCAGGATATTCAGAATTTCAAAATCCCGCGGATCATCCTCGTCACCCTCGTCGCTCTTCCCGGCATCCACCGGCACCCAGCGAACGAAACCGGCTTCCCCTACCATCTCCGGCGCGACTACGTGGGGCTGCCAGGCTTGAGTCCAATCAGCAACCGTCCTGTCGGGGAGCTTGAGATCCTCCTGAACCGCCGGGATATTGCCGAAGACGGTGTTGACGGCATCCATGATTTCCTGCCTCGAACGGCGGGATTCGCTGAGAGTGGCCGTCGTGATCCGATCTTCGGCTGCGGAATTGTAGAGGCCACGGATTTCAAAAAACAGTTTCGGGTCGCCGCCGCGCCACGAGTAGATCGCCTGCTTGGTATCCCCGACATAGAAAAACGAGCGGGTGCCTCCGGAATCCTGGACGACCTCATCAATAAACGCAGAGAGCACTTTCCATTGCGGGCGGCTGGTATCCTGAAATTCGTCGAGCATCCAATGGTCGTATCGGGCGTCGAGCCGGTATCCGACGGCTGAGCTCCAGGCCGGGTCATTCACACGGGCGGCGAGAAGATCGGTGATATCGGAGAATGTCAGGCGGCCATGGCTGCGGGTGAGCGCGTCGTAGGCGGACTCAAACCGGCGCATCATGGCATGAAGAGCCGCGCTCCGCCGCAGGAGTTTTTCGTATTCCGGCTTGATCAGCGAACGCAGGAGAGCGGTTCTGGCTGCGGCGACCTCCGGATTCAGGTAAACCCGCGCAGCGGTGGTCCTGCCAGTCGGGATGTATTCATCGCCGGTCTTGTTGTCTATTGAGCATTTGCAAAGCCTGCCTTTGACAAACTCCTCCAACTCCTTTGGCCATGCCTTATCCGGGCAGGCATGTGCAGCGAGATCCAGGTTGTCCCGCCAGGCTTCGACCGCCGCCGCATCGAGTTGGGGGTGGGTGTCCTCGATTGCTTTCCAAAGCGTGGCGGCGGACGTGGCGCAATCGCCAGCGGCAAGGATCGGCGACCCCGAAGGCCAGATCGCCTTCCGGTCGCCCCACACGACATCCGCCGGGGTCTCCATAAACTTGCCGTGAAGACTTTCCACCGACTTGAGGAGTGCGGAAAAAATGCCGCGTTCGCTTTGGTTGCGGCTTTGCTGGCGAACGAGGTCAAGGAACTCGTCGAAGATCCCGGGGTTGGATGAACAATCCCGGAAGAGTGCCGCCAGGGCATCGTCGCGGGCGGACTGAAGATCGGCGGTGCCGAGCATGGCGAAGTCGCCCGTGAGGCCGGATTCCAGAGGGAAAGCGCGGGCGATGCGGGCGAAGAGACCGTCAATCGTTCCCATGCAGAGGACGCCCATCTGGGCAACAAGCCGCTGCAGAACGTCGCGACACTTTCCGGCAGTGATGTCCGCAATCCCGGTATCTTCTCGAAGCTTTTGCAGCTTTTTGTCGTCCATCGCAGCGGCTGAGAGCCTTTGGAAGACCGCATCTAGAAATTCCCCCGCTGCCTTCTTTGTGAACGTGAGCGCGACGATCTTTCGCGGTTCGACGTCCTTCATGAGAAGCGTAACCATGCGGGTCGTGAGCTTGTAGGTTTTTCCGCTGCCCGCATTGGCAATCACCATCTGATGTGGAATCTGCATGGTCATGCCCGTCCTTTCAGGAACGCGATCGTCTCCGGATCGAAGCATTTTTCTGGAGCCCCATTGAGGAACAGGCTTTCAAAAGGATCCTCCCAACTGACTTTGTGGGGTTGTGGTGGCCAGAATTCCCCGCAGGCCACCCGCGCCGCCACAGCTTCCGCGCACCGGACTGCGGAATTCTGAAGTTCGTCGCTGAGATCGAACTCCTGGATCGAGGTTTCGGAGGGATTCGCGCCGAGGATGAAATACGCGACATGGATCGGACGGCCGGGATAACGGCGTTCTGCGATGAATCGGTAGAGCGGGAGTTGGAGATCCACCCAGCATTTTTGTTTTCCGTCCACCAAGACTTTTGCTTCTTCGAGAAATGCGTTTGCGGCGGCACTGCCGAAGTGGGTTTCTTCAGGCGATTTCAGCTTGGCATACGTCTTGTAGTCAATGACCCGAATCGTGCCATCCGGGTGCTCCTCGATCCGGTCAATCTGGGCGGAGAACTTGAGCGGGCCGATCTTCATGGGATCCGCCCGGTTGGCGTCGAGCTTCCATTCGGCCTCGAGGATTTTCCATCCCCCGGCAACCACGCCGGCCTGAACCCCGGCAAACGCGCGGAGGCGAACCTTGGCCGCTTCAAGCTGCACGCGCACGGCCGGCGAGGGGGTTGGCCCGAACAACATTCCGGCCTCCGACTCAAGGTGGGCGATGACGAGGGATTCGATCTTTTTCCGGTCGCCTTCGTCCGGCGTGCTTTTGGAGAACAACTCGATCGCCTTATGAACGAGAGAGCCGAAGCGCAGGGCGTCCATCTCTCTCGCCTGCGGCTCAAATTCCTCCAGATAGAGGACGCGCTTGAAATAATACCTGAACGGACAGGAGAGGTATTCCTTGAACCCGGTGGGGCTGATTTTTTCCACGGCTTTCCGCCTGTCATCCGGGAGCCGCCAGAGCCAATGGTTTTCCCGGCGCGGGCGCACGGTGGAGGATTCGGACCCCCCGAAGGTATTCAGAATCCGGGTGGGAATCTCGGCATCCGGGCAGCGAAGCAGGAGATTCGACGGGAGGGCCGGTCCGCCATCGGCACCAAACTTGCTGAAACTGCAGCGGATGTCATCGGTCGGACGTATGCTGAGAAGACAGGTCAGCAGGTAGGAATCTCTGGCACGACGGGCTGCATTGTCGAGGATGCCGAGCGGTCCGCGCCGCGAGTCCGGCAGGAAAATGTGCCCGTTGACAGATGCCGGCAGCCGTCCCTCCACGCATCCGCAAAGCGCCAGTCGCGAGGCTTCAGCCCAGGGGGCTTCGAGCCATCCCATGAATTCCACGTCGCCGGGCTCGGAGGAGGAAAATGTCAGCGCACAATTCAGGGCGCGGGAAAATGCCAGATCCCCTCCGTCCGGCCATCGTGAAAAAACCGGGGACTCCCGGATCTGCTCGAACAGGTCGAGAACCTGATCGGACGCTGCGTCTGACCTGCCTTTCCATGCCTGGCGGAGCACCTCGTCCGGAAACATCCCGTGAAAATGTTGGAGCGCCTCCACCAGAGCCTTTGTGTCGGACAGAAGTTTCGCCTCCTTTTCCTTCCGTTCGGCATCGTCTCCAGCATAGGCAGCTAAGAACGATGACGCTTGGTCGAAGGACTCCAGCAGGGCCTGCGAGATCAGAAAGTTGCAGGTCGAGAGAAGGCGGGAGATCGGCAGTTTCGCTTTGGCTCCGACCCATCGGGCAAATTGTGGACATTCCAGCAACCTGCGCAGGGTTCGCAGGCGACCCGACGAACGCCACTCGATCCATCCCAGTGCCACGATGGCCGGTTCGGTCGCGGAGAGATCATCCCCGCCGGGCAAAAAGGGCCTACCTCCGCAGCGAAGAACCTCCGAACGGAATGCGGGTGCCAGTTCGGGATCGGCTAGAACAAGCGCGTAGTCGCCGGGAGGGGTTGCGGCCGACAAATACCTCACGGCTTGAGCGGCTTCGTTTTTCGGATCTTTGGCCTTGATGATGTGTTCGCTTGTGACCGGAATTTCGCACGCAGCCCAGTCCGCAGGCACCGGTCTCCCCCACTTGTCGAACCCACCGGTGATTGGCCCCGGCTTCCAAACCAAAACCTCCACAGCGATCCCCCTGGCCATCAGGGCCTCCGCATAAAGGGCCGCTGCCGTTGTCAAATCCGGGATGCAGGCGATCACAACAGCCCGCAAATCCGGCGGCGGAACCGGCTGTCGAATTTGAGCCGCACGGGCTTCGTTCGGATCGACCAGCCCGAATCCACGAAGGGCGTTCAGGTAGTCCCGGTAAAGTGATCCGATTTGCTCCCATCGCGATTCGTCCTCACCGCAGATTCTAGGCAAATCCGGATGCAGCGGGGAAATCGCGGCCTCACCGAGCATGTCGCACAGCTCGCACATCAACCCGCCTGCTTCCATCAACCGGGAATCGGTCCCAAGCGGCACGGGAAACAACGCATCAACATTCTGAAGAGGCGCCTCCCTCAACACGCCTGCCCAAGCTCCCTCTCGCTCAGCCCGTGTCGCCAAAACCGCTTGATCTGGCAAAATCGCCGCCATCGGCTGGAGAAACCGGGGGGCTAACACGCCCGTGCCAGCCCCGGATGCCAGTCCCGCCAATGCAAAGCGGATCCTGCTCGCGGCTCCGGCTGTCGGAATCCAAACTTGCGTGCCGGATAAATCCCACGGTCTCCCGGACATTTCACGCAGAAGAAACCCCGCGACCTGATGAGCAAGAGAATTGTCCTGATCAAGAAATGTTAGGGACGGAGCCGACATTGGGGAGAATGATGATTAAACTGGCGGAGGTTCCATCCCGTAGGGAAAAACGACCATCCCGACAAGAACGGATCAAACGTAAACATCAACGAAATCGGATGCCCGATGATTTTGAGCAGGGACTGTGACTGACCCTCCGGGCAGAAACAGTGTCGAGAAGGATAGAATGTATTTGAACCGCCAAAACGAACCGGTGATTGTAGCCGCAACAACCCGGCGATCCGGATGATGTGAAGTCGGCCGTGCAAACTCCCTCCAGAAGAATCTCGCTCCTCCGGCTGCAATTTCATTGACTCCGGTTGCTGGAAAATGGACGCAGAATCATGGGAGTGTCGTTGTTAAGAAGACTGGGGTCGCTTGCCGCCGTGCTGTTCTGCGTGGTGTCGATCACCTTTCTATTGATCCGGCTTTCCCCAGGCGGGCCGTTTGACGGGGAAAGAAAAATCCCCGAGGCGATCGAAAAGCAGCTTCTTGCGAAATACAAACTCGATGGGAGCCTGTGGACGCAATACTCGGGATACATGGCGGACCTGCTCTGCGGGGATCTTCGGCTCTCGACAAAATACCGCAACCGCTCGGTGAACGAGATCCTCGCGCAGACGCTTCCGGTGACATTGTGCCTCGGGGGGATCGCATTTGTCCTGGCGACGGTCGGCGGGATCTGGCTCGGGACGCTGGCGGCCATGCACCAGCACACCTGGCGTGATGTGGGCGCGATGTTCATTGCACTTGCGGCCATCTCGCTGCCTTCCTACATCATCGGGCCGGTCCTGATCCTCGTTTTCGGGCTCGAACTCCACTGGCTGCCGGTGGGAGGCTGGGGAAACTGGGAACACATCATCCTCCCGGCGATCACCCTGGCCGCACCGGCCATGGCGGCGATCGCCCGCCTGATGCGCGGCAGCATGGTGGAGACCCTTCAGCAGGATTTTGTCCGCACCGCGCGAGCCAAGGGGCTGCGGGAATCGGTGGTCGTTTACCGCCACGCCCTGCGGATCGCCGTCCTGCCGGTCGTCTCCTACCTCGGGCCCCTGGCGGCCCATCTGCTTACCGGTTCGATCATCGTCGAAACGATTTTCCACATTCCCGGAGCCGGAGGGTTTTTCGTGAACTCGATCCTCAACCGCGACGGGTTCCTCCTCGGCGGGATGGTCATCGTGTATTGCGTCATGCTCGTTCTGTTCAATTTGATCGTTGATCTTGCCTACGGGCTTTTGGACCGGAGGATCCGTGGCTGATCCGAGGGCCATCAGGCGGGTGCTTCGCAATCCGGCGGCATGGGCTTCCGCGCTCATCCTGGGTTTCGTTGTCGTGGCCTGTGTCGCGGGGCCGTTTTTCCTCCCGTCATCTCTCGGCGAGCCCGGTCAGAGCCAATACGCGCCGCCCTCCTGGGAGCATCCGTTCGGCACCGATCTCAACGGCCGGGACCAACTCTACCGGGTGCTGACCGGCGGGCGCATTTCTCTTCTGGTCGGCCTCTGCGGTGCCGCGGTGAGCCTCGTGATCGGGACGACGTGGGGGCTTGTTGCCGGTTACGCCGGCGGGAAAACGGACGCCTGGATGATGCGCATCGTCGATGTGCTTTACTCTGTGCCGCGGCTCATCTTCATTCTCATCGCGATCAACGCCTTCAATGCGCAGCTCCAGAAATTCGCTTCCGGGCTGGGATGGGAATGGCTCGTCCAGTCGTCGCGGATCGCCATCCTCATCGTCACGCTGGGAGTGATCGAATGGCTCACGATGGCCCGCATCGTCCGCGGCCAGGTGCTCTCGTTGAAATCCCGGCAGTTCATCGCCGCAGCGAAGGTCCTCGGCCAGTCGCATGCCGGCATTCTCTTCCGGCACCTTCTCCCGAACCTGGTCGGTGTCATTCTGATTTACCTGACGCTCACGATTCCTGCCGTGATCATCGACGAGTCATTTCTCAGCTTTCTGGGCCTCGGCATCCAGGCTCCGCAAGCAAGCTGGGGTTCTCTGCTCGCCGACGGTGCCGGCGCGATCAACCCTCTGAAAAGCTTCTGGTGGCTTCTCGTCTTCCCCGCCGCCTGCATGTCGGTTTCCCTCCTTGCCCTCAACTTTCTTGGCGACGCCCTCCGCGACGCCTTCGATCCGCACGGGTGAGGGGCAGGATTTTGTATTTCCAGAGGAGTTTACGCTAAATAACGATAAAACTATCTTTTTTTATTGTAATGCCATTGGGGGACCGGTAGGAATGGCCTTTCTTCGATTCCAACCAACAACCCCAATCCATCATCCATGAGTTCCATGTTTTGTTATCAATGCGAGCAATCGTCCCAGCGCACCGGCTGCACGGCCGTCGGCGTTTGCGGAAAAAACCCCGAGACGGCGGCGCTGCAGGATCTGCTGCTTCACGCGCTGAAGGGAGTGAGCGTATTTGCTCACCGTGCGGCCAAGGCGGGAGTCCGTTCGGAGGCGTTGGAGCGGTTTGCGCTCGACGCGCTGTTCACGACGGTAACGAACGTGAATTTCGATCCGGTCCGGCTGCAGGGAATGCTGGCGGAGGCGGGGCGGCATCTTGAGGAGGCGAGGCGGCTTTACGCAGGGGTGCGGACCGCCGCCGATCCGGCCTCGTTCAATGGCGCGACGTGCTTTATCCCGGCGGCAACGCTTGACGACCTCATCCGGCAGGGGGAGGAAACCGGGCTTGAGGGGCGCCAGGAGGCGATCGGGGCGGATCTGCTCGGCTTGCAGGAACTGCTCACCTATGGATTGAAAGGCATGGCCGCCTACGCCTGGCATGTGCGGGATGCTGGCGGAGACACGGGGGAGACATCGCTGTTTATCTTTGAGGCGCTTGCGGCCATCGCGCCGGGCGAAACAACGACCGTTGATCAGTTGCTCGGACTCTGCATGCGATGCGGCGAGGCCAACTTCCGGGTTTTGGAATCCCTCGACGGCGTGCATACAAAACGCTTCGGACATCCGGTGCCCACACAGGTCCGCCTCGACCCGGTTGCCGGGCCATGCATCCTGGTCTCCGGCCACAACCTGGAAGACCTGATGGCTCTCCTCGAGCAAACGAAGGGGACCGGGATCAATGTTTATACCCATGGGGAGATGCTCCCCGCGCACGGGTATCCGGAACTCCACAAACATCCGCACTTGGTCGGCCACTATGGCGGAGCCTGGCAAGACCAGGCGCGGGATTTTGACCGCTTTCCCGGCGCGATCCTCATGACGACGAACTGCATCCAGCTTCCGAAGCAGAGCTATTTCCAGCGCCTCTTCACCTGCGGGCTCGTCGCATGGCCGGGGGTCCGGCATATTGATGGCCGCGATTTCTCGGCTGTCATCAAAACCGCCCAGCGCGCCCCCGGGTTCCCGTCCGACGTCGAAGGGAAAACCCTTACGCTCGGGTTCGGGCACAACGCCGTCCTCGGCGTCGCTGGTCAGATTGTCGATGCGGTGAAGTCGGGTGCCATCCGGCATTTCTTCCTTGTCGGCGGGTGCGACGGAGCAAAAACCGGCCGCAACTACTACACCGAGTTCACCGAGCAAATCCCGTCCGATTGCGTGATCCTCACGCTCGGATGCGGGAAGTTCCGGTTCAACCGCAATGATTTCGGCACGATCGGCGGCATTCCGCGGTTGCTCGATTGCGGGCAGTGCAACGACGCGTATTCAGCCATCAAGATCGCCGCCGCGCTCGCCGAGGCCTTTGGTTGCGGCATCAACGAGCTTCCTCTCTCGCTCAATATTTCATGGTATGAGCAAAAGGCCGTGGCTGTCCTGCTCACCCTGCTCCACCTTGGTGTTCGGAACATCCGTCTCGGACCGACATTGCCGGCATTTGCAACACCCGCGATCGTGGCGGCCCTGCAGGAAAAATTCAACCTCCTGCCGATCACGACAGCCGAGGCTGATCTGATTGACTGTCTCAAAGCATAAGGTGCAGAGTGGGCGCCGATGTTTATCTACGGAAAAACCTCGGCGAATGCGATTGCGGTGATGAGTTACCTTGCGGCTGATCCCGAGAGTAGATCGGGATCCGGCGAGATTGCCAAATCGCGCGGGATCTCGCGGGCGTTGACGGCCAAGCTCCTGACCCAACTGGCTGCGGCAGGTCTCGTCAGCGGGCAGCCGGGGCCGGGAGGTGGCTACACCCTTGCCAAGCCCGCCCGGGAAATCTGCCTGTTCGATATCGTCTCGCTTTTCGAGCAAACTGCAACGGCCTCGGTCTGTCCGTTCGGACAAAACTGGTGCGGCAATGGGGACCCCTGCCCGCTCCACGAGACCATTACCGGGATGATAGCTGGCAACCTGGTTTTTATGGAAAAGACGAGTCTTGCCGTCTTCGAAGAGCGGGCGTCCGGAAAACCGGCACCCCGGGTCAAGTCTCGGTCTCTCCCGTCTGTCCGCACAGGCCGGAGAAAGGGGAGTTCGACAGGTTGATCAGATTTGCCGGGGCGAAGCGGAAGTGATCAGAAGAGCTCCTGTTGGCCCATGGTTTGGTATTTTCCGGCTTCGGCTTCCACTTCCTGAAGCAGGCCCTTGAATTCACACTCGTGAAGGGCCTGGATCAATTCCGGGTAGCGGGGGAGGATTTGAAAAGACGACCAGTCGGCGGGCAGGGGGAGATCCTCATCCAGGCGGACCATCTCCCGGTTCGCTGTGATCAACCCGCGCGAGGCGGCAATTTTGTCACGCAGCTTGGGATTGGAAATCGCAGCGGTGTTGACCAGGAGGTTTTCAATCGAGCCATGTTCGGCGATCAATGACACTGCGGTTTTTTCACCGATTCCCGGAACGCCGGGAATGTTGTCCGAGGCATCGCCCGTGAGCGCGAGAACGTCGGCAATCTGCGTCGGGTTGACGCCCCATTTCGCACGCACTTCCGACTCTCCGAGGAGGGCAAACCCTCCCGGAGGCGCATCGGTCTTTGCCGTGGAGTAAATCCGGATGTTTGAAGAAACGAGTTGGAGGATGTCTTTGTCGTTCGTGGCGATGACGACCTCGGCGCCGTCCCGCGCTGCGGCGAGGGCATACGATGCAATGAGATCGTCAGCCTCGGTATCCTGGAGGCTGAGGCTCGCCGGGCCGAAAAGGGGGATGTTTGCCTGCAGCCAATCCTCCTGCGGCCGCAGGTCGTCCGGCATCGCGGTCCTGTTCTGCTTGTATTCCGGCTGGAGCGTTGTCCGTCTTTCGGGCAACCCGCAATCCCAGATGACCGCCGCGCGGTCCGGGCGGAGGTCGGCCAGCATTTTCCGGATGGCCTTGGCGTATCCGTAGATTGCGTTGGTGGGTTCTCCCCTGGAGTTTCGAAGCCCCCTGATGGCATAAAACGACCGGTAGAGGTAGTAGTGGCCGTCAACGAGAAGCAGTCGCATGATGGTTTTCAGAGTGTGCGGAGGGCCTTGGGAATCCAAGCGGAATCGTTCCGTGGAACTTGACGCAGGGCGCGGAGTCCCTTAAAGACTACCCCTCTTGATGTCACTCCGAGTTACCACGTTCTGTGCTGCCGCGATTTTTGCGGCCATGTTTCCGCTTTCGGCCCAAAACCCGGACCCGCAAAGCAAGCCCGCTTCCGGAAACGCGGTTTCCGCAGAGGAACAGGCGGAGTTCGACGCCGCAAAAAACCTCGATGAATCCGGGGCCACGCAGCCGGCGATTGCGGCCTACCGCGAGTTCCTCAAGGATTCCCCCGCTTCTCCCCTGGCATCCAAGGCCCAGTATCGTGTGGCTGAGCTGCTGGAATCAACCGGCGATCTCAGCAAGGCTTTCGATGCCTACCAGACGCTTATTTCCAGGTATCCGGACGCTCCGGAATTCGAGAAGTCGGTTTCCAAGCAGGTTCTGATTGCGAACGAGTATCTTGGGGGCAGGAAGTTGAAATTCCTGGGAATGGAACTTGTGCCGGCAACCGACCGTGCCGAGCAGATGTATAGCTCGATTCTCAAAAACGCGCCGTTCAGCAAAAATGCCCCGGTCGCGCAATTCAACCTTGGTCTGACGTATGAGAAGCAGGGCAAGGCCCGGGAGGCCGCCGCCGCTTATCAAGGGGTCCTCGACAAGTATCCGCACAACTCGATCGCTGACGATGCCCTCTATCAGATCGGATATGTCTACATGCAGATCGGCGCGACCGGTCGCTCGCAGGATCTGTCTGCGCTCGTCCAGGCGAAGAACACGTTTGAAGATTTTCTTATTCAGTATCCGAACAGCGAGAAGGCGGCCCAGGCGCGTGACAACCTGGCATCCATTGGCGGACGGGAATCCGGCGACCTTCTTGCGGTCGCGATGTTTTATGACCGTTACAAAAATTACCGTGCGGCCGCGATCTACTACAACGACGTCATCCGCCGCCAGCCGGGAACGAAAAACGCGAAATTTGCGGGCGAGCGCATCCAGGTCCTCCGCAGCGACATCGGTGACGACGCGCTGAGAACCGGTCCCGAGCGGGCGGAGACCGGAGAGAAAGTCGCCCTTCGCCGTCGCCTGCAGGCCCAGATCGAAACATCCACGCTTGCCGACTTCAATGGTCCGCCGCGCAAGGACATCGTTCCGGATGAACTTCCGATGGTGAGCAAACCGAAGCTGCGCACCGATGTGCGCGATGTGCGCCCGTTGCCCTCCGTCGAGCCAGCCCTGCCCACCCAATGAAATTTTCCCTCCCTCTCGCACTTGCAGCAGCTTTTGCCTTGACCGGTTGCGGGTATCACGCTGGCGAAATCCGCCCGACTCCGATGCGATCGGTGCGCACGCTTGCCGTCCCGACATTCAAAAACCGGACCTACGAGCCCCGGATCGAAGTCCTTTTTGCCGATACGCTCGTGAAGCGTCTGCAGCAGGATGGAACCTACGAGATCGTGGGCGATGAGAAGGCGGATGCGATTCTTCACTGCACGATCACGCAGGTGGAACAGCGTGCGCTGCGCTCGGTGATCAACAATGTTCTTGCGACCAGTGAATTCAGTTTGAAGGTGAAGGTGGAGTATGAGGTGCAGGATCGTGTGACGGGAGCAATACTCATGGTGGGCGGCGCGAGTGGAGACTCCACGTTCTTTAGCGGCAACGACCTTCAGACGATCCAGCGCCAGGCGTTGTCGAACGCGGCGGCCGATCTGGCCAAAGACATCGCTGTCGAGATCAGTGAGGGCTGGTGATCTGCGGGAGGTTTTCCCGTGCTGAGCGTTGTTCCCACTCCCATCGGCAACCGCCAGGACATCACCCTGCGTGCGGTGGAGGTCCTGCGCTCGGTTGATTTGATCGCCGCAGAGGATACCCGTCACAGCGGGATGCTCCTCCACCATCTCGGGATCAAAAAGCCGTTTGTCAGCCTCCACGAGCACAACGAGACCGCCCGCACGGAGGAACTCATCGGGAGGATGGCAGGCGGGATGCATCTCGCGCTGGTGACCGATGCCGGGATGCCGGGCATCTCTGATCCCGGGCATCGTCTGATCCGGGCCTGCATCGCCCATGGAATTCCCGTCACCGTTCTTCCCGGACCTTCTGCCGTCCTGACCGCGCTTGTGGGATCGGGGTTTCCATCCGACCGGTTTTTCTTCGGCGGGTTTCTTCCTGTCAAGAGCGGGCGTCGCGCGGCTGAGATCGGGCGGGCGGCGGAGAGGCCGGAGACCAGTATTTATTTTGAGTCACCCCACCGGATCATCCGCACTCTCGAGGCATTGAAAGAATGCTGTCCCCTGCGGCTGGTCTGCGTGGCAAGGGAACTGTCAAAGGCATTTGAAGATTACCAGCGCGGCACGCCGGAGGAACTTCTCGCACATTTTGGAGTCCATCCACCGAAGGGCGAAATCACCCTTCTTGTTTCGGCTGCGGACCGGCATGCGCCCGGGAGCGATGACTAGGCTCCCCCTGGGCGCGAGATGGCTTCGCGCCGGTCTTTTCGCGGGGTTGCTTTTGCTGCTGGTCGTCGTGGCGCTTTCCGCCCGGATTCCACGCCCGCCTTCATTCACGATGCCGTGCGGGTTTCATGCCCTCACCGGTCTCCCCTGCCTGTTTTGCGGGGGAACCCGTGCGATCCGGGCCGTGTTGAACGGTCAGTGGGAACTGGCGCTCTATCTGAATCCGATTGCATATCCGGCGGTCCTCGCCGCGCTGCTGCTGGCTTTGGTGCTTTTATGCGAGGCCGTTCTGGGAGTCGCGCTCTGGAATTGCGGGCCATGGGTTCAACGCCTCTGTCGGCTTGCTCCATTGCTGATCGTCGCGAGCCTCGCCTGGTGGACATGGCATGTGGTGTCCGCCTTGAAGACCCCGAAGCCGGAACTGGTGAATTTCAGAAATCCGGTGGCCGCAAGACTGGCGGAGATCCTCAAGCCGCCCGGACATTGACTGGCGTGCCGGGTCAGCGCACGCTGGAAAACCTGTCCGCCCAGGCCTGGACTTCCGGCGACATTTTCACAAGCGATGGCCATCCGCGAGTGTAGCCTTCCCCCGGGAGTTTGCGGGTGGCATCGAATCCCATATGGGAGCCGATATTGGCGATTGAGGGGGCGTGGTCGAGCGCGTCCGATGGATTTTTGACGAACGTGCTGTCGCGCTGGGGGTCTGTGTTTGCGCAGAGGCGGAAGATCACCTCGCTGGTGTTGTGGACATCGCAGTCGTCGTCCACGACGACGATGTATTTGGCGAACATCATCTGCCCCATCCCCCAGAGTCCATGCATGACCTTGTAGGCCTGAAGCGGGTATTGCTTGCGGATCGAAACGAACACGAGGTTGTGAAACACCCCTTCGGCGGGCAGGGCGATGTCCACGATTTCCGGGAAATTCATTTTGAAAACCGGCAGGAAAATCCGGACGCTGGCCTCGCCCATGTAGAAGTCCTCCATGGGAGGGATCCCGACAATGGTTGCCGGATAGACCGCGTCCCTGCGCCGCGTGATCGCCGTGAGATGAAAGACCGGGTAGTCGTCCACGTTCGTGTAGAAGCCGGTGTGGTCGCCGAACGGACCCTCCGGCCGCATTTCTCCGGGTTGCACATAGCCCTCAAGAACAAAATCCGCATTCGCCGGCACGTCGATGTCCACGGTGACGCCCTTGATGAGCTCGACGGATTTTTTTCTGGCGAATCCCGCGAAGAGGATTTCATCCAGGCCGTCCGGGAGGGGGGCTGTGGCGGCGAACGTGAGGGCGGGATCGCCTCCAAGAGCAACGGCCACCGGCATTTTTTCCCCGCGCTCGTAGTATCGTTTCCCATGCCGTGCGCCGACCTTGTGGACCTGCCAGTGCATGCCGGTGGTCCATCCGTCATAGACCTGCATCCGATACATCCCGACGTTACGATCGCCGGTGTCGGGATCTTTCGTGTAGACAGTCGGCAGCGTGATGAAGCGCCCGCCGTCGTCCGGCCAGCAGTGGAGGATCGGAAGGTCTTCGAGAGAAAAATTTCCTCCGGGCTCATGGACGACCTCCTGGCAGGGAGCCGAACGCACGTGCTTTGGCTTGGCGTGGATGACGTCGATCCCGTTGCGGAGAAGAGCGAAGGCCTCCTTCAGCGTACGCGGTGGTTTCGCCTTCATCAGGAACTGCATCTGGTCGGCGAGCTCGTCGATCCGTTCCAGCCCAAGCGCCATGGCCATGCGTTTCCGGGAGCCCATCGTGTTGATCGCCAGCGGGAAGGCAGACTCCTTTCCGTCAATTGTCGGCTTTTCAAAAAGCAGGGCGGAGCCGCCGCCAGGGAATTTCATCTCACGGTCGGCGAGTTCGGTGATCTGCAATTCGGTGGCGACAGGTCCGGAGATCCGGCGGAGTTCTCCGGAGGATTCCAATTTTTCGCAGAACGAGCGGAAAGAAGGGTAGGACATTTTGGAAGAGGTATCGTTGGGCGGATTGCCTACTGGACAGCGGCGGGGACAGGATTTTTGGTAACCTCGGGCGGAATCCTGAGGAATAGAGTTTTCCATTCCGCCCGGAGCCAGAGGAGGACGCCTTTTAAAACGGCTCGGAGCACTTTTGGCGTCGGCTCGAACCCGCTGACCATCATCCGGTGGTCAAGGTTGTTCGCCCCGTAGGTTCCACAGGCCCGGCGTTTTAGCGCAATGGATTTGAGCCGGCGGTTGGCAAACGCCATGAATTTCGCGACGGCACCATCGATCGGACCCTCAAAAGGAAAGCGCTCGAAACCGCCCTTCGGGCAGATGCAGAGTTCGCGCACGGGACCGAAATAAAACCACCCGATGTCCATGATGAATGCCGCCTGCATCAGGTCCGCATCCCCGAGGTAATGGTATTTGTCTTTGATGAGCGCATGGAACCACGCGTGATAGGAGCGCAAGAACCGGGCGTTGATATCCGGGTAGTCCGCCTTTCCTCCCGCGCGTTCCATGATGATGCGGTTGACAGCCGCCGACACGGTCCACGAGCAGAAGTCGAGTCCGGCGCTGTAGAGAGGGTCAAGAAACCCTGCGGCATCGCCGACGATCTGCCATCCTGGTCCCGCGATTTCACTGGAGAAATACGGGAGCGGGGAATACGCCTTCACGTCACCCACGACGACTTCGGCTGTCTCAAAAAGCTCGCGTCCGACCGGGTGCTTGAGCACATGGTCGCGCAGGCGTGATCCGAGGGATTCTCCCGGGGGAAGAGAGAAGAGCCGTTCATCATAGACGATGCCGACGCTTGTGTCGCCGCCTTTGAGCGGGATGATCCAGCACCACCATCCATAGCCGGTGAGATGGTTCGTTGCCGCCGTGCGGCTGGCCTGGCAGGCGCGCGCATATTCCGGATACCTGCTGCGGAGCTCGAATCCGTCGAGATCCGCAACCCCGCGGAATCTCGCCCAAACGGAGTTTGTCGGATGCTCGGGGAGGGGATTCAGAGTGGAGAACTTTCTGGCCAGAACTGCCGCGCGCCCGCTGGCGTCAACAACCCATCGTGCCCGGAGTTCGGTGGGTTTTCCTGCGGACTCCACCCTGACAACCGAAACCCCATCTTCAAAATCGACCGAGGCGACCTTTGCCGGGCGAAGGAGTTCGGCGCCCGCCGCGACCGCCAGATCGAGGATATGTTGGTCGAGAACCTGACGGTCCACCTGGAAAGACGGCATCCGGACCTGGTAGAACGCGCCGATCTCGCCGCATCGGCCGAAATCATCTGATTTGTCATTCGCAAACCAGAACCGCAATCCCTGCTTGGTGATGTGATGGTGGGTGAGGTGTCCGGTGAGTCCCAGACGCTTGGCGAGAAAGTTTCCACTGACCTCGGTGGTCGCCTCGCCGACTTTCCGGTCAAACTCCCCGGAGCGCTCGACGAGGGCGACACGCAAATCCGGAACCTCCCGCTTCAAAAGCAGCGCGGTGGAGGCTCCGGAGACGGATCCTCCGATTACTATCACATCATGCGTCACGCTCACTGGCGCGAGTTCTATCCGAATCCCCGCACCGAAGCAAACGGATCGCTGAATTATCCGCTTTTCAACTGCTGGCTTTTCGTGTAGGTCACATTCCATGAACTGGCTTCTTATTGCCGGCGGTGCTTTTCTGGGCACGCTGGCGACCCCTCAGGAAACTCCGATGATCAACCACACGCTTCGTGGAGAGTCGGTTCTTGCCAAAGAAGTCGTCTGCCGCACTCGCTGGGGCACGCCGATGATGCCGAATGGCATCGGGGGATACAGCCTGACCGCGGCTATCAATCCAGAGTTTATCGCCCGGAGCCTCATCCAGCCGCCCAAGACCGCCGGTCCGGTCTTCCGTCCAGCCACGATCACCATCGTGTCTGCGCCGGTGGTCCAATAAGGTCGTGTCCATGAGCAGCGCGGCCTACCCGCGCGGGGCATTTAACGCGCACTGGTTCAATCTGTTCAACGCGGTGTCGTTCCAGATTATTCTGGGAGCTCCGGTCATTCTCTATGCCAAGAGCATCGGGGCGACCTCCACGGTTCTCGGCATCATCGCCTCCTTCACTCCGCTGATGACGGTCTTTCAATTGCCGGCCGCCCAATTTCTCGGGCGCTATGGATACCGTCAGTTTGTCCTCATGGGCTGGAGCCTCCGGACGATTTTCATCTTCCTGGCGACCGCAGTTCCTCTTCTGGCGTTCCTCGACAATTCCTCGAAACTCGCGGTGATCCTCGCATCGCTTTTTGTTTTCAACCTCCTGCGGGGGATCTCCTCTGCGGCGTGGATGCCCTGGATCGCGGTCCTGATCCCGGAGGAAATCCGCGGAAGGTTTATTTCACTTGATCAGATCTTCATCCATATCGGCTGCCTTCTGGCCCTCGTGGCATCGGCCGTCGTGATGACCGGGCGCGTGGATTCCTGGGAATACTCCCTGGTCTTTTTGATCAGCGCCATTGGAGCCACGGTCAGCCTGTGGTTCATCAAAAAAATCCCTGAGGTCGAAGCCTCCGAAACGGTCCGGAAGTCATCCCAGCCGGTCCCGTGGAAACAGATTATCTCATACCCGCCGTTCCGGGCGCTGCTGGTTTTTAATCTGATTTTCATGGCCGTGATCGGAAGTCTTGGGGTGTTCACGGTCGAATATCTCCGCGAATTTCCCAAGTTTGATGTTTCGCTTGTGCTCTATCTCTCGGGCGTTTCATTTGTTGGAGCGCTGGTCAGTCTGCCATTTGTGGGACGTCTTGTGGACGATGCCGGCAGCAAGCCGGTGCTGACCGGTGCGCTGATTTTGTTCTGTGTTGTCATCTTCGGGTGGTTTCTCGTGGCGGCCGGTGTGCTGCCGTGCTCGATGTGGGTCATCGGCTCCCTGAATTTTTTGGCCGGGGTCGCGGGGTCGAACTTCAACCTGGCGAACGTCCGGATCATCATGGGCACGATGCCCGAGATGGGCCGCAACCACTTTTTCGCGCTGTTCACCGTCATCACCAGCCTCGGCCTTGGGGCGGCACCCGTTGTCTGGGGGATTTCCCTCGATGCGATCGGAACTTATGAGGCAGTGACCGGGGTCTTTCACTGGAGGCGTCACAGCATCTACTTCCTCATTCTATTTTTCCTCAACATCGCGGCCCTTTGCTTCATCCGGTATCTGCACGAGACGCGCGCCGGCGAAACGCCGAACTTGGTTTACGCCCGCCTGCGCCGCGCCGGAAAGCTCTGGCACCGGTAGCAGGATTTCGCCACCCTCGCCACTACGCCGTGTCGCCCGCTTGTGAACGGATCAGCAGCCGTAGCATCAGGGTTTGCGTGTTTCAAAGCGGGGATTGGCCGCGATCAAATAATACTCCCCGCGCCATACGATCGGCCAATGCTCCTGCGAGATGAAGCCGACAATCCAATCCACATTCGGCTGGGCGAGGGTCCATCTCTGGTCGATATCGCCGAGCACGAGATACCGGGCGGCGAGGAGGTCCGCCGGAAAGAGAAAACGGTCCTTTTCCGGTAATTTTTCAAAAGTGAATGTCGGGCGTCCGCTCCAAGCGGTCGCCTGCATGAGATCCGTGGTTTTCGGATGGAGGAGCCACCCGATATTCTGGTGGCAGACCACCAGATCGGAGGGGACACTGTGTTCGTTGATCCACCTGGCGGCAGCCTCCACTTCCTGCGTGCTCTGGGTAACCCAATGCTGGTTCCGGGGGACCAGCGTCCCTGAAAGCGAAGAAGGGAGGTTGAGGAGGAAGAGAAAAGCAGGCAGCATCAGAGCAAACAGGGGGACCGCCCGCGCCCGGCTGCCAACAACACCGCGGAGCCGGACTTCCAGGTGCCTGATGCCTCCAGCGTAGGCGAGTGCCAGAATGGGTAAAAACACAACAGCCTGATAATAGAAGACCGGAAGATTCTGTCGGTTTTGTAGGAGCAGTCCCGAAACGACGGCCAGAAAAACCGGAATGGCATAAAATTTTTTCCTGATGCAAAGAAGCGCACAGAAGAATGCGCCAAGGTGAAAGGCGTCCTGGGAATAAAAGTAAAAGATGTTCCGGACGGATTGGAGGCCGGTCCCATTGTCCCGGCTGAACTGGTTGTAGAAGCTTCCCAAGGCGAGAATGTCGTCCCAGAGCCAGGGTTTCGGATTCAGCCGGAGCCAGGTCCAGCCGAGCGTTGCGGTAATTGCCAGCGTGGGAATGACGGCCAGGCGGATCCATGAAACGGGCCGTTTCAACCTGCAAAGCCAGGCTGCGATGGCGCCGTGAGCGAACAGCGGATGGCTCAGGGCGGCCAGCCCCAACCCCATGCCCGCCGTAAAATCCGATTTTGGAGAGGCCTTGCGAAGGACGAAGAGCGCCGTCAGCAGGAATCCGAAAGCAACCAGATTGTGAGGGTAGATCCACCGGAAGTGGATGATGGTTTGAGAATAGGTCAGGAAGAGCAGCGCCGCGAGAAGCGAGGCCGTCCAGCCGAAGATTCGGGTGCCTCCGAAGACGAACAGGAGCGCGATCGCATAGGCCAGAACGGCATTCAGCAGGCGGGCTCCAACAATGTCACCTTGGAAAGCCATCGAAGCGGCTCCCACAAGCCACGCATATCCGGGCTGGTAGGCGTAACTGGGATGCCAGAAGGTCGCCGTCAGTGCGCGGTCCGCCCCACCGCCGGCGAACACGGATTTTCCAATCATCAACGTCAGGGTTTCATCCCCATACCAGCCGGGATTGGTTCTCAGATGAGGCAGGTAAAGAAGCGCCCAGACAAGTGTCAGGACCAATAGCGACCAGAACCGGAAGCGGGGGTGGAAGGCGATGCGGGAGATCATGGCATTTTCGTCGGAGGCTTCGGGTCGGTACACCCGCTGACAGGCTTCTACCTATCCTTCCTGCGGAATGTTGACAACCTTGGATGGAGGGGTTGTTCGTGTGTTCCCGCCGGATTTGAGGGATGGGTTGGATTCCGAGTGCTTTTTCTTTCCGTTGATGTATCCACTTCAGATTCTGTTTCTTTATGAGAACAAAAGACCATCGCCCCTTTGCGAAAAACATTGTTTCTGCGTCCCGGCGCGGCGGGGCATCGGCTGGTCTGTTGTTTTTTCTCGGTCTTTTTGCTGTGCTGACTCTCGTCGGGCTCGTCTGGATTTCGCAGCCGGTTTCGAATCAGGAGCTGCTGGCAAACTTTGCAAAAGCGCGGGATTTTCTGGTCGCGGCGCATTCGGTGGGCGGGCTTCCATGGTGGTCGCCGATGTTCATGCAGGGGACGAGCCTGGCGCCTTCCTGGTCGTTCATGGTGACGAACGTGGTGATGTGGGCGTTCAGTATTCCTTTGGGTTGGTTCATTGGTCCGAAAGTGGCGGTGCTGGCGGTGATGGCGTTCGGGGCCTGCGGGACGTTTTTGTTTGTCCGGAGGTATGCGGACGATGAGTGGGCGGGGGCGCTTGCAGGATTTCTTTTTTTGCTGTGTCCGTCACTGCTGACGCGGGCGGCTGGATACGAACATTTTGTTGTGTTGTGCTCGATGGCCCTTCTGCCATGGGCATTCCGGGCCGTTTCAGGCTTTTTCCGGAGTCCGGGCATCGGGACAGCGATTGGCGCTGCGGCGGCCTATGCGGCTGTGGTGATGGCTTACGGGAAAACCGGCCTGATGGCGCTGCCGGCAATGGGTGTTTTTGCGCTGGCCGAGTATTTCAACCAGCCGCGGGAGAGGCGTCCGGGCCTCTTACCGGTGCTGTGGGTGGCGGGCGCATTTCTGCTTCTGGCGGTGGTCCCGAATCTCCCGGCGCTCCGGGAGAGCGGATTTGTGGCGATGTTCGAGTTCGGGCCGTTCGAAGGTTGGCAGCGGGCATTTTCCACAAAGTCGGCGTTCGGCTGGGTGGATCGCGGAGGGATGCTGACCGAGGGAATCGACAGCGCCTATTCTCCGACCACGGGAAACGGCGGAACGTATCTCGGGATCGGAGTCTTCGTCATTTTTGTTACGGCGCTTTTCCGGGGCACCTTTCACGAGTCCGGAGCGGGCCGGAAGGCGCGGTTGTTTTTTGTGTTGGCTCTTTTCACATTCTGGCTCTCCTTCGGACCGAAGGGTGTTCTCGGCGGGCACATGCAGTTCCTTGCACTGTCCTCCGGGGCGCCGGACTTTGCGCCTGCGCTCGGATGGTTTTTTCTCGCGGCGCAGGTGTGGATGATCTTCCGCCTTGTGCCTCCCGGGTGGCCGCTGAGGGGAATCATCGCGTCGGCCATCGCGTTCATCTATCTCTTTGTGCCGGGCTTCCGACTTTTCGAACTGCTCCCGATCTACAAAAATATCCGCGCGCCGTTTGATTTTTTTCAGGTGACCGGCGCGGTTTGCGCGGTGGTTGCGGCGGCGATTGCGGGGCGATTGCTGAACGCGCAGATGCGGGTGGGGGCTCTGAAATCCGGGCTGATTGCGGCGATGCTCTGTCTGGTCGTCCTGGATGTGGCTCCGTATGCGAAGCCGTTCTTCAAGGGGCCGATGGAGCGGGAGGTCTTCGACGATTTTTTGTCCGCCCAGGAATTTTTGAAGTCCTCACCGGTTCCCGGTCGCGTTTATCCATTTTCAGGCCGGTATTTTTACCTTCTGACTCCGATGCTTTCGGGACGCCCTCTGGTTGCGGAGGCATTCAACAACTATCTCCAGCAACGCGGCGCGGCCATCCTCCAGGGGACGGCGTTTTTTTCCGATGAAAACCTTGCCTCCTACCTGGATATTTCCGGCGTTTCGCATGTGCTGGTGGACAAGACCGATCCGGATACCCCGAAGGAGCTCCAGGAGAGACTCCGCAAACTTCTTCACCCAGCCTATGAAAACAAGAATTTCGTTGTCCTGGAAAACAAGGGTTCGCTTGGAGAGGGGTTCTTTGCGAAAGATTTTTTGGCGGCCACTGACAGCTCTCCCGGGGTTGGTGCTGGAGCGCTGGAGGGGGCCCGGTTTCACATGGCCGTCATCGAACTGACCGGGGTTGCAACCGATGAGCCGGGGCTCGGGGGGAAAGTCGCCGGCGGGCGGATTGAGCCGATGAATGACGGACAGGCGGTTCAAGAGGGATCCCCGTTTTCCCGTGTGAAGAATTCCACGAAAGGCAGCTACCAAAAGGTTGCGTTCGAGCCGACGGGAAGTTCCGGATGGCTTGTGATGAACCAGGCATGGCATCCGGATTGGCGTGCCTATGGGCATGACGGAGCGGCCCTGCCGATTCATCGCGCGTTTCTGGCGTTTTCAGCGGTGAAGACCGATGGAGTCTCGGGAGTGGAATTCCGCTTTGAGCAGCCCTGGTGGTATAACATTTGCGCGGGCGTGGGGATTCTCTCTTGGGTCGGAGCCCTTTCTTTGATTCTTTTTTCACGATGGCTCTCCATATGTTCGCGACCGCACTTGTTTCATGACTAGAGAATACTGTATGCCGCCGGGGGAGTGTTCGGTCGCTGAAAAAATCTGGGACAAAGGCGATCTGCTGGCCGGGCTTCTCACGGGGCTGATCGCCTTTGCGGTCTATGCATGGACGACAGCGCCGAATGTCACCCTCCTTGATTCCGGTGAGTTCATGGTGGCTGCCCAGCACTTTGGCGTCCCTCATCCGACCGGATACCCTCTCTGGACGTTTCTCGCCTGGCTTTTTCAGCTTCTTCCGCTCGGCAATGCGGCATGGGAGATCAATCTTTTCAGCGGAGTTTGCGGGGGCCTTGTAGTCGGCCTGACGACTGCGCTTACGCGAAGTTCCCTGCGGTGGTTGATGGGGGAGGAACTGGCCCGCTGGCCCGGTCTCGGGACGCTGATCCCGGTCACTTGCGGCCTCCTTTTCGCGTTCAGCTTTTCGATGTGGTCACAGGCGACAATCGCCGAGGTCTACACGCTGCACGCCCTGATGATCGGGATCTACCTCACGGTTCTCTACATCTGGCTTCGCCACCCGGAAAACCTCGGCTTGCTGATGCTGGCGTTTTTTGTCATCGCCCTTTCCTTCAGCAACCATCATCTCAGCGTCGCGATGGCTCCCCTGCCGTTTCTGGCCGTCCTGCTGGTCCGGAGGGATATTTTCTGGGAGTTGGTGCTCGCCTCCATGATGACCGTCCTGCTGGCGTATCTCGGATTTGCCATTCTCTCGGGTGAGGGCCCCGTGCTGAGGACGGCGCTGAGGTTCTTTTACTGCGTGATGCTCGGGCTCCTCGTTCTCGTCATTGTGAGACGCTTCGCAATCGAGTGGCGGCTGATCGCCTACCTGCCATTTGTCGTGGCGCTCGGGCTTCTGCCGTATGCCTACATGCCCTTCGCCTCCTCGACGAATCCGCCCATGAACTGGGCTTATACGAGGACGCCTGAAGGATTTTACTTTTCCTTCAACCGCTCCCAATACAGCGGGAGTTTGGCGAAGCAAAGCCTGCGCAGCCTCGGAAGATTGATGGGCACGGTCGGGGAAAAGCCGCCCGAGCAGCCGGCTCCCGGCGAGCCTCCGCCGCGTTCGCTATACTCCCAATTGCAGGATTGGGCCGGCTTTTTCTGGCTCCAGCTCGGTCGCAGTTTCACTCCGATCGGAATTCTCGGCTACTTTGGCGCGCTGTTTGTGATTCTCCGTCTGAAGGATGTGGAGCGAAGGACGTGGGTCTATCTTCTGGAATTCGGCTTTGTGCTTGCGGCCATCCTTCAGCCGGTCGCCGACGATGCCGGCATCGACAATTCCGGATGGTGGCTTCAGATGCCCTATCACACCTATACGAATTTGATTTTCGCGGTGCTGGCCGCGATCGGCATGGTGTTGGGGGTTTCCGCTGTGCTTTCGCGATATCCCAAGGCGGCCTGGACACGGTTTCTGCTTCTTGCGCTGCCCATCATGCCTCTGGTGTTGAACGAGGCCGGATGCAGCCAGCGTGGAAGGTGGTTCGGCTGGGAGTTCGGCCACGACATGCTCAAGGATCTGCCCCAGGGCAGCGTGGTTTTCGGCGGCACCGACCCGGGACGGTTTGTGCCCACCTTTATGATCCTCGGGGAAAGCGGGCAGCCTCCTTCGGTGAAGAGGGACCCTGATTTCGATCGCAGAGACCTCTATATCATCACGCAAAACGGAGTGGGGGAGCCGCTTTATCGCAAATACCTTGCCGACCATTACGGGCCGGGCCGGCCTGCACCAAAGAACGAGTTCGAGCGCTGGCTCGGACGTGGCGAAGCCTATCCCTCCAAGCCGCTCGTGTTTCCGACGGAGGAGGAGATCGACGCGGCTGTCCGCAAGGAAATCGAAGACCAGGCAAAGGAGGAGATCTATGATCCCTCGGTCGCACACAGCGTTGTGACCCGCCTGATCTGGGAGAAGAACCGGGACGCCCACGAATTCTTTGTCGAGGAAAGCTTCCCTCTGACCTGGTCGTATGATCACGCCTTGCCCCACGGCCTCTGCTACCGGATCATGAAGGAGCCCCAGAAGGAAATTCCCGCCGATGTGGTGGCTGCCGACATGATGTTCTGGGATTCTTACATGCAGCGTTTGCTCGGCAATCCGGAGTTTTCCAAAGACTACGATGCGCAGAGGTCGTTCTCGAAATTGCGGACCACGACCGGCAACCTCTACAAGCACCGGAAGATGCTCAAGGAAGCCGAACTCGCCTACCGCCAGTCTCTGATCCTCTGGCCCGGAAATCCCGAGAGCCTCAATGCCATGAGCACGATGCTCTGGGACCGCGGGGATTTTGACGGTGTCATTAAGCTCCTGGAAGCTGCCAATGCGGAGGATCCAAACGACATGGCGCTCTGGAGGCTTCGTGCGATCGCGGAAAAACGAAAGGAATTTGAGGGTGAGATCCTGTCCGCCAGGACGGCGTTGGAAAAAAATCCGAAAGACCTCGAGAAAACAGAAAAGCTTCTGGAGCTGTATTATAGCACAGGCGATACGAACAAATCGTCCGAACTCCTCAAGACCGCCGTTGAAACTTTTGGGGATAATCCGGAATTTCTCCTCAAGGCGGTCCAATACAGCGAAGCGAACACTCTCCCCGATCGCGAACTGGAAGCTGCAAAGAGGTTGGTCGCAGTCGGGACGAATGTAGGGCAGGACTACCTCAGCCTTGCGTGCGCCTACTTTCGAAACAACGACAAAACCAACTTCTACTCCACCGCGCGCAGCGCGATTGAGAAAGGCGGCATCCCGGTGCGCGAGGCGATCGTTTCCCAGCCGCTTTTTGCTCCCTGGCGCGAGGACGAGGATTTCAAGAAGCTTTCGGGTTCGGCCAAAAAGTAATCCACCAGGAGCCGCAGCCTGACGCATTTCAAACATGTCACGACGTTGTTTTCCGGTTTGGCTCGCCGGGATCCTGCTCGTGTGGCAGGTTGTCACCGCGATGGAGCGACCGTTACAACGCCCCCTGTTGATCTATGACGCAGACTGTCATTTCTGCGGTTTATGGATCGCTTGGTGCCGGGAACGCACCGGGGACCGTGTCGATTACATTCCTTCCTCCGAGGTGAAGGACCTGTTCCCGGAAATTTCCCCGCAGAATTTTGAGGAATCCGTGCAGTATATTTCTCCGGATGGCGGACGCTGTCAGTTCGCCGACGCGGTCTTCATGGCGCTCGCCACTTCGTGGATGCCTGCAAAGACGCTGGTGTGGGCGCAGGGGCATGTTCCGGGATGCCGTCCGACGCTGAATTTTTTCTACCGGATCGTGGCGCGGAACCGGGCGCTTTTTTCGTTTCTCACGCGGATCCTTGCACGGGGCGGCGGATGATTGCGGTCCCGTGAACGATGTGAGGCCGGGTTAAGAGAATTTGCGTTCGAGTTCCGCGAAGGACCACTGGATCATCGTCGGCCTTCCCTGCGGACTGGCGTAAGGGAGCTCACAGCGGAGGAGTTCGCGGACGATCTGGCGCGCGCGGTTCGGCTCATACGAAAAGCGCCTTGCGGCGGCGAGGCTTGAGACCGAGCGGACGAGGGCATCGAGCACCAGGGAGCGGCTTGAAAGGGATCCAGAGGCACGCAGGGATTCGCAAATTTCCAGGAGGGCTGCCCGGGGATCATTTTGGGAGAGGCTCGCGGGGAGTGCTTCGACCTTGAAGGCAGCCCCCCCGAAAGGTTCCAGCAAAAAACCGGTGGCTTGCAGGGCGTCGAGATGTTCCAGGATCCATGCCGAATCCTTTGCGGGGAGCTCGATCACCTCGGGGAGCAGAAGCCGTTGTGCGGGAGCAGCGCCTGTTGCTGCTTCCCGGCGCAAAGTCTCGAAGAGGATCCGCTCCGAAGCGGCGCGAATGTCCAGCAGCACCAGACCCTCCCCGCTGCGCATGAGAATCCATTTGTCTTCCAGTCCGCCGATGAGCTCAAACTTTTCTTCCGGGACATCCGCCGCCCATTCCTCCTGCGGGGGCGGATTGAATGCCGCCGGCTCCGCATTCTCCGGAGTGGGCTTGGCCGGCGCTTCTGGCACGGGCGCGGAAGCTGTGGCGCGGAGCGCCGGACGCGCCAGATTTTCCAGCAGGCTTCTCGCCGCAAGAAAGACGGTCTGGCGGAGTTGCTCCGGACGGTGGAGGCGGATCTCGCGTTTTGCCGGGTGGACGTTGCAGTCAAATGCGGTCGGATCCATCGTGATGCAAAGCACGGCGATGGGATGCCGCCCCCTTGGCAGCGCTTCATGATACGCTTCGCGCAGGGGTTGGTAAATGGCCGGACACTGCACGACTCGCCCATTGAGGACGATGAACTGCTGGTCCCTGTCTGGCCGGCCCTCCCCCGGCCGCGCGAGAAACCCCGAGACCGTGATCCCTTGGTCCTCAAACGGATGCAGCGGGAGAATGCGGTTCAGAAAATCCGGCCCGAAAAGGTCCCGCAGGCGGACTCCCAGATCGGCGGCGGCCGCCGCCTGCCAGATTTTCCTGCCGTCGCGCTGCAGCATCATGGCCACGTCCGGATGAGCAATCGCGAGCGATTCCATCTGGTGGAGGATATGTGCCGCCTCGGTTTCCTCCCCCCTCAGGAACTTCCTGCGGGCAGGCAGATTGAAGAACAGGGAACGAACCTCAACAGTCGTTCCGGGGGCTTCTCCGCTATCCGTCACCGATTCGATTTTTCCGCCGGACACGACGATTTCGGTGCCGGCTTCCGCTCCGGTCGTCCGGGTGACCAGGCGGAATCTCGAAACACTGGCGATGCTGGGAACCGCCTCCCCGCGGAATCCCATCGTTGCCACGCGGGAGAGATCCTCCGCCGTTCTGATCTTGCTGGTCGCGTGCCGTTCGAGCGAGAGCAGGGCATCCTCCCGGTCCATCCCGCATCCGTCGTCCGCCACGCGGATCATCTGGGTGCCGCCCCGGGCGAATTCCACGACGATCCTGCGCGCTCCCGCGTCCACGCTGTTTTCCACGAGTTCCTTCACGACCGAGGCCGGCCGTTCGACCACTTCCCCGGCCGCCACCTGGCTGGCGACCTCGTCCGGCAGCAAACGAATCTTTCCCATGCATTTGACTTCGCATGGATTCGTTCATAAGAAAAGAACGTGATCACGGTTACTGACATCGCCGCAAAGGCACTTGAGGACCTGACCCGGCAGAACAACCATGCCGAGGGCCTGCGGCTTGCCGTGGAAAAGGGAGGATGCGCCGGGTTGCAATACGCCATGACGCTCGGTTCGCGGCAGCAGGAGGACACCGAGGTCACCCACCTTAGAGCCCGGGTTTTTCTCGATCCCGCCAGCCTTGAGTTTTTGGATGGCTGCACTCTGGATTACGAGGATGGCCTCTCCGGGGCCGGATTCCGGATCATCAACCCACGTGCCGCGCGGTCCTGCGGCTGTGGCACGTCTTTCGAACCCGTGAAACCCTGATTCATGCCGCCCAACCCGCGCAGCAAACGAGTGGCCTCCCGGTTTTCCGACCAGGATTTTGACATGGCGGACGAGGAATCCTCCAAGGACGGAAGCCTTTTCGTCTGGACGATCATCATTCTTCTTCTGGTTGCATTCGCCATCACATGCTGGATCGGCAGCTTTTATGTTTTCGGCCACCCGGAGACTTCGTTCAGCTACCAGATCCTCAACAAGCTGAAAAAACTGGATCCGCCGAAGAGGTTCGAGTTCACCGATGCGCCGCGCGGGGAATTTCTGAAGCCCGCGCAGATCCTCGAGCGCTACGGAAAATTGTCCCCTCGCGAGCTGATGCGCCTGAACGAGACGCTGCTCCGGAATTACCTGCGCAACTACAAGCTCACCCAGGACCTCGTGCCCTACGTGGTGGGCACGTATAATATTCTGGATTCCTACGAGCTGACGAAGGACGATTTTTTTGAGTCCGGAGTCGTCGCGCTGGCCCAGGCAAAGGAAAACCCCAAGGTCCTCCTAGAACAAATTTTTCCCGCGCAGACGAAGGTTGTTCCCGCCCTCCATCGCACGCTGCTCACCGGCCTGGACATTGACTTCAAACGCGAGAACGAACTCTGCGCGATCATCCACATCGATAAATCCGGTGACGGGCGCGTGAGGGTTACGACCGTTTCCATCCTCTATCCCAGCTACGAATCGGCAACGGCATCGGGCACGTTCACGCTCGAGCCTCCGGCGGTTTTAAATGTTGCCGCAGGGCTCCCTGTTGTGACCTCGGGACGGTTGACCGAGGCCGAGGCAAAATACGCTGCCTTCCGGCGCCGCGCCGGGCTTCCAGCCACTTCCCCGGACGCGCCCGCGCAGACCCGGCTCGTGCGTGTCGAGCGTCCTGTGGCGGTGAATGCGCCGCCTGCGGGCCAGCCTTCACCCTCTCCCGCAACGGTGGCACCGGCCGTTCCCGTCGCCACACCCGCGGGGTCGCTCCCGACCCCGTCGCCTTCTCCGGTGGCAGACGCGACTCCGGCGCCTGCTCCGAGCCCATCACCCTCAACGGCTGCAGTCCCTCCTTCCTCCGGTTCTTGGCCGGTTTATGAGCCGGGCCGGATGCCGCGCGGGCGGCTTCTCAACGTCAAAGACGTTTCTTCAAAAGCGGGCGGGGATGCGACGGGAGAACGCACTTATCTGCAAGGCAACTTCGTGGTGACAGCTTCGGGGCCGAACCGTGCGGTCCTCCGCACCCAGGGGGCGATTACGGATGCCATCGGTTTTGGTGGTCGCTCGGGCAACGTGCGCGTGATTGTCGAGTTTCCACCCGGCGCGAGGCCTCCGGCGGAGGGGGCGACATTTTCCCGCGATGCGCGGCGGCCGTTCCAGGTCACCGATGTTCGTGAGGGGGCGGACGGCCAGGTCAACGTGTATGTCCGGGAAGTCACCCGGCCTTGAGTCACGGCTCGCGGCGGAGATCGGGGCCGGTGGGCCGATCGGCTTCGGCCGGTTCATGGATTACGCGCTGTACGATCCCGACTTTGGCTACTATGCCACGGGTGCGTCCCGGGTTGGAAAAAACGGGGACTATTTCACCAATGTGAGCCTCGGCCCGGTTTACGGGGAGATCCTCGCGGGGCAATTTCTTGAAATGTGGCACGCGCTCGGTGAGCCGGCGGAATTTTCACTGCTCGAACAGGGGGCCAACGACGGCCGGTTGGCTGGCGACATTCTGGATGCTCTGGCGGGCACTCCGCTTGGCGGGGTCCGGCTGAATATTGTCGAGCCACACGCGGCTTTGAGAGAAGCACAGAAGGGAGGGCTTTGTTCCCGGAACGTGAAATGGTTTGAGCGGTTGGAGGATCTTCCGGAAATGTGTGGTATTCACTTTTCCAACGAGCTTTTCGATGCGTTCCCTGTCCATGTGGTCCGCTCAACTGGGGATTCGTGGGTCGAACTTCGCGTGGATTTCAAGGACGGCCGGTTTTGCTGGACTGAGGCTCCCCCAGGTCCCGGGCTGGCGGAGAAAGTATCCATGTTTCCCAAACGGCCACCAGGTTTCACTTCCGAAATCTGCACTGGTTTTCAGGACTTTTTTCGCATCCTCTCTGAAAAGATTCCCCGGGGTTTTCTTCTCGCGGTCGACTACGGCCTGACGACGTCCGCCCTGCTGGAGGAACACCGGCGCGAGGGCACTCTTCGCTGCTATCGCAACCACCGCCCCGATTCCCGTCCTCTGGATGAGCCCGGCCGGAAGGACATCACCGCGCACGTCAATTTTTCATTACTCGCCGAGGGGGCGGATCGCGCGGGCTGGAGACTCGAAAAATTTACCGACCAGCACCATTTTTTAGTCGGTGCCGCGACACAAATGCTCCGCGAGCTGGAGGGCGCTGCAAACTCGCCGAAGCTCCGTTCGCTCACCTCGCTTTTGCATCCCGAAAATATGGGGAGGCAATTCCAGGCGATTCTTTTTTCCAAGGGAGTCGCCCCGGGATTCGCCTTGTCGGGATTCCGGTATGCGCGGGATTCCGACCTGCCAGCGTGAGAAGTTATTCGCCCAGCCTCAACCCGGAATCAAGCGCGGCATGCTGGGTGCCGGATTGGGAAAAATAGGCCACGGCCATCTCCAGCCGTTGCTGCATGATTGTATCGATCTGCTCGGCGACGGGAGCCTGCGCGGCGAGGAGCGTCCCGGGCGGCACCCAGGCGCGTCCGGTGAAGTTGTCCGGCACGGATCCTCCGGGGGCCGGACGGGGGTTGTCCGCCACGAACATCCTTCCCCCGTTTGGTGAAAGGGCCACCATTTCAACATGCCCGAAATACCCGCCGGGGGTCCCGCGCGGGATTTTTCCAAGCAGCCTGTCGCCAAGATAAACCAGAACACTTCCAAGCGGCGCGCGCCACGGGGAGGAAACCTTCACCGGCTTCCAACCAGCCGCCGCCAGAATTTTTTCCCACTCCTGTCCGTTCCCCGGTTTCAACCCCTTGCCGACGCCAGACTGGTTCAGCAGGGACAGCATCGCCCTGCCGCACCACCCGGATGGGATGCCGTCATTGGCGCTGGCCAGAGTGATTTCCCGCAGAGTATTGCCCTTGAGAAGCGGATTTGCTGCCCTGGCGGGAAGAGCCAAGGGCACAAAAAGTAAAATGAGAAAAATCCGGAGATTGGGCACAGCACCCCTTTATTCAGCTTCAGACCGACCGCAAGCAAAATGTCGACTAGCCCGACTTTAGCAACTGGGGGGAGGGTGAACGCGCAAGTTGCTGATA
>Ga0163199_1000087_pt1 | contig 56275 bp, 79 predicted proteins | sample PL_2010_150m_FD_113537 | JGI IMG/M metagenome (GOLD analysis project Ga0163199, IMG submission 113537) | Freshwater microbial communities from Powell Lake, British Columbia, Canada to study Microbial Dark Matter (Phase II) - PL_2010_150m | ecosystem: Environmental > Aquatic > Freshwater > Lake ...
AAAACGCCCGGATATATCTCAAGAGGCTCTTATGCTGCCTCCTGTTGACCTTGATGCCTTACTTAACGAAAAACTTGATTTAGTTACCCAAGGGGGGTATGATGTCTATTCCGCGCCCTTATTTATCAGCTTTTTATCAGCTTTTCAAGGTGAGTATTTTAAGAGCTCCGGGTTGATTTAAGGAGATCCTTCCTTGATACGTTCGCGGCATACAAACCGCACCCTTTAAGGGTGTGGTAAAGATACGCCGCTTGAGTATCAATCCTAAAGCGGATGTGAAAGACAGGATAAGCTCCAATCTTTAGGCCAAAGAGTCGAAGGATTGATTTTAACGGGATTTGCCTAAATTTATTATTTTACTGTCTCCGTAGACTGTATCGATTACCGGTCGGGATAGGTGGGATAATTTTTCGGTGACCTCCCCTATCCGGTCAAAATTGATCTTGATTACCGATAACCTTTCCTTTAGGTCTGTGGGTGCCGCGATTTGATTAATTTCGCTACCGAGCATTTCCAGGGTACCCCTAATTACCAGGAGGGGGTTATTTATCTCGTGGCCTAAAGTGAGAACAGTTTCCGTAATAGCGGCCAGTTTATTCTTCGTGATTAATTCTTCCTGGATACTCATGATCTTCTGATTAAAGTCGAGCAGCTTTAGGATTAGCGTCCAAAGCATCTTTCTGCCTAAAAGGATTCCGCCGATAAAGATAACCATAACAATAAAGGCTATATAGCCAGCTCTCCCTACGAATATTTCTAGAGTAGGTAACTTATTGTACAGTAAATAAACGAAAGCCAAAGACGGTATAACTCCGATAAGGCAAATAGCGTTATTAAAATTCCTCTTTGCGTGATTCGCTAATTCTTTGATTTCCACGTATCCTCCTTAGGGCTTTAGCAGATTTAATTTGGCAGAATCCAGTTATTAATTATTTTAACTATAATTTAAAGTTAGTATTATTTTGAGGAAGAAAAACCAGATGGTTTGTCTTTTTAGCATAATTCCCGTTAAGGCAGTATTTGGCTGTCGCCAGACTCGACCCCTTTTTCCTTCAGGTAATCGAGTGATTTTTTCAGTTCTTCTTCTCTGCCCTCAAGGATGATAATTGCCCACCCGGTATCCGTAGAGAACGATGCCTCCCATATTTTCAGGGTGATCTCAAATTTCTTACAGAGGTTACAGATTATCGCTTCCTCTTTTAGTTTACCGGGAAAGGTCAGCTCTACTTTTATTTTTTTCATCCCTTAGAATGGTAATGATGCATAAAGTTAATAGGTACGCCAGGAAACCCAAGGAAAAAGCAATGATAAAATAACCTAAAATAACCGGCAGCGCAAGCTTAATCACCGGGAAACTGAATAGATTAAACCAGCTCTTGCAGGTTAAGCAGAGTTGCCATTGCCTATAGACTTGCAGGTAATCTACCTTTATTATAGCCGAACCAATCTTAATTGACAAGAGAAATGTAGCTATGCTTAGCCAGGTATTGGTAAGTAGGCTGCCTAAAAGGGCGCTCGCCCTGTTGACCCGTAATATTGAAGAGACCAACAGAGCTGCTAATGGTCCGGTAGAAGGAATAATCCCCAAGCACACGCCTAGGCCGAATCCCAGGGCTATTTTTTGCGGCGTGTCGTTAATATAAAAAAGTTTCCGGTAGATTAAGCGTAAAAAAATAAATATTTTGTTAATTGTTTTCTCCTTCTTTTTGGCCTTGAAGCAGCCTTTTTAATATCTTGCCTGTGCTATTTTTTGGTAAGCTGGACCTAAACTCAATATATTTCGGAATTTTATAAGCTGCCAGCCTTTCCCTTAGGTAGTGGATTATTTCTCTCTCGCTTGAGGCCTCCCCTTCTTTTAAGACGATAAATCCCTTAGGGACTTCCCCCTTATGCTCGTCCGGAATGCCGATCACCGCTGCTTCTTTGACTTTGGGATTTTGATATAATACTTCTTCGATTTCCCTCGGGTAAACGTTTAGGCCGCGCACATTTACCATTTCTTTTTTGCGCGCTACGATATAAACATAACCATCCTGATCTTGTTTGGCCATATCTTGGGTATAGAGCCAATTATTTTTAATGGTATCATTGGTAGCATCAGCTTGTTTATAATACCCCAGCATTACATTTGGCCCTTTAACGAGAAGTTCTCCTGTTTGGTGCGGGGCAACAGGGTTTCCGTCTTGGTCTACGATTTTTAATTCGATATTTTCTGATAAAGTTAAGCCGATGGAACCGGCCTTCCTTATCCCTTTTAAAGGATTCAGGGTTACTACCGGGGAGGCTTCGGTTAGGCCGTAGCCTTCCAGAAGCGGTACTCTGAATTTTTTCTGAAAAGCCTGGAATGTTTCTTTTGGCAAAGCAGCGGCTCCCGAGATGCAAAGCCTTAAGGGGTTAAATAATTTTAATAAGGGAGTGTGGAAGATTTTAGGTAATTTCATTTCTTTAAGGATGTTATATATTGAGGGTACTCCTACTAAGATGCTTACCCGGTTTCTTCTTATGGAGCGGATAATCCTCTTAAAAGGCTTAACAGATTTCATCACGACAATCTTAGCTCCGGCTAATAAAGGCAGGTTCATGCAAACCGTAGCGGCAAATGAATGAAATAAGGGCAGAATGCAGATAAAGGTATCGCAAGGTGTGACCTTGATTGCTTTAGAGCAGTCTAGGGCATTAGTAACTAGATTATAATGAGAAAGCATGGCTCCTTTTGGCAGGCCGGTCGTCCCCGAGGTATAAAGGATCACTGCCAACTCTTCGGGGTTTGGGTTTGCTAGGCTGCCGGTTATCTTGCGTTCTTCTTTATAGAACCCGTGAAAATCAGGGATTTCGTTTTTTACTTTAGTCGTGGTGATGATATGTTTTAAGCTCTCTACCCTTAGCCTTAATTCCTCAGCCATTTCTGCATAAGGCCGGGAAGTAATCAGGCAGGTCGCCTGGCTATCTGAAAGAATAAATTTTGCCTCCTCCATTTTGAACATATAATTAATTGGTACTGCCACCAGCGATGCTTTGGTAATCGCGAAATAACTGATGATGAATTCCGGGCAATTATCCAGGAATATAGCTACCCGTTCTTTTTGTTTGATGCCCAAGCCGAGAAGGCCATAAGCAATTGCGCTCGCAGCTGTATTAAGGGCTTTATAGTTTATCTTTTTTTTGCCAAAAATAATTGAAGTATGTTTAGGGAATTTTTTGCTGCTTTGCGATAATAATTCAGCTAGAGTATTAGGCTGCATCTTCTTTTTTAAGAAAAGGTTTAATATGGATGCCAGCGAATCTTTCCAGGCCGTATGATTCCTGCACCCACCCGTTAGCCAGCCCGTATCTATGCATGCTTTCGTTAGCCCGCTCATATTCCTCAATAGTCAGGCGGCGGCTAATATCAGGTAGTCCCGAAGCCTTATAATAAGGAAGATATTGACTCATCAGGCTAATATAGGTTTCTCGGTGCACTTTTTTTGCGATGAATTTCATTATTTCTTCTGTGCCGGAGATATTATTGGGAAGAACCAGGTGCCGGATGATCAGCCCTCTGGTAATAATCCCCCGGTTATTGATTTCTACTACCCCTACCTGTTTATGCATCTGTTTGACTGACTTTTGATTATAATCCGGATAATTCGGGGCCAGGGAATATTTAACTGCCATATCGTTTTTAGCATAACGCATATCCGTAAGGTATATGTCGACTATCCCTTTGAGTAATGCGATTACTTCTGGAAGTTCGTAACCGCTTGTATTATAAACTAAAGGAAGCTTTAAGCCCAGGGGAATGGCAATATCCAATGATTTTAAAATCTGCGGCATAATATGGGTGGGGGTGACTAAATTCAGATTATGGCAGCCTAATTTTTGCAATTCGAGCATAAATCCGGCCAGTTCCTCTAATTCCACTTCCTTGCCTTGCCCTAATTGACTGAAATCGTAATTCTGGCAGTACTGACAACCCATATTACAATTGGAAAAGAATATTGTTCCAGAACCGGATTTCCCAGATATAGGTGGTTCCTCGCCATGGTGACTGATGAAGCTGTAAACCTTCGGCTTAAGTCCGGTCTTACAGAACCCCTTTTCGTTTTTCAGACGATTAACTCGGCATTTGCGTGGGCATAAACAGCACGACTCAAGCATTTCAAAGGTCTTATCAATAATCTTGTTTAGAGTTTTATTCTGGTAAGCTTCTAAATAAGCAGGGTACATTTTGTTTTAAGGTGCGGATACTATTTTATCCTCAACTTTTTTGATGCGTTCGTCAACCGGAGGATGCGAGCTTAAGAAGACCAGATTAAAATTCGGGCCGTTTTTTTTAGCCTCTGTTTTTAGTTTATTAAAGAAAGTTACAGCCCCCCGCGGGTTATATCCGGCTTTCTTTGCGTATTTTACTGCCAGTTCATCTGCAAGAAATTCATCCTTTCGGCTATACCCTAAACTAGTCAGATTAAAAACTATGTTAATTGCCTTGGCCATAGCCTGCTGATTAGCGGAGCCTAAAACCAGGCTGATTACGATTTGGTAGCCTAGCGTAGCCTGAAGCTGCTTGACGCTATGGCGAGCAGCTACGTGTCCGATTTCATGAGCCAAAACAAAGGCTAATTCATCATTATTAGCGGCATCCATCAACCCGCTATTTACGTAGATAAAGCCACCGGGTATAGCAAAGGCATTAAGGTCTTTATCTTTGACAATTCTGAAATTATAGCTTAAGTCCTGGCGGTCTGAGACACTAGCTATCTTTTGCCCTATTTGCCCTAAGCGGCCCTGCATTTTAGGATCATTCATAATTTTAAGTTCTCTTTTTATCTGCTTATCCATATCCTCGCCGAGCTTTATCTCTTCCTGTGTGTCGATTAGCAGGGTTTCTCTTTTTTGGGTGGCCGGATTATAAATAGTCACGCAACCAGAGAGTAAAAATAAAGACAGGCTTAATAGGGCAAATCTAAATATCCTTGGTTTGACAGGCATATATTTCTCTTATCCGGTTGAATATAGCAATGTATTCCTGAGTCTTATAGTCAGGATAAGTCCATTCCCATGGTTGAAAGGTTTTGTTCTTATAAAAAAGGGTTATTTCAGCGAATATCCCTCGATCCAAATATATACGATGGTAAAAATCCTTAGTGGAGGCCAAGACTAATTTTGCCAGATCAAGGTAGCCAGGATCGATATTGATCTGACGGGCGCCTTTTAGCGATAGTTTATTTTCGATTTTATTAGTGAGGATTTTAATTTCGACAAGGTTCTGAGGCAGGATTAGTTTTTGAAAGCTAATAAATTTTCTTTGAGGGTTTTCTCCTAATTCATTCTGGTAATAATCGGTATGGTTAAAGGCAAGCTCCCGGCTCTCAAAATCTACCTTACCGAACCTTCTTTGCATTATTTTTTTTGCCCGGGTAAAGGCATCTTCCTTCTTAAAAATAAATCCCATAATTAACTTACGCGAAGGGTATTTTTTTATCTGGCCCATGGCTTGTCGCCTCCGCTAGGCATGACAAAAAAACGAAATTATATTAAGGACCGTTGTCCTTTAAAATTGGAGGATTTTTTTGGCAAGGATGGAACTTATATATTGAGATATTTTTTTACGCTGGCTTTCTTTAATCTTATTGAAGAAGATGGCGATATTAAAACCGCCCTTACTTTCATCCTCGGATCTGACGATTACCCCGCTGCATTCTACGTTAGCCATCTCTTGGTTTTTATTCTTTAGCGGCAAGGTTAATTTGACCAGCACCTTGGTAAATGGGGGAATGTATTTTTTTATATGGCAATAGGCCCCCAGGCAACTTATATTTTGCGTAGTAGTAATAAAATCGTAGCCATTAGCCGTTACCTCTACCGGAAGTTTCTGCTTTAGTCTTGGATGAAGCCTTCTTTCAGCCTTAATTTGTTTCTTCATTTTTCTGTTTCTTTAGATTTCTCCAAATATTTCTTCCAGCACCTCTTATTACAGTAAAATTTACCGTTTCGGTAATAACGACTTAATTTTTTAATTGGTTGATTACAAGCTAAACAGTTAGTTTGTTTTTCAACTATTGGTTTAGGCTGCTCAGTCGGGGCTGCCTGTGGTGTTTTTGTATCTTCTGCCATAATCAATACGTCCTTTCTCTATAGTTCGCCAGTTTGCATATCTATATAATCTCTTAGGTAATTCTTATCCCGGGATCTCAGGTTTAAAAACTCCACTCCCATTTTAAATCGATCCGAGTGCGATAAAGATAATACCCAGCTACTTTGCCCGCAGGGCTGATCATCCGCGACAATAGGCTTTTTTCAAAGGTTAACGGAGTATTAGGGGCAACAAATCTTTTGTCTATAGAGCCTAATCCGCCTACGCTGATATTATTACATACGGCGTTATGGTTTTCTGGCTTGCCTGGTGACTGATAACGCAGAGGAATGTTTAGCTTTTTTCTTGGGAAACGCCTTCTTCCTTGCGATATGACTTCCATCTCTACCCGCTTCTTTCTTGGGAAACCGTGGCTTGCTGCCTCATTGTGGAAAACTATAACATATATTTAAGCGGATGTCAATACTTTCTCTCTGAAATTGGATCAATTTGTTTATCTCGTCGGTATAAATTAAAATACCGGGATTTTCCAAGAGCAATCTTATCATATTTACATTTCTTCCATTTTTGCTATAATATCTAAAAAGGATAACCAAGATGTATTGCAAATTCTATGGCCTTAAAGAAAGACCTTTTAATGTTACTTCAGACCCTGCTTTCTTTTTCCTGAGCAGGCATCATCAGGAGGCTTTAGCGCATCTGTTGTATGGAGTGACCCAGAGGAAGGGCATAATCGTAATCACCGGGGAAATCGGTACAGGCAAGACTACCCTTTGCAGATTTTTTCTTAATCAGCTTGGCGAAAATGTCAAAACCGCTTTTATACTTAATCCGCACTTTTCGGATATCCAGCTTTTAGAGGCAATCATCAAGGATTTCGGGGTCAAGTCTCAAGATAAATCACGGTTATCTTTTGTCTGGGCACTGAATAAATTTTTACTCGCTGAGTCCGAAGACGGAAATAACGTTGTTTTAATCATCGATGAGGCGCAAAACCTGAAACCTTCGCAGCTAGAGCAGGTGCGCCTACTTTCAAATTTAGAAACTGATAAGAATAAATTAATGCAGATTATACTTGCCGGCCAGCCGGAGCTAAATCGCAGGTTGAACCTTTACGACCTGCGTCAATTGCGGCAAAGGATTATGGTCAGGTATCATATCGCACCCTTGGATATGGATGAGATTAAGAGGTATATTGAGCACCGTTTGAATGTCGCCGGTTCAGACGGCAGGATTAATTTTAGCGAAGAGGCGCTTCAGCAGATATCCGTTTTTTCTAAAGGCACCCCTCGGTTAATCAATATTATCTGCGATCGGGCGCTTTTAGCGGGTTTTATCGCCGAGAGCAATCTGATTGATATAAATATTATTAAAAGATCTCTTGAAGAACTGGATAATTATTGCGCGAGGGAACAGACATGAGTATTATTTATGAGGCCTTAAGAAAAGTTTCTGCTGCGCAGGGCAGTCAACCACAGGCTAAGCCAAAGTCCGCTATTTTTAAAAAGAATAGGTTTAAGAGCTATCTGTTCTATGTTTTGGTTATCTGTTTTGGCTTCTTTTTTGCAAATATTTTTTTTAACGTTTTGGTTGATCGCTCTGTTCCTAACCCAAAGGCGAAAATCCTGATCCAGCAACCCAATAGAGAAAAAATAGTATTACCGGTTTCGCAATCCCCGGCCCCCCTTTCTTCTATTGGCTCTGAGCAGGCCCCTGCGGTTTTGAAGGATGACGCTAGGGTACCTCTTCTTGAATCTAAGTCGTTACAGCAGGAAGATTTGGTTTTAAGTGGCGTATTCTTCTCTGAGGAGGAAGGCTTTGCCTTGATCAATAATCAGATTGTTAAAGTGGGGGATCTAGTTTCAGGAGCAACCGTGAAGCAGATTGGCTTTGATGGAGTAGAGCTTACAGTAGGAGATCGGGTAATTAAACTTGATAACCGCGATTAAATTATCTTCTTTTTACTATAGCCTTACGGATTACCGCCAGTGGTATATTATCTTTAATTTTAGCCTTACCGATGCTACTGATTAAGACCAGCCGGTTTTTTTTTCCGATAAACTTTTTATCGTGAAAATGCGCTTTAATAATCCTCTCTAAGGGTATTTTTTTGATTGTCGTCGGTAAGCCAACTGCCTTAATCAGCCGTTCTATCCTTTGGGCGGTTTTCCGTTCAGTAAATCCTAGGGATTCTCCTATATCGCAGGCGCAGAGCATGCCTAGGCCGATTGCCTCCCCGTGATTATAGCCATGGTAAGACTGTGCCGCTTCTATTGCATGCCCGATAGTGTGGCCGAAATTTAAAACCGTCCGTATTCCTTTTTCTTCTTTTTCATCCTGCTCTACGACCTTAGCCTTGATATAACTGCAACGGGTAATAGTAAATTCTAAAGCAGATGGTTTTAAGGATAAAATATCCCGGTATCTCCTTTCCAGATAAGTAAAGAATGCGTGGTCTTTGATAACTGCATACTTGATGATTTCCGCCAGACCATTACGCAGTTGGCGCAGGTTTAATGTATTCAGCAGGCTTATATCGCTGAAGACCAGCCTTGGCTGGTAGAATGCCCCAACCAGATTTTTTCCTGCTGCTAGATCTAAAGCTGTTTTCCCTCCGATACTGGAGTCAACCTGGGCCAATAGCGTTGTAGGGATTTGTATATAGGGCACTCCCCTTTTATAAATTGAAGCAATAAACCCGGCTAGGTCTCCGATTACCCCGCCCCCCAGGGCAATAATAAAAATGCGTTTTTGTTTATCATAGGCAGCGATGTCCCGGATGACCCGGGAAGCTGTTTCTATCGATTTACTGGTCTCTGAATCTTTAACTAGGGCGTATCTTATCCTGAAGCCAGATTCTTTAAGCGCATTACTTATTTTATTACCATGCTGTTTTTTTATCAGAGTATTCGTAATTATATAAGCGTGGTCGCCGATACTAAGCCTTTTGATTAATATCCCTAGGCGCTGGATACATTGATTTCCTACAATAATGGAGTAGGGATGTTTTAAAAGCGCAAGTTTTACGGTCTGCATATTAAAAATTTGGTATAAGGAGCCGCAATATAAAGTTTACCATTGGCCAGATAATAATATCGAGCGCCCCCAATACTACCAAACCCATTACGATCATAAAACCGAATGGTTCGACCATCGCGTAGCCGGATGAGAGATTTTTAGGTAGCACACCCATTAATACCCGTGAGCCGTCGAGCGGTGGTATAGGTATAAGATTAAAAACGCCGAGTATGACATTGATGAAGATCAGGTTCTTGATTATAAAGTGTAAGACTAGTGGCAGGAAACTAATGCGTAGTAACAAGCTTAAGGCCAAGGCGAAAACAAAGTTCGCCAATGGGCCGCTTAAGCCTATCCAGATCATGTCTTGCCTGGGATTTTTAAGCGCCCAGTAGTTAATAGGCACTGGTTTGGCTGCCCCGAAGACAAAGCGTCCCTGGGTAGCAATAAAAACAATTAATGGCAAAAGTACCGTTCCGATAGGGTCAACATGCGCCAGGGGATTTAAGGTTAACCGCCCGGAATATTTGGCGGTGTTATCACCAAGCTTATAAGCTACCCATCCGTGCGAAAACTCATGCACGCTCATCGCAATCAATAACAGACCCAAGGATATCAGTAGGTTAACTAGATTCAATCAATCACCCCAAATTTTTTAATTTCTATCAGAGGGTATTTTTGATTAGGCAGGTTAGTTAATATCCCGCTAATCGTTACCTTTCTGTAATTGAGAGTATCAAGCTCCGGTTTATTTCCTTTTAGTAGGTAAATTTTATTATCTGTTGTAATAAGCTTATGCGTTGCTATCCGCCTGAAGAATACCCCTTGAGGCTTTACTATTCCTTCGATCGTTACTTCTTTTAGCGAAGCAATATCCTCTTTATCCGGCTGAAGTTTTTCTTTATCTATCGGTGGGGTTTTGGCTTGTGTCGGTTCTATCTGGTTTTTAGCTGGGAGCTTAACCAAAAATCCTTTATTTATCCAGCCAAAACAATTATTTGTCGGCTCTATCTTATACCATCCGCCTTCTTCGCCGAGGATATTAATGATTTCATTTTTATCAGCCTTTCCTAAGATTGGGGCGGATTCGTTGGGTCCTAGCCGGATATTTACCCTTTCCTTAATAACTTCGCCGAGGATTGATAACTTCTCTCTTCTAGTCCCTCCCAAGATCGAGGATGATTCGTCCGGTATTAGCCGGATATTTACCCTATCTTTGATAACTACATCAGGCATGCCTGCTATTTGATTAATAAGGTCTTTTCTGATGAATGAAGGCGCATTCTTGGGTAGCCTTACCTTATACCAGCCATAAGACTCTTTGACAACTTCCAGATTAGTGTCTTTAGCAATATCACAGATTTTTTCCGAGTTAACAGTTGAGTCAGTGCGGATATTTACGCCGCTCTTGTTAACTTGCGTTTTAAACGGCATCGGTTCTTCTGCGCCGGCTTTATAGGAAAGACAGATAAGCAATGATACCAGTAGTATCGCTAACCTGCTCAATTTTTGGATAGGCATCCTGTTATTATCTAGTTATTTATTTTTTTGCCTGAGTTTTTGGAGCCGGTGCCTTGGTGGCTGGAGTTTCGGCGGCGGCAGCTGTTGCGCTTTCGGTAGTGGCGGTAACTTCTGCCTTTTCTGCCTTTTCTTTCTTAATTTTTATTCTTAAAGTTTTTATTTTAGGCAGTCCGTAGACATTATCCCCTTCTTTCCATTTTCCTTTCTCCATCATTGTTCTTAAGCGTTCGGAGCGTTTGAGGACAGACTGCGGTTTTTTGTCTTTATTAGAGGAGCTTAATGAAGGATGGATAGACATATTTTTTATAACCTCCTTATACGGCAATCCGGATATTGTTTTTTAAGTTGAGATAATAATGATTGCGCGTTTCCTTTATTGGAAAAATTACCTACGCAGAGCACATTATAACCGCTCTTTGTTAATACGATTGCCAGTAGCCCTTTTTTCTTTAATGCTTCTGCTTCTCTTTGGGCGGAGTTTCTGCCTTTATAGGAAGCTACCTGGATGGTAAATCCTTGTTCATTCTTTGTTTTTTCCGCCTTTAGCGTAAGAGTTTTATTATTGAGCAAAGAGGTTTTTGTTGAGTTTTCTTTCTTTGCCAATAACCGGTCACGGTTTACTTTAACCAGTTCCGTATCCCCTGCAGCAGCTTTAGGTGCAAAGGCCGCTTCTTTAGTTGCTAGATCAAAATTGGGGCCCAGGCTGGCAGAAACAATCCTTTTGCCTTTTTCTACACCCAAAACGAAAGAGATAATCCCTGCACAAAGAAAACCGATAACTACCAGGATTACCTTTTCGTTTTTTTTGACGTTATAAAAAAAAGAGCTGTTACTGCTATCATTTTTTTTCTGATAAAGCTCTTTAGGCTGGCCAAATAGTTCTAATTGGGAATAGTTAGTCTTATCCATATGCTTTTATTATATAACTTTTATTAATTTTTTTGCAAGTATTTTTTCAAACTTATTTTTTTGATTACTTTTAAAAACGCATCAACAACCTTGGGGTCAAATTGTGTACCACTCTTTTTCTTAATCTCCTTGATCGCAGCAGGTATATTTTTCCTCTCCCGGTAAGGCCTACCGTAGACCATGGCTTCAAAGGCATCGGCTACCGCCATGATGCGCGCCCCTAAGGGGATCTGGCCTTTTTTAAGCCTAGAAGGGTAACCGGTGCCGTCATACTTTTCATGGTGGTGCATTATAATTGGTACGACCGGTTTTAATATCTGTAGCGGCCTGAGTATCTCTGCCCCCTTCATCGGGTGGCGCTTGATAATACCGTATTCTTTAGGGGTCAATTTACTGGTTTTAGTGAGTATCTCCAGCGGAATATCGACCTTTCCGGCGTCATGCAGCAGGCTGGCGTATTTTAAACTCTGGACTTGTTTTTCCTCAAGGTGCATCTGGTGGGCGATAGCGATTACCAGATGGCTAAAATACGGGGAATGGGTGTATTCCTGAGGAACGCGCATGTCAAGAAGCGATACCAGCGATTTAATGCTGCCTAAAACGATTTTTTGCTGCTCTTCGTATAACCGAAGATTCTTGATTCCCATAATTGCCTGTTCTAATAAGGTCATTAGTATTTCTTGGTCGGTTCTCTCAAACGCAGGCGCCTTTCTATCGCGCTTAAGGATGATCAAGCCTATGACATCCTCTTGTACCAAGGGTAAGCCGAGAAAATGATTATGGATAACCGAAGAGTAAGTATTAATAATCTTTTTTTCGATGCCCTCTGTTATTAAGGTCTTTCGATCGTTTAAATACCTTTTTTTATTGCTGCTGAAGCATTTTAACAATGAATATTTTTTACTATGGTCAATTAAGGTGATCTGACAGGAGCTGGCATGTAGGACTTGCGAAATGAGTTTACTCAGACGGCTTACTAGGTCTTTTACCTCGAAAGTAGAATTGACCACGCGGTAAATGCTGTGGATTGAAGAAATCAATGATTTATACTTTTTCGTAGGGGTCAAATAATTTTTTGTACTCATCGAGCGCGTATCTATCGGTCATTCCGGCAATGTAGTCGCAGACTACCCTTCTCTTGCCGTCAGTAGGTATTCTTTTTTGGACCTGCGAAGGTAATGCCTGAGGATTATTCAGATAAACCTTAAAAAGCTCCTGAATGAACCTCTTGGCCTTATTTGACATTCTTACTACCCGATAATGCTGGTATAGTTTTTTCATTAAGAGCTCACGAAGGGGTTTGCGCAAGTCCCGCATCTGTTTACTAAAAGACGCTATTTTGTGGTCCAGTTTTTTTACTTGCAGGTGCGATTTTAATTTCAGTTTCCTAATTTTGGCTTCTGTTTCTTGGATTAAATCTGTAACCTGCAGATCGATCAAAGAACGAATAATCAGGTATTTCTTTTTCTCAGGATCTATTTTAGCATATTTCTGGGAAATATCCTTACAAATCTTATGCCAGAGAGGTAATTTTTCTAAATCGGATTCATTCAATAATCCAGAGGTGAGTCCGTCGTCAATATCGTGGTTGTCATAGGCTATTTCATCAGCGACATCGGTTATCTGGGCTTCCAGAGTGGGCATTTCGTTGGGTGCGAGCCATTTTATCTTTGCTACCCGGTCGAATGCGGATGTATGTTTGACAATTCCTTCGCGGACCTCCCAAGTCAGGTTAATCCCGGGGAAGTCAGGGTAGCGTTCCTCCAGTATATCTACTACCCTTAATCCTTGTAAGTTGTGATTGAATCCTCCGTATCTGGCCATTAATTCATTCAGCGCTTCCTCTCCGGAATGACCGAATGGCGTATGGCCCAAGTCGTGGGCCAAGGCAATAGCCTCAATCAGGTCAGTGTTTAATCTTAAAGCAAAGGCAATGGTCCTGGCGATCTGTGCTACTTCGAGAGTATGAGTTAACCGGGTACGGTAATAATCCCCCTCGTGATTTACGAAGACCTGTGTTTTATATTCCAGCCTCCGGAAAGCGGCGGAATGGATGATTCTGTCGCGGTCTCTTTGATAAGCCGACCGATACGGGTGCTCCCTTTCTTTGTATACCCTTCCGCAAGTAGCATAGCTTTTCATGGCGTAAGGGGCAAAAAAGTTATCTTCCAGATCCTTAATCTTCTTTTGATCGAGCATTTTTCAATGACTTGTGTAATTCAGCCAGCGATTGGGAAATCAGCTTCGTATTATGAACAGTAGTCATAAAATTTGTATCTCCTACCCAGCGGGGTACGATATGTATGTGTAGATGTCCAGCTATGCCTGCTCCCGCAGGCCGGGACAGGTTAATCCCTATATTGTAGCCTTCAGGCTTAAGTACTTTTCCTATTAATTTCTTGGCCTGCGTAAGGGATTTAAGCAGGTCGAGGCTTTCGGCTTCTTCTAGCTGGGATATATCTGCGACGTGCCTTAATGGCGCAATTAAAAGATGGCCGTTATTATAGGGGAAGATGTTTAATACCGCTAAAGAATACCTGGTTCTAAATACGACGTAGTCATTCTTTTGCGCTTTTCGGTAAGCACAAAAAATGCACCCCTTCGTTTTCTTTATCTTAAAATATTTCATTCTCCAGGGTGCCCAAAGTCTATCCATTAATTTTAATAATCTCTCCTTCTATTGTATCGCCCAAAGTAATTATGCCATAAGAATTATACAATGCAAATTTTTTATCAGTAGGGCTGCCCGGATTAAAATATAGAATATTGCCTTTTTTAAGGTTTAGCGCTGAATGTGAATGCCCGAATATAATTACGTCCAGATTATCAGCCTTGAATACCCTGGTAGTAAATTCGATTAATTGATTGGGGCTTCCTTTTCCGTGGGTAACGCCGATTTTAAAGTTATTAATTTTGATAATTTCTTTTTCTGCCAAGGCAACTCTTACTTCCCGGGGGTCCATATTACCGTAAACCGCTTTGACCTCGGGACATATATTCTTTAATTGTTTCATGACATTGAGGCTTATTAGGTCTCCAGCGTGGATAATCATATCTACCGTTTCAAAAGCCCGTAAAACTTCTTGAGGGATAGTTTCTGTTTTTTCGGATATATGCGTATCCGCAATAATGCCGATTTTCATTTTAAGCGATGACTCGGGGTTTCAAAAATAGATCAAAAATTTGATTTAAGTGATCTAGGTCCCAGGTTAAAATTTTTTCTTCCAGGGCGCGCAGATGAGCGTTGGAATCGGTATCCTTAAAAGAGATGATAATCTTCTTTTGGGGTTTTTGCCGATATTTTTTACATTCTAAAGCGAAATCACTGATATCATCTTCCGTCAATAGGTCATGTTTAAATGCCATAATCCAAAGGTTATCGTGGGAGCGCCCAATCAGTCCGTTCTGTAAGCCTCGGTTTTTAAATTCCAAAGGTTTAATTTCCCTAAAATGCGTAAGCTTGATCCTCCTGGAGTCTATTAAGATTGTCTCATTTTCGAACATCCGCATTAATTCTGTTAGTCGTTCACATATCGGTTTTTGGGCGCATAATATAAATTCCCTGATCATCTTCTCTATACTATCAATAAACTTTGCCTTTTGGTTTTTGGCGTCAAAGGTTAAGGATTGTACTCTTTCCTGGTAGACAAATTTTAGCCAATAACCAAAAACCCGGTCATTAATTTTTAAAAAATCGCCGCTGCGGGTCAACGTGTCGATTTCCAATAGGTAGCCGATTCTATTCAAAAATTCGCCTCTCGGCTTATGTAATATGTGCGCTAGTTCTTTTATTTTATTTTGCCCGTTGGCAATTAAGTAGAGGATTGATATATATTCCTGGCTGTATGGTTTATCCAGGAAGCGTTTAATATAATTGGAGAATCTTTGATTTAAAGCACCCGAGGCATTAAAGAGCAAGTCCTCCAAAATATTGGACAGGCTTGCGCTGTTTGGTTTCAATAATGCCTCGGCTATTAATTCCAGGTAAAGCGGGTATCCCCCAGTAAAATGTATAATAAAATCCTTAAAACCCTTGGTAATATTCAAATTTCCTATACGGGAATCCAGGTATTCTTCGCTTGTTTTGATATCAAATGGCTCAACCGTAATCAGTTCGAAATTGCCGAATAGCAAGGACAGGTTTTTGGCTAGTATGTTCTTGGTGTGGAATTTAAGAGAGCTGATAATTATATACATTGTGTTCTTCTCTAGGATCAGGGATTTTGACCATTCGCGGTAAAGATTTTTAATCTCCATACTTTCCAGATTATGGAATTCATCTAGGATTACGATACAGTATTTACCAGACTCTTGATGAATAATTTCGCAAAGCGATAAAAGTTCCGTAAAAATATTATTCTTTCTTTTTTTTTCCAAGGCTGCCAAGATAAGCTTCATCTTTTCAGTTGTCTTGGGTATATATTTTTCGGATTGACACAGTAGATAGTCCAGGTCTTCTTTTAAGGGGATGCCGCTATTGGTAAGGAAGTTATAAAGCAGTACACCCATAAAACGCTTGGCGAATATGGCCAATGATTCTGTCCTTGCCTCCAAATATAAAGTAATGATTCGGCAGTCATAAAATTTATGCAAAAATTTAAAGATGATCGAAGTCTTGCCTACTAGTTCGTCTCCGATAATAGCGATATTCTGGCGGTAGCCGTATTTTAAATCACCAATTCGTTTTTGAAGAATATTTAAGTAATTTTGGCGGCCGAAAAAAATATTTGTCATCTGGGTAGATAAAAAAGTGGATTCTGCGAAAGGTGCCCTTTTCTGATTTCAAAATGTAAGTAATTATTGTTTTTCTCTGACTCTAGGTTGACCTCTGCTATGCGGGTGCCTTTTTGCATCCACTCACCTGGTTTAGTGAATATACGCCTGTTTGAGGAATATACGGTTAAAAATCCTCCGCTGTGTTCGATAATAATAGTTTTGCCGTACCCTTGAAAATTCTCAGAACAAAAGACAACTTTACCGCTGCGTGCGGCAACCACATCCTGGTTACTATAGGGAAGTATATTTATTCCTTTATTAACCATGTTGTTAGAAGTTGCACCGTAGCTGGAGATTACCCTGCCTTTGATCGGCCAGACGAAATCTTCTCCGCTGTATTTCCTTGGTATTAGAGAGGTTTGGTTACCGCGCGGGATAAATATAAGTTGTCCTGTTGTGATATTCGTGGCATCTTCGATACGATTAATCCGCGCCAATTCGTTAAGGTCAACATTATATATCTGGGAGATTCTCCAAAGGGTCTGTCCGCTTTCTATACGATGGTAAATTCCCGGTACACCCGGGGTAGGGGTTTTGAGATAACCAATCGTAGTGCAGCCGACGAGATTCGATAAGCAAACACTAAGAAAGAATATTAGAAAGATAGATTTGTTTCGAGCTCTATTTTTACCCATTCTAAATAATAACGTGGCCAGACTCATTTCTTAAAGTGCGTCTAAATTATTTTAAGCGGGCGAAGGGAATTGAACTTAAAATTTCCCCTATTCAACTCGCTGAAATTTTAATCCTGAGGCCGTAAGGCCGAAGGACCTCATCCAATATTATTCATAGCGGGCGAAGGGAATTGAACCCTCCTATCCAGCTTGGGAAGCTGGTGTTCTACCGATGAACTACGCCCGCACTTTTTTAGCATCTGTTTGGTCCCGCACTTTTGGATAAAAGTACGGGATTAAATTCAGCCAGCGGATTTACGTTCACTATCGTTCCCTAAATCCGGGCTTCATTTAAGAAGCTGGTGTTCTACCGATGAACTACGCCCGCAAAACTATATTTTAAAACACTCCTCCATCAATTTGATGGAACAATAACTTCCGCACATAGTGCAAACGTCAAGAAGGCTAGGCATAGAGGTCTCTCTATATAAGCCGGCTTTTTGAGGATCTATAGAAAGGCTTATTTGTTTTTTCCAATCACGTTTCTTACGTGCTATAGAAATTTCTTTATCCCATTTACTTGCCAGGTTTTTTCGTTTTACCAGATCAGCGGCATGGGCAGCAATCTTGGATGCTATTACCCCCTCTCGTACATCATTAACACTCGGAAGCCTTAGGTGTTCCGCAGGGGTAACGTAACAAAGGAAATCCGCTCCCAGGCTGGCTGCCAGGGCGCCTCCAATAGCAGAACTGATATGGTCATAACCTGCAGCTACGTCGGTCACCAGAGGCCCTAATACATAAAATGGCGCTTGATCACAAATTTTTTTTTCTAAACGGACATTTTTCGCAATTTCGTTTAAAGGAACATGTCCGGGTCCTTCAATCATAACCTGCACGTTCCTTCTTTGTGCCTGCTTGCTAAGCCTCCCTAAGATTTTTAATTCTGACAATTGGGCTGCATCGGTGCTATCGAGTATTGATCCTGGCCTTAATCCGTCGCCAAGGCTTAAGGTTACGTCGTATTTATAAGCAATATCTAAGATGCGTTCAAAGTGGCTGTAGAATGGGTTCTCCTGTTTATGGTATTTTATCCAGCTGGCCAAAATCGCCCCTCCTCTTGAAACGATGCCTAATTGCCTACTCTTTCTTGCTAATGCTTGTAGGCTTTTTTGCGTAACTCCGGCATGGATGGTGAAAAAATCCACCCCTTCCCTGGCTTGGTTTTCTAAAACATTCAGGATATCGTCAATAGTGAACTTTAAGAAATGCCCCCTTGTTTTCTGCGCCCTTACGGCTATTTCGTAAAGCGGCACTGTCCCTACCGGTATGGGTGAGTTTTTTAGTATTGCGCTGCGAATTTTAGATAGGTTGCCGCCGATACTTAGGTCCATCACAGTATCAGTACCGTATTTTATAGCGGTTTCTAATTTTTTTAACTCTTCGCTGATCTGCGATTTCTCAGTCGAGGTGCCCAGATTAGCGTTAATTTTAGTGAATAGTCCAAAACCTATTCCGCAAGGTTTAGCAATTTTACGGTTTTTATTATGGGGAATGACTATTCTGCCCTTTTTTATATTCTCCTGTAAAAATTTAGGGCTTACCTTCTCCCTGCGGGCGATACCCCTGACCAAGGAAGTAATGATATTATTTTTTGCGTATTCTAATTGAGTCATTTAATTGAGTATCTGTAGAAACTCACTTATAGCTGTAGTGATATTGCGCGCCTGTAGGATAGCGCTGCAGATAGCGCATCGATTTACCCCCAATGATAAAACTTGATGAATATTGTCAGTATTGATTCCACCTAAGACGAAGAAGGGTATACTTATTTTTTTCTGGCACTCCCAGATTAATTTTATGCCCACCGGTTTGTCTTGCGGCTTGGTAGAAGTTGTAAAAACCGGCCCTATCCCGATATAATCCGCTCCGTTGTCTTGTGCTTTCAGTGCTTGTTTAATATTGTGGCAAGATATGCCTATAATCTTATTGCTACCCAGGATTCTTCTTGTAACCTTAATTGAAAAGTCTGCCTGGCCTAAGTGCACGCCGTCAGCATCGGCAATCCTGGCAATATCCGGATAATCGTTGACAATAAATATCGTTTTACTTTTTCTGAGCTGTCCTGAGACCCTGATCGCTTCTTTTAGGATTTCGGCCTTAGGGGATTCTTTGTCCCTAAGTTGAATTATATCTACGCCAGAATCCTTAGCTAGCTGGACGGTCTTGATGAAAGGCCGTTTACTGAGGACTTTTTTATCTAAGATTAGATAAAGACGCGATTTTTCCAGCAGCTTTTTTTTCAATGTCATATAGAGCGTATCTGATCTTCTTAAACCGCAGTGCGCAATCCGGGTTAATCAGTTTGGAAAATTCTTCCAAAACCCGAACTGATTCTTTTATTCGCTGTAAATTAGCAAAATAGATGTCTGTAATATTTTTTCTTTTTAATTCGTTTACGCAAATATCAAAACCAATATCTTTTAGGCTTTCTCGTTCTTTAAGCAAGTTTTTTTTTGGAGGTAACAGTTCTAAGGTTGCATCGATTTTATGTCTGATTTTTTTAAAGCCAGCGGTGAGATCGCGGTTATTAAGGACGAACCGGCTTATCTCTTCTAAGACGCGTAACCCCTCTTTGGTGCGGTTTAGATTAGCGTCAATAATACGGTTGATTATTTTTATCTTAGAATAATTTTGCAATCTTATTGATTAAGTTAGTTGTCGAGCGGCCCTTAATTAGCCTGATATTGAGGACTTTCCCTCCGTAACTTGCGGCAAATTCTCCGCCGACAATTTTATCCTTTTTCCAATCCGAGCCTTTCACTAATATGTCCGGGCGCAAAAGCTTTATGATTTTAATTGGCGTAGATTGGTAAAAGATGGTTACGAAATCAACGCTTCTTAAGCCAGCGATTATCCTTGCCCGATCCGTCTGTTTGACCAGTGGTCTTTTTTTGCCTTTGATTTTTTTTATCGAGGAGTCTGAGTTAATAGCTACGATCAGTATATCCCCTTTTGACTTGGCATCTTCAAGGTACCGGATGTGACCGTAATGCAAAAGATCAAAGCAGCCATTGGTAAAGACAATCTTGCTACCCTTGGTTTTAAGCCTTGATATTATCCGTTTTAATGCCTGCGGTTTTTTTATTTTGGTATCTAGCAGGCTGCCTGTTCTACCAGTTCGCATATGATATGGCCGATTGTAATGTGCGCTTCTTGGATTCTCGCGGTAACCGTCGAAGGGACTAACAAGCTTATATCTGCTAATTTTGCCAGTTCGCCTCCGTCACCTCCGGTCAAAGCCACCGTCTTTATCCCCATCTTTTTAGCCTGTTTTATAGCCAGAAGGACATTCTTGGCTTTTCCGCTTGTCGATATGCCTATGGCAATATCATTTTTCTGCCCGAGGCCTTCGATTTGCTTGGCGAAAATCGTTTCATAACCATAATCATTGGCTAGGGATGTAATTACGGAGATGTTAGCGGAGAGTGAAATGGCGGCTAAGGAACTGCGGTCTCTTTTAAACCTGCCGACTAGTTCTGCGGCAATATGCTGGCTATCGCTGGCTGATCCGCCGTTTCCGAAAATAATCACCTTACCATTTTTCTTTAAGCGTTCGATAATAAGATTGGAGATTTCGATAATCTGGGCGATACTAGTGCGTAGCAGCTCCTCTTTAACATGGATGCTTTCTAAAAAAATATCTTTAATTCTATCTCTCATTTTTTCATCCTTTGTTAACCAAAGAATACTTTGGCAATTTCATAAAAATCACTATCCACGGTTTTTAATGATTTTACCGCCTCCTCAAGAGGAACATCGATAATCTTATTGCCAATTAAGGCTACCATTTTTCCGAACTGCCTGTTTTTTATAAGTTCTACGGCTTTTACTCCAAAGCGGGTACCTAATATTCTATCGAAGGCTGTAGGCGTTCCTCCTCTTTGGATATGCCCAAGGACACTTACGCGGGTTTCATAACCGGTGCGCTTTTCAATCTCCGAAGCTATCATTTCGCCCACTCCCCCCAATCTTACGTGGCCGAATTCGTCAAGTTTTTCTGCCTGGGTAATCATTGTCCCCTCTTTGAACTTGGCACCTTCTGCAACAACCACGATGCTAAAGGTTTTACCGCGGCTATGTCTCCTTTTGATTAGTACGCACACTTCTTCAATATCGATTGCGATCTCTGGGATGAGGATGATATCCGCGCCACCGGCAATCCCCGATTCAAGAGCAATCCAGCCGGCGTGTCTGCCCATTACTTCTACGACGATAATACGATTATGGCTTTCTGCGGTTGTATGCAGTTTGTCGATACACTCTGTAGCTGTGTTTAAGGCCGTATCAAATCCGAATGTGTAATCGGTGCAGGAAAGATCATTATCTATTGTTTTAGGTACTCCCACTATATTGGCGATACCGTCTTTGATTAATTTAATAGCTACTCCCAGAGTATCTTCTCCTCCTACGGCAACCAGGGCGTCCAAGCCGAGTTTCTTGAAGTTTTCTTTTACCTTTTCAACACCAGATTCTTTTTTATATGGATTAGTTCTGCTGGTGCCCAGGATCGTTCCGCCTTTCGGCAATATTCCGGAAACTGACGCAAGATCAAGTTTGACGGTATTATTTTCTATGAGGCCTTTCCAGCCATTTTTGATCCCTATGATTTCAAAACCCTCATTAAGGCCTTTACGTACTACTGCCCTGATTACCGGATTTATACCCGGACAATCCCCTCCTCCTGTCAGTATTCCTATCCTGGCCATAAATATTCCTCCTTTAACAGACACATACTTACGGATTCCCTGATGCGGCGTAGGCCGTGGCCTCCTTACACCCTTCCATAATCTCCAAACGGTATGTTCGGTTCCTGTTTTTCAATATCCCTCTTTTTCTTTTCCTCAACCGTAATAATCTTTGCCACGTGGATCCGGGTAATAATTTGTTCCTCCAGGCCTAATACCTCTTGAATTTTGGATTTAGTTATTTCCTGCAGTCTGGCGGTCAGTTCCGGGATGTTGGCTTCTGACTTTAAAACTACTCTCAAATCTACCAAGATCCCCTTTTTTGTAGCGATGACATCCGGCCTTAACTCTTTTATTTCAGGAATAATTCCGGCTAGGCGTTTAATTAAATCTTCTACCGCAGAAAGGGCGATAGTTACTTCACCTGAAGCAGTGGTGAAGGCAATGGTTTTTTCGCGTTGAAAACGACCTAAAATTAACTGGGCAAATGAAAAACTGATTAAAATTAATAGAACGCCGGCAAGCCCAATAATAATTCTAGAATTAAGGCTATGTTGGGTATAGGTCAAAAGGTTACTGATATCTTGGGGTTGAAGGATGTTTAAGGAAAGGACTATTAAACCCAATCCCACTAATATTATTATCCCAGCGTAAAATAATATCCCGAAGACCGTAAATATTCGCATATCTACCCCCTTTCAATACCTTGAATATTGATATTAATATCTTTTATGCACAAATTAGTCATTTTTTCTAAGGCATGGCGTACATTTTCCTGCACCTCGCTAGCTATTTCGGGGATATTAAAACCATATTTTATTACTAAGGGTATTTCAATCTTGACTTCCTCATTCTTATCAAATTCTACTCTGATTGATGCCACAGTTTTTCGATCGATTAATTCCAATAACCCGCTCCTTAAATCTTTGCCTATCTGCTTTACGCCATCGACCTCCATAGCGGCAAGAGAGGCTATTGAAGCTATGACGTTTTTATGAATCTTAATTAAGCCTAGGTCTGTCCGTGTTTCTTCTTTATGCATTATTCCTCACCCCCCGGTTCTTCTTTTAACATCTCTTGCGCGAAATGGGTAGAGATATCTCCTTTAATAAATAAGGGGTTTTCCATTATCCGTAGGTGAAAGGGTATAGTGGTTTTTATAGGTCCGATTTCGAACTCCTGCAGTGCCCTTTGCATAGTTTTAATTGCATCAAGCCGCGTAGAGCCGTAGGTAATAATCTTAGCCAATAAGGAATCGTAATAAGGACTGATTTCATATCCCGGGTAGATGTGCGTATCTAGGCGCACCCCCGGTCCGCCGGGTAAATTCAGGGTTTCGATTTTTCCGGGTTGAGGCAGGAAATTATTTTCCGGGTCCTCAGCGTTAATACGGCACTCTATTGCTGCGCCTTTTAAGTAGACGTTATCTTGTTGAAAATGCAGTTTTTCTCCGGCAGCTATCCTTAATTGTTCTTTAATCAAATCAATGCCGGTGACCATTTCTGTGACCGGATGTTCTACCTGAATGCGCGTATTCATTTCCATGAAGTAAAATCTGTTCTCTTTCTGATCGAAGAGAAATTCTATTGTCCCGGCACTGATGTAATTTACTGCTCTGGCTCCTTTAATCGCTAATTCTCCTAGGCGTTTACGTAGCTTAGCGTCGATGATTGGCGAAGGCGACTCTTCCAAAAGCTTCTGGTGTCTCCTTTGGATACTGCAATCCCTTTCTCCCAGGTGCACGGTATGCCCGAATTTATCTGCTAAAATTTGTACCTCGATATGCCGGGGTTTATCGATATACTTTTCTATGTAAACACTGGAGTTACCAAAGTTAGCCTCGGCTTCTGCTTGAGCGGTCATCAGCGCGCTGACCAGCCGGATGTCGTTATGGCAGATACGCATTCCTTTACCTCCGCCTCCGGCAGTTGCTTTGATAATTACCGGATAGCCGATTTTTTTTGCAGTTTTAATCGCATCCTCTTTGTTTTTGATAACCGCATTGCTTCCCGGGACTATCGGTAAGCCGGATTTCTGCATCGTTGAGCGCGCCACCATTTTGTCCCCCATTAATCTCATATTTTCCGGGGTGGGTCCGATAAAGGTTATCTGGCAGGATTCGCAGATCTCTGCAAAGTGCGGATTTTCGGCAAGGAAGCCGTAGCCGGGATGAATTGCTTCTACGTCAGTAATTTCAGCAGCACTGATAATTGCCGGGATATTGAGATAACTGCTGCTTGAGGCCGGTGGACCGATGCAAATAGCTTCTTCAGCAAGACGGACATGCTGAGAATTTTTATCTGCCTGTGAGTATACGGCTACTGTGCGGATACCTAATTCTCGGCAGGCACGGATTATTCTTAAGGCTATTTCGCCTCGGTTGGCTATGAGTATTTTAGAAAACATGCTTTTTCTAGAGAGGTTCGACCAAGAACATCGGTTGGCCAAACTCTACGGGTTCGGTATTGTCGACTAGGATTTCGATGATCTTTCCTTTGACTTCAGATTTTATTTCATTCATTAGCTTCATTGCTTCAATGATGCAGATAACTTGTCCGACCTCGATCTCTTGGCTTACTTCAACATAAGGCGGAACCTCTGGCTGAGGCGCACGGTAGAATGTGCCGACCATCGGTGCTTTTATCTCTAAGCTATTAACTGGTGTTTTCTCGGTGGTTGTGCCGGTTTCTACTTGGCCGGGCTTGTGCAGGATTCTTTCTTGCTCGATCAGGATGGGGCTGGTTGTGACTTCCGTGGTTGAACCCGATTTCTTTAATCTGATCCGCATATCGTCCTTTTCGATTTCCAGTTCGAGCAGGCCGTTTTCATTCATCAGATTGATCATCTCTTTTATCTCTTTTAGGTTCATTTAATCCCTCATTTTTTATTGGAGCTGGTTTTAGGAAACCCTTTCGACGTACCCCCCCGTCCGGGTATCCACTTTAATTTTATCGCCGATATTAATAAAAAGCGGGACTTGTACGGTTGCCTTGGTTTCGATCTCTGCCGGCTTAGTACCGCTTTTAGCGGTATCTCCTTTAATTCCCGGTTCGGTATGGGCGATTTCGAACTCGATAAAATTAGGTAAGACTATATTTAAGGGTTCATCCTTATAAAAGTACCCCTGCAGGTCAAGATTATCTTTTAAAAACTTCTTTTTTTCTCCCAGGGCCTCCTCGGAAATAGCTATCTCTTCAAAATTATCCTGATCCATAAAGTGGTAGATGTTTCCGGAATAATACTGATATTGTAGTTTCCTTTCCTCTATGTAAGCCTCTTCGATCTTTTCATCGCCCCGGAATGTTCTTTCCTGGATATTGCCGTTTTTGAGGTTTCTTAGTTTTGAGCGTACGAATGCCGCTCCTTTTCCGGGTTTTACATGCTGGCTCTCCACAACCTGATAGACGATATTATCCACCAGTATGGTAACCCCGGATTTCATTTCATTTATCGATAGCGCCACTTAATACCTCACATCCATTCTCGGACACTAATACCATATCCTCAATTCTTACCCCGAATCTTCCCGGTAGATAAATCCCCGGCTCGACAGTAAATACCATTCCTGGCTTTAATTCACTGCCTTCATTACTGCTTATATGGGGGTCTTCGTGGATCTGTAGCCCTATACCGTGTCCTGTGTTATGTACGAAAAATTTGCCGTAGCCTTTATGGGCAATATACTGGCGGGCAGCTATATCGATTTCGTTTATCTTTACAGCTGGTTTGATCTTTTTGATCGCCCTCGCCTGCGCTTCCTTTACTGTATCGTAAATATCTTGGTTTAGGCTATTTATTTTACCTAAAAAGAAAATCCTTGTCAAGTCGGATTTATATCCTTTAAAGTCTACCCCCAAGTCAATTAAGAGGGTTTCGTTATTTTTAATTTTTCTTAAAGAAGTCAAATGGTGTGGGAACCTTGAGTTTGGCCCGGAAGCGACAATTATATCAAACGCCGAACTAGAGGCACCTTTATACCTTATAAAGCGTTCTAATTCCGCGGCGACTTCAATCTCTCTTCTGCCGGCAGCGATAAAGCTTTTAATAAACCCAAAAGCTTCTTTGGTGATCCAGATTGCTTTTTTTATTTTTTTTAGTTCTTCTATGCCTTTAACCTGTCTTAGTGCTTCGATTAGATTATGGGTGGGGATTAATTTTGCGCCTTTTTTTAAGTTCTCGCTGATTTTTGCGTATTCGGCAAAAGGAAGACTTCTTTCTTCAAAGGCGATCCGTTTTAATCTTAACTCAGTACAGGCCTGGGCAATTAATTTAAAAACCGAACCATTAGCCTTAATGATGCGGCAACCACTTAAATTCTTCTTTACCTCTTCTATATATCTTGAATCGGTAAAATATATGTTTTCCTTCTGGCAAATTAAAAGGTAAGCGTCGCGGCAGGCATATTCGCAGAGGTAGGAAATATTGGATTCAGCAGAAATAATCAGGCCGTCTAATCCCTTCTGCTTTAGGTAGGAGTGGATTCTTGGCAGTCGAGGACTCATCAGGATGTAAGTAAGTCTATCAGCGCCTTTAGTCCTAAGGTATAGCTCTTTAAGCCGAAGCCCAATACCGTTCCTTTGACTATAGGGCTGATCAGTGATTTTTGCCTGAATTTTTCCCGTGAATAGATATTAGAGAGATGGACTTCTACCGTTACGATCCCGGAGGCGATAATTGCATCTCTTATTGCCACGCTGGTATGGGTGTAGGCAGCAGGGTTGATTAGCAGCCCGGCGTATTTATTTTTACTGCGACCGATCAGTTCGACAATCTCGCCTTCGTGGTTCGATTGTATAATTTTAAGCCGGAATTTTTTTTTGCGGGCAATTTTGGATAATTCTTCATTGATCTGCTTTAAGGTAACCCGGCCATATATCTTGGGCTCTCTGTTTCCTAATAAATCCAGATTCGGCCCGTGAATGACCAGTATTTTTTTCATCAGTTCACCTTCCTTTAATCTTCTGCTTCGTCGATGAGCATGACTGGAATACCGTCTTTGATCGGGTATTTCTTGCCGCAGGATTTACAGACAATTTTATTATCTTTGAGCTCAATGTCTGATTTGCATGCCGGACACGCCAGGATATCCAAAAGCTGCTTATCGATCATTCCTGCCCCCTTTCGTTTTAATTACGTATTGCATCCTTAGTTCATACAGGCAATTTTCGAGTAGGCTTGTTTCATCCTGAGTCAAGTTGCCTTTGGTTTTTTCTTTCAGTACGCCTAGGGTATCTATAAGCAGCTTGGCCTGTGTTAATTCTTCCTCCTTTTTATTAGTTAAAGGATTGGCGATTTCTCCTAATGCGATTGAGGCTTGTAGGGCCAGGGTAGTAATAAAAAAATTGAAGTCCGGTTCAGCAGGAAGTGGTTTGCCGTCTTTTTTTAAGCTATCCTTTTCTTTCTCTACGGCCTCTTTCCAGCTTTCGTCTATATTCTTAGGAGGTTCGCTCATAGCATTAATTTACTAGTATACCGGCATATCCGACGACGCTATCTTCATCCCCGGTTATTTCTGCGCTGGTTTGGTACCTAACCAAAGAAGCGGTTTTTGCTCCAAGCAATTTAGCGGCCGCCAGCATAATTACGCTCGGCGCATATCCACACATGCTGATATTTAAGCTTTGAACATACGCGGTTAGTTTGTCCTCGTTTAAGGCCAGAATAGCGCTGATTGCTGTTTTATCTTTTTTTTCTGCCTGAAGCTGCGGTTCGTAGTGCGTAAAATCAGAACTACAGACAATAACCGTTGAGTCAGCCAAACGCAATTCTTGGATTGCCCGGGCGATTCCCTCGCCTATTTCTTTAAGTATAGAGGTATTATCAAAAGTTATTATGATTGGGACAAACTCAAAATTATTTTTGAAATATTGCAGAAATGGCAATATAACTTCCAGGGAGTGTTCATGCGCATGGGCAAGGGTATCGGATTCCAGGTATCTTGAATGCTCGAGGATCTTTTTCGCCAAGTTTGAGTTTATTTTAATTTCTCCCAAAGGTGTATACCATGACCCTTCAGTCATGATGCTGAATCCTGGTCCATAACCGGTATGGTTAGGGCCTAGCAGTATAAAATTATCTTTCATTTTAATCTGTGATACGGTTTCTCCTGTAACTTTGCCTGAGTAGGTATAGCCTGCGTGTGGCAACAAACAGGCAATAACCTCTTTTGGGACGGCCCCTTTTTTTATAAAAGAACCAATCTCTTCCCTAAGTTCACTCTCCCCTGCCGGATAGAACTGGCCCGCGACTACGGGTTTTCTTACCATTGGCTTAGTCATCAAAAATTTTCTCTAGAAGTGCCTTGGATTTCTTTAAGTCAGAAGTTGTTGCCGGATAATGCGCTTCAATAACCTTTAGGGTATCCTTCTTTAGATATGGCCTAAGTTGGCTAAAATCAAACTCACCTTTACCCGGCGCCTTATGGTCATCGCAACCGGAAACATCATGTAGGTGAATACCGAGCAGCCTGTTGGAAAAAAGATCCAGATAGTCTCGGTGCCTGAGGAAACCTAAATTCTCCATTACCTGAGCATGTCCTATATCGTGCCAATAATAGATTTGCGAATTCTTAAATTTTTCCAGGATAATGCCTGTTTCTTCCAAGTTAGGTATTTCTCTGTAGTAGATGCGGTTTTCAATTCCTAAGGCGATACCTTGTTTTTGGGCGTAGAGGTTAAGCGTATCAAGGCTCTTAAGCGTGTTCTCGAAAAAAGAGCTTTTGCAATCAGCCCTTTCTTTAAAGATGTTGTCTCGCAGGTCCTTAAACTCCGGCGAATCCTTAAAACCCTTGATATAGAGTTCCATCAACTTTTTAGTCCGGTCAGGGATCATTACTCTGCCACTATGCAGGACGACGGCCTTGGCATTTAATTGTTTGGCTGTATCGATGGTGAGCCGGGTCTGTTTGAGAGAGGCGAGCCTTACTTCTTCGTTGGTAGAAGACATTGGGTAATAATCAGGAAGCGCCTGGTGTCTTTTTATGCCTTCGGGGATAGGGCAAAAATTGTGCAGACTCACTACCTTAATCTGATCAGTCGTTACTAACTTGGCAATATCTTTGACCATACGGGAGTTGAGATTAAAACTTAACTCTACTTCATCAAAGCCAAGTCCTTTGATTTCAAAGATCATTTTTTGAGCGTTTGAATGCAGGAAAGCGTTCCAGGAAGTTGAAAGCGCTAATCCCATCTATCTTCTTCCTTTGGCTTTCCTTCTTTTCTTTTCGCTGGGCTTTTCGTAGTGTTTACGATCCCTTAACTCTCTTAAGATACCTTCTTGTTCGATCTTTTTTTTAAAACGCCGCAGCGCCGATTCAAAAGATTCATCTTTACGTATTTCTATCTCTGGCATTTTTCCATCTCCTTTGTGAAGAAATATAATACCACTGTTTAGGTTAAGTGTCAATTCAAAAACCGAATTGATTATTCGATTTCAAACGATATGGCTACATTGAAGGAAAGCTGGGGGTAATTTAGCTCCTTGGGAAAATTAGGGAACGGGGAGGCATTGTCCAAGCTTTTTAAAGCAACCTCCCTTAGGTAAAGGCTCAAGGCCGATTTTTCTTCGTTTAGGCGGACATCCCTTAGTAGCCCGTCCCGGGATATGATAAAAGAAAGGTATATCTCTCCTACTTCCGTGCGAGTATAATTCCTATAGGCGGAACGTTTAATCTTTTCGCGCACGATTTGGTAGTAGCTGATATAAGAAGGGTTATTGGTTTTATTCATATCGATCGAAGGCAGGGTGATCCTTTTTTTAATCGCAACAATTTCCGTCTTGATTAAACTGGGTTTAGTAAAACCTAAATCCTCAGGATTAATTTTTCGCTTAGGCTTAAATATTTTTTCCTTCTCCGTAAATGGCGGCGGAGAACGATGTTCTGCCAGGATTTTCGCCGGTGTTCTTAAAAATGGTTCTTGTTTTTGCGAGGGCTTTGCGGTTATTTCTTTATCTTTAGGGGGAGCTTTGATATAGTTGACCTCGAGTTTTTCGATGGACTTATTGGTATCAAAAATATTAAGCCTTGGGTTATAAAAAAGGATCATCCCATGGAAAGTCAATGAAAAGATAAGCGTGATTAAGAATACCCTGTCGGAGAACATCTTTTAAAATTCAATTCCTTTTCTTGCCTTTTTTCCTTTTTTATAGTAGTGTTTTCTTTCTTTGATTTCGCTAACTAAGTCAGCGATCTTTAATAGCCGGGGATGGGCGTAACGCCCGGTAAGCACCAGCTCCGTTTTTTGGGGGATACACTTAATTAACTCTAAGACTTCGTTAAGTTTTAGTAACTTAAGTCTGAGCGCTACGTTAATTTCATCCAAGATAATTAAGTCATAAGTCCTTTTTGTGATAATATCTGTTACCTTGTCTAGCCCATTTTTAGCTAGCGCTAAATCTTTAGCTGTAGGCTTATTGATAATGAAGCCCTTTCTTCCAAATTGTTTAACTTTAATATTAGGCAGCTTTTTGATGGCGGCTAACTCGCTATAGTGACCTCTTTTTATAAACTGCCCGATAAATACTTTTAAACCAGCGCCTTGTGCCCGTAAGGCCAGTCCAAGGCAGGCAGTGGTTTTACCTTTGCCGTTTCCAGTGTATATCTGAATCAATGTATTGCCGCCTTCCAGCTAAGCATACCCAATTTGCATAGTAATAGGACAACGAGCCCGGCGCAAAGTACGCCGGTTAATATGGCGATAAAGGCGTACTTAAACCTGATTTTAAATAAAGATGCAGCTATTATGCCGCTCCAGGCCCCGGTCATAGGCAGTGGTATAGCTACGAATAACGCCAAGCCGAAGGCCTCGTATTTTTGAATAACATCGGAATTCCTTTTTGTCCTTTTAAAAAGCCAATCAAAAAATTTAGACCAAACTTTAAATTTTCTCAAACGGTTAGAAACTGGCTCAAAAATTACAAGCACAGGTGCAACAAAAATAATGTTGCCAAGAACCGATAACCAGTATGCTTTACTGGCCGACATACCATAATAAAGCGCCAGTGGAATAGCTCCTCTTAACTCTGAAACTGGTAATGCGCCCACGATAATTACCACCAACTCTTTAGGGATACCTTTTAAAAAGTACAATATAGCATTAATCATCTTTCTCCTTACTCTTTAGGGACGGTTCTTGAGTCGTTCGGAAAGTGTCCCGCCTGCGGCGGGACACTTTAGCTTTGAGTTGAGAACCGTCCCTGCTTTACTATCTTAGGACGTGTTTGCCTAAGAGGGGGACAAATACGCAACCGCAGATAGGGGTAGTTTTAATCGCGCCGTTTTCCTTTACAGCGATGGTCAAAATCTGTCCAAGAGTTTCTTCTAACGGTAAAATAAGTTTACCACCCTCTTTTAATTGGCCGATCAAGGGATTAGGTATATTCGGGGTAGCAGCGGTAATTATAATTCTATCAAACGGCGCTTCCTCCTGCCAGCCCTCGCTTCCATCCCCTACTCTTATTTTTATATTATGGTAACCTAGTTCGTTAAATACTACCCTTGCTTTGTCAGCTAAACTCTTAACCCGTTCGATAGTATAGACATCTTTTACTAACTCTGACAATATTGCAGTCTGATAACCTGAACCTGTGCCTATTTCCAAAACCCTTTCGTTGCCGTTAAGGCCGAGGTATTCTGTCATTAATGCAACTATATAAGGCTGAGATATAGTTTGTCCTTCTCCGATAGGGAGCGGATAATCAGCATAAGCGTTATTCCATAGGGATTCAGGAGTAAATTGATGTCGTTTGATTTTTAAGAAAGCAGCAAGTAGGCGGGGGTTTTGTATCCCCCGGCTAATTAGCTGTTCTTCAACCATCCGTTTTCTTAATCCACAGTAATCCATAATTCTCTAATTATAAACATTAAAAAACGCAGGGAATCTAAGACAGGATTAATCCGGCTTTTTTCTTGCCTATAAATAGTTTTGATCGGAACAGATTCAATTTTAAAACCTAAGTTTGCAGACCGGAGGAGTATTTCGGATTCTGTTTCATATTTTGAGGTTACTAGGTTTAGTTTCCGCAAGACCTCTTTTTTGATTAAGCGAAAGCCGCATTGAGTATCGGGAATTTCCTGATGGGTTATATATGATATAAATTTAGACATAATTCTATTGGTAAATAACCTGATTAGGGGCATATTTCTGGTCTTGGTCATTCTGTTGCCGATAAATATTCCGGAGGCGGAGTATTCTGCCAAGCGGATAAAGAAGGGTATATCAGCTGGCAGGTGTTGTCCGTCTCCGTCCATGGTAATGATGGCATCAAACCCATGGCCGAGCGCGTATTGAAACCCTCTGATCAAAGAAGCGCCCTTGCCTTTATTGATCTTATTTCTTAATACGATCGCACCGCTTTTTTCGGCGATATAAGCAGTATTATCAGTTGAGCCGTCGTCGATGACTATAATCCGCAAGTTTTGCTGACGGATCGATTCTATTAAGTTACGGATTTCCGTAGCTTCGTTATAAGTTGGGATGACAACGCAGGTATTCATACGTATCGGCTATTCCTTCCAAAACCTCCTGAACATGCACCATTGATCCGGGTAATTTTTTATATAATGCTCAAAGATTAATTTATAACTGCCTATAAGTCTTTTTAAATCATTAGCTTTATCTGGCGTAGAGGGAAAATCCAGTGGTTTTTCAAATCTAAGAATGAAACTATCATCAGGATTTCTTAGCATAAAGACCGGAACTATAACTGCTCCTATTTTTCTGGAAAATTCTGCAGGTCCCTCCGGAAAGATTGTCGGTTTCCCGAAGAAATCAACCACACTGCCTTTTCCCGAAAAATCCCTGTCTCCTACCAGCGCCACTATCCCGTCATTCTTAAAAACATCTAAACATTGCCTGACCGCATTCCCTAGCGGAATCACCTTAGCCCCCCGTCCTTCTCGCTGGGCATTGAAAAATTTATTTACATTTTTATCTATATGCGTCATGGCGACTTCCCAAAAAGGATATCCCAATAAAGCCACAACCATACCTCCTAGCTCCCAGTTGCCAAGGTGCGCGCTCAGTAAAATCACTCCCCTGCCTTTAGCGAGGGACTCTTCAAGATAATCCTGATTTTCGATTATAACATTGTTCTTGATAAAGTTATGGTCTATCTTTTCTGAACGGAAAAAATCGACAAGATATTTGGCGAAATTCCTGAACGTATTAATGCAGATTTTATTAAGCTGCCGCTTGGGCATTTGCGGGAAAACAGCCCGGAGATTATTTTGGACTATTTTACGGTCCTGCCCGGCAAAGAAATAATGTATATCTGAAGCCAAAACCGCAATTCTATAGCTGATCTTTAAAGGGAAGAGCAGGGCAATAAATTTACCGATTCGGTAAAGTAAATAGTTAAACATGTCTGTGTTACTGACTCAGGATAAGTTTTGCAATATCCAGGCTGGCATTAGGTTTACTGATGTCTTCGGCTGATTCCGACATATGTTTTAGGCGCTCAGGACTCTTCAATAGGTTTTCCACAATATGGTGAATATTGGTTGGTTTCTCGGTTTTAACCGCCGCTCCTCTTTCTACTAAGTAGCTCGCATTATTAGCCTCCTGGCCGGGGATAGGCTTAACGATAATCATGGGGATTTTTTTAGACAGGGCCTCGGCGGTAGTTACGCCTCCGGGCTTAGTGATGATAATATTAGCAATCCCCATTAATTCGTTAATATTATTAATATAACTGAAGAGGCGGATTGTTTTCTTGAGTTTTTTTATTTTTCTCTTCAGCGATTTATAAAGTTTTTTATTGGTACCGGTAATAATTATTTCCTGAAAGTCTATTTTTACCTTCTCCAACGATTTGATGATTGTCTTAATCGGCCCTAAGCCTTGACTTCCTCCCATGATGAGGATATTAGGCAGTTGCGCATCTAACTTTAAATTCTCTAAAATCTTATCGCGCTCAATAGGTGCGTTAAATCCCGGGTCAAAAGGTATGCCGAAAGCTTTGATTTTGGTTGCCGATACCCCCTTCTTTTGCAGGCGTGTCCCTACTTCATCCGAAGGGACAATATAATAGTTTACGTTGTCATAAATCCAATAAGAGTGCGGTATGTAATCGGTCAATACAGCGATAAGCGGTAGTGCTGATTCAAAGGTTTTTTTATAATCGGAAACCATGCCACAGGGAAAAGCCTGGGTGCAAATCACAACATCGGGCCTGAAACGGTCAAAAAGATTTTTTAATTTCGGGGAATTAAATCGGTGGACGATCTCCTTGAGCCTATCTACTTTCTTTACAACTGCGGGGTTATCATAAAGGTAATCCCAGACAACAGGGATTCTTTTGATTACTCCCATATAAATATGGTTCACTACTTTTTCAGAAATTGGGTTGGTATAATTGAAAGCATTAAGGTTTATTATTTCTGCTTCCGGTTCCAGGATTTTAAGCGCCTTTTCAATGGCCAGGGTAGCATTATGGTGGCCGGAGACTTCCGAGATGTACATCAAAATAATTCTTTTCTTCACCTTGGCTAAATTTTATTCTCACTGCAGAGCTCAATGAAGGCATCTGCGGCGTTGGGATTAAATTGGGCTCCCCTTAATCGCCTAATTTCATTGATTGCATCATCTCGGTATAAGCCGTGACGGTACGGCCTATCCGAAGTCATAGCGTCAAATGAATCGGCTACTGAGATAATCGAGGCTATCATTGGAATAGCATCCCCTTTTAATCCCTCGGGGTAGCCGTTGCCGTCATGTCTTTCATGGTGATACTTTACTCCGAGAATAGAGTCTTCTAGTTCTTTAATCGGCTGCAATATAGTCACTCCGATTAAAGGGTGTTTCCTGATTATTCTCCACTCTTCATCGCTAAGCGGGGAATTTTTATTCAATATAGCTTCCGGGATGCCGATTTTGCCGATATCGTGCAACAGGCTGGCGATATGCAATTCTTCAAAAAAATCTTTTTTGAAATCGAATTTCATATTCTGCACGATTTTTTTGGCGATCTCCAGGCTTAGATTTGTTACGCGGGAGGTATGGCCGTGGGTATAGTAGTCTTTGGCCTCTATGGCCGCAGCTAATGCGACGATAATCCGGATAAAAAGTTCACGTTTTTCATGAAGCTCATCTTCCAGTTCTTTAAAAAGTTGGGCATTTCTGATTGCCATAGCCACATTATTCGCTAGAGCGGTAAAAAAGTCTAACTCATCCTTAGCGAATTCTTTTCCCTTGGCTCTTTTTCCCAATAAAATAATGCCCAGTAAATCATCCCTAAAATAACTTGGTACGCAAACAATCGTTTCCAAAATATCCATCTGGTAAAGCACTTGTTGCAATAATGCTTTAAATTTACCTTCTATACCCGGTTGACTGATTATTTTTTGCGCCTGTTGATATACTAATACGCCGGATTTAGATAAAAGTTTATTTTTATGGCCCCTAAATAAATGTATCAGGGCATCATCTTTATCCATGCGCGCCAGGCCGATAGGCAGGTTCGGACCTAGGCAGCCGCGCGAATCGGTTAAAATATATGCATCCTTATCTTTATGGTGTAATAATATGCTGGCATGGGATACCTTAATCTTCTCAATTAACATGCGCAGGATCATCTTAATCAGGAGGTTTGGCTGGTGCACTAAAATCATACTTTTCGCAGCAGACTCTAGTTCCTTTTTAAAATTAATTGCCATCCTAATCTCCCTATTTTCGTAAGGCCTATCTAAAAAATCATAGTTTTTTAAGGCGCTTTGTTATACTTTGACAATATGCATCTTCCGCTTCTAAGAGAAAACAAACGGATAATCTCTCTTTAATTATTTTAGGCCACTTTTTCTAAAACCGAGATCTTTACTTTTTTATCCCGCAAATTATAATCTAACTTTTCCTTGATCCACCTCTCGATATATTTCTTGTGAAATCTCCAATCCGTACCAATCTTAAATGCCGGGATCTTTCCTTCGCGGGCATATTTATGTACGGTAAGGGGGTGGATATTGAGGTAGTCAGCAACTTCTTTTGCGGTAAGGATTTCCCTTTCTTTTAACATAAGCGCTCCTTATATTTACGATAGTTAAATATATATTACTAAAACCATGTATTGTCAAGGAATATTATAGCAAACCCCTCGATTCTTAGTTTGCTTTGTCTTTCACATCCGCCTTAGGATTGATACTGAAGCGGCGTATCTTTAGCGCATGCGGTTTGGATGCCGTGAACGTATCCATAAAAAAGCCAGGTATAATGTTATACCTGGCGTAACTCTATTATGCTGTAGTAGTTAAGCTTCTTCAATCATAGCCAATACCTCGCCAATATTTACGGTTTCCCCTTCGCGAAAAAGAATTTCTCTTAATACGCCTGAGCATGGGCTTGGCAGGTTAAAGGTGGCTTTATCGGTAGTAATCTCGACTAAATCATCTTTTTCCTGTACTTTCTCTCCTTCCTGAAAATACCAATAAGATATGGTGGCCTTCTGAATATTTTCGCCTAACTCCGGTAAGATAATTTTAGTCATGCGTATCCTCCTTGTAGAAAGCGGAAGTTTTATGCCCGAAAAAACTTTTAAACTTTTGCCTTAATTTTTGCTTAATCAAAGCTATTTCGATATCTCGGCCCAGGATTGATTCGATAGAGGTAACCTCAATCTCTAGTCCGCAAGGCTTAATTAAGCTATATTTACCCAGGTCAAATTTTTTGATATTGATACTTAATCCGTGGAAAGTAATCCAATTTCTGATTGCGATTCCGATGGAAGCGATTTTTTTTAGGCTCAATTTGGGATTATTATTCTTGAGTTGATCAACCCAAACTCCGGTATATCCGGGATTTCTTTTAGCTTCTATCTTGAATTCACGCAATAGGTTTATGGTAATCTCTTCCAGCTGCCTTAAGAATAAATGGATATCTTTTTTTAGGAGATTGAGATTAAATATGGGATAAGCAATAATCTGTCCCGGGCCGTGATAAGTAACATCTCCTCCCCGTTCAACCTCGTATACAGGAATACCCAGGCTGTTTAGTTTGTCGTCGGAGATAAGGATGTTTTTTCTCTTAGCCGATCTACCCAGGGTAATCACCGGATAATGCTGGCAGAGCACTAAGGCAGAAGTTAACTTGCCGTTTTTAACCTTGTTAAATATATCGCGCTGGATAGACCATGAATCATTAAAGTTGACTAATCCTAAGTCGAATACGTTAAATTCCATAATTTTCTTTGAGGGCATCGGTTAAAGATTCAGATAATGATGGGTGAGGCAGCACCGTATCGCGAATCTGGGAAATCTTTAGCTTGCATTGGAGGGCAATCGTTAGGATGGAGATTAGTTCGCTTGCCCGTGGGCCCATTATAACTGAACCTAAGATGGTTTCTGTTCTTTTGTCGCAGATTATTTTTAGGAAACCGTCTGCCTCATTGAGGATGCGGGCCATTCCCGAACGCAGAAAGTCAAATCTACACACCTTGATATCCAGGTTTTTTGCCTCTGCTTTTTCCTGGCTTAATCCGACACTGGATATCTCCGGGTCAGTGAATACGCAACTCGGTATATTAGTGTCGATAAGCGGCTTAGGGCAGTCGGGTTGGCTGATATTTCCGGCAGCAGCAGTTCCTTGGTAAGCGGCAAAATGGGCAAGCATAATTTTCCCCGTACAATCACCGGCCGCATAAATATTATTACAGCTTGTTTTTGCGAATTGATCAATAACTATTTTCCCGCTTTCTAATTTTATCCCTGTTTTTTCTAGGCCAAGATTTTCAATCCTGGGGGTCCTGCCGACGCAAACCAGGGTTAAGTCGTAGTCATCCGGGTTAAGGCTCGCGGAATCAAAGGCAGTTAACACTTTTATGCCTTTCTTTTTAAAGATAGCCGCTAATCTCTTTGCCACTTCTTTATCTTCCGATGGTAAAAGTTGAGGCATTTTTTCGGCAATGGTTACCGTGCTTCCTAAAATAGAAAATAAGCCGGCGAATTCACAACCGATTACCCCTGCGCCAATAATCAGCAATTTTCCAGGAATCTGTTTGAGGTTTAAGATCTGTTCGCTGGAAATAATTTTCCTGCCATCAAATTTCATCTTTGCTAATTCGACCGGTTTTGAGCCGGTAGCTAAGATAATCGATTTAGCTTTGATCTGTTCTTGGCCGGCTATTATCGTATCTGCGCTCAAAAGCCGGGCCTCCGATTTGTATAGGTCAATATCTTTTAACCTGGATTCCATTCCCTGGCGTAACTGTTGAATAACGGCGTCTTTTCTTTCCTGGGCTTTTAAGAAATTTAAATGAGGGTTGGATGTTTCTATGCCGAAGGTACCGGCTTTCTGGATTAAAGCGAAAGTTTTCGCTGATTGGATCAGAGACTTGGTAGGGATGCATCCTTGATTAAGGCAGGTTCCTCCGATTTGAGATTTTTCAATCAAGCCGACCTTTAAGCCGTGCTTCTTAGCTTCTAAGGCGGCGTTGAAACCTGCCCAGCCGGCACCGATGACCAGCAAATCGTAGTCTTTCATAAGTTAATATTTAAAATTATAGGTATAGGTAAAGGTAAAACGTTGAAATGTTATGATAAATAAGGCTTGATAATTTCCAGATTCTTACGCAGTATTTGCGCCGATTCAAGCAGTAATGATTTTTCTGACGCAAGTAAGTCTAATTCAATGATCTCTTGTACTCCGTCTCGTCCTAATATACAGGGTACCCCTAAACAAAGGTCGTTGATTCCGTATTCGCCTTTTAAATAAACAGATACTGCTAGTTTACGTTTTTGGTCCCGGGCAATAGATTTTATTATATCGGTAATCGCAGCAGAGGGGGCAAAAAAAGCGCTAGCGTTGCCTAAAAGGGAGACTATTTCTGCTCCCCTATTTTTTGTCCTATCAATCAAGGTGCTTATTTCGTTAGGAGACAGCCGGGTACTTAAGCTGGAGCCGTTGATATTCGTTAAGCGGGGCAAGGGTATCATTGTTTCGCTATGGCTGCCGAGTAGCGCGGGTTCAATTTCGCTAACCGGAACATTCAATTCCTGACTGATTAAGTTTGCAAACCTGGAGGCATCCAGAGTAACCCCCATTCCTAGTACTTTATGTTTAGCAAATCCGCTTATTTTTAGGGCCAGATAGGTCATAATATCCAGGGGATTAGTTACGATTACCAAAATCGAATCAGGGGAACTTTTTTTTATGTTTAAAACCAGGCTTTTTAGGATCTCGGCGTTTTTATGCAAAAGGTCCTCGCGGCTCATACCCGGCTTGCGTGCCAGGCCAGCTGTTATAACGACAATATCAGAGGCGCTGATTTGCGCAATATCGTCTGTGCCGCGAATTATATAATTATTCTTTAGGATTCCCCGGGAATCTTGAAGATCGCAGGCCTTGCCTTGGGCCAATCCTTTAACTATGTCGTAAAGTACAACTTCCCCCAGGTTTTCTTGGGCGATACGCATAGCGGTTAAACTTCCCACGTTACCTGCACCAATTACGCTGATTTTCATTTTATTTTTTTGATAATGGCATCGGACATTTCTTGGGTTCCTACTGCCGAAGGGTCGCCGGGGGTGGGCTTTAAATCATAGGTAACATGCTTACCTTCAGCGATAACTTCTTTTACGGCATTCTCCAATTTTTCCGCCGCAATCCTTTCATCGAGATATTTAAGCATAAGCACGCCAGACAAAATCATAGCCGTAGGATTAACCTTATTTAGACCTTTATACTTAGGAGCTGAACCATGCACTGCCTCAAAGACGGCCTTGTCCTCGCCGAGGTTAGCCCCCGGGGCAATACCTAATCCGCCAATAAGCCCGGCACAAAGATCAGAGATGATATCTCCGTAAAGGTTAGGCAGGACCAAAACATCGAAGTTTTTTGGCTTAGATACCAGCTGCATCGCCATATTGTCAACTATCGCTTCTTCAAAATCTACTTTGCCGCTGTATTCCTTGGAGACCTCGCGGGCAGTCTTTAAGAATAATCCGTCGGTAAATTTCATAATATTGGCCTTATGTACAGCTGTGACTTTTTTTCGGTTATTTTTTAAGGCGTATTCAAAGGCAAAACGGATAATCCTTTCTGAACCGTATTGGGAAATCGGTTTAATCGATATGCCTGAGCCTGGGCGTATTTTCTTTTGGCTGTATTTCTCGATCAAAGATATCAAATCTTGAGTAGGCTTTAGGCCTTGTTGAAATTCAATCCCCACGTATAAGTCTTCGCTATTCTCTCTGATTACTACTAAGTCAATATCCCGGTACAGGCTTTTAACTCCGGTATAAGACTTAGCTGGCCTTAGGCAGGCATATAAATCCAGCTGCTGCCTGATCGCTACATTTACAGAGCGAAAGCCATCTCCTATCGGGGTAACAATCGGGCCCTTTAAGGCCACCTTATTTTTTTCTATTGAATCTAAAACATTCTGCGGGAGCAGTTCGCCGAATTTTTCTTTAGCTTCTTGCCCGGCTAAAACTATATCCCAGGATACCTTAACTCCGGTTGCCTCAATACACCTTTTTGCGGCAGCGGTAACCTCAGGGCCGATTCCATCTCCCGGTATAAGAGTTATTCTATGTGTCATTTTAAATCTTTAACTCCCCGTGTTTTTTGATATAGTTAACTATTCCGCCCTCTCGAAGCATCTCTTGCATAAATACAGGAAAAGGTTTAATTTTTAGCGTCGCCATCTGAGTCAAATTTTTTACTGTGCCCTTGGTTAAATCTACCTCTATATCGTCACCTTCATTAATTTTATCAGTTTCGGTTTCGAAGAGCGGTAGGCCAATATTAAACCCATTGCGGTAGAAGATGCGCGCGAAACTCTTGGCTAAAATTGCCGCGATCCCTGATTCTTTAATTACTAGTGGAGCCTGTTCCCTGGAGGAACCCATTCCGAAGTTCCTCCCGGCAACGATGATGCTTTTTCCCGGAATGATCTTTCTGGGGAATTCCGGGTCGATGTCTTCCATAATGTGCTTTGAGAGCTCTTTTAAGTCAGTAATGGAAAATTTATATCGACCGGAAATAATAAAATCTGTATTGATATTATCGCCGAGTTTTATCGTTTTAGCTTTTATCCGCACCTAAAGGTCCTTTTTAAGAAAGGTTTATAATCGTTGAAATTCTTCCTGGTCCTTAACCTTCGACATTGCAGTATCTAACGTAATTAATTGCCTCTGATATAACTCCTTCAGACACTTATCCATGGTTTTCATGCCATACTGGCTTCCAGTCTGTAAAAGCGTGGGGATTTGTTCGATTTCCTGTTCGCGGATGAGATTGCGGATTCCCGGGGTACCTACCATTAGTTCTGTTGCCAGCACGCGGCCTTTCCCTGAAGCATGGGGAAGCAATAACTGCGAGACTACTCCTTGCAAACAATCGGCAAGTTGTAACTTTACCTGTTGTTGTTGATGGGGCGGAAAAACATCGATAATCCTTTCGATTGTCTGCGGAGCATCAGGCGTATGCAGTGTTGCCAAGACTAAGTGCCCTGTTTCTGCTGCGGTTAAGGTGGTAGAGATAGTCTCTAAGTCACGCATTTCGCCGACGACAATGATGTTGGGATCTTGCCGAAGGGCATGACGCAAGGAAGAAGCAAATGAGTGAGTATCCGAATATACCTCCCTTTGTTTTATAACACTTTTCTTATTGGTATGGATAAATTCAATAGGGTCTTCGATACAAATAACCAATGCCTCTCTTTCTTGGTTGATCAGGTTGATCATCGCTGCCAATGTGGTTGTTTTACCCATGCCGGTTGGGCCGGTGACTAAAACTAAACCGTTGGGCTTACGCGCCAGTTCAGTAACTATCGAGGGAAGCCCCAGATCGTCTATGCTTGGGATAGTCAAAGGAATCCTTCGGAAAGCTGCTTCAACCGAACCTTTCTGCATATGGATATTCACTCGGAATCTGTCTATATCAGGCAAGGCCAGGGATAGATCCAATTCCAGATCTTTTTCAAAAACCTCCTTCTGGTTATCTGTCAGGATGCTGTAAATCATTTTTTTTAGTTCTTGTTTCTCCAGCAGAGGAAATTTAGTGCGTAATATATTCCCGTCTATACGTAGAATTGGCGGTTCTTTATCTGTAAGATGTAAATCGGAGGCCTTCTTCTCGATACATAAAAGCAGTAAGTTCCTTATATCCATTTTTTCCTCCTGGCGATTAGAGGTACTCTCTAGGGTCAGCGATGGCGCCTTTTATGCTTGAAGCTGCTACGGTAGCTGGCGACGCAAGATAGATAAAGGCATTAGGATTACCCATCCTGCCTTTAAAATTTCTGTTTGCGGTAGAAATTACTACTTCTTTATCAGCCGGTATGCCGTTATGTGTGCCCACGCACGGACCACATCCGGGGGCAACAATTACTGCGCCTGATTTAACAAAAATATCAATTAACCCCAGTTTTAAGGCTTCCAGGTAAATGAGCCTTGAGGCCGCAGCGATGATCAGGCGCACGCCTTTAGCAATTTTCTTCGACCTCAATATTTTAGCCGCTATTTTTAAATCTGTTAACCTACCATTGGTGCAGGTTCCCAGGAATGCCTGGTTTATAATTTGTTTTTTTAATTTTTTCACGCTGACGGCGTTGTCTACGCTATGCGGTAGAGCCACTAAAGGCTCAAGCCCGCCGATTTCAAATTCTAAGGACCGTTCATAATGCGCATCGTAATCGGCTTTAACAGGAACTATTTTTTTATTTTTGGCAACTTTGTCTTTAAGCCAATCTAGGGTTTTCTTATCCGGAGGCATTATGCCGACTTTAGCCCCCATCTCAACCACCATATTAGCGATAGTAAAACGCCCGTCCATGTCTAATTGATCAATTACCGGCCCAGCGAATTCTACGGCTTTGTAAGTAGCGCCATCGGCCTTGATTTCTTTGATAATATGCAATGCGATATCCTTGGCGTATACACCCGGGGGCAGTTTTCCTTTTAGGTTAATTTTGATTGTTTCGGGAACTTTAAACCAGTTCTTTCCGGTAGCCAAGGCAATCGCTAAATCAGTGGAGCCGACGCCCGTAGCAAAGGCTCCCAAGGCGCCATAGGTGCAGGTATGCGAATCTGCCCCTAGGATTAAATCCCCAGGCAAGATTTCTCCGGATTCCGGTATTACCTGATGGCAGACGCCGCAGCCGACATCATAAATCATTGCCGAATTTTCCACACAGAAGTCGCGCATCTTTTTATGGATCCGGGAAACTCCTTCGTTAGGAGAAGGGGCATTGTGATCGATTACCATAGAGAACTTGGTTTTGAGCTTTTTGGGATTGATTTCCTTTAAGCGGTCAATGATAATCGAGCTTGTTCCGTCCTGTCCGAACGCATAGTCTATATTGCATATAGCGAAATCCCCGGCTTTTAAGCAGCGCCCAGCATGCCTGCTGAGGATTTTTTCGGCAATAGTTTGTGGCCTCATAGTTTCTTGACCCACTCCTGGATCCGGTTAAACCCTTTTTCTAATTGTTCGATACCGGTGGCAAAACTTATGCGGACATAATTATTCCAGCCAAAACCCTCTCCCGGGACAAGGCTTACTGACGCCTCCTCCAGTAGACGGTTGGCGATAGCCACTGAGTCCATTCCGGTTTTGGCGATATCGCAGAAAATGTAAAAAGCCCCTTTAGGTATTACCGGCTCTATTTTTTTTATATTTTTAAGGCGGCTGATTGCATAATTCCTTCTCTTCTGGAATTCTGCGCAAACTTTTCTTGAAAAATCATCCGCAGTACCCAGCGCCGCCACAGCGGCTTTTTGGCTGATCGAGGCCGGGTTTGATGTGCTATGGTCCTGTAATTTTGATATTGCTTCGGTAATTTCCCGGCTGGCGCAGAGGTAGCCGATCCGCCATCCGGTCATAGAGTATGATTTGGAGAGGCCGTTGATGGTTACGGTCAATTGTCGAATATCCTCGTTTATACTGGCAATTGATATGTGAGCGCAGTTATCATAGATTAGTTTTTCGTATATTTCGTCGCTGATTACGTATATTTTTTCCCGCGCACAGATTTCAGCTATTTCTTTTAATTCATTTAGGGTGTAGACGCTTCCTGCCGGGTTAGAGGGGCTATTTAAGATCAATAGCTTGGTGCGCAAACCAATGTATGCCTTAAGTTCATCCGCGCGGATTTTAAAATTATTTTTAGGGGAAGTCTTGATAAATACGGGTTTGGCTTCGCAGAGGTTTACCATCTCCGGGTAGCTTACCCAGTAAGGGGAAGGTATGAGTACTTCGTCGCCCCGGTTAGCCAAAACCATCAGGGTGTTATAGATGCTATGTTTGGCTCCGCAGGATACCACTATTTGATTAGGGGGGTAATCCAAGGAATTATCGCGTTTGAATTTATCCGAGATGAGTTTTTTTAATTCCGGGATTCCCGTGGAAGGCGTATACTTGGTAAACCCAGATTTGATTGCTTCTACCGCCGCATCTTTAATAAAATCCGGAGTGTCAAAATCCGGTTCCCCGGCGGCAAAATTTACAATATCCCTGCCTTCTGATTTTAGTTTCTTTGCTTTTGCAGTTATAACTAGCGTAGAGGAGGGATTAATTTTACTGAGTCGTTCAGCTAATCTGGTATCCGTACGCATCGGTTATGGTATTTTAGAGGGAGTCTCTCTCTTTCTTGAATATTTGCCTGAGGCCCTTGAAAAACTTCTTAGCCGGTTTTTTGGTTATAGGCGGCTTTTCTTTTATCTCGGCCTGGGCTTTAGGTTCCCCCTTTTCTTTTAAATCAGTTTTTATATCTGCGGCTGGGATTTCTTTAACTGGTTTTTCAATTTTCACCTTTTTGGATTTGACAATTTCTTTTTTCTTGATTTCAATAAGCTCCAGTATTGCTATGTCGGCATTATCACCTCTTCTTGAGCCCAGTTTGATAATCCTGGTGTAGCCGCCGGCTCTCTGATTAAAGCGGGCGGAGATATCATTAAAAAGCAGGTTTACCAACCTGTGACTGCCTAATAAATCATAAGCCTGCCGGCGGGCTGCTAGGGTATTCTTTTTACCAATGGAAATTAACTTTTCGGCTATTGGTTGCGCAGCCTTGGCTTTAATTAGGGTTGTGCGTATGCTCTGATAAATAAGCAGGCTTTTGACCATATTGTTTAAAGTAGACTTACGCCAGCTTGTAAAACGGTTAAGTTTTAGTCTTTTCTGTCTATGTCTCATTTTTATACCTTCTTTAGTTTCTTGGGGTCAACTTGCATGCCTAATGACAAACCCATACCGATAAGTAATTCCTGGATCTCGGTTAAAGATTTTTTTCCGAAATTCTTGAAACTCAACATCTCTTCTTCCGTCTTCTTTACTAATTGCGCAATCGTCTTGATATTTGCCTCCCTTAAGCAGTTTGAGCTCCTTACGGAGAGCTCAAGTTCGGATATAGGTAGCCTCAATTTTTCATATAAAGCTACGTCTTCTTTTGTCATTTCAAATTCTTCTTCTTCGGCCTCTTCCGGTAACTGGCCAAAATTAACAAATATATCCAGGTGCCTTTGTAGTATATTAGAGGCATAAAGCAGCGCGTCCTTGGGAGTAATTGAGCCGTTAGTAAATATTTCCAGGGTTAATTTATCGTAATCGGTTTTTTGTCCCACGCGCGTATTCTCTACGTTAAAAACTACCTTTTTCACCGGGGTAAATATTGAATCAATGGGGATTACTCCTATCGTGGTCCCTTCTTTTTTATTTAACTCTTGGGGTACATAGCCTCTACCGCGGCCCACTTCCATCTCTAAGTGGAACTTAGTATCTTTAGTCAAGGTAGCGATATGCAAATCAGGATTAATGATCTCGATTGTATCATCCGAATCAATATCTTCGGCTTTTATCTGGCCCTTGCGGTCCTTTTTGATATAGATTGTCTTTGGTATTTTAGAGTGGGAATTTAAAACCAGATTTTTTAAGTTCAGGATGATCTCCGCGACATCTTCTAGTACGCCGGGTATGGTAGAAAATTCGTGCTGTACGCCGGCAAATTTAATCCAGGTTACCGCGCTTCCTTCGATGGAAGAAAGTAAGACCCTCCTTAAGGAGTTTCCCAGAGTTACCCCATAACCCCTTTCAAAAGGAGCGGCGGTAAATTTTCCGTAGGTATTGGTATAAGTCGTTTCTTCGCATTCCAGCCTCTTCGGTAATTGAAAATCCCTCCATTTTATACCCATTATTGCCTCCCTATATGATGGTATTATAATTTAGCTTAAACTTTAGATCTTCTCTTATTTTGAATATAACTCCACGATGAGTTGTTCTTGGATTTGTTGCTGGATATCTTCCTTTTTTGGTAAGCGCAAGACCCTGCCTTTCAACTCTTGGGCATTAAACTCTAACCAGGAAGGAACACTTCTATCCTTAGACTGCTCTATGTTTTCTTTTAGTTTTTGCAATGATTTATCCTTACTCTTTACCTCAATAAGGTCATCTAGGTCAACGCAGTAAGACGGTATATTTACGCGTTTAGCATTTATATAAATAAAATTATGGCGTACCACTTGTCTAGCCTGGGGACGGGAAACTGCCAAACCTAATCGGAAGATGACGTTATCCAGCCTTCTTTCCAGTAATTGTAATAATACTTTTCCGGTTACGCCTTTGGATTTGGAGGCGATCTTGAAATACCTGCGGAATTGTTTTTCCAAGACGCCGTAGATCCGTTTTACTTTTTGTTTTTCCCTTAGCTGTATGCCGTAGTTAGACAGCTTTATCCTATTTTTCCCGTGGTCACCCGGAGCAAAGAGGCGTTTGGTGATAGTGCATTTGGGCCCCGAACAGCGCGTGCCCTTTAAAAATAATTTTTCCCCTTGCCTACGACACAGTCTGCAAACCGCGTTTATATAACGAGCCATTTAATTTACACTCTCCTTTTTTTCTTGGGACGACAACCATTATGCGGAATAGGAGTAACATCCCTAATTGAGGTTATGGTGAGTCCTCCGGCCTGTAGCGCTCTGATCGCCGATTCCCGGCCGAAGCCAGGGCCTTTAACCCTCACCTCTACTTCTTTAATCCCTATCTCTTTAGCCTTTTTTGCTGCGTCAGTAGCTGCGATTTGAGCTGCAAAAGGCGTTGATTTTTTTGAGCCGCTATATCCTACAATACCAGGAGCGGACCAGACCAAGGTATTGCCTTCTTTATCGGTAATGGTGATGATCGTATTATTAAAGCTTGCCTGGATATGGGCTATTCCTGTCGTAATGCCTTTAGCGATTTTTTTCTTCTTTGCCTTATCCTTAGTGGCCATTAATTTTTATCCTCCTTTGGCTTTAGCTGCAGAAGGAGCCTTGGCTGACTCAGTTGTTTTCTTGGTTGTTATGGCTCCTCTTTTTCTTGGGCCTTTTCTGGTTCTGGCATTGGTGCGCGTGCGCTGTCCCCTTACGGGTAATCCTTTTTTATGGCGCATCCCACGCCAAGAACCTATATCGATAAGTCTTTTAATATTCTGAGAAATATCCCGGCGCAGGTCACCTTCTACCCGGTAACCTTTTTGCAGGACTCCGGTTATCCTCACCACTTCTTCTTCGGTTAGGTCTTTTGCTCTTTTGTTTGGGTCGATCTGGGCCTCGGCTAAAATTTTATTCGATAGCGACCGGCCAACCCCAAATAAGTAAGTTAAAGAAATTTCAATTCTTTTTTCTTTAGGTATATCAACGCCGAGAATCCTGGGCACTTCCTACTCCTTTCCGCTGATTTAATAATGCTTAGCCCTGTCTTTGTTTATGTTTGGGGATGGAACAAATGACCCTGACTACGCCCCTTCTTTTAATTATTTTACATTTATCGCAGATCTTACGTATCGAGGACTTCACTTTCATCCCGTTCTCCCTTGATTATATTTACCCACCTTTGATAAGGCCAGGATAAATTTTTTATTTCACCCTAAAAGTAATTCTCCCGCGGCTTAAATCATAAGGGGATAATTCTAGTTTAACTTTATCGCCCGGCAATATCCTGATAAAATTCATGCGCATCTTGCCTGATACGTGCGCTAAGACGATATGGCCATTTTCCAGCTCAACCCGAAACATTGCGTTAGGTAGCGCATCTATGACCTTGCCTTCGGTTTCTATTAGCTCTTCTTTTGCCATATTATTTGGTTAGGATCTCCGGGCCGTTATCAGTTATGGCTATTGTATGCTCAAAGTGTGCTGAGGGTAATTTGTCTCTAGTGACAGCGGTCCAGCCGTTATCAAGAATCATTGACTCCCAGGTGCCCATGTTTACCATAGGCTCAATTGCTAAAACCATGCCTTTTTTAAGCATTGGCCCTTGTTTGGCTATGCCGAAGTTAGGTATCTCCGGTTCTTCGTGAAGCTCCTTACCTATTCCGTGCCCTACGAATTGCCTGACTACAGATAACCCTTTGGCTTCAACATAGCTCTGGATGGCGTAAGAAATATCGCTTAAATGATTATCTATACGCGCTTTTTTTATTCCTTCTAATAAAGAGCTTTTGGCTGTGGCGATTAATTTTTTGGAATTTGCATCAATCCTGCCAACCCCCAGCGTAACGGCGGCGTCCGTAAAATAACCATTATAGTTGATGCCTATATCTATGCTGATAATATCGCCTTCGTTAATTTTTCTCGGGCCAGGGATCCCGTGTACGATCTCTTCGTTGAGAGAAACACAAATATTAGCCGGAAAACCTTTGTAGCCCTTAAAAGCGGAGAGCGCTCCATCCCGCTTGATTAATTCTTCTGCCAACTGGTCTAATTCCGTAGTAGACCTGCCCGAGCAAACCAGTTCCTGCAGCTGCCTCAATATACCGGACAAAATCTTTCCAGATTTTCTTAAGCCCACAAGATCTGTTTCGGATTTCAAATGGATCATTGTGTCTTGTTAACCAAGGCTATAATCTGATTTAAGATTACCTCTAAATCCCCGTCTGCTGCTAACCGGTTAAGTTTTCCGGTTTTTTCGTAATAGTTAATCAATGAAACGGTTTCTTGGCGATATACTTCCAAGCGCCTGCGTACCGTCTCTTCTTTGTCATCATCTCTTTGGTAAAGTTCTCCGCCACACCTATCACAGATCCCTTCTATTTTAGGGGGCATATTTTTCTTGTGGAAATTCATCCCGCAAGACCTGCACACCAGTCTTCCGGTAAGCCGCTGTATGATTACTGCTTCGCTGGAATCCAGATCGATTACCAGGTTGATTCCTATTCCTTGATCATTGAGCATCTTGTCCAAGGTTTCTGCCTGGCTAAGATTACGGGGATAGCCGTCTAAGATGAAACCCGCTTTGGTATCTGGCTGGTCAATTCTTTGCATTAACATCTGCGCTACTAATGCGTCCGGCACCAGCAGTCCTTTATTCATGTAATCCTTGGCTTCTTTGCCTAATTTGGTTTGGTTTGCTACGTTTTGCCTTAAGATGTCGCCCGTAGATATATGCGGTAAATTTAATCGCTGAGCTAATTTTATTGCCTGCGTACCCTTGCCTGCTCCCGGAGGACCCAAAAGTATAATGCGCATTATTTTCTTCCTTTGATGCGTCCGGATTTTATGAATCCTTCGTAGTGATGCATTAAAAGATGCGATTCAATCTGTTTGATAGTATCTAGCATTACTCCTACAATAATCAGGATTCCTGTACCGCCGAAAAAGGAAGCCACAAGATAAGGGATCTTAAGCCAGGCCATAATAAAATCGGGGAAGATGGCGATAAACGCAATAAAAATAGCGCCGGCCAAAGTAATCCTGGTCATAATAAAATCAAGGTATTCCGCCGTAGATGTTCCGGGCCGGATCCCAGGGATAAAACCGCCATATTTTTTCATATTCTCGGCTAGGTCATTAGGATTAAAGACTATGGCGGTATAGAAGTAACAGAAGAAAATAATTAAAAGCGCGTAAACGACGGTATAAAGGAGGTGGCCCCTTACTAAACCCTGGGCCCATCTTTGAAAAGTAGGATTAGGGATAAAGGAAGCCAAAGTCGCCGGGAATAGGATAATCGATTGCGCAAAGATAATTGCGATTACGCCAGCTGTGTCTACTTTTAGCGGTATATAGGTGTTTTGTCCGCCAAAGATTTTTCGGCCTACGATCCTGCGGGCATATTGTACGGGGATCTTTCTTTGTCCCTGAGTTATCAAGACTACCGCAAAAACAACACCTATCAAGAATACCGCCATGAGTAATAAGGTAAAAGGCTGGATTTGCCGGCGCTCGGCAGAGAACGGAGAGATTAATATAAAAAGCTGGTGTATTGCCGTGGGTATGCGCGAAATAATACCAGCGGTAATAACTAAAGATATGCCGTTGCCGATGCCTCTTTCCTGAATTTGCTCCCCTAGCCACATAATGAAAATTGTGCCGGTTGTCAAAGTGAGCACCGTCATTATCCTGAAACCCCATCCAGGGTGCATCACGATTTTTAAGCCCTCGAAGCGCTGCGGGTCTTCAAGCCAAAGGGCAATAAAGAAAGACTGGATAATGGAAAGGAAAACTGTAGAGTAGCGGGTATATTGATTGATCTTTTCATAACCGCCCCTCCCCTCTTTAGCTAATTTTTCCAAGGCAGGTATAACTGCGGTTAAGAGCTGCAGGATAATCGAGGCCGAGATATAGGGCATGATCCCCAAGGCAAAGATGGTTAATCTTTCCATGGCGCCTCCGGAAAACATATTGATGATACCGAGGATCGTACCTCCCTGTGTTTTAGCGATACGAGAAAAAAATTCAGTCAGGGCAGCCCCATCGATACCCGGGGTAGGGACATAGCAACCGATACGGTAAACCGCCAGAAGTGCTCCGGTTATTATCAGCCGTTTTTTTAGATCAGGAATTTTGAAAGAATTTACTAAAGCACTAAGCATTTATAATCTCAATTTTTCCGCCAGCAGTTTTTATTTTTTCCGCAGCGCTTTTAGAAACCGCATGCACCCTAATGAAGATCGGGTTTTTAATATTGCCATCGCCTAAAATTTTAACTAACCCATCTTTGTGTTTGATCAGCCCCTTTTCCTCTAAGAGTTCCGGGTCGATTTTATCTGCTTTAATTCGATTCAAGTCCTCTAAATTTAGAATTTGGTACACTTTCTTAAACCGGTTGATAAAACCCCTTTTGGGAATCCTGCGGATTAAAGGAGTCTGTCCTCCTTCGAATCCCAGATAAAAGTCCCTACCAGAACGCGATGTTTGGCCTTTGCTTCCCCGGGTAGAAGTTTTTCCGTGACCCGAGCTTGGTCCCCGGCCCAAGAGTTTTTTCTTTTGATGGCTTCCTCTAGGTGCCACAAGGTTAAATAAACCGATTTTGATTTCCGGTTCCTGCGCAGCAGTTGGTTTTTTCTTTTTCGGAACAATCTTCTTTAATTTAGGAATTACCCGTTTTTTCATTTTTATACCTTAAGGTTTTTTAATCCCTCAGCAGTTGCTTTAATTACATTAACCGGGTTATTGGATTTAAGACACTTGGTGAGGATATCCTTGATTCCGGCAGCTTCGCATAACGCTCTTACCGGGCCGGCGGCAATGACCCCGGTACCTTCTGAGGCCGGTTTTAACATTACTTGGGTTGCGCCGAATTTCCCGATGATTTCGTGAGGGATAGTTGAGCCTTCCAGCGGCACCTGGAAAAGTTCCCTTTTGGCTTTAGTGAGAGCCTTGCGGATGGCGTCAGCCACTTCGTTGGCCTTGCCTAAAGCAAAACCCACATGGCCCTTAGTATCTCCGACGACAACCAGGGCATTAAAATGTAGTTTTTTCCCCCCCTTGGTGACTTTAGTGACGCGGTTGATAGTGATAACTTTTTCAATTAACTCCGACTGTTGTTCGATCCTTAATTCACGCATTTTCTAAAACTCCAATCCGTTTTTTCTTAAGGCATCAGCGAATGCCTTGACCCTACCATGATAGAGATAGCCGGCCCGGTCAAATATAATTTTCGTTATCCCTTTCTCCTTGGCTTTTTTGGCAAAGGCCTCAGCGAAAAAAACGGCCGTTTTTATATTTCCCGAGGAAACAAATTTACCCTTTAATTCCTTACCGGCGGTAGAGAGCGAAAAAAGCATTTTATTCTGCTGATCGTCCATAAGCTGGGCAGAAAAATGCTTTAAACTGCGCCTGATAAGCAAACGAGGACGCATCTCGGTGCCCCTGATCTTTAAAAGGATCCTGCGGTGCCTTTTTTGCCTGGTTGCTTCTTTATTATTATTTTTCATTTTTATTTAGTTGTTGCCTGGGCCTTTCCCACTTTCTTTTTTACGTATTCACCAAGATAACGTACGCCTTTACCTTTATATGGTTCAGGGGGGTATACCGCTCTAATCTCGGAAGCAACCTCGCCAACTAATTGTTTGTCCACGCCGCTGATGACAATCTGGGTTGGTTTGGGGGTTTCTACCTTGATGCCTTCCGGTATGGTATAGTTTACCGGATGAGAAAATCCCAGTTGCATGCTCAGTTTATTGGCTTGTATTTGTGCGCGGAAACCTACTCCGATAATCTCCAACTGCTTGATGTAGCCTTCCTTAACCCCTTTGACCATGTTGAAGATAAGCGAACGGTAAAGCCCGTGTAAGGATTTATCCAATTTGGTATCGGCCTGGCGTTTTACATAAAGACTACCTTCTTTGATTTCTATTTTAATCCTGCCGGAAATTTTTTGACTGAGCGTACCTTTGGGCCCTTTAATAAAGATAACGCTATCCTGGACTTCCGCCGTTACGTCTTGTGGTATAGTTATTTCTTTTTTTCCGATCCTTGACATGTTTAATTCCCCTGATAATAATTTTACCAGATATAGCCGATTATCTCCCCGCCGAGTTTTGATTCCTTCGCCTGCTTATCAGTCTTAATCCCCCGGGATGTCGAAATAATCGCTAATCCCCTGCCTCTGAGTACTGAGGGGATTTTATCGGTTTTGGCATAAACGCGTAAGCCCGGCCGAGAAATGCGCTTTATATTTCTGATCGCCGGCTTATTGGCGATGTATTTTAAATATATCCTTAAAATACCCTGCTTTTTGTCTTCAATCTGCTTGAAGTTATCGATATAACCTTCTTGTTTCAGGATTCCCAGTATTGATGTCATGGCATTAGAAGAAGGCACATCTAAATTCTCTTTTTTAGCCATACTGGCATTACGGATCATCGTAAATGTATCTGCAATCAAGTCTGTTCTCGACATCTTTCCCTCGTTTTTTTATATTTTCTACCAGCTTGCTTTTTTAACTCCGGGAATTAATCCCTGCCAAGCCAGTTCGCGAAAGCATAGGCGGCAGATCTGGAATCTTCTTAAGTATCCGCCGGACCTACCGCAAATATGGCAACGGTTATATTTGCGCGTAGAAAACTTAGGAGGTCTTTTCCACCTCGCTATTTGTGAATTCTTAGCCATGTTTTATTTTTCCTTGTTACTGAAAGGCATGCCAAAAAGCCTTAATAATTCCCTGGAGCGCTCTATGGTATGGGCATTCTTAATTACAAAGGTTATGTCCATGCCTTGAGTCCGGGTTATTTTATCGTAATCGATCTCAAGAAAAATGCCCTGCTCGGTAAGTCCGAGGGTATAATTTCCCTTCTGATCAAAAGAGTCGGCAGATACGCCTCTAAAATCACGGATACGCGGTAAAGCAATGTTTAGCAGCCTGTCCATAAATTCGTACATCATCGCCCGCCTTAAGGTTACCTTACAGCCGACCGGCAGGCCCTTTCTGATTTTAAAATTGGCAATTGCTTTTTTTGCCCTGCGTAAAAGCGGTTTCTGGCCGCAGATAAGCCCCAGTTCCTCCATTGATCTTTCTAAAATTTTTACATCCTGGATACCCTCCCCTATCCCCATATTAACCACTATCTTTTGCAACACGGGGAGCGCAAGTTTATTTTTTACTTGAAATTTCTGCATTAATTCGGGGACTATTTCATTGCGATATTTTTCTAAAAGCCGCGGTAGCATTTAGACCACCTCTTTACATGCCTTGCAAAACCTTGCTTTACTTGAATCTTTTAAAATTGTAAAACCTAAGCGGGTCGGACTACCGCAATGCTTGCAAAAAAAAGAAAGGTTGGAAATTCCTATCGGCGCCTCTATCTGTATTACTCCTCCCTTTTGGTCGTCGCGGGTTTTCCTTTTATGCTTCTTCGCCAGATTCAATCCTTCGACCAGGGCTTTGTTTGTCGCAAGAAAGGTCTTTAAAATCTTTCCTTTCTTGCCTTTATCTTTTCCGCTTATAATTTGTACTGTATCGCCTTTTTTAAGCTTACGCATCAAATTACCTCTGGGGCTAAAGAAATAATTTTAGTGAATTTTTTTTCCCTTAATTCTCTGGCTACCGGGCCGAATACTCTTGTGCCTCGGGGGTTCAGCTGGGCATCGATGATCACGATTGCATTACGGTCAAACCTCAAGGTTGATCCGTCGCTGCGCCTGATCGCGTGTTTAGTTCTTACCACTACTGCCTTGGCCACTTCACCTTTTTTTACCGTAGCATCAGGTGCGGTTTCCTTGATATTTACCGTGATGATATCGCCAATCTCCGCAAATGAGCAATTTTTTTTGCCTAAAACTCCAATCATCGCTGCGCGCTTTGCTCCGGTATTATCCGCTACGTCTAAGATGCTGCGTAACTGAATCATTGGATATCCTCTTTTATTTCTGCCTGTAATAATGCTGCTTTTTTAATAATCCCTACCAGCCTAAAACACTTATCCTTTGATAGGGGCCGAGTTTCTTCAATTCTCACCCGGTCACCTTTTTTGGCCTGGTTTTTTTCATCGTGTACCTTATATTTATTATAAATCTTGACAATCCGGCCGTATTTGGCATGCTTACTTAGGGCTACTACCCGTACGATGATCGTTTTCTGCATTTTATCGCTGATTACTATACCTTCATATCTTCTTCGTCTTCCCATTTAACTTCTCTTTCTCTTGTTAAGTAACAAGGTATCTTTAGCGTTTAGAATGGTTTGAATACGCGCAATATCCCGTTTTAAGAGAGAAAACATGTGTGGTTTCTCCACCCTTCCTGAATAACGCTGCATATTTAACTTGAACATCTGGTCCTTCAGAGTCTTTTCTTTGCCTATTAATTCTTCTTTTGAAAGGTTGCGTAGCTCTTGTATTTTCACTGAATTACCTTTCCTTTTAGCTATATTACAGATAAAAACCTATCTATGTGTCCGGCTGACAAATTTCGTCCTAAAGGGGATTTTATAAGCTGCCAGCCTGAAGCATCTCTTGGCTAATTCTTCCTGGATTCCTCCTAATTCAAATAAAATCCGTCCTCTTTTCACAATGCAGACCCAGTGGTCTAAATCCCCCTTACCCTTGCCCATACGGACCTCTGCCGGCTTCTTAGTTATTGGTTTATCGGGGAAGACCCTGATCCACAGTTTTCCGCCTTTGTGCAGTTGGCGTGCCAGAATAACCCTTACTGCCTCAATCTGCGTATTTTTAAACCAGGCGTTTTCTAATGACTTTAGCCCAAATTCACCAAAAGCTATCTCTACGCCGGTGGTTGCTAATCCGCGCCTGTTTCCGCGTTGCGATTTACGGTACTTTACTCTTTTGGGCATCATTACCATATAGTTACCTCTTTTATTTCTTGTTTAGCGCAAGCGTGTTCTTTTCTTCTTTGGATATTGAGGCAGGCCGCTTCAGTATATCGCCCCGATAAAGCCATACCTTCACTCCGATTAAACCATAAGTAGTTAAACTCTCGGCAAAACCATAATCTATATCTGCGCGGAAAGTGGAAAGCGGAATCTTGCCTTGTTTATACGTTTCGGTACGCGACATCTCTGCACCGTTAAGCCTTCCGGAGCAGGAGATTTTTATTCCCTTTGCCCCGGCATTCATTGATTGTTCGATCGCCCGTTTTACTGCCCGACGGAAAGCTATCCTGCGCTCCTGTTGCAAAGCCACATTTTCTGCCACTAACTGAGCATCTAAAGCCGGCTCTTTTACTTCTTCGATATCAATGGAGACCTCTGTTTTAGTGAGGCTGTTAAGGTCCGAACGCAGCTGTTCGATATCAGAACCATGACGGCCGATAATAATTCCTGGCCTGGCCGATAATATCCTGATTTTGATTTTTTCCGTCAGTCTCTCGATGATAATTTTCGAGATAGCTGCTTGTTTAAATCTTTTTTTAATTAATTTTCTTATCGAATAGTCCTCCACAATAAAGCGCGCGTAGTCTTTGGGTTTAGCGTACCAGCGGCTCTGCCAAGTTCTGATAATCCCTATCCTTAGTATAAACGGATTAACCTTCTGCCCCATATTTTTATTCTCCTGGCTTTAGATCTAACTCAATACGGATATGCGATGTACGTTTTTTAATCGGTGCTGCCCGCCCGAAGGCCGCTGCCTTATATCTTTTCCAGCTCGGGCCAACATTGCAAATTATTTTTGAGATATATAATTGCTCGGCATGGAATCCTTTAACCTTGGCATTGGCTATGGCCTGCTTAAGGATTTTAATCAAGTATTCTTTCGGCCTTTTATTTAAGGCAATTAGAATAGCCTGGGCGCTTAGGACGTCCTTCTCCCTGATTAGTTCCATAACCTGCCTGACTTTCCTGGCAGATGCTCTTATAAATTTTGCTTCAGCTTTTACAATCATTTTATTTGGGTTAGTTTGTTAATTGTTGACTGGTTAGTTGGGATACTTAAGAGTAAATTAACCAATTAACTACTCACCGGTCCTAGGT
>Ga0163199_1000089_pt1 | contig 55826 bp, 63 predicted proteins | sample PL_2010_150m_FD_113537 | JGI IMG/M metagenome (GOLD analysis project Ga0163199, IMG submission 113537) | Freshwater microbial communities from Powell Lake, British Columbia, Canada to study Microbial Dark Matter (Phase II) - PL_2010_150m | ecosystem: Environmental > Aquatic > Freshwater > Lake ...
CGGTACTGATCGTGATAGACCCGCTCCCAGGAGCGGTCCGGATACTCGCCGAGGGGGTTGCCCACCTCGATGACCGGCTGCAGGGCGGTCAGGGCAAACGCCTTGTCCGCGATCGCCAGCGCCGCGATCGTCCCCGCACTCGTCTTTAAAAATTGCCGTCTTGTTAAAAACATTGCGTTTCCTCCTCCGTTGATGAACACCCGAAAACCTGACCAACAACTATCACGCGACCGTCCCACCTCCCCTCTGTTTTAAGAGCTTTTTTGACTGGCCTGATCGGCTTGTTGTGTGGTGCGTAAAACATGATCTGCGGAGAGATATTGCAACAGCAGGACCATCTTTCATGTCTGGGCCAATACAATCTCAACTCGTTGATTTATTTGAATATGAATTGTTGTTGTCCGCGCACTTTTTGATCCAGCCTCAGCATGACGTTACCGAATCGAGCCAAATAGAATTGCATGTATTGAGTTAATCATTTGATTTTTAAAGAAAAATTTGCTTTTAGAGAACGTGACGAGGGCCGGCACCGAATGCTACGATTAAGTAACAAAGTAGAGCCGTCTCAGTGGTCATACAATCCACACGTTTTTATATTTAAAAACAGTGACATCGAAAATTCAATGGCTCTTTTTTTATCCCGATCACGAGGGGCTGGTGTCTCTTCATGTTCCCTCATCGACACAACATGGTTTTCTGGTAATTATACGTAGATTTTCGGTTTGACATGCCGCGTTTCGGACTCTATGCTACGCCTCGCATGAAGAACGCAGACTCTCATCGCCAGGCTCGCGATCTGATTCTCGAGAAAAAATGGAGCCCTTTGCTGGATGTCGGCCGGGCCCGGATCCAGGCCGTCCCGGACGATCCGATTGCCCGGCTCCTCATCATCGCAGGCTCGCTCTTCACGGGAGACTATCGCGAAGCCCACGAGCAGCACGACCGGCTCTTCGCGCAGCAGGACCCACGGACAGCGCTCCGCGCCTTCGCCGAGGCGATCGCGAACGACCATCCGGATAACGCCGGCGCCAGACTGTTTTTCGGGGTCACGCTGACGCAGATCGGGGATTTGGAGGGCGCGCTCCGGGCATACAAGGACAGCTCGCGGCTGGACTCCGATGACGCGCACGCCCACTATTTTCAGGGGCAGGCCCTGCATGCGCTGGATCGCGTGGACATGGCCATCCGGGAGTACCGGGAAGCGGTAAAGCTGGCCCCGCAGGATATTCGGATGCGCCTCAATCTGGGTTCGGCCTATTACGAGCAGGGCATTCTCGAGTCCGCGATCGCACAATACCGGGAGGCCATCAAGCTGAATCCGTCGGAACCATTCGCGCATTACAATCTGGGGGTGGCGCTGGCCGATCAGGGGCGGTTCGCGCCGGCCATCGCGGCCTACAAGGAATCCGCCCGCCTGAACCCGCAGGATGTGCTTGTCCACTACGCGCTGGCCGGTGCGTATGAGACCAGCAGCCGCCTGAACGAAGCGGTCACGGAATATGAAGCGGCCATCCGGCTGGCCCCGACCTTTGCCGCGGCGCACTCCAAGCTGGGATGGATTTATTACAGATATAACAAAGTGCCCCAGGCGCTCGACGCCTTCGAAAAAGCCATCCAGCATGACCCGGAGGATGCCCAGTCCCTGCACGGGCTGGGGTTGACCAAGCTGGCGATGAGGAAGGAGGACGAAGCCGTCGTTCTCTTGAAGCAGGCCTATGCGAAGGAGGAACGCGAGGACAAGAAAAGGGCCATCCGCGGCGCCCTGGTCAAGGTGGGAGTCTTCGAGTGCTGAGGGCTAGAGGTCTCTGATCACGCCCTGCAGGACCGTGGCCTGCGTCACCGGATCGCCGGTTTTCTTCAACTCCGCGCGAATGCGCTCCTTCAGGTACTCCGAATATCCGACCTTGTCGACGAGAATTTCCAGAAACCGCTCGCCCGTCAGGAGCGCGCAGGCCTTGAGCTCGTTCACAATATGCTCCGTCACGGGGACGTAGCTGCTCCCGACATGAAACAGCACCGGATAATGATGCCCCGTCCCAGGCAGCCGTTCGAACCTTACGCCATCCACTGCGCGCTCCTTCCTTGAACGAACCGGCGGTATTGTACGGGACAGTGCCGCGAGAGACAAGCGTGGTATCGAATCGAGCGAGCGGAATGTTATGATAGGCCCGAAACGCGATGGGTGAGAAAATTCTGACCACGCCGGCTCTCTCCGTAGCCCTGAGCGCGCGGCGCGCCCGGAAGGAGCGCCTCGTCTTCACCAACGGGTGCTTCGACCTGCTGCACATCGGCCACACCCGCTACCTGCAGGAAGCGCGAGCGCTCGGCGACTGCCTGATCGTGGGGATCAACAGCGACGCCTCGATCCGCACGATCAAGCCGGACGGACGCCCCATCGTGCCGCAGGCCCAGCGGGCCGAAGTGCTGGCCGCCCTGGCCTGCGTGGATCATGTCGTGATCTTCGACGAGCCGGATCCCCGCAACCTGATCGCCGCCGTTCAACCCGACGTCCTGGTCAAGGGCGGCGACTGGCCGATCGAGCAGATCGTGGGACGCGAGATCGTCCAGGCGCGAGGCGGAACCGTCGTCGCCATCCCGCTCGTGCCCGATGTATCCACCACCACGCTCGTGCAGCGAATAAAATCCAGCGCCTGAATGTCTGCCTCCGCGCTCCCTGCCGCATGGGCCGCCCTGGTGGCGCCGCTCCTCCGCGCCGTTGAGGAGCGCCGCGGCTCCCTGACGCTCACCGGCCTGTTCGGGTCCGCCAAGGGTTTCGTTCTCTCGGCGCTGTCCAGACAGCTCGCCCCGCAGGGCACATCCCTGCTCGTCGTCACGCCCACGGACGAATCCGCGGAAACACTGCGCGCCGACACAGCCTTCTTCCATCAACTGCAGGGCGCGTCCCCTGAGGATGTGCTGCTGTTCCCGGATTGGGGCGTGTTGCCCTACCAGGCCACCCCGCCGCCCGTCGAGGTCATCGGGCAGCGGATGCGGGTGCTGGACCGGCTCCACGGCGCGAAACGAGGCGTCGTGCTCATCGCCACCGCGACCGCCTTCCTCCAGCGTCTCCTGCCGCGAACCCTGTTGCAGGACGCGTGTTTTTCCCTCACCGCCGGCGCCGCGATCGAGCGGACGCGCCTGCTCGCCCGCTTTCTGCGTCTGGGCTACCATCAGGTGTCGGTGGTGGAGCGCCCCGGCGAGTTCGCGGTGCGGGGCGGGATCATGGATCTCTTTTCGACGGCCCATGCGGAGCCCTGCCGGATCGAATTCCTTGGGGACACCGTCGAGACCCTTCGCCTCTTTGACCCCGCCACCCAGAAATCGTCGGGACGCGCCGCCGACATCCGGGTCCTCCCCGCGCGCGAGCTGATCCGAAGCTGCGACGAGACGGCCGCGCCCCTTCCACCGGACGCCGAATGGCGGGGGCCCGCCTGGTATTCCGCCATGGAGACCTTGCTGGACCATTTTCCCTCTCCGCCGGTGCTGATTGCCGACGAACCGCTGGACCTGCGAAAACACGCAGACGAATTCCTGGCGGAAGCGCACGAAGGCTACGGCGCGCTGGAGCCGTCCGACTTCTCCCCGCCGCTGCCGCCCGACGATCTTTTTCTGCCGCTGGATCACCTGCTGGAGGCCGGCGGGGCGCGCTGTCTCGTGACCGTCGAGGCGATTCCAAGAGGAGGGAGCGAGGCGGAGGGCGCGACGGATGGCGGGGCGGCGCTGTTGCGATTCGAGGCCCAGCGCCCCCAGGCGATCGGGATCGGCGTGAAGGGCCGGTCCTTCAGCGAAACCGTGACCCACCTCGAGGCCTTGCGGGCCACAGGGCCGGTCGTGATCGTCGCCCGGAGCCGCGGCCAGGTGGACCGCCTGCGCTCTCTTTTTGTGGAGCACGACCTTCCGGCAGAGCCGCTTGGAGACAAGGCGGCCGCATCGCTCGGCGCGCACGCGCCCTACGCCCTGGTCCAGGGAGGGCTGTCCGGCGGGCTCCTGGGATTGCGCGGAACCTGGGGCGGGGTGGAGCCGCCGCCTCTCTGGATCATCGTCGAAGATGAGCTGTTCGCGCGAGGCATCCGGCACAAGGCCCCCACAGCTTCCAGGAGCGCCGCGTTTCTCAAATCGATCGAGGAGGTAAAAACCGGCGATTACGTCGTGCACGTGCTGCACGGCATCGGTCGCTATCTCGGGCTCCGCCGCCTCTCGATCCAAAGCTTCGACAGCGACTACCTGATCGTCGAGTACGCCGGTGGCGACACGGTGTACGTGCCGCTGGACCGGCTGAACCAGATCCAGCGCTATTCCCCCTCCGAAGGCCACGCGCCCAAGCTCAACCACCTGGGGGGCACGTCCTGGGGCCGCACGAAGGCGCGCGTCCGCAAGAGCATCGAGGACATGGCGAAAGACCTGATCGCCCTCCAGGCGGCCCGTGAGACGCGCGGCCGGCCGCCGTTTTCCCCGGACAGCATGCTCTCCCACGAATTCGACGCCGCGTTCGAGTTCGAGGAGACGGCGGACCAGTTGCGGGCCGTCGAGGACATCAGGCGGGACTTGGAGTCGGAGAAACCCATGGACCGGCTCATCTGCGGAGACGTGGGGTACGGCAAGACCGAGGTGGCCATGCGCGCCGTCTTCAAGGCGGTCCAGGACAACAAGCAGGCGGCGGTGCTGGTTCCCACCACCCTGCTGGCCCAGCAGCACTTCGAAACCTTCACCGAGCGCTTCGCGCCCTTCCCGGTGACGGTGGGCGTCGCCAGCCGGCTGCAGCCGCTCAAGGAGCAGAAGGCCGCGCTGAAGGGCGTCGCGGACGGTTCCGTCGACATCATCATCGGCACGCACCGCCTCCTCCAGAAGGACGTGCAGTTCCGGAACCTCGGGCTGGTGGTGGTCGACGAAGAGCAATGGTTCGGCGTGCGCCACAAGGAGCGCCTCAAGCAATTGCGCGCCCAGGTGGACGTCCTGACGCTCACGGCCACGCCGATCCCCCGGACGCTCCAGATGGCCATGTCGGGCCTTCGGGATCTCTCGGTCATCGAGACCCCGCCGGCCGACCGGCTGGCCATCCGCACCCAGGTCATGCGCTTCGGCAAGGGGATCATCCGCGAAGCCATTCTGCACGAGCTCGCGCGCGGCGGGCAGGTCTTCTTCGTGCACAACCGCGTCCAGGGCATTGAACGGATGGGGGCCTGGTTGCAGGAGCTGGTCCCCGAAGCCCGGATCGTCGCGGCCCACGGGCAGATGGACCCGCGGCTGCTGGAATCCGTGATGCTGCGCTTCCACCGCCGCGAGGCGGACGTCCTCCTGTCCACGACCATCATCGAATCGGGGCTCGACATCCCCAACGCGAACACGATCCTGGTGAACCGCGCCGACACGTTCGGGCTGGCCCAGCTCTACCAGCTTCGCGGGCGCGTGGGACGCAGCGACCACCAGGCCTTCGCCTATTTCCTGGTGGCCGAGGAGGAGACGCTCACCGGCGACGCGCACAAGCGCCTCCAGGCGATCCAGGAGTTCACGGCGCTCGGGTCCGGCTTCCGCATCGCGGCGGCCGACCTGGAAATCCGCGGCGGGGGTAACCTCCTGGGCCGGGAGCAATCAGGCCACATCGACGCCGTCGGCTTCGAGTTGTTCATGCGGATGCTGGAGCAGGCCGTGCACGAGCTCAAAGGCGAGCCGGTGGCGGAGGACGTCGAGCCGAACCTGCAACTGCAGGTCTCGGCCTACATTCCCGAGGACTACGTCGTGGACACCGCGCAGCGCCTGTCGCTGTACAAACGCCTGACCTCCGGCACGCACGCGGGCGACCTCGCGCAACTGCACGGCGAACTGGTGGACCGATACGGCGCGGCCCCCGAACCGGTCGAGCGGCTGTTCGAGGTCATGGAGGTCCGGCTGCTGGCGAAAGCCCTACGCGCACGCGCCATCCAGGTCCACCCCAAGGCCGTGGCGTTCAGTTTTGACGCGCACGGGCTGCCGCCCCAAACCGCCCTGCAGGCGCTCATGGATCAGTCTCGTTCCCGCCTGCGCTTCACCACGCCGGCCTCGTTCGAGCTGCTCGGCGTGGACCCCGCCTGGAAGACCGTTTTCCCCGAAGTAAAAAGAGTGTTGCAGGTCCTGGCCGCGTATGCTAAAAATCGGCCGCTGGCCGCCGGTTGATAATGGTCGCCCGCAATCACCGGGAGGGCTCGTTTGGACGACTGTCGTAGATCCGCCATGAAGGCGCTCGGTCTTGCGCTCCTCCTCACCGCATTCAGCGCATGCAGTGACAAGCCGGAAGATTCCACCAAAGCTCTCGCGATCATCAACGGCAAGGAGATCACGGCCAGCGAGTTCGACCTGCGCTGGTCCCAGTTGCCGGAATTCGCCCGGAAGACCTATGCGGGCCCCGACGGCCGCAAGAAATTCCTGGAAGAGCTCATCACGCGCGAGCTCCTTCTGCAGGAAGCCAGAAAGCGGGGCCTCGACCGGGACCGCGCGCTGGTCGAACGCGTGGAGCGCTTCAAGGAGCGGAGCGTCCTCGACCATCTGATGCGGGAGGAAGTGGATTCCCGGATCACGGTCACGCTGGAGGAGATGAAGGCCTACTACGCCGCCAATCCCGGGAGCGTCACCGCGCCCGACGACATGCGCGCGAGCCACATCCTCGTCAAGACGGAAGAGGAGGCGCTGGACGCCAAGAAACGCCTGGACCAGGGCGAGGACTTCGCGGCATTGGCCAGGAAAATTTCGCTCGATCTCGCCACCAGGTTCAAGGGCGGCGACCTCGGGCCGATCAAGAAGGGCCAGACGATCCCGCAGTTTGAAAAGACCCTCCTCGCGCTGAAGGTCGGGGAGACCAGCCACCCGGTCGCCACGCAGTTCGGCTACCACATCATCAAGCTGAACGACCGGGCCACAGGCGCGTCCCTGTCCTTCGAAGACGCGAAGGACCAGGTCAAGGAACAGATCCAGGTCGAGAAGAAACGCAAGCGCTTCGACGAGCTCGTGGCCTCGCTCCGGGCGAAAGCCAAGCTCCGCGTCGCCGACGTCCCGATTCCGATTTCGGAAGTGCCGGCGGCCGGCACTCCGTAACGTTACCGTTTCTCGAACGCTCATGCCCGCATCCACCCTGCAGAAGGCCGTGGCGGCCGTGGCCGCCGGGATCGGTTTGTCGTGCAGTCTCCCTGCCGGCGCCGCCGACATCCGCGACCGGATCGTCGCGGTGGTCAACACCGAAATCATCGCCCTGAGCGAACTGGAAGAGGAAGTCGCGGAGGTGACGCTGCAGGCCCAGAAGCGGTTCGGCGGCGCCGAACTCGACCAGCGGCTCCGACAGATCGACTACATGGGCCTGAACCGGATGATCGAGCGCAAGCTCCAGTTGCAGATCGCCAAGCGGCGGGGGATCAAGATCTCGGATGAGGAAGTGAAGGACGCGGTCGTCCGGCTGAGGCGCGTCGGCGAGACACCCAATGAGAACGATCCCAGAGAGGTGGGAATCATCAGGGATCAGCTGACCTCCATGCGCCTCGTGAATCAGCAGGTCCGGTCCGGCCTGATCGTGTCCGACGAGGAGGTGCTCCGGTTCTACCAGCAGCACAAGGACCGGTTCATGCTCCCGCCGGAAGTCCGCATCAGCCAGATTCTGATCGCGCTGAACCCCGGAAGCGAGATGCTGGCGGTGCGCGAGAAAGCCCAGCAGGTCTTCGCCCTTCTGAAAAAGGGGGAGCGCTTCGAGGAGCTGGCGGCCAGGTATTCCGACGGCCCGGAAGGACGGCGGGGCGGGAGCCTCGGCTATATCCGGCCGGGGGACATGCTCCCCCAGATCCAGAAGGCCATCGAGCAACTGGCCCCGGGTTCGGTCACCGAGCCGCTCGCCTCACCGATCGGGATGCACATCATCCGGATTGATGATCGCAAGCCGCCGCAGTTCCGCCCCTACGAGGAAGTGAAAGAGGACATCCGCAACGTGGTGTACCAGCTCAAGACCGAAGAAGCCTACCTGGAGTGGATCAAGGAGCAGAAGGACAAGAGCTACATCGAAATCAGACGGTGATCAGACCCGCGGCCGGAGCAGCAATTCCCGGATCGCCTTCCAGACCGCATCCATCCCTTCGCCCGTCTCCGCCGAGCAGCCGATGACGGGCACGCCTAAAAGCGCTTCCAGATCCCGTATCCCCTGCGCCCTCTGACCGCGGGAGAGCTTGTCGATTTTGGTCGCGACGGCGACCAGCCCCAGTCCGTGCTCATAGACCCAGCGGACCAGGTTGATCTCCTCCTGCTCGCCGCGTCGCACATCGGTCAGCAGGACAACGCCCCGCAGGACGGACCGGGCCGACAGGTAGCCCTCGATCATCGGCCCCCACTGTTCCTGAACCGCCTTCGATACCTTGGCGTAGCCGTACCCCGGAAGGTCCACAAACATGCACGCGGCGTCCTTCTTGTCGGAAGCGGCCACGCGGAAAAAATTCACCAGGCGTGTCCGTCCGGGCGTCTGGCTGACCCGCGCCAGGTTCTTGTGCCCCAGCAAGGCATTGAGCAGCGACGACTTGCCGACGTTGGAGCGCCCGGCAAAGGCGATCTCCGGCAGGTTTCCTGGAGGAAACTGCGACGGCTCCGTGGCGCTGGTGACAAACTCCGCGTTGAGGGCTTTCATGCGGACTGTTGTGGCAGGAATGACGAACTAATTCAAGAGGAGCCGGCGGGCCTTGCGGTACCCCTCATCCTGCATCCGGTCGAGATCGCCGCGGATGAACCCGAGCCCCACCACGCAGAGCTCGAAATTCTCCGAGAGCTTGCGAAACAGAGGCGGCGCCGGGTGCGCGCCGGTGGAACTCGGCGCGAGGCCGAACTCCGCCGCAATCCTGTAGGAACGCTTGCCGGTCTTGATGTAATCCACGAGGAAGTCCTTGTGGTAGATCAGCCCGGCCGTCCTGATGCGCTTGAGATATTCCGGAAAGAGGCCCGTCATGAACAGCGTGAAATCGCCGATGTGCCGGTGGACCTCGCGCTCGCGTTCAAACGAGCCGGCTTCATGCGTGACTTCCGACTCGTACAGCAGCTCCACCACGGCCTCGACCCGCTCGCCCCGGGCGTTCTTGATCCGATTGATCTGATCGGTGTGGGTAAAGTCCACCAGGAGTTTCGACACGTACTCGCTGACGTTGAAGTCCGGCCAGCCGAGCTTCTCGGTAAAGGCCTTCTCCGCCAGCGTGCCGAACAACTGCCGCAAGGGATGATGCTCAGGAATGCGCGAATCGGTCGTGCTCATAGCAGCCTCCCTGAGATCGCCGTAAACCTGAAGCTATTGTACCACTACTTTGCTTTATCGGCCGCCTGAGCGGCTCTCTTGAGCCCGGCGGATCACGGCTTTCATTCTATCGCACCCGCCCGCCCCTAGCGCGCCGAGACGCACTCCTTCCCGTGCGCACCCCTTCCAGCTTGAGCAGGCGCTTCTTGTTGGGCAGGCCTCCGGAGAAGCCGCCCAGCGAGCCATCGCCGGCGACGACGCGGTGGCAGGGCACCAGCAGCGGCACGGGGTTAGCGCCGCAGGCCGCGCCGACAGCGCGCGCCGCCCTGAGCTTACCGATCTTCCGCGCCACCCAGCCGTAGGAGCGCACCCGGCCATAGGGAATGGTTCGGAGCACCTGCCACACCTTCACCTGAAAAGGCGTTCTGCCTTCAATGTCCAGCGGGAGGTCGAAGCTCCGCGCCTTGCCCGACAGATATGCGACGATGGCGGTTCGGGCCGTCCGCAGATGGCCATCCCCTCTTCCATTTGTCACAGGAGTAGGGGCGGTTCGCGAACCGCCCCTACCGGCCAGCTCCAGTTCCACCGCCCGACGCGTCGGCTTCGGGAGCACGACGGCCGACACCCCTTTCGGTGTAGCGGCGAGGCCTATCCAGCCCCATTTTGTTTTGAAGACAATTGTCCGCACAACGTTCGTAGGGGCGGTTCGCGAACCGCCCCTACCCATTTATTATTTTTGCTTGATGCACTCGATCTCGAGCTTGATGTCCACTTCATCACCGACCACCAGGCCCCCGTTATCGAGCGCCTTGCTCCAGTTCATCCCGAAGTCCTTCCGGTTGATCTTCCCCTCGGCCGTGAACCCGGCGCGTGTGTTGCCCCAGGGATCTTTCGGAATCACGCCGTTGAAGGTGCCGGTCAGCGCAACCTCCTTCGTGATGCCCAGCAGGGTGAGGTCGCCCTTGGCCACGTACTTGTCGCCCTGCTTCTCGTAGGACTTCATTTTCCAGGTCATCGTCGGGAACTTCTCGACGTTGAAGAAGTCGGGGGTCTTCAGGTGGGTGTCACGTTTGGCGTGATTGGTGTTCACCGACGCCGTCTGGATCACGGCTTCGAGGGCCTTCACGGTCTTCGCCTCCGGGTCCATCTCGATGAAGCCGCTGTAGTCCGTGAAGCGGCCGGTGGTCTTGGAGACAACCATGTGCGCCACGCTGAAGCCCACGATCGAGTGATCGAGGTCCACGTTGTAGCGCTCCGTCGCCGCCGTAGCGTTTACAGCCGCAAAGATGATCGTCGCCGAAATCGCGAGTAGTGTCTTCGTCGCCGACAGCTTCATACGTTTCCTCCGTGCGTGCGTGGGTGAATGTGATGGCGTGGACAGGGTAACGGCATCGAAACAGAGGGTCAAGCCGCAGGCCTGGTCAGTTTTCGTTTCAGGAGCCCCCAGAGAAAGTCGAGCTCGTCCGAATGCAGCAGGGCATGGACCGTCACGTACCCGGCCACGCTGATGCCGATGCCGACGACCAGCATGACCGTTTTCGCCATCCAGGCCCCCGGCAGAGCCCAGACGCCGAGGCCGGCGATCCAGGCGCAGGTCACGGCGATCGGGACCGCGGCCAGCAACACTCGTATATGGCTGCGGGCGATCGCGTCCCAATCGAATGGACCGAGCCGCCGATCGAGCAAGATCACCAGCATGACCATGTTCAGGACCGCGGAAACGGACGTGGCCAGCGCGAGCCCGACGTGCTTGAGCGGCCCCATCAGCGCGAGCGACAGCGCGACGTTGGCGCTCAGCGCGGCCGCGGCCACCTTCACCGGCGTGCGCGTGTCCTGGAGCGAATAGAACGCCGACACGACGATCCGCACGCCGGCGAAGGCCCAGAGGCCGACCGCGTAGGCGAGCACCGCCGCGGCGGTGCCCTGCGTGTCGGCCGCCGTGAACCGGCCATGCTCGAAGAAGAGATGCACGATCGGCAGGCGCAGGAGAATGATGCCGACCATCGCGGGAAAGATGACGAAGAAGATCAAGCGGAGGCCGAACCCCAGCGTGCTCCGCAGCGCGTCCAACTCGCCCTTCGCGGCCTGGGTAGCCAGCGACGGGAGCAGCGCCGTGGCCAGCGCGACGCCGAAGACGCCGAGGGGAAAATGGATCAGCCGCATGCCGTAGAAGAGATACGTCGGGCCGCCGGGAAAGTACGAGGCCAGGATCGTGCTCACCAGGATGTTGATCTGCGTGACGGACAGGCCGATCAGGGCGGGTGCCATCAGCCACCCGATCCGGCGGACGCCTTCGTGGGCGAAGTCGAACCGCCAGCCGAAGAGCAGTCCCGCCTTCTTCATGGCCGGCATCTGGAATAGGAATTGAGCCAGTCCACCCAGTACCACCCCAAAGGCTACGGCCAGAATCGGTTTTTCGAAAACCGGGGCCAAAAGGAGAGTCGCAGTGACTATCACGACGTTGAACACCACAGGTGAGAAGGCGGGCGCGGCGAAGCTCCGGACCGAGTTCAGCACCCCCATCGCCAGCGCCGCGAGACTTACAAATAAGAGGTAGGGGAACATGATCTGAGTCAGCAGGACGGTGAGCGCCTGCTGCTCCGCATTGCCACTGAACCCCGGAGCCATAAGCTTCACGATCCAAGGCGATGCGAGAACCCCAAGAATGCACACGCCGGTGAGGATGGTGAGGAGCGTCGTGAACGCGGCGCTGGCCAATTCCCAGGCGTCGCGCTTCGTGCGCTTCGTCAGATACTCGCTGAAGACCGGGATAAAGGCCGCCGACATCGAGCCTTCGGCGAAGAGTTCGCGCAGGAGATTGGGGATACGGTAGGCGATGAAAAAAGCATCGGCGGCAGGAACCGCCCCGAACAGGCCAGCAAGCACCATGTCCCGCAGGAAGCCGAGGATGCGGCTGAAGAGGGTACCCAGACCAACAACGCCGGCGGCCTCGACAACCTGCGCGCGTTCGCCCTGTTCCGATTGCCGTGGGGAAGGAGCGTCGCCGTCCGCCATGTCAGCGCGAGCGACGGTGTTTACTCTTTACCAAGCAGCGCCTCGTCGACGAGTTCGCAGAGGGCGTGGCCCAGCGTGATGTGCGTCTCCTGGATGCGGGCGACCACCGTCGAGGGCACGATGAAGACGTGGTCCGCCTGCCCGACGAGCTTCCCGCCGGTGCCGCCGGTCCATGCCACCGTCGCCAGTCCAAGCTTGCGTGCAGTCTGGAGACCCTTCCGGACATTGGGCGAATTGCCGCTGGTGCTGATGCCGACCGCCACATCGCCGGGCTTCCCCAGCGCCTGGATCTGCCGGGAAAAGACCTCGGAGTAATCATAATCGTTGGCGATGCAGGTGAGCTTCGCCTGATCGGCCGAGAGGGAAATGGCCGCCAGCGGCGCCCGCTCGCGCCGGTAGCGGCCCACGAACTCCGCCGCGAGGTGCGAGGCGTCCATGGCGCTGCCGCCGTTCCCGAAGAGCAGGATTTTGTTGCCCTTGCGGAAGGTCTCGGCGAGCAGGTTCGCGAGTTGCTGGATGCGGTCGGCGTGCTCCGCGACGAATTTGAGCTTCGTCTCGGCGCTTTCCTCAAACCATCGGCGGATGCGCTGCGACATTGCGCCTGATTGTAGGAGAGGCCCCCTGGAGAGTCAAGAAACAGGACTCCCTCGTGCTATAGTTGCGCCATGGCCAGAAAGCAGGAAGAGCACGTCGTCGCGACCAACCGGAAGGCCTTCCACGATTACGCGATCGAGGAAAGGATGGAGGCCGGCATTGTCCTGCTCGGCACGGAGGTCAAGTCGCTCCGCGAGGGCCGCATCAATCTCAAGGACAGCTTTGCCAGCGTGGACAAGGGCGTGGTCCGCCTGCACAACTGCCACATCAGCCCCTACAGCCACGGCAACATGAGGAACCACGACCCGCTGCGTCCGCGCAAGCTGCTGCTGCACAAGAAGGAAATCAGCAAGCTGATCGGCCAGACCCAGCAAAAAGGGCTGACGCTGGTGCCGCTACGGATTTACTTCTCGCCGCGCGGGCACGCCAAGGTGGAGATTGCGCTGGCCAAGGGGAAGAAGGAGTACGACCGGCGGGAGACCATCAAGACGCGCGAGGCCGGCCGCGAAATGGAACGGGCCATGAAGGACGGGAAGCGGGGTAAGCCAAAAGGTTCCTGACGCTTTTTTGCCGCCCCAGACTCGATTTGGTATAGTCGTTGATGTGATGCCACGCTGGCCGCTCCCCAAGCAGGACTATTGGTCCACGCCGTTTGCGGAGGCGCTGCTGCAGCATCTGGATCTCGTGCCGGGAGCCACGATTCTGGATGTTGCCTCCGGCGGCGACGGCATCCCGGCCTTCCACCTGGCCGAGCGGGTCGGGCCAACGGGGCAGGTGCTCGGGATTGACGTGAAGGAGCATCTGCTGGCGAGCGCGCGCGGTCTGCAGGGGCCGCATCTCCCGTGGCTGCGTTTCGAGTGCCTCGACATGCGCGCGCTGCCGGCGCGCCTGCCGGCCTTCGATCGGATCACCGGCAACCTGTCGGTCATGTTTTTCCGCCCGAACCGGTTCGAGACAGTCCGGGGATTGATCGATCATCTCAAGCCGGGCGGCCAACTGGTGCTGACCTTCCCGTCGCTCGGCACGTTCGATGCACTCTGGCGGAGGATCGATCAGGAGATGGCCGCGCGTGGTCTGAGGATCGAGCGGCAGCGGCTGGCGGCGCATGTGGCCGAGCGGCCGTCCGCGAAAGACGCCCGCGGGTGGTTGGACGCGCTGGGTCTCCAACGCATCGCGGCGACCGCGTCACCCCTGGAGGTCACAACCGGTCCGGGCCCGTTGTTTCTGCACCATCCGCTGCTGCGGAGCGGTTTTCTGGACGATACGTTCGAATGCTTCGATGACCCGCGTCTCGCCGATGAGGTCATGCGGACGGTCTCCGAAGACGTGCCAAGCTTCACGCCGTTGATCGCGCAGCGCTGCGTGATGTCCGGATGGAAGCCAGATTCGTGAACCGCGTGGAGCAGATCGAACGAGAGTTGGCGATAGCGGAGGCGGCGCTGCGGGAAGCCAACGAGGGGAAGGCCCGGGTCTGCGCGCGCCGGGCCGTCGCCCTGGCGGCGGACGCCTCATTGGAGCAGTTTCCACGGCCTGGTGGGCGTGGAGACGCCATGCACCACCTCCGACAGATGCAACAGGAGGAATCCTTTCCCCTGCCCATCCGTCAGGCTGCCGAGCGCCTCAGCACAAAGATCACGCAACGGGACCGCGCGCCGTTTACGTCCAACCCGATCGTGGATGCCAAGTTGATCATCGCCTACCTGGCTACTGTTTAAAGTCTTAGAAAACCAGCGGTCGCGGCTAGGTCGCGCACGACCCCGCTTTGTCGGAGGCGCAGGTCCGGTCCAGGATGAAGTACACCGGGCAGAAGCCGGTCACGCCGCTCTGGATCAGGACGACCCCGATCACGCCCGGCACGAACAGCCACAGCGGATCGACATAGTACCCGAGCGCCACGCCCGCCGTCACCACCACACCGACAATGGCATCATGGAGCCGTCGTTTCTGATTCATGATGGGTCCTCCTTAATGGCGATAAACCACTTGGGGTCCATACGGCCGAAATCCGTCCGCTTGTGGTTCCTGAGACTCTTCTTCGAGTCCAGCACGCAGGCCTTCCCATTCTCGCGCACGAACACGACCCAATGCCAGAACGGCCGCCCGCACTCCTGATGCCACTTGATGGCGAGCAGGGCCACGCGCGGCAACCCCTCCCACGAGACAAAGGGCGATTCCCTCTGGTACGCACGAATCCCGTACTGCTTCAGGAGCCTGCGGACGTATTGAGTATCAGACCACAGACACGAATCCCCGGCATGGATGCCAAGCTCGTGCGCCACGCGCCGGGCCTGCTTGTACGTGACGCCGGCCAGCGTCGCCACGCTGGCGATCCCGCAGCCCGTCTTCTCTTCCTGCACCACCGGCTTCATCGTTTAGAGCACCAGCAGCCCACTCTCATTGCGCCGCAACTAAAGTAGCCTGTCCCCATTTTTCTCTCACGCTTCCACTTTCCTAACACATCATTGAATCTTGGTGATTTGTTCGGCTTCCTGTTTGCCGATGATTCGGACGTCGAAGTTGGGCGTGAAAAACCAAATTTGAAACGGCATGGACACCTCAACAAAATATTCCTCTCCTGTTTTGGAGTTGATCACCACATCGCTGGTCGTCGAGGACACGGAAAAATTGCCCGCAGGAACTTTAGTCCGTATATAGCCGCCCGGACCAATTCTCCCCAGCAAATATTTATCGACATAGACTGGAGCCGGGATGGCGGCCCCCCAGAGACTGTTCGTTCTCACCACATGCAAAACTGCCGTGTCCGTCTTCGCTGCGTCAATGCTGGGATACTGTTGGTATTGCGTCGTCCCGCACGACGCCAACAGCACGGACAACAAGGCCAAGAGAAGCTTATTCATTTACAGCCGTCCTCATCGCGCCGCAATTAAAGCAGCCTGTCCGTTTGGTCTTTCTTCTATTCTTTTCTCTCGTCCAATTCTCGCTCGCATAGTTTGGCAAACTCTTTAAGAAGAAGGGGTAGACGATCATAGAATTCGATAAAGAACTCAAGTGATGTAACCAAAGGACCTAGGATAAGAAGCTCGGGCAACCGACTTGTCCCCAACTCATACCAAACCATTTTTCTATTGAGCTTCGCATAGGCACCCAAACCGCCAGCCCAGTTTGGATGAGCAATCTCGCATAGTTCCTCGTAGAGTTTTCGATAGTGTTCTATGTCCTGTGTCACAACATCGATGGCATCCATGACGTTGTGTGCAAGTAGGGGCGTAGATTTATTGCGCGTCCCGACTACCGCGCGTCCCAGGAATTCATCAATCTTGCCCGGCGCTCCGCTCGCAACTGCACCCTTTACTTCTTTATATAGCCAGTACAAGAGCGCAACTGATTCTAGGAGTGCTCGCGTGAGTATCGCAGCAGCAACTAACTGATTCTGGCGGAAGCATGTAAGGGCAGCATCAGCTAACTCAGATACGCGATAGAGCAGGACTTCTCGTATGCATAAAGCATTGAAGGGAATCTTTGCGCGGGTTGAAACAGTCGCTGGATCAATTCGGGAAGGGAGACTAGCTTTCAGCCGAGCACTGAATTCCATCCCCCTTTTAAGTAACTTCTTCTCCTCGGTTCCTTCTGCCATGTCTTTCTCTGCTAATGGCTTGGGCACAGCAGCCCAAACGAAGCACTTATTCTGCAACTGTCTCATGCAGAGTATTTCGTAGGCGAGAGACTGTCAAGTCTTTCGCGAGTGGCGCGGATGTCGCCGGAAACGGAGGGGTGGCGGCGAGTGGGACCCGGGCGGAACGCGGCGGAGGAGCGGATTACTTGGCAGCCGATGAGCGTCCGTCTTCGACGGCGATGGCGAGCCGGAAGCCCAACGCGTGCAGGAGCGCGTCAAGGCTTCGGAGTTCAGGATTGCCCCGCTCGGAAAGCATGCGGTAGAGACTCTCGCGGTTGAGCTTGGCCGCCTCGGCCAGTTGCGCGACCCCGCCTTGCGCCTCGGCAACGTCTCGTAGCGCCAGCAGGAACCCCTCAGGGTCGCCGTCCTCCAGTGCAGCGTTCAAATATTCCATCGCCTCGCGTGGATCGCAGAGCGCCTTGATCAGTTCCGGATGATACGGCTTACTCGGTGCCATGGCCCGACCTCTTCTTGTAGTCCTTCCAGTAGCTCTTGGCCTGGAAGACGTCTTGGGTTTGCGTGCTTTTATCACCGCCGCACAATAAGAGTACAACTTTGAGGCTGGCCTGGCCGTAATACACTCGATAGCCGGGGCCGAAGTCTATCCGAAGCTCTTCGACTCCCTGGCCGACGCTTGTGCTATCACCGAAATTCCCCAGCCGAATTCGGTTAAGTCGCGTGCGAATCTTTACACGGACTCGTATGTCCCTGAGAGAGTTGAGCCACTCGGTAAAAGGGGCACGCCCTTCTTCCGTGAGGTAGATTTCGATTTCTCTCTCAGTGGCTTCACGCATCAATGTAGCCTATAAGCTACTAGATTGCAAGACGCAGTTAAAAAGTTTCCGGTGGGCTAACCCCATACCTCATGAGACACGCCTGCGGGGGAAACGTCTAACCGTGTGGCACTAATGTCGCCGGAGGCGGAGGGGTGGCGGAGCGGGCAAGGGCCGGAGCGGGAGGCCAGCCCCACGACAGGCTCGCTCTTCGCAGGAGGCTCCCCCGCCCGCAGCAGTAGCCAGTCCCCTTTTCCTTCTGCTATAGTCCGCGCGTGGCGGCTGCAATCACGACGAAAGCCCTGCTGATCGCCGTTGTCGGCGATCCGTCGCCCTGCGTGGCGACCATCAACCGCCTGAACCCCGAGTGCCTCTGCTTCTTCATCCCCGAGGACCTGCGCCCCCAGATCGAGACACAGATCCAGCCGAATCTCGTCAAGCTGCCGAAGAAGTGGGACTGGATCATCACGCCTGATCCCCATGGATTCGGCGCCAGCTTCAAGACGCTCAACCAGCCCCTCGCGGACCTGCTCAAAGTCTGGGGGCTCGGACCGGGCGAGCTGACGGTGGACCTCAGCAGAGCCACCGCCGCTATGGCCGCGGCGACGGCCCTGGCCACGCTGACCCATTCCTCCCAGTTCCAGACGCTGAAACCGGCCCTGATCGCGGGCGACGCGCCGGTGAGCGAGCTCGTCATCGTCAACGGCACCGCGCACACCTGGCAGCAGGACAACCCCTGGAGCGAGGCCGCGATCGGCATGCGACGGCTTGCCGCCGAGCAGTTCAATCGCGGCTCGTACGCTGCTTCAGCCGCTATGTTCCGATACCTCGAAGCGCGTGTCAGCGGCGGGCAGAAGCCCCTGTACCACGCCTTCGCCGACCTCGCCGACGCCTACGGCTGCTGGGACCGCTTCCAATACAAGCCCGCCTGGGAATCGCTGAAGACCGCCACCAAGGCCCTCGACATGGCCTCCGTCTTCGGCGGCCCCGCCGGAATAAAGCAACTGATCCCCCGATTGAAGGAGAACCAGGGCTTTCTCGAAAAGATCGTCATGGACCCCTCCGACGTGAAGGCGGCGGTCGCGCCCGACCTGCTGGCCAACGCCAGGCGGCGCGCCGAACAGGACCACGCCTTCGATGCGGCGCTCGCGACGGCGGTGCGGGCGCTTGAGGCCTTCGCGCAGGTCCAGTTGTTCAAGCAACACAAAATCAAGGCGAACGATGTCCAGCCCGATCAGCTGCCGGCCGCGATGCAGGAGACCTGTAAGACCTCCTTCCTGGACGACATGGACGGCAAGTACAAGCTGCCGCTCCTAGCGCAGTTCCGCGCGCTGGGGGGGCTCGGCGACCAGATGGGGCAGGCGTACCAGGCGCAGTGGCCGCAGATGAAGCCGTTGCTGGACGCCGCCTATCGCTCGCCGCTGGGCCACGGCTTCGAGCCGGCCACCGCCGAACGGTACCACCAGCTCTACGCGCTGATCGTGAAGGTGACCGGCGTCACCGACGCCGCGCTCCCCAAGCTCCCGACCCTCGAACTCTGACCATGACGACGGCGCCGCACACCCATACGATGGACGTCCGCATCTACTACCAGGACACGGACTGCGGCGGGGTCGTCTACTACGGCAACTATCTCCGCTACTTCGAGCAGGGACGCACGCATTGGCTGGAGGGGCAGGGGCTCTCGGTGAAGGCCTTCATGGACGCGGGCACGCTCTTCGCCGTGGTGCATGCCGAACTGTCGTACCGCTCGCCGGCCCGCTACGGCGAGACGTTGATCGTCGCCACCCGGTTCACGGCCATGCGCGCGGCGAGCTTCACGTTCGCGCACGAGATCCGGGAGAAGACGAGCGGACGGCTGGTGGTGGAAGGCTCGGCCAGGCTGGCAACCGTGGATCAGCAGGGCAAGCTGATCAAGCTGCCGAAAGAGCTGCGCGAGCGGCTGACGAAAACGATAGGAGCCGCCTGACCCATGCAAAATATCGGAACCTGGTTCGCCATCGCCGCCGTCAGCGTCGGCTTCGTGGTTCTGCTCTATCTGCTGTTCAAGGAACCCGAAGATAAAAAGAAATAAGGGGGTCTATATGGGTCAGGATGTGTTCGGCGGCAAGGAAGAGTTGGTCGAGGTCAAGTTCCAGATCAGCCAGGATCAGAAGAAGTGGCTGGAGACGATGGTTAAGTCAGGCAAGATCGCGGTGCCGCCCGGAGGAAGTCTGTCCGTGGGAAATGTGGCCTCCATGTTCATTCGCGCCCTGCTGCACAACGCGATGGAGCAACAGGAGGCCATGGAGCGCGCGGAGAAGGACGAGGACGACGAGTAAGTTTAGTTGATCTTTAGTTTGCTGAAGGCGGCGTGAGCCGCCTTCACGGTTTTGGCGATGTCCGCCGGGGTGTGGGCGGTCGAGAGGAACGCTGCCTCGAACTGGGACGGCGCCAAATAAATCCCCTGGCTCAGCATCGAGCGGAAGAACGCGGCGTACGCTTGCGTATCGGACTTCTTGGCTGAGGCGTAATCGTTCACCGGGCCGGGCGTAAAGAACATCGTCATCATCGAGCCCACTCGATTGAGCGTCACCGCGATCCCGGACTCGCGGGCGGCGCGACTCAGCCCGTCCCCCAGCAGCCGCCCCCGTTCCTCCAACTGACGGTACACGCCGGGCTTCTTCAGGAGCTTCAGCGTCTCGATGCCGGCCGTGACCGCCAGCGGATTGCCGGACAGCGTGCCCGCCTGGTACACCGGCCCCTCCGGCGCAATCAGCTTCATGATGTCGGCCCGCCCGCCGTAGGCCCCGACCGGTAGCCCGCCGCCGATGATCTTACCCAGGCAGGTCAGGTCCGGCGTCACCCCGTACCGGGCCTGGGCCCCGCCGTACGCCACGCGAAAGCCGGTTATGACTTCATCGAAGATCAGCACGATCCTGTAGTGGCTGGTCAGGTCGCGCAGGCGGCTGAGAAAATCGGCGCCGGGCGGCACCACGCCCATGTTGCCGGCGACGGGCTCCACGATGACGCAGGCGAGATTCCCCCGGTGCGCTTCCAGGAGCCGCTCCACCGCACTCACATCGTTATAGGGCACGGTCAACGTGTGGCGGGCCAGGTCGGCCGGCACGCCGGGGCTGTCCGGGATGCCGAGGGTCATGGCGCCGGACCCGGCCTTCACCAGGAGCGAATCCACGTGGCCGTGATAGCCGCCTTCGAATTTCAGGATCGCGTCGCGGCCCGTGTAGGCGCGCGCCAGACGGATCACGCTCATCACGGCCTCGGTCCCTGAGCTGACCAGGCGGAGACGCTCCATCGAGGGCACGGCCTCGTTGATCATCTCCGCCAACTGGACTTCAAGCGCCGTGGGCGCGCCGTAGCTGGTGCCCCGCGCGGCCGCGCGGGCGACGGCCTTGACGACCGGGGCCGGCGCGTGGCCCAGGATCAGCGGCCCCCAGGACATCACGTAATCGAGGAAGGCGTTGGCGTCCGCGTCGTAGAGCTTGGCGCCCTTCGCGCGGGCGATGAAGTGCGGCAGCGTGCCGACCGATTTGAAGGCGCGGACCGGGCTGTTCACCCCGCCCGGCATCAGCTTGAGCGCGGCCTCAAAGAGCTTCTTGGAGTTGACGGTTTTCATAATTGAAACTACGGAACTTTACCATGCCCCCCAGCTTGCGTCAAGGCACCGATTTTCTGCTACAATCCGGCCTATGCGGCGCGCCAAGATCGTCGGAACCATCGGGCCGGCCTCTGACTCCCCGGAGGTTCTGCGCAAACTGATCGCGGCCGGCCTGGACGTCGCGCGCCTCAATTTCTCGCACGGCTCGCACGAGCAACACGCACGGACGATTGCGGCCATTCGCGACGCGGCGGCCTCCGCCGGACGGCCCATCGCCATCCTCCAGGACCTCCAGGGACCCCGTATCCGGATCGGAACGCTCGACGCCCCCGTTTCCGTCGAATCGGGTCAGACGATCACACTGACCACGGACTCTCAGGCAAGCGGCGGGGCCATCCCGGTGACCTACGGGAACCTGCCCGACGACGTGAAGCCCGGAGACCGCATCTTGATTGACGACGGCCTGATCGAGCTCGCCGTCGAGGAAGCGGGCAAGAAGGCGATCCGCTGCCGCGTGGTCACCGGCGGGACGATCCGGCCGCATAAAGGCATGAACCTCCCGGGCGTCGCCGTCTCCGCACCGGCCTTCGGTGAGAAGGACCGGGCGGACCTGTCCTTCGGACTCTCGCACGGCGTGGATTATGTGGGGCTCTCCTTCGTGCGGGGCCCCGAGGACGTGATGGCGGCGCGGGCGTGGATGAAGAGGTACGATGCCGAGGCCGCCATCATCGCCAAGATCGAGCGTCCGGAGGCCGTCGAGCGGCTGGATGCCATCGTGGCGGTCGCCGACGGCGTGATGATCGCGCGCGGCGACCTGGCGGTGGAGACAAGCCCGGAGGCGGTGCCGCTGATCCAGAAGCGCATCATCCGCCTGTGCAATGAGCGTCGCGTGATCGTGATCACGGCGACCCAGATGTTGGAATCCATGACGGCCAGCCCCCGTCCGACCCGCGCCGAGGCGTCCGACGTCGCCAACGCCGTCCTGGACGGGACCGACGCGGTGATGCTGTCCGGCGAGACCGCCTCCGGCCGCTATCCGGTGGAGGCCGTGGAAACCATGGCGCGGATCGTGGTGGCGGCGGAACAGGGCCAGGAGCAGGCTCCGGTCCCCGCTCAGGCTCCCTCGCCCGCGCCCTTTCCCGCCGCGGTGTGCGCCGCAGGCGCGCGGGCCGCGCGCGAGACCAGCGCAAAGGTCGTGGTGGCCTTCACCGAATCGGGCACGACGGCGCGCCTGCTCTCGAAAGAGCGCCCGGCGGTCCCCATCGTCGCCTACACCCCGCATGACGCAGTCCGCCGGCGCATGGCCCTCTACTGGGGCGTCCTCCCGCGCGCGATGCGGCCAATCCCCAACACCGACGAGCTCATCCGCGAGCTGGAGCGCTCGCTCCGGGAGGAGAAACTCGCAGGGTCCAACGACCGCATCGTCATCCTCCTGGGCGCGCCCGCCGGCACGCGCGGCGGCACCAATCTGATGAAACTGCACCGGATCACCTGAGGACAGCCATGCCGAAGATCACGCTGACCCGCTGGCCGGCCGACGCCGGCCAAGTGACCATCAACAAGATCCGCGCCCGCCTCGAGCAGGAGGGCCTGCGCCCCACTAGGTTCGAGATGGTGCCGGGGGATGTCTACGGCGACCATGCCCATCCAGAGGCCGAGATCCGCTGGGTGGTCAGCGGCCGTATGCGGATTGTTGTGGGATACGAGGAGATCATCCTGGAGCCGGGTGACCGGCTCGACCTGGCCGCGAACGTGGTCCACTCCGCCGACGTCTTCGGCGAGGAGGTCGTCGTCACGCTGTGCGCCTCCCGCTGAGTTTGATCCGTTCGTGCTGAGCCTGTCGAAGCATGCTTGAAATCAGCCTCCTGCTCGCGGCGCTGGTCGGGATCGGCCTCCTGGGCTATTTGGTCACGATCGTCACGCCGCACGTCTTCCACAACATCGGGCTGATCCTGCTGGTGGTCGGGCTGGCGGAAGGCGTGCCCACCGGCTTCTGGTACCACGTCGTGCTGCGCCGCATCCTGATAAGTCGTGGCGCCCTCCCGCCACGCTGGTGGGTCCACCCAACGCGGCATCATGATGGCTTGACGCCCGAGGAGCATCGCCGCATCCGTGTCTGGTTCGTGCTGGGCGGCATCGGGTACACCCTCGCCGTCAGCGGCGGGCTGGCCGCCATCGTGGGACTTCTCATCGAACGCTTATAAATTTGGTATACTGCACTGCATGCACAAAGTAGATCTGCTCATCTTCGATCTCGACGGCACGCTGATCGAATCCAAAAGGGACATCGCCACGGCGGTGAATCTCACGCTGCGCGACCTGGGCCTGCCCGTCCGCGAGCAGGAGGAGATCTTCAGCTTCGTCGGCGACGGCATCAAGCGCCTGCTCCGCCTGTCCGTCGGCGAGGAGAACCAGTCGCGCTACGAGGACGCCCTGCGGGTCTTCCGGGGGCATTACCTTGCCCACTGCCTCGATCACACGCAGTTCTATCCGGGCATCGACCGCGTCCTGGCGCACTACGCCGCCAAGCACAAGGCCGTCGCCACGAACAAGTCGCTGGAGTACACAACGCGCATTCTGGACGGCCTGGGCGCCCATCATTTCGCGTACGTCGTCGGCGGGGACAATGGGTTCGGCCTGAAGCCGGAGCCCGGTATGCTCCTGAAGATTCTGGACGAGCTGAAGGTCGAGAGGGGCCGGGCGGTCCTGATCGGCGACAGCACGAACGACATCAACGGCGGCCATAACGCCGGCATCAAGGTCTGCGCCGTGGGTTACGGCATGGGCAACCGCGAGAAGATGGCCGCCTGCAACCCGGACTGGTTCATCGAGAAGCCGGAAGACCTCATCGGGCTGTTCGCATAATGCAGCGGCTTCTCATCGCCATGATCGGCCTGGTTCTCCTCACCGGCGCGGCCGCGGCGGCCACACTGGAAGAGCGGGTTGTCGAGCACCGGCTGGCGAACGGACTCACCCTCCTCCTGATGGAGCGCCATCAAGCCCCGATCGTCGCGGTCAACCTCACCTACAAAGTCGGCGGCGTCCACGAACACAACGGCATCACGGGCGTCGCGCACCTGTATGAGCACATGGCCTTCAAGGGGAGCCGCACAATCGGCGTCACGGACGCCACCCAGGAAAAGCCGGTCCTCGAGGAGCTGGACCGCCTCGCGGAGGCCATCACGGCCGAGAAGGCCAGGGGGACCGCGGCCGACCGGACGCGCCTGGCGGCCCTGCGCAAGCAGTTCGCGGAAACCGAAACGAAGGCGGACGGCTTCGTGGTGCCCGCCGAGCTGGCCACGCTCTATCAACGGCACGGCGGCGTGGGCCTCAACGCCACGACCGGCAAAGACCTGACGCGCTATTTCCTGAGCTTTCCCTCCAACCGGCTGCCGCTCTGGGCCGCCGTGGAGTCCGACCGCATGGCCAACGGCGTGCTTCGCGAGTTCTACAAGGAGAAGAACGTTGTACTGGAAGAGCGCCGCCAGCGGACCGACAACTCGCCGAGCGGGCGGCTGCACGAGGCGTTCTCGGCGGCGGCGTTCCAGGCGCACCCCTACGGGCTGCCGGTGATCGGCTGGCCGTCCGACCTGGACGGGCTCAGCAAAGCCCGGACCGAGGCGTTCTTCCAGACATACTACGGGCCCGCCAATGCCGTGCTGGCTATTGTGGGCGACATCAATCAGAAAGACGTGATCGCCCTCGTGGAACAGACGTTCGGCCGGATCCCGGCGCGTCCGCCCTCCCCGCCGGTGCTCACCATTGAGCCCCCCTATGCAGGCGAGCGCCGCGTGGAGGTCGAATACGCCGCCGAACCCCAGATCCTCATCGGCTTCCACAAGCCCGGCGCCGACCATCCGGACGACGATGTCTTCGACGTGATCGATTCGCTTCTTTCGGAAGGACGCACGTCCCGCCTGCACAAGCGCCTGGTCCAGGAAAAGCAGCTCGCCACCAGCGTCTCGACGTTCTCCGACTATCCGGGCGCGCAGTATCCCAATCTCTTCGTGATCGGCGCCACGCCCCGCGCGCCCCATACCGCCGCCGAGATCGAGCAGGCGCTGTATGAGGAACTGGACCGCCTCAAGAAAGAGCCGGTCACCCCGCGCGAGCTGGAGAAGATCCTCAACCAGGTCGACGCAGCACAAGTGCGCGCGCTGCGGTCCAACAGCGGGATGGCGTCGCGCCTCGGCTACTTCCAGGCGATCAACGGCGACTGGCGGGAGACCTTCAAGCAGCGTGACCGCATCGCCAGGGTGAGCCCTGAGGACATCCGGCGCGTGGCCGCTCAATACTTCACAAAGAGCAACCGCGTCGTGGCCACGCTCGTCAAGCCGGCGAAGCAGGAAACGGAGAGCAAGCCATGAATCGTGTCGTCGCGGCGCTGTTCGCACGGGTCTTCTTCCTCACAGCCCTCCTGACGGCACCTCCGGCGCTCGCTCCGACCGCGGCCCAGCCCGCCCCCCTCGGCGATCCCCGCACAATGATATTCGACCCAGTGACCATCACCGTTCCGGAGGTCGAGCGCGTCGTCCTGGAGAACGGCATGATCGTGTACCTGCTGCCGGACCGGGAGCTGCCGCTCGTGACTGTCTCGGCCATGATCCGCACCGGGGCCATCTACGAACCGGCCGACAAGGTGGGCCTGGCAGGACTCACCGGGATCGTGATGCGCACGGGCGGGACGGCCCGCCTGACCGGCGACCAGGTCGATGAGGAGCTGGAGTTCCTGGCCGCGAACATCTCGATGGGCATCGGCGCCGAGAGCGGCTCGGCGTCGCTGGACCTTCTGAAGAAGGACCTGTCGCAGGGGCTCGCCATCTTCGCCGACATGCTCCGCGCGCCCGCATTTGAGTCGGCGAAAGTGGAGCAGGCCAAACGCCAGGCCCTGGAGGCCATCCGCCGCCGGCCGGACAGTCCGGGCGGGATCACCGCGCGCGAGTTCAGGAAGCTGCTCTTCGGCGCCGACCATCCTCTTGGCCGCGAAAGCACTACCGACACCGTGTCGCGCACCACGCGGGACGACCTCGTGGCCTTTCACCGGCAATTCTTCGCGCCCAACTCGCTCATCCTGGGCGTGACCGGCGATTTCGAGAAACCGGCGATGCTGGACGCCCTGCGCAAGGCGTTCGGGGACTGGCAGCCCCAGCCGGTGGCGCTGCCGGCGCTGCCTCCGGTCACCGCGTCCTCAGGCCCTGGAGCCGGCCGGTCGGTGAACATCCTGCGCCGGGACCTGTCCCAGACGCACCTGCGCATCGGCCATCTCTCGGTCAAGGAGGACGACCCCGACTATTTCGCGCTGGCTCTGCTGGAGGATATCCTGGGAGGAAACTCGTTCACCTCCCGGCTCTTCCGCGACGTGCGGAGCCGCCAGGGCCTGGCCTACTCGGTGGGAAGCCGGATCGCTCCGGGAAACGCAGGCCCCGGGGTCTTCATGCTCCATGCCCTGACCAAGGGGCCGTCCACCTACCAGGCCCTGTCCAGCATGCTGGACCATATGGAGCACCTGCGGCAGGAGCCCGTTTCGACCGAGGAACTGCAGCTCGCGAAAGACGCCTTTCTCAATTCCTTCGTCTTCTCGTTCGCCGACTCCGGGCTGATCGTCGGGCGGCTCATGGGACTCGAGTACCACGGCCTGCCGAAAGACTTCCTCCAGCGGTTCCGGGACAGCGTGGTCCGGCTCACGAAGGAAGATCTGCTGCGCGTGGCCCGACTGCACCTGCATCCCGATCGGGTGATTATCCTGGCGGTCGGCAAGGACAACGATTTCGAGAAGCCCCTCTCCACGTTCGGCCGGATCACCGTCCTCACGCTGAAGCCCGGGGGCTGAGCGTGCCGATGCAATCGTTCACGGCGCGGGTGGGCCGCGTGCGGGACCTGACCCATGATGTGCGCGAGCTCGACCTGCGTCTCGTGGCGCCTCCGCGGATCACCTTCAAGGCCGGTCAGTTCATCTCGTTCGACGTCGGCCAGGACGCGCTCAAGCGAACGCTCACCAGGCCCTACTCGATCGCCTCCCCGCCCAGCCAAGCTGAGACGGTCACGCTGCTCTTCAATCTGGTGCCCGGCGGGCCCGGCTCCACCTATCTCTTCAGCCTGAAAGAAGGGGCGGAGACGCAATTCAAAGGCCCGGCCGGCGCGTTTTACCTGCGCGACGATCCCATGCGGGACCACCTCTTCGTCGCGACGGGCACAGGCATCGCGCCGATCCGCTCCATGCTCCTCGCCCTGTTCAAGCGGGAGACCTCCGGTTCGGTGACACTCTGCTGGGGGCTTCGCAGCCGGCGTGACCTCTACTATCAGGACGAGTTGGAGGCCTGGGCACAGGCGCATCCCACATTCAGCTTCGTTACGACGCTGTCGCGCCCGGAGAACGACTGGGCCGGCGAGCGCGGGCGGGTGACGCGGCTGGTGGAAGAGCGTGTGCCGTCCGTCAAGAACCTCGCCGTCTATCTCTGCGGAAACAGCGGCATGCTCCAGGATGTGACCGCGATCCTCCAAAAAAAAGGCCTGTGCCCCATTTATCGGGAAAAGTATTATGATGATGCCGGGGAGCCGGAGTAGCTCCCGGTTCAGAATACTTAAGGAGGCCTCGCTATGCATGCTCGATATCATGTGACGGTGACGCTCTTGGCCCTGACGCTCCTGGTTGTTCCGGGCTGCGGCTACAATGACCTGCAGGGACTCGACGAGGACATCAAGGCGGCATGGAGCGAAGTGCTGAACCAGTACCAGCGACGGGCCGATCTGATCCCCAATCTGGTCAATGTCGTCAAGGGCTATGCGGCCCATGAGAAGCAGACGTTGGAGGCCGTGACCCAGGCCCGTTCGCAGGTCGCCGGCATCAAGGCCACGCCGGAACTGCTGAAGGACCCCGGTGCCTTCAGCAAATTTCAGGCGGCCCAGGGTGAACTGTCCTCGGCGCTCGCACGGCTGATGGTCATCGTCGAAAAATATCCGGACCTCAAGGCAAACGAGAATTTCCGCGACTTGCAGAGCCAGTTGGAAGGCACCGAAAATCGGATCACGGTGGCCCGCAAGCGCTACATCGACAAAGTGGCCGCCTTCAATAAAATGGTGCGTTTCTTCCCCACCAACCTGACCGCGAAATACCTCCTCGGCATGGACGTGAAGCCTAACTTCACGGTGGCCGATGAGAAGGCCGTGTCGAAGCCGCCCGACGTGAAGTTCTAAGTGCTGCCGGCTCTCTTGCTGGCGGTCGTGGCCCTCGGCGGCGCCGCCTCTCCCGCCGCCGCCCTTGAGGTCCCTCCGCTCACCGGACGGATCGTGGACGCCGCCCACCTGCTGCCCGCGGACTTGGCCGCGTCGCTCTCGGCGGATCTAGCCGCCCACGCAGCGCGCACCGGCAACCAGGTGGCGCTGCTGACCCTGCCCTCGCTTGAAGGAGAACCCCTGGAGGAATTTTCCCATCGCGTGGCGACCGCCTGGAAGCTCGGCCAAAAGGGAACCGACAACGGCGTGCTAATGCTGGTGGTCCCCGGCGACCGGAAAGTCCGCATCGAAGTCGGGTACGGCCTGGAGGGAACCCTGACCGACGCCAAGTCCGCCCACATCATCCGGGAGGAAATGGCGCCCCGGTTCAGGTCGGGTGATTTTTCCGGAGGAATCTCCGCCGGCCTCAAGGCGGTGCTCGGCACGATCGAAGGCACCTACAGCCCGCCCGAACGCAAGAGGGGCAGTGCGGGGAGCGCCGGTGACAACACATGGGGCATCTTCTTCCTGGCCCTCGTGGTCGGCATCCTCACGGCCGCCTTCGTCGGCCGCCATTGGAAGGGCAGTTCGATCGGGAGTACGATGGCGTTTGTTCTCGCCCTCTCGTCCGGTTGGCTTCTGGCCATTGCGGCCGCGGTCATCGTGCTGGTTGTGACGCTGGCGCTGGCGGGCCTGTCCGGCGGGGGGGGACGAAGCTCTTCCTCTGGGTTGGGCGGCGGCTGGGGAGAGGGGAGCTTCGGAGAGTTCTCCGGCGGAGGCTTTGGCGGGGGCGATTTTGGCGGCGGCGGCGCCTCCGGGAGCTGGTGAGATGACACGATTCTCAGACAACGATCTTTGCAAAATCCATGACGCGGTGCAGGCTGCGGAGCAACGGACGCAGGGCGAGATCGTCCCCATGGTCGTCCCCTCTTCCGCACGGTACATCGAAGCGCGCTACATCGCGGGGCTCGTAACCTCCCTTTGGGCGCTGACCGCCTTGCTGACCTTGGATCACGGGTGGGGGCAATATGCGCGCCATCCCGGCTGGATCGTGCTCGGCGTGGTGCTCGCCTATGCGCTGGGACATTGGGCAGGATTCTTTCCCTTCTGCATCCGGTTGCTTGCTTCCCGCGAGCGCATGGCCTTCAAGGTCCGTCGGCGCGCCGAGTTGGCGTTCTATGAGCACGGCCTGCACAAGACGCGGGAGGGCACCGGCATTTTGATCATGGCTTCCCTGCTGGAGCGCCGCGTACAGGTCCTGGCCGACCGAGCCATCAACGAGAGGGTCCCGCCCGGCACCTGGGACGATTTGGTGCGTGAGATGATTCAGCGGATCAAGAACGGCCGCCCGACCGAGGCGTTCTGCCAGGCGATCGCCAAATGCGGAGATCTGTTGGCCCAACACTTTCCGGCTGCGCCCGGCGACAATCCCGACGAACTGGCCGACGACTTGATCCAGGAGAAGTAAGCGTATCCCCCCTCATGATGCTGGAAGACGAGTTCGTTGACATCATCAAGAAGGCCCGAACCGGCCAAGGGCTCGGCCTCGACCAAGTGTGCGCATCGTCCGGGCTCGACCAGGCGGCCTTGCGCGAGCTTGAATCCGGACGGCGCGCTCCCGCTCGCGAGGAAGTCCTTGCACTGGCCGCCGCGCTCACGCTCGACGGGCCCAAACTGACAGCCATCGCCTGCGACCGCTGGGAGCCGGCCAACCCGGTCCACCAGACGGCCCAAGATGTGATCCTGATCCGCGGCGACATCGGCGGGTACGAGGTCAAGGGCTATCTCTTCTACGATCCGGCCACCAGGGACGCCGTCATGGTCGACACCGGCTACAACCCGGAGGCCATGTTGCGCGCCATCGAAAAAGAGCGCCTCACGCTGACCGCCGTCTGCCTGACGCACGGCCATGCCGATCACGCCGGCGGGCTCGACACGATCCTGGCCCGGCATCCCGTGCCGGTGTACATCGGCGAAGGTGACTGGACCTTGCTGGGCTGGCAGCCCTCTGCTGCACTGCGGAAATTTGTCGGCGACGGCGAGACGATTCGAGTCGGCGGGAAGGACCTACGCTTCGTGACGACTCCCGGCCACACACCGGGAGGGGTCTGCTACGAGACGGGTGCCTATTGCTTCGTCGGCGACACGCTGTTTGCGGGCTCCATCGGGCGGGCCAACCCCTCCACCCTGTATCCGACTCACCTGGAAAGCGTCAGGACACGCCTGCTGACGCTGCCCGAGAATTTCATTCTGTTCCCCGGCCACGGCCCGCCCACCACCGTGCGCGAAGAAAAAGACCACAACCCCTTCGGCTAACGTTCCGCGAGCACCTCGATCATCGCCTGATGGACGAGCCCGTTGGACGCCAGCACCTCATGGCCATAGATCGAAAAGTCGCGGCCTGCGAAATCAGTGACCCGGCCGCCGGCTTCCGCCACGATCAGGCTCCCCGCAGCCACGTCCCAGGGGAACAGCTTCAGCTCCCAGAACCCGTCAATCCGACCGGAGGCCACGTAGCACAGATCGATGGCGGCGGACCCCGTGCGCCGGATGCCCTGCGCCCGCAAGGCGAAGCGCGAGAAATGATCCAGGTTGCTCCGACGGCCTTCCTGGTCGTACGCGAAGCCCGTCACCAGGAGGGCTTTGTCGAGCGCGGCCGCCCGCGAGACGCGCAGCCGCTCGCCGTTGAGGAACGCGCCTTGACCCGCCTGGGCCTCGAAGAGCTCCTGGCGGAGCGGATCGTACACCACGCCCAGAACGACGCGGCCCTCCACTTCCAGGCCGATCGAGACGCAGAAGGCCGGAAACCCGTGCGCGAAGTTCGTGGTCCCGTCCAGCGGGTCCACGATCCATTTATACGGAGACTCCTTCTGTGAACCCTCCCCGCCCTCCTCGGCAAGAATCCGGTGGTCAGGGAAGGCCTTGCTTAGCGCCTCGATGATGGCGGCCTCGGACCGGCGGTCCACCTCGGTGACGAGGTTCGTCGTCGTCCCCTGCTTGTAGTCCACGCGAAAGTCCGTGCGGTAGGCGTCCGCAATGAGCTTCCCGGCCTGCTGCGCAGCCGCCACCGCCACCGTTCTGAACTCGGGCATTTCTTCCATCTCCAGCGCCTTTTCACGCACTATATCACAGGCCCTTTCTGCCGACTTATCGCCTTTTCGTCCGTCGCTTGCGCCGATAGTGCTCGGCCACTTTTATCTTATTCCCGCAGATGCTCATGCTGCACCAGTGCCGGGCGTGGTTCTTCGTCGTGTCATAAAAAAAGAGGATGCACGCCTGATTCTTGCACTTTTTGATGAGCGAGCGATCGCAGTGGGCGAGCAGATCGCTTGCGGACTCCGCAATTGGCGCAAGTAGGTGGACCGCCTCCCCCGTCTCCACATGGAATCGTCGCTCGAAGCCGCCGGGCGTCCTGGTCAGTTGGGCATAGCCGAGACGGTGGCGCAACAGCCCGTTGATGGCATCGATCGCCGACTGCGGCACCGCCCGCCCATCCGCGATCCGCCCAACCATGTCGCGCACAGTCACGCGTAACTCCCGTGCGCGCTCGAACGTGCGCAGGCCCTCCCGCCGGCCGCCCCACTTGCGAATGGCCTCCTTCGCATCCCCCGCATCCAGGATACGCGCCTGGACCATCCATGCCATCAGGGCGGAGAAGTCCCCGAGCAGCTCCACCAGGCGACCCTGCTGGATCATCTGGGTGTTGACGAAATCCAGGCAGGTCTGGTTGCCGATGAAAATAAACGGGTTCCCCGGCTGTCCTTTACGCATTGCCGCCGATCGCTCCGCCCTTAAATGCACACCATCAAAACAGTACTTGACAGGTTAGCCTATCTGACGTATAACCGTCAATATAATGTTTTGAAGGTTATTCGCGCCAGGCGCCACAGCCTGAACAAATCTCTTCCACAGGAGGACTTCCACCATGAGCACGATATCACGCAGACGATTCCTTCAACTGTCGGCGGCAGCCGGCGGCGCGCTGGCCTTCGGCGACCTGGCCGATCAGATACTCGGCCTCACCAAAGGGACACGGACGGCGTACGCGGCCGAGCCGATCAAAATCGGCATTATTGATCCGCTGTCCGGCCCCTACAAAACCTCGTCCATCCATGACGTGCACGGCGCCACGGTGGCCATGGACATGTACAACAAGCGCGGCGGGGTTCTGGGCCGGCAGATCACCATCGTCGAGGCCGACGACGCCTCCAACGTCCAGACGGCGATCAAGGCGGCGACCAAGCTGATCAAGGAAGATCGCGTGGACTTCCTGATGGGCACCTTCAACGGCGACGTGGCCCTCGCCGTCTCCGACGTGGCGAAACAGGAAAACAAGCTGTTTATGGCCACCTGCCCCCACATCATGGAACTGACCGGCTCGCAGTGCAATTCCCACACGTTCGTCTTCATGCCCAACGCCCGCATGATGTCGCAGGCCGTCGCGCCACACATCGTGAAGGCGTACGGGAACCGCTGGTACATGATCACGGCCGACACCGTGGACGGCAAGTCGGCCCTGCAGGCCATGACCGACGCCCTCAAGGCGAACGGCGGCGAGGTGGTCGGCGCCGCGACGACGCCCTTCGGGACAACCGACTTCACCGCCGCCCTCACCGAGGCGAAAGCGGCCAAGCCCGGCGTGGTCATTCTGAATCTCTACGGCTGGGACCTGGTCAATGCGCTGAAGGCGTATGCAAAGCTGGAGCTGGCCAAGGAGAAGGTCGGCGTGGGGGGCATGATCGGCGGCGAGCAGATCGGTCGCCCTCTCGGTTATGCCATGAACGCCGGCGTCTGGGGCCTGATCTGGGACCCGAAGATCAATGCCGACAGCTCAAAGCGGTTCATCCAGGGCGTGATCGACAAGTACAACCACACCCCGACCTCGCGCTGCTACCTCGGCTACGCGGCGATGACGCAGATCCTGGAAGCAGTGCGCCGGACCGGCACGACCGACACCGCCGCGGTCATCAAGGCGCTGGAAGGCCATGAGTTCGACGGCTGCAAAGAAGGCCGCTCCTATTTCCGCGCCTGGGACCACCAGCACGTGCAGGACGTGCTCGTCGGCCAGGCCTACGGCAAGGAGCTTGGGCTGGGCCACTATCAGATTCTGGCCACCGTGCCGGGCGACGCCGTCGCGGGAAGCCGGGACCAGAGCGCCTGCAAGTTGTGACAGCTTGGGTCTTGGGCCTGCTGCTGCTCGTGGGTCTCACCGCCGCACCGGTCGAGGCCCACGACATGCGGCAGCCGATCCCGATCCTGCTGGACCGCATGTACGGCGTGCTGCTCCTGCTGGAGCGGGGCAAGACGGACGAGGCGATCTACCTGATCGGGACGGTCGAAGAGTTGCTGCAGACGAAGGGACTGCCCGGCCTGGCCCAGACGGCGGCCAAGCTGGATCAGGCCTATCGGACGACGATGGCCGACTCGCTGGGGGCGGCGATTGCGGCGCGCGACGCGGCCCGGCTGAAGAGCGCCATCTATTCGCTGACCTACCTCCTGATGCTCGAGAAACTGGACCAGCTCACCGCCATGCTCCAGAACCGGGACGTCAGGCCCGACACCCGCAAGGTGGTGATGGATCTGGCCCGCGACTACTTCTCACATATCTTCGAGGAGACCTTCGGCCGCAGGAGGCCCGCACAGGTCAAGGCGATGGAACAGACCCTGGACCGCATGGACGGCGCGGTGCGGCAGCAGGCGGCCCCCCAGTTTGAGCAGTTGCGGCGACAGTTGAGCCAGGCGTTGCTGTCCCATTTTGCGGCGGAGCTGCTGCCGGGGTTGCCCGGGTGAACGCCGGCGCTCTCAAGGCCCCGCCGGGGCTGGGCGTTCTGGCCTGCCTGCTGCTGTTCGGGTTCGGCGAACTCTCAGGAGCGCTGCAGGGCGGCTACCGCGAGGAGATCCGCCAGTACGCAACCGCCGCAGCGCAGGCTCACCCGGCGGTCCATCAACTCACGGGAGTGGTGGACATCGATCAGGTGCTCCTCGAACGGGTGGCCGACCGCTCGCTGGCGCGCCTGCACACCTTTCATCTTCACAGCCATGGGCTGGGGCTGGTCACGCTCATCCTCCTGACGATCGTGGCCAATACAAGCTTCTCGCCAAAGACCAGGACGGCCTTGAGCCTGTGGGTTGCGCTCGGCCTTCTCTACCCGTTTGGCTGGTTGACCATCTCCTTAGGACTGCCGACGATGGGCGAAGCCGCGGCCTTCCAACTGGCCGAGCGATTGTTCTTCATTCCATTCGGCGGGGCCTATCTGCTGGCAGTGGGCGCGCTCATCGTCCTGTACGCAACCGATCTGATCAAACAGCGCCGGGAGGACACGCCTCCGTAACGGCGACAATCGCCCGGTTCACTCGCCATAATGTTTCATGCTACAGTAGAAGCGATGCGCATCATCGCTCCCCTGCTGTCGCTCATGATCCTCGCGGCCGCCGCGGCCCTGGCGGACCCCTACGGGCCGCCCCATGCCATCACCGACATGGCGCCGTTCTGCGCGAGCTGCCATGCCTCCACCAGCCTCGACCAGATGCGGGAACTGCCCGCCGACGTGGCCGCCAGGGAAACCATCGACAGCAAGCATCTCAATCGGATCAGGACGGACCCGTCCTACAAAGACCTGAACGCCCAGGATCGGGAACTGCTGATCGCAGCCGTCAAATGGATCGACCAGTACGCCTCGGTCAATATCCTGTCGCCGACCCAAGCCCGCCGGAACAGCCGCATTGACGTCACAGTCATCACGAGGGGCGGCGCGGGTCCCGTGGTGGGCGTGTCGCTGGTGGACAGCCCGTTGCGCTTCCAGGCCCGGCCGGTCACGTCGAGCGGATTCAAGGTCGTCGGTCCCGCGTTGGCGACCGGGCCGAACGGGAAACCGCAGGCGCGGTGGATCGAACAGCGGTACAAGGGATCGGACATGGGACTTGCGACCGTGATGATCGAAGGCGTCAAGGGCGATGCCCTTGCCGGACGCGTGGACGAAACCCGCACGACGTGGGTGCTGCGGGTCCCGCCGGAGCCCGGCACGTACACGATCGTGGCGGCCTTCTTCTACGGGACCGAAAAGGGGCAGCCCATGGGAACCGTCATGTCCAACGGACTGGCCGGCCCCCGCGGGGGATCGAGCGGGGGGAGCGGGCGCATCATGTTCTCGGAGCCGGTCAAGATCAACGTGAAGTGAGCGTGCGTCGGAAGCTATGGCCCTTCGAGCCGACACCCTTCCCTATCGCAAGCCGGAGCTCGGCCAGGACTACTGGATCAAGGACCATATCCTGCCCGATCCCTGTGAGGTCGCGGATCGCTGCTTCAATAAATCAGCCTGGATCATGGGATGGCCCTGGCGTGCCGAGGCCTGGCCCGGCATGCGGGCGCCCGACGCGCTGCTCCCCGACAAACTGAAAATCATCGAAGAGTGGGTCAAAGCGCAGATCGGGGCCAAGGCCCTGCATCAGCAAGGCGAGCCGCCCGCCGGCGTCAGCGGACATAACCATGTGCAGATCGTGGGCGGGGGCAACGCCGTCGCGCGGCCGCACGTGGACTCCAGCAGGGTCTGCACCTACGCCGCCGTGCTCTTTCTCCATCCCTATCCGCCGACCAGGCACGCCGGCACCTCGTTTTACCGGCTGCGTCTTCCCGATGGGACCCTCGGTGGCAACATCTGCCCGCCGCCGTACGAGAGCCTGGCGCAAGTCCCCGGCTTCGAGCAGGGCTCCGATCTGACGATGTGGGAGGAAGACCTCGAGATCCATAACGTCTTCAACCGGCTGGTGCTCTACAAGTCCGACATCGTGCACTCGGCCACATCCTATTTCGGCTGGGACCACGAGCTGGGCTCCAAGCGCATGACGGCGGTCTTCTTCTGGATGGTGCCGGAGTGATCGCTCTGCGGAGCGATACCGTCACCAAGCCTGCGCGATCCTGAAGAAGGTGTTTTACGCTCTGACGTAGATCGGATTCGCGAAGATCCAGGGACGCCAGCGGTCCACGACTTTCAGGGAGACCTCCACGCGATACCGTCCCGGCCGGTCAACGGCGTGCCTCAGTTGCCGTCCTTCCTGACGCCGAATTGGGGTCCCGTCACGAAACAACTCGATGACACCAGGGACCGGACTCCGGACCTCCAACACCAGGCCGTCCTGTATGGAAACCTCGTCTCCCATCAGACCGACGACCGGACCATTCTCTCCGTCCCGAACCACAAACTGAAAGCCCGCAGCGTCGGCCAGGAGATTGAACGACGAGAAGCACCGCCCTACCCGGAGAGCCTCTACAAGGCTCTCGGGGCTCAGGGAGGAGGCCAGAATATGCGTGTTCACCGCCCTGAATACCGCATCATATGGGTCCACCCGGCGACCGAAGACCGTAAGATTTTGGTGCGCATCGTTTCCCGCCAAGCCGACGAGGCGTCGGGTGCGTGTAAGCAAGTCCCATTGGGCAAGGTGCCAGTCCGCACGCTCAACGATGGGCAGCAACAGCTCCTCCTGATACGCGGCAGGAGCCAAGGCGAATTCCAGAAAGTAGCGCGGGACATCCACAATCCGCTCCCGCATCGCATCCGCAATATCGTAGATTTCCATCCCATCGGCGAGGTCGAAGTAGCCGGGGTCAGGCACTCCGCGAGGATGCGCCACAATGGACAAGGCGCCTTGGGACCGGATCGCCGCGAAGAGATCCTCCCGCCGCGCGAAGGCCCCCGGATCCAACGCCTGCCGAAGCCCGAGGGCCAGCACGCTGCCGCACCTCCGGGCGATTCCGGCCCCCCGCGTGCACCCCAGCGGCGCCTCCAACCCGCGCAGGACCAGCACGGAGCCCTGAAGCCCCTGGATGCCCTCCGTAAAGATGCGCGGCGTGTAGTGATCCGTGGTGACGAGAAAATCCAGCCTGGCGAGGCGGGCGGCCTCGAGGATCTCCCCGGGGGTGCCGGTGCTGTCGTGCGACAGATTGGTGTGGGAGTGGACGACGCCGCGGAACTCGCGGAAGCCTTCAAGGGACGGCGGCTTGACTCGCCGGCTCCGCAAGACGGCAAGCGCCTCGCGGATCGCGCCTGCCGACGGCGTCTGGGAACACCCGCCGAGAGCAGGCACGAAAGCCCCCACGCCGGCGGCCAGCGCAGCCTGGATGAATCGGCGCCGGGTCCACACGGAGCGAAACCTTAACAGATCACGCGAGTCTGGTACAATGCGCATGCCATGACGAGCCCCTCTGCAGCTTCCGCCGGCGAAATCCGCAGCCGGCTGGAGGCCGATTTCCGGCGCCGCGTGACGCTGTTCTATCGTTCCCTGCAGATCACGCCGCCGTATCACAGCGTGGAGAAGGCGCTGCTCTCCCTGCGCGATGCGCTGAAGAACCTGCCGGAAACGGAATTGCGCACCGCGGCCGCCGATGCGTCGCCGCTCGACGCCATCTTCGCGCAAGTCTTCATCGAGTCCGGCCTGGCGAAGAAGAGCAGCGGCATCATCACCAAACTGCTGGCCGACCGGCCCGACATTCTGCCCACGGAGTGCAAGCCCTTCTGGGAAGCGTTCAACCAGTAGGGGCGGTTCGCGAACCGCCCCTACGTCGTCATCGACATTCTGAATTCCTCATAGAGCGCCATCAGCCGCTTGTTCTCCAGCCGGTACGCCACGACCACGACCAGCAGGCCGAACAGGCAGACCAGCAGGCCCAGCCCGCTCAGCGCGACGGCCAGGAACGCGCCGCCCGCCGAGGACATCCCCCCGGCCATGGCATACGACGCCACATAGGCCAGCGTCCCGCCCGCGACCGTCAGGAACCAGAGCGCGGTCAGGATCACCGAGGACCAGGGCATCCGCTTGGTGAGCGTCACCGGCCCTGGCTCCTCCAGGCCCGCGTAGTGGAGGAATCCGTTCAGCGGCCAGGCCGTTCGGAACGTCACGCCGAACTGCTTGAGGTTCGGCTCCAACAGTATTGCCCCCTGCCCGGGGAAGAGCCGCGCCCAGCCGCACGGCAATTTCAGCACGCCGTCGGCGTTGAACAGCGCGCGCTTTACGGAAAGCGTCTCCCGTTGGCGCTCGACGGCTACGCCATACGTGACGGCCGCAGGCGTCTTCCAGCCGAACGCCCTCCAATCCGCCACGATCAAGCCCAGGACGATGACTGCGCCGAGGAGAAATGCCGCATGCATGGGGAGAGGTTACCACAAAGCTCTTGCATCGATCATGGCGCAGGCGTAGAACTCCACCCGTGATTGAGCGCGACGGCGGGCTGAGAGTAGAGGGCACGTCGCTCTGGCTGGACGCCACCAGGGCCCGCGATCGGTGCTTTGTCTCGCATGCACACAGCGACCACGCCGTTCGCCATCGCCGGATCATCGCCTCCCCGCAGACTGCCCGGCTCTACGAGCATCGCCTCGGCAAAACGGTGACCGAGACGTACGCGTATCACACTCCCTTCGAAGTCGACGGCGCCATGTGCCGGCTGCTGCCCGCCGGCCACATCCTCGGCTCGTCCCAAATCCTCATCGAGCACGAGGGGCGGCGCGTCATCTACACCGGCGACTGCCGGATGCAGGAGAGCCTCACGGCCGAGACGATCGCCGTGGAACCCTGCGACGTCCTCGTGATGGAATGCACCTTCGGCCGCCCGCACTACGTCTTTCCGGAACCGGCCGAGGTGGCGCGGCGGCTCTGCCGCTTCATTGAAGGGGCGTGGGACGAGGGACGGACGCCGGTGTTGCTGGCCTACGCCCTGGGCAAGAGCCAGGAAGCCATGAAGCTCCTCGGCGATCGCGGGTACGCGTGCGTCGTGGCCGAACCGATCTTCCACATGGCAAGGATCTACGAGGAATTCGGCGTGCGGTTCGGCCGCTACGAGCTCCTGGACCAGGGCCTTGACGCGGACGGCGCGGCCGGCAAGGTCGTCATCCTGCCCCCGCATCTGCGGCGCACCCAGATCAGTGAAGACCTGGGCCCCTGCCGTACGGCCATGCTGACCGGCTGGGCGATGGACCGCGGCTGCCGCTTCCGCTATCGGGTGGACGAGGCCATTCCCCTGTCCGACCACGCCGACTTTCAGGAGCTCATTGCGCTGGTCCGCCAGGCCCGGCCGGCAAAGGTCTATACCGTCCATGGCTTTTCCGATTTCGCCAAGCACCTGCGCCTCCTTGGATTCGACGCCGTGCACCTGGGCTGAGCGCCCCTCCCGCGCCTTGACAAGTGTGCCTCGTTTGGCTAGAGTGACGCCGCTTTGACCCCTTGAGACATTCGTTCGTGCCGCGAGTCCCAGCACACGGGTTCGTCGGCCGCTTGCGGTAGAGATCGGACCGGTCGATTCGCTGGGTGAGCGACGAGGCGTTATGGACGCGGCCAAAGTCGAGCGGGTTTATACCAACTACGCCAAAGTCTACGATCACATCTTCGGCAAGATTTTCCACGACGGACGCGAGCACGCGGTCCGCCTGCTGAACCTGTCCCCCGGCGAGCGCATCCTGGAAGTGGGCGTGGGCACCGGGCTGGCCCTCCCCTGCTATCCCCGGTCCTGCGAGGTGGTCGGCGTCGATCTCTCGGAGGGCATGCTGGCCAAGTGCCGGGAACGCGTCCGGGAGCTCAGGCTCGAGCACGTCCGCCTGATGAAAATGGACGCCTCGGCGATGGAGTTCGAGGACGACAGTTTTGACGCCGTTATGGCCGCCTACGTCGTGACGGCGGTGCCGGACTACCGCAAGGTCATGCTGGAGATGATCCGGGTCTGCAAGCCGGGCGGGCGCATCATCCTGCTGAACCACTTCAGCAACGGCAATCCGGTCATCAATGCGATCGAGAAGATGCTCTCGCCCTTCTGCAAGCATCTCGGCTGGCGCACCGACCTCTCCCTGGCGACCGTCCTGGACGGCACCCACCTCGCCGTGATTCACAAGCAGAAGGTGAACCCTCTCCGCTTCTGGCACCTCATCAAATGCGTGAACGAAAAGTCCGCCAACGGGAATGGGCACTCGGCTTAAATCCGATCAGGAATCCGACGTAGGGGCGTATGGCGATACGCCCTTCCCTAATCCGGGAACCAATCTTCGTATGGGCGCCGAATGCTGCGCCCTCTTGGAGAAATGGTACCTGATCCTATAGCTATTCATTTTCCCCTGAATTACACTACTCAACACCGATGCGAGACCAAAGCCTGGAAGACAGATTGCAACGAGCGGACTCGTGGATTCAGGCCACTGCCGCTCTGCGACCGGAGCAACTGCACGAGTCATTTATTTTTCTCTATATTGCGTTCAATTGCCTGTACGGGCGACGGCAGTACGAGGGGGATGAGACGCAGATCGGAAAAGACTTGGCCGAGTTCTTCAAAAAAGCCCGGGTCATGTCCGATCGCGATGTCGACAATGGTGGCGCAATCCTCAAGAAGGCAATTACGGCAGCCCGCCGAGACGGAGCCATCCTGATACGTGACAAGTTCCTGTCAAATCGATACTGGTGCGGAGGCTCGTCCGTGGCGCTCCAGAAACAGCTCAATAGAGAAGAGAGTATGGTGGAAGAACAGTTGGCCCTCGGCTCCTACGACATATTTCTTGACCTGACCTTTCGGCGGATCTCGGTCCTCCGCAACCAGATCATGCACGGCTGCGCCACGTATGGCGCACGTTCGTATGGACAGGCCTCCCTCACGAAAGGGTTCCGATTCTTGAAAGTCATGGTCCCGGCTTTCTACGAGCTGACCGAACGATACGGGCACGAAGTGAAGTGGGACCCAGTCCCCTATCCGCGGTCGGGATCACAGCAGCACCCTCGGGTATAAGAGGCTAGGCCGGACCCAACCCCCAATTCTTCCGATGCCAAGCCAAGTGAATTCTATCCGGCCAATAGTCTCGGCTGGATGGAAGAAAAATGCGGCATCCAGCCATTCTCTCGAGTAGCAACGCATCGTTACCAGATTCGTGAAAGCGATTGGCAGCAACGATTACTCGGCAGTCATCGGTGAGCGACCAAAGACCTTGGTCGAAGAGCCAGTGGGCGTTTTTGCTGAGGGCGATGCCGTTTTGCGGCTGGCGGCGAATTGGTGGATATGCGCGGCATCCACTATGCTGCCTGCATCCACGGCAAGGCCGGCAACAACGAGCAATAGGAGCGGCTTGGGGGGGGCGATGTTGTCCTTGCGGTCAACCCTCAGATTCGCGGCGACTTTGAGCCAACGTTCGTGTGGGGAATGAATGTCCATGCAGTGCAGCTGTCAGTTGCGGGAGAAGACAGAATAACGAATGTCCAATTCAGGCGGACATGGGCGAGAGCGTGCTTCGTGAAGGTCCCGATGTCAAGAGCGGCTTTCCATAAAGTCATGCAGGAGGAATATGGAGGCAGCCGGTGCGCGGATCGAAAAAGATACAGACGGCACAAGAAGGGGGCCAGGCACATGGCCCATTGCATGGGAAAGAGCAACGGGCACCCCGAAATGGAGCCAGGCCCCTAATGAGACCCTTCGACAAGCTCAGGGTGACCGGAGGTGGGAACTTTGTGTGTGAGAGGGCTAGTGCGCCCGGCTCTTTGTGCGCTCGGCGACTTTCTTGCGCAGGCGGGCCTTCTCCAGGCTCATGAGGGCGGCCTCGATCTGTTCGCGCGAGCCGCCCGCCGCAACTTTCGCCTCGGCTTCCACAACCTTGGCCTGGGCGCGCTCGATATCGATGTCCTCGGCGTGTTCGGCGACTTCCGCCAGCACCGTGATACGCTTCGGCGTGACGTCCACATATCCCCACATGATCGTCATGTAGCTAATCTCGTCACCGATGCGGTATTTCAGCTCGCCGACGTGCAGGGACGAGAGGAACTGGCAGTGTCCCGGCAGGACGCCGAATTCCCCTTCGGTGCCGGGACAGGTGACTTCGTCCACCTCCTTGCTGAGGAGGAGCCGGTCGGGCGTGACGATTTCGAGAAGGATTTTCGCCATTACCCCTTTTTCAGGCGCTCGGCCTTTTCGAGTACGTCCTCGATCCCACCCACCATGTAGAACGCCTGCTCGGGCAACTCGTCGTGCTTGCCCTCAATGACTTCCTTGAAGCTCCGGACCGTCTCGGCCAGCTTGACGTACTTGCCCTTGGCGCCGGTAAAGGCCTCGGCCACATTGAACGGCTGGGAGAGAAACTTCTGGATCTTGCGGGCGCGGGTCACCGTGAGCTTGTCGTCCTCCGACAGCTCGTCCATGCCCAGAATGGCGATGATGTCCTGGAGGTCCTTGTAGCGCTGGAGAATGGACTGGACGCCGCGGGCCACGTTGTAGTGCTCCTCGCCGACAACCTGCGGATCGAGAATGCGCGACGTGGAGTCCAGCGGGTCCACCGCCGGATAGATGCCCAACTCGGCCAGTTGCCGCGATAACACGGTCGTCGCGTCGAGGTGCGCGAACGCGGTCGCCGGCGCGGGATCGGTCAGGTCGTCGGCCGGCACGTAGATGGCCTGGACCGACGTGATCGAGCCCTTCTTCGTGGACGTAATGCGCTCCTGCAGATCGCCCATCTCCGTGCCGAGGGTCGGCTGGTACCCCACGGCCGAGGGCATGCGGCCCAGCAGGGCCGACACTTCGGACCCGGCCTGGGTAAACCGGAAGATGTTGTCAATGAAGAGGAGCACGTCCTGCTTCTCCTCGTCACGGAAGTACTCGGCGACGGTCAGACCCGACAAGGCGACGCGGAGGCGCGCGCCGGGCGGCTCGTTCATCTGCCCGTACACGAGCGTGGCCTTGTTGATGACGCCGGACTCGCTCATTTCCAGGTACAGATCGTTGCCTTCGCGGGTGCGCTCACCCACGCCGGCGAAGACGGAGAACCCGCCGTGGTGGGTGGCGATGTTGTGGATCAGCTCCATGATGACGACGGTCTTGCCCACGCCGGCGCCGCCGAAGAGGCCGACCTTCCCGCCCTTGGAGTACGGTTCGAGGAGGTCCACCACCTTGATGCCGGTCTCCAGCACCTCGGTCTTGGTATCCTGCTCTTCCAGGGTGGGCGCGGAACGATGGATGGGGAGGTGCTTCTTGGCCAGGACCGGGCCCTTGCCGTCCACCGGCTCGCCCAGGACGTTGATCAGACGGCCGAGCGTCTCGCGGCCGACCGGCATCGAAATCGGCGCCCCGGTGTCCGTGACCTCCATGCCGCGGACAAGTCCGTCGGTGCTCGACATGGCCACGGACCGCACGCGGTTCTCGCCGAGGTGCTGGGCCACCTCCAGCGTCAGGCGGATCTCCGGGCGGCCGCTCTTCTTGTCCTCCGGCGCCTCGACCCGTATCGCGTTGTAGATATTCGGAAGCCCCTCCCTGGGGAACTCCACGTCCACGACCGGCCCAATCACTTGGACGACTCTGCCCTTGCTCACGGTGATCTCCCCTCTCGGTTAGTCGGCTATCTCAACGCTTCCGCTCCGCCGACGATGTCCATCAGCTCCTTGGTGATGGCCGACTGGCGGGTCTTGTTGTAATAGAGCGTCATTTTCTTGATCATCTCGCCCGCGTTGCGCGTCGCGCCGTCCATCGCGGCCATCCGCGCCCCCAGCTCGGCTGCGGACGACTCCATCAGGGCGTGAAAGGTCTGCACCTCGATGTGCTTCGGCAGCAGGACTTTCAAGAGTTCTTCCTCCATCGGCTCGAAGAGGTAGCCGCCGCCGAGCTTCTCGGCCTCCTGGTCGAGGGACTCGATGGGCAACAGCTTCTCAACGACGACCCGCTGCTGGATGACGGACTTGAACTCGTTGTACACGATGTGGAGCTCGTCGAACGTCCCGCCCGTAAACTGCTGGACGATGTCCCCGCCGATGTCCAGCGCATGCTCGTACGAGAGCCGGTCGAAGACCCCGGTCCATTCCTGTCTGCGGTTCCACTGGCGGCGGCGGAAAAAATCCCGGCCCTTGCGCCCGATCACGCTGACTGTGACGGTGCAGCCGGCCTCCTGCCTCTCGCGGAGGAACTCGACCGCCCTGCGCAGAATATTGGTGTTGAACGCCCCGCAGAGCCCCCGGTCGGACGTGACCACGAGCAACTCGATCCGGTTCCCGGACGGCTTGCGCAGCAAGGGATGGACCTGACGATTGACGCGGCTCGACAGGCTGCCGAGCACGACCGCCATCTTCTTCGCATAGGGGCGCGCGGCCAGAATGCGGTCCTGGGCGCGCTTGAGTTTCGCCGCGGCCACCATCTTCATGGCCTTGGTGATCTTCTGCGTGTTTTTGATGGACCCGATCTTGCGCCGCAGGCCCTGTAAGCTCGGCATGGACTCCTACGCCTTTACCAGATAGGTCAGTTTGCTCTTGAAGGCCGCGAGCATTTTTTTCAGCTCCGCCGTCAGCTCGTCGTCCAATTTCCCCTTCGCCACGATGTCGCGCTGGATCTTGGAATGCTCGCGCTTGACGTGGTCCAGGAGGTCCTCCTCGAACTGGTGGACCTTGTTCACCGGCACATCGTCCAGGTAGCCGTTGGTCCCGGCGAAAATGCCGATCACCTGGTTCTCCACCGGCATCGGCTGGTACTGCCCCTGCTTGAGCAGCTCCACCATGCGCTGGCCGCGGGCCAGCTGGGCCTGCGTGGCTTTGTCCAACTCGCTGCCGAACTGGGCGAACGCGGCCATCTCGCGGTATTGTGCGAGGTCCAGCCGGAGCGAGCCCGCCACCCCTTTCATGGCCTTGATCTGCGCCGAGCCGCCGACGCGCGAGACCGAGAGACCGACGTTGATCGCGGGCCTGATGCCCGAATAAAAGAGGTCGCTGCCGAGGTAGATTTGCCCGTCCGTGATCGAGATCACGTTCGTCGGGATGTACGCGGACACGTCGCCGGCCTGGGTCTCGATGATCGGCAGGGCCGTCAGGCTTCCCCCACCCTGCTCCTTGCTGAGCTTCGCCGCCCGCTCCAGCAGGCGGGAATGCAGGTAGAACACGTCGCCGGGATAGGCTTCGCGGCCCGGCGGGCGCCGCAGCAGCAGCGAGAGCTGCCGGTACGCGGTCGCATGCTTGGACAGGTCGTCGTAGATGATCAGCGCGTGGCGGCCGCTATCGCGAAAGTACTCGCCCATGGCCGAGCCGGAAAAAGGCGCAAGGTACTGCATCGAAGCCGGGTCGCTGGCCGTGGCGGATACGATGATGCTGTAGGCCATGGCGCCGTTCTCTTCGAGCGTCTTGATGACGCGCGCGACAGTCGAACGTTTCTGGCCGACGGCGACGTAGATGCAGATGACGTTCTGGCCCTTCTGGTTGATGATGGTGTCCACCGCGATGGCGGTCTTGCCGGTCTGCCGGTCGCCGATGATCAACTCGCGCTGGCCGCGCCCGATGGGGATCATCGAGTCGATGGCCTTGATGCCGGTCTGCAGCGGCTCGCGGACGGGCTGGCGCTCGAGCACCCCGGGAGCCCGAACCTCCACCCGGCGAGTCTCCTTCGCCTGGATCGGCCCCTTGCCGTCCAGCGGATTGCCGATCGGGTCCACAACCCGGCCGACGACCGCGTCGCCCACGGGAACCTCCGCGATGCGGCCGGTCCGCTTGACGAGGTCGCCTTCCTTGATGTTCTGGTCGGAGCCCAGAATGACCGCGCCGACGTTGTCCTCTTCCAGGTTCAGGGTGATCCCCTTGAGGCCGCCGGGGAATTCCAGCAACTCGCCGGCCATCGCGCCATCCAGCCCGTAGATCTTGGCGATGCTGTCGCCGACCTGGAGCACGGACCCGACTTCGGCCACGTCCACCTGCTTCTCGAAAGACTTGACCTGGTCCCGGATGATTGCGCTGATCTCTTCCGCTTTGATCTGCATCCTTGGCTCCTTCTCTAAACTTTCGCGAGGGCCGACCGCAACTGCGCCAGTTGGCCGCGGACCGTCCCGTCGTACACCGTGCTGCCGATTCGAATTTCCATCCCGCCGATCACGGCGGGATCAACGTGGATCGCGAGGTCGATCTGGCTGCGCGTGACCTGCTCAAGCTTCGTGCGGATGGCGGCTTGTTGCTCGTCCGTGAGCGGCCGGGCGGCCGATACCTGGACAACCTTACGATTGGACACCTGGTCGGCGAGCTTGCTGAACGCTTCGCTGATTTCCCGGATCAGGGCGATCCGGTTCTTGCGGACGACGTGCGCGAGGAACCGTCCGGTGATCGGAGGGCACACCGCCTTGGCCGCCAGCTGGGCGACGACGACGGCCTTCTGCTCGCGGGTGAAAACCGGGCTCAGCAGCAGGTTCCGGAACTCGCGGGAGGCGGAAAAAGCCTCAGCCAACAGACGGAGCACGTCCGCAGTCGGGCCGACATCGGCAGGCTCCTGCAACTCGAACAGGGCCTTCGCGTACCGTCGTGCAATCGCCGTCTGAATCACGTTCTCGGTAACCGCCTTCTGTGCCGTGGTTTCGAGCTGGCAGGCTCACTCAAAAAGCGGCGAACCATAGCACGAAAGCCTAATGCCGTCAAGCACTTCGCCCTGCTTCAGCCCCTGCTCGACTCGGCCTCGATAATGCCACCGCCGAGGACCCGCTCACCCTGGTAGAAGACCGCAGACTGCCCTGGACTCAGGGCCCGCTGGGGCGAATCAAATTCGATGCGGAGGCGTCCCTCTTCAATCGGCCAGATGGTCGCCGGGACCGCCGGGGTGGCATACCGGACCTTGACCTGAGCGCGGGCCGGTTCATCAATATGGTCCATGCCGATGAGATTCAGATCGCCGACGAAGCACGAGGCCCCCAGCAGGTTCTCCTCCCGGCCCACCACCACGGTATTGCTGGCGCGGTCCACGCGGACGACGTACAGCCGCTGTTCCGCAGAAAGTCCCAGTCCGCGCCGCTGGCCCGGCGTATAGAATGGCACCCCACGGTGTGTTCCCATCACCGTGCCGTCCGTTCCGACGAACGCGCCGGGCCGCGCGGCCTCCGGGGCCTCCTCGGCGAGAAAGCTGCGATAGTCTCCCTTCGTCACGAAACAAATCTCCTGGCTCTCTTTCACTTCGTCGACCGGCAGGCCTATCGCTTCAGCCCTGGACCAGACTTCGTCCTTTTGCATGCCCCCCACGGGGAAGAGGAGGTGGGGAAGCCAGCCCCTGTTCAGGCGGTAGAGAAAATAGCTCTGGTCTTTCCTGGGATCGCCGCCCTTATGGAGGTGCAGGCGTCCTTCCGCATCCGGCAACACTTGCGCATAATGGCCGGTCGCGACATAGTCCGCCCCCAGTTCCCGGGCCGCGTCCAGCAGGCAGCCGAACTTCACCCGCTCATTGCATCGGACACAGGGATTCGGCGTCAGGCCCGAGAGATACCCCTGGATGAAGTCCTGTACCACAGCCGCACGGAAATGATCGCGGATGTCGATCACCCGGTGCGGGATGTTCAACCGTTCGGCGACATAGCGGGCGATGCCGATCTTGCAACACCCGCGCTCCTGCCACTTCTTCGAGGTCGTCTCGCTGTCCTCAGTATCCCAGGTCTGGAGGGTGACTCCTTGCACCTGATAGCCCTGGTCCACCAGCAGCGCCGCGGCAACGGAGCTGTCCACACCGCCCGACATGCCTACGAGGACAGCCTTCATCAGAACTTTACAGCGCCTCCCTACGGTGCGAGACGCGAACCTTCGGCGCCTGGGTTGCGGCTTCGCGAGCCTCTTCCGATGCCTTTTTCTTGACGCGGCCTTCTGACTCGCAGTTCCCGTGAAAGCTCACTCCTTCGTCCATTTGCACGAGAGGGGCCATCACGTCCCCGCGCAGCACGGCGGTCGGGAGAAGGTGCACTTTCCTTATCGCCATCACGTTCCCGGTGATCTTGCCGCCGATGATGATCGTGCCGGCGCTGACGTCCCCTTCGATGGCAGCATGCTCTCCCAGGATAATGGTTCCGCTCGAACGGATTTCTCCCGCCACCGAGCCGTCGATGCGGACCGTGCCCTCGAAGGTCAGCGTCCCCTTGAACTCGAACCCGCGCGCCAGGAAGGTGAAGGTTTCCTTCCCCTCCGGCGGGATCTCTTTCTTCTTGCCTTTTGTTTCGAACATGCCGTCCAAGCCCTTATAACCTATGCGCCGCGAGCCCGCGCCACCCCTTGCTGCGGTTGCTGGACCGCCTTTCTCGCCCCCTCCAGGGTCCTGACCTCCCCCCGTCCCGCCGCTTCGCAGTTGCCCATGAAGCGGACGCCCTCTTCCACCGATAGCAACGGGGTCTTGATTGTCCCCAGCACAACCCCGGTAGAGAGAAGCTGGACCTTTTCCGCGGCAATGATGTTGCCAGTGACCCGCCCCCCGCTGATCACTACGTCGGCGCTGACGTCCCCTTCGATAACGGCATGCTCGCCCACCACAAGGGTGCCTTTCGTGTGGATCTCCCCTTCGAGCCGGCCATCGATGCGGATCGTGCCTTCGAAGGCGGCGATCCCTTTAAACTGAGACCCTTTGCCGAGGAACATGAACGATTCCTCGCCGCTCATCGTGTAGGGATTGTTCTTGTCCTTTTTGAACCACATGGGTGCCCCCTTTTTTTATCCCACCGTCTTCATCGTCGAGCTGACGCGAATAGGCGTGACCGAGCCGCCGGCCGGAGATTTGCCTGCCTCGGCCTGTTCGGCCTTGGCCATCTCCAAGCTCCCGTTGAAGAGTACCCCCTCATCGATGGAGAGCAGCGGCGCCTTGACGGAGCCGTTCAGCACGGCCGGCGACTCGAGGCGGACCTTTCCGGATGCCACGATGTCCCCCGTGATCTTGCCCCGGCAGATCACCGTGCCGGCGGTGATCTGCGCCGTGAGGACGGCATCCTCCCCAACGACCAGCACGCCTTCAGTGTGGATCTCCCCCTCCAGACGGCCGTCGATACGGACCGTCCCGTTGTAGGTGATCACGCCCTTGAACTCGACGCCTCCGCCGATGAAGGCGATCACTTCCTCCTCCTGGCTGCCCGCCGAGGGCTGCCCCGCGGACCTGAAAGCGCTGGACGCCGATCTGGACTTCTCCTGGCTGCCCGCCGAGGGCTGCCCCTCTAGATCCTCATCCTGCTTCTCAACGTTGTCGCCTTTTTTCCACATACCCACCCTCCATAATTAATTATAATTAGCTACGTGTTTTATTCATCTGGTCCTATCCCAGGATCATGTCGATGACTCGTTCAAGGTCGGCTGGAGAATAATAGTCGATGACGATTTTCCCTCCCGTCTTGCCATGGAGCAGCCGCACCTTCGTGCCCAGCCGCCGTGACATCCGCTCCTCGATCTCGCTGGGCCGGTGGCCCTTACGGGCGTTGTTCGAGCGGCCGGTGCGAGGGGCGGGCCGGACCAGACGCTCGAGATCCCGTACCGACAACCGTTCCGTCACGGCCCGGCGCCCCAGGCGCACCTGCTGCTCAGGATCAGCGATGGCCAGCAGAACCTTGGCGTGTCCCCATGACAGTTGGTCGCCTTCGACCCACGTTTGCACCTCGGACTGAAGCGCCAGCAGCCGCACGGTGTTCGCGATCGAGGAACGCTCCTTCCCCAGCGTACGCGAGACCGCTTCCTGCGTGAGCCCGAATTCCTTCATGAGACGCTGATAGGCTCGTGCGGCCTCCATCGGGTTCAGGTCCTTTCGCTGAAGGTTCTCGATCAGCGCCATCTCCATCGCCTCGGCGTCGGTGGCCGGGCGGATGATGGCCGGAATTTTTTTGAGGCCGGCGAGCTTGGCCGCGCGCCAGCGCCGCTCGCCGGCGATCAGCTCGAACCCGCCGTCTCCGAGCTTTCGCACCAGGATCGGCTGCAGCACCCCCTTCGCTTTGACCGAGTTGGCCAACTCTTCCAGTTCGGCCTCATCGAAGATGCGGCGCGGCTGGAACGGGTTGGGCGAGACCAGGGACAACGGCACGTCCTCGATCTCATCCCTCCCGGCGGCATTGCCGACGGGAATCAGGGTCTGCAGTCCTCTACCGAGCGCCTTTTTTTGCATGTGCCAGGACTTCCTTGGCCAGGTTCAGGTATGCCTGCGCCCCGGTCGAAGCGACGTCGTACATGAGCACGGGGGCCCCATGGCTCGGAGCCTCCGCCAGTCTGATATTGCGCGGGATCACGGCCTTGAACACCTTGCCGGGAAAATGTTTGCGAATCTCCTCCGCCACCTGCTTGTGGAGGTTATTCCGCCCATCGAACAGCGTCAGGAGAATCCCCTCGACGGCCAGCGACGGATTCAAGGACTTGCGCACCATCTCGACGGTCTGCATCAATCGGCCCAGCCCCTCCATCGCGTAAAACTCGCACTGCACGGGAACCAGCAGCGCGTCCGCCACCACGAGGGCGTTCACTGTCAGCAACCCCAGGGCCGGGGGGCAATCCACAAGTACAAAGTCATATTGCCCGGCGACGTCTTCCAGAACCCGCCGCAGGACCAGTTCCCGGTTCTCCAGACCGGCCAGTTCGATCTCCGCCGCGGCGAGGTCAGGCTCGGACGGCACCACTGCAAGTCTTGAAACGGACGATTTCACTATAACTTCCGAGACCTTACGGCCACGGATCAAGGCGTCATAGGTCGAAAGCTTGATCCCGTCCCGATCAACCCCAACCCCGCTGGTGGCATTGGCCTGCGGGTCCAGGTCCACCAACAAAACCGTCCGTTCCGCCACCGCCAGCGAGGCTGCCAGGTTGATGGCGGTTGTGGTCTTGCCGACCCCCCCTTTTTGATTGGCGATGGCTAGGACTCGCCCCATGGGCCGGCTTGGAACCTCCGAAAGGGGGTCATGCTAGCAAGTGCGCCTCAATGTGTCAACGGAAGCGATGTTTCATTGTTCCACGTGGAACAATGGGCCCGGATTATCCAGGAGATGCCTACTCAAGAAGAGCGGCCTGCTGGCGGGCACGCCCCGTGCTCCGCGCGGAAGCCTGGCCACGCGGTCTCTGGTGATAGACAAGGGCGGAAGGACCGCTCGTCCAGCGGCGCAGCGGGGCGTATCCCGCCGCCGCGGCCGAAGAAAGAAGCCGAAGGCCCTGCTGGGGGCTGCGGGTGGCACCGCCGATTCATAAGGGCCGGAGCGGGGCCTGCCTCTAACGCGGCCATGGGCGAGCGCCTTTTCCGCCTTTCATCCATGACCAGAAGGCGCGGGACCTTGGGAGCGGGAGGCAGCCCCGCGACTGGCCATTGCTTAGTACGGCTCAGCCTTGTGGCGGAACCGGCGCGAGCAGGGTGAGGGTACGGGGGGCGTCGATGAAGGGGAGAGTGAACGATGTCTCCCGGACAAGCCGGTACCCGGAGGGGACATCGCTCATCGGGCTGGCCCGGAAGAGCAGAACTCGGCCGCCGGGGGCCAGGAGCCTTGGGGCCTCCGCAAGGACGAGCTCGGGCCGGACAGCCCGGCTTGTCACGAGGTCGAAGAGACCAACCTGGTCGGGCCTGAAATCCTCAATCCGCGCAATCAGGACCGTGGCCCCGGAGACTCCCAGGAGGCCAAGAATATGATGGAGGAAGGCCGCTTTCTTCTGTGATGGTTCGAGCAGGGTCACGGCCAGGTCCGGGTCCTGGAGCTTCAGCACCAGCCCAGGAAACCCGGCACCTGTGCCGACATCAAGCACTCGGAGGCCCGGCCCCGGCCGGATAAGCCCAGGGTCCGGCTTGATGAGCGTGAAGGCGGCCAGGGAGTCCAGAAAGTCTTTGTTGATGATGTCGGCCTGGGTCGCGTGCCCCGTGAGGTTGACCTTGGTATTCCAGCGGATAAGCTCCTGAAGGTACAGGACCAGCCTGGCGACGGTATGGGGGGAGAGCGGAACACCCAGGCGCAGGCCGCCTTCCATGAGGGCCGCGGCCGGCGTGGCCGGATCGGGGGTGGCGGGGGAGCTAGGCGACATGTTCCACGTGGAACAATCAATGTAGGGGCGGTTCGCGAACCGCCCCTACGCGCCGTGACCGCTCGAGGGCGACTTGCAGAAGTGACACGGCGGCGGGGGTCACCCCCTCGATCCGTGAAGCCTGCCCCAGCGAGTGAGGGCGCACCTTTTGGAGCTTCTCCAAAACCTCACGCGAGAAGCCCTTAACGCAGACGTAATCAAAATCGCATGGAATTCTGCGTGATTCCAGGCGTTTAAAGTTATCCACCTCGTGGGATTGACGGTGGATATATCCCTCGTACTTGATCTGGATTTCGACCTGTTCGCGCACGGCGGGGTCTGGATGGCCTTCCAGGCCGGTCAGGCCCATGACCCCTTCGTAGTCCAGTTCGGGTCGCCGGAGCAACCCGGCCAGGGTCGTGTCTGGGCTCAGGCCCCCCAGTCCGAGTGCAACCGCCCTGGCTGCCACCTCCGGCGTGAGCCTGGGCCGGGTCTTGAGGAGCCGCTCACGCTCCCGGTTGATAGAGTCCCGCTTTTCGCAAAACCGCCTATACGCGTCAATCGGAACGAGTCCCAGCCGGTAGCCGATATCTGTGAGCCGGAGATCGGCGTTGTCCTGACGGAGAAGCAGCCGGTATTCGGCCCGCGAGGTGAACATCCGGTAAGGCTCCCTCGCGTCCTTGGTAATGAGGTCGTCGATCAACACCCCGATATAGGCTTCCGACCGGTCCAGGATGCAGGGAGCCTCGCCTCGGATCTTCTGGGCAGCGTTGATGCCGGCCATGAGCCCCTGCGCGGCCGCCTCCTCGTAGCCTGACGTGCCGTTGATCTGGCCGGCATGGTAAAGCCCCTCCACCAGTTTCGTTTCCATGGTGGGATGGAGCTGGCGGGGCGGAAAGTAGTCGTATTCGACGGCATACCCCGGCTTGAGCATCTTCGCGCGCTCAAGGCCGGGGATGGTTTTGAGGAACGCTGCCTGCACGTCCACCGGCAGGCTGGTTGAGATGCCATTCGGGTAGTATTCATTAGTGTCAAGACCCTCCGGCTCGATAAAGATCTGGTGTCGGGGCCTGTCGGCGAACCGCACGACCTTGTCCTCGATCGAGGGGCAGTAGCGCGGTCCCGTGCCTTCGATCACGCCGGTGAACATCGGCGAGCGGTCCAGGTTGTCCTGGATGATGCGATGGGTTTCTTCATTGGTGTACGTGAGGTGACAGCAGACCTGGGGCATCGGAATCTTCTCGGTCCGGAACGAGAACGGCACCGGCGGCTCGTCGCCCCACTGCGGCGCGAGCATCGAGAAATCGATGGTGTCCCGGTCAAGGCGGGGAGGGGTACCCGTCTTGAGCCGCCCCAGTTCGAAGCCGAATTCTTTCATGCAGTCGGAGAGGTGTTCGGCCGGAGCCTCGCCGGCGCGGCCGGCCGGGAAGCGATTTAACCCTACGTGAATTAATCCCTTAAGGAAAGTACCCGTTGCCAGGACGACGGCCTTCGCCCCCAGCCGTGCGCCGGCGCCGGTGACAACGCCGCTGACACGGCCGCCCGTCGTTTCGATCCGATCCACGGTCCCGCGAATGACCGCAAGGCTCGGCTGGGCGCGCAGCGTCTGCTGCATGACCAGCCGGTACTGCTTCTTGTCGCACTGGGCCCGCAGTGAGCGCACGGCCGGCCCGTTCCGCGTGTTGAGCATCCGGAACTGGATGCCGGTCTGGTCGGTGTTGCGTCCCATCTCGCCGCCGAGCGCGTCGATCTCCTTCACCAGGTGGCCCTTCGCGATCCCGCCGATCGCGGGATTGCAGGACATCTGCGCGATCTTGTCCTCTTCCATGGTGAGCAACGCCGTGCGCGCCCCCATGCGCGCCGCCGCGAGCGCGGCCTCGCAGCCGGCATGGCCGCCGCCCACCACGATCACGTCAAAGCGGTCTTCGTGCGTCCTGACGATCATTTGCCGATGCAAAATTCCTTGAAGATGCGGTCGAGGATGTCGTCCGTGGTCGTCTCGCCGATGATCTCGCCGATTGCGTTGACGGCCGCGCGCAGATCCACCGCGACGAACTCGGCCGCCATGCAGCGCTCGACCGAGAGCAGCACCTGCTCGAGCGAGGCCTGTGCCCGCTCGAGCGCGCCGCGATGGCGCAAGTGGGTGATCAGCACGCCTTCGCTCGGCTCGAGTCCCTGCTTGAGCACGGCATCGCGGATCGCATCACGCAGCTCCTCCATTCCGGCGGAGGCGGTCGCCGAGACCCAGACGATGCGGTTCTCTTCGGTAAGACCCTTGAGATGCCGTGGTTCAAGGCGGGGAGGCAGGTCCGATTTATTGACGACCAGAATCACCGCCTTCCCCCGCGCCAGATCCAGAAGCCGCCGGTCCTCATCGTCGAGCGGCTCGCTCCCGTCGAGCACCGCCAGGACCAGCTCGGCGCGCGCCAGCGCGTCGTGCGAGCGGCGCACGCCCTCGCATTCCACCACATCCACGGTCTCCCGCAGGCCCGCCGTGTCCAGCAGGCGCACGGGAATGCCGCGCACGTTGACGAACTCCTCCAGCACGTCGCGCGTCGTGCCGGGGATCGGGGTCACGATCGCCCGATCCGCCTTCGCCAGCGCATTCATGAGACTGGACTTGCCCACATTGGGACGCCCGACCAGCACAGCCGTGACGCCTTCGCGGACGATGCGCCCGTCCTCCGCCGTGCGGATGAGCTGCGTGATCCGATCGCGCACCACGGTGACGCCATTCGCCAGGCCCTGCGCGGAAATGAACGTGATGTCTTCGTCCGAGAAGTCGATTCCGGCCTCGACTTCGACCAGCAGACGCACCAGGCCTTCGCGCAGACGCCCGAGTTCCTCCGACAGGGCGCCGCGGAGTTGCTCCAGCGCAACCCGTAGGCCGGCCTCGGTGCGGGCCGAAATCAGGTCCATGACCGCCTCGGCCTGCGCGAGATCGAGTCGGCCGTTCAGGAAGGCGCGCTTCGAGAATTCCCCAGGCTCGGCGAGCCGCGCGCCGCTCAGGAGGAGGGCCTCCATCCCCAGCCGCAGGATGAGCGGCCCCCCGTGGCAGTGGAATTCGACGACGTCTTCGCACGTGTAGCTGCGGGGCGCCTTCATGACCGCAACCAGGACTTCGTCGATGCGCTTGCCATCGGGCGCACGCAACTCGCCGTGGTGCAGGGTGTGCGTCTGGTAGTCACGGACGGTCCGGCCGCCGGCGCCGACAAAAACCCGCGAGGCGATGTCTAGGGCTTTTTCGCCGGAAACCCGGATGATGCCGATGCCGCCCTCACCGGGCGGTGTGGCAATGGCGCAGATCGTGTCGCCGGCATTCATGGGCGTTCATTTGGCCGCCGGAGCCGTCGCCGCAGCCCGCGTCTTCGGCAGGAGGTACCGGTCCGTGACGACCTGCTGGGTTATTGTGAGGACGTTGTTCGTCAGCCAGTACAGCACGAGCCCGGCCGGGAACGTGACGAACAGGAATGTGAGGAAGACGGGCAGCAGCAGCATGATTTGCGCCTGCTTCGGATCCATCGTGGTCGGCTGGATCTTCTGCTGGATGAACATCGTAACGCCCATCAGGATCGGCAGGACATAGTAGGGGTCCTGCACCGACAGGTCCTTCACCCACAGCATGAACGGCGCCTGTCGCAGCTCGATGGTCATGTACAGGATATTGAAGAGCGCGACAAAGATGGGGATCTGGAAGAACATCGGCAGGCAGCCGCCGACCGGGTTCACCTTTTTGTCCTTGTAGAGCTTGATCAGTTCCTTGTTGAGCCGGTCGCGATCGTCGGCGTATTTCTTCTGCAGAGCCATCAACTCCGGCTGCACGGCCGCCATGTCCTTCATGGATTTGTAGCTCTTGTAGGCGAGGGGCGCCAGCAGGAGCTTGATCCCAATGGTGACGATGATGATGGCCACACCGTAGTTATGGGTGAGATCATGGAGATAGCGGATGGCGTAAAACACGGGCTTGGCGACCGCCCGCACGAAGGACCAGCTCCCATAGATGAACCAGCCGAAGTCGATCGTCTCCTCCAGCTCGATCTTGAGCGCCGCCAGCGTGTCGTATTC